>Ga0209097_10000033_pt1 | contig 165433 bp, 144 predicted proteins | sample AD_UKC052_MetaG_FD_184419 | JGI IMG/M metagenome (GOLD analysis project Ga0209097, IMG submission 184419) | Active sludge microbial communities of municipal wastewater-treating anaerobic digesters from USA - AD_UKC052_MetaG (SPAdes) (version 2) | ecosystem: Engineered > Bioreactor > Anaerobic...
CACGGATAATTTTTACTTTTTGCTCTGGTGAATAGCGTTTGCGTTTCATAGATCGGTCTCCTTTTAAGGGTTTTGCAACCACCTTAAAGTAAGACCGAATTATTCAAATTTCAACTGAACTTTAACAGCACCGGGCATCAACACCCTGCCCAATATAAAGTTGGCCAGCAGAATACCCATAAACCACAGCCAGGTTTTACCCCGCGGCATTGTTGCTTGTGAAGTCTTGTTTTTTCCTGTCTCCGGTTTCTCATTCGGCTTGCCGCTGTTGGGTTGCTTTATTTGCTCACCTTTAGAGTTCATGCAATCCTCAATTCTCTTCCTTCAAACCCTGGTGGGAAAGCATAACCCAATCGGCCAGGGTATAGATTATTTTGCCTAAAGATAACCAAAATAGTGCATCTTAAGCAAATAAAAAAACTGCGCATTATTCTGGTTGCAGCAGGGCCTTTGGTTGGTGGCATTTCAGGTAGAGGAATATATCAAGTTTGCTGCTGGTTTTTCCCCCACTTGCGAGGAGTATGTAAAATTTCTCTTTTTTTCCCTGGGTAAAATGGTTAGTTTTTAGAGCAGCAACGTTTGCCCTGTTTTGCTCGGGTTGAGCGGGGAGCAGCAATCGCCTTTCATGCGGAACCCATTCTTTTGGTCCGCTTTGTGGAGAACGTAAGCAATTGTTTCGTTTCCTGTTAATTAAGAAAAAAGAGGAAAGTACCCATGAACAATGAAACCATTTCACTGGCCGAAGCCATCAAGATGGCCGTCGACCTGGAAAAGAACGGTCAGGCTTTTTACATCCAAGCTGCGGAAACAGCCCAGAACGAATCGGGCAAAAAGATTTTTGCCCAACTCGCCAAAGAAGAGATGCAGCATCTGGCCACTTTTCAGACGATGTTGAACCACTCTTCAGAGATCGGCGATTGGCGGGAACTGGTCAAGGGCTATCCCGCGCCTGGAAGACAAGTGCCGGTTTTCGCTCTTCGTAAGACAAAGCCCGATGTCGCCAAAGCGCGAACCGATGAAATCGAAGCCTTGCGAATTGCCATGAAGCAGGAACGGGAAGCGATCGCTTTTTATGAGCGCATCGCCAATCAGGCTAAGGATTCGGCAACGACCAAAATATTCGATTTTGTGCGTGAGCAGGAAACCTATCATTACGATCTTTTGCAGGCAGAATTGGATCATATTCAGCAAACCGGTTTTTGGTTCGACCGGGCTGAATTCCGCATGGATGGAAAATTTTAAGAGAGGCGATGGCACATCACACCTTGAAATCCGGATATGCCTGCTTGACCGAGCGCCTCAATCGATTTCCGCAGGGCGCACCGCCGAGCGAGAGGCTTTTCCAAATTTTGCAGATGCTTTTCAGCGAAAAAGATGCCGAGTTGGTGGCGCTGCTGCCGATCAAACCCTTTACTGCACAAAAGGCGGCGACGATCTGGAAAAAGACATTGGTTGAGGCAGAGAAAATCCTGCAGCAGTTGGCGAGTCGGGCCATCCTGGTCGATGTCGAGCAAGATGGCAAGTCGCTCTATTGTCTGCCGCCGCCGATGGCTGGCTTTTTCGAATTTTCGCTCATGCGCGTGCGCGGCGATATCGATCAACGGCTGCTATCCGAGCTGTTCTATCAGTATATCACCGTTGAGGAGGATTTTATCAAAGCCCTCTTTGCCGACGGCGAAACCCAGTTGGGACGCGCGTTTGTGCATGAACCGGTGTTGAGCGGCGAGAATGCTTTGCATGTGCTCGACTATGACCGCGCCAGCCAAGTGATCGAGAGCGCTTCGCATTTCGCTGTCGGTCTGTGCTATTGCCGGCATAAAAAAGAGCATCTGGGAATGGCCTGTGCCGCGCCCCTGGATATCTGCATGACCTTTGGCGGCACTGCTTTTTCGCTGGTGAAGCACGGCTATGCGAGGGCAGTGGATGCCAAGGAGGGTATAGATCTGCTGCAGCAGGCCTATGATCACAAACTGGTGCAGTTTGGCGAGAACGTTCGGCAGGGAGTGAGTTTTATCTGCAATTGTTGCGGCTGCTGCTGTGAAGCGATGATCGCACAGCGCCGCTTCGGCAGCTTGCAGCCGATTCACACCACATCGTTTATCCCCCGGATCGATTCTCAGGCATGCAACGGTTGTGGTAAATGCGTTTTCGTGTGTCCGGTCGAGGCGATGGCATTGGTCTCGGCCAACGATCCGCAAAGGCCGAAAGCGCAGGTGGCGCGCCTGAATGAATCGCAATGTCTGGGTTGCGGCATCTGCGTGCGCGAGTGCAATCGGAGTGCCTTGAAATTGTCGCTGCGGGCTCAGCGCATCCTGACGCCCCTCGATACGACACATCGGGTGGTGCTGATGGCGATCGAGCGCGGAAAATTAGCGGAACTGATTTTCGACAATCGGGTACTCTGGAGCCATCGCGCGTTGGCGGCGCTTTTGGGCGTCATTTTGAAATTGCCGCCTCTCAAACAAGCTCTGGCCAGCCGGCAGATCAAATCGCAATATTTGGAAAAACTGATCGCGAGCCGGCAAAAGCGGTAAACCGCAAAAAGCTGCGAGGGGAGTTTGATAATCTGAATTTCCCCTCATCCTGTTAGCAAACGAGCAATCGCCCCGCTCGACCCTGAGCAGAGGCGAGCGAAATCGCTGGACGACATCGGCTTGCTAGCGCAGCCACGCCAATATCTGCTCTTCGCTGGGTATTTTGCCGGCGCTTTTGAATTCGCCGTCGATGACCAAACCCGGCGTCATCGGCACACCATAGGCCATGATGTCGTTGATATCCATCACTTTTTCCACCTCGATGGCGATATTGTTTTTATCGGCAACTTTTCTCACCGCCTCTTCCAGCGCAATGCATTTGGGGCAGCCTTTTCCCAGAATTTTGATTTGCATGAATTGGTTCTCCTGTAATGAAGGTTTGGGTATCGTCGCACCGTTCTGACACTCAAAGCTGATTAGACAGACCTTTCCGGGCAGATTTAAAACCTGCGTGGGAATACCTGCGCAGTCTCACTGAATTGCCGGTATCAACAAAACCGGAGCCTTGGAATGGCGTGCTACATAGTGACTGACACTGCCAAGCACTATCTCACCGAAATAACCCCGTCCTTGACTGCCCAATACGACAAGAGAGATATCTTGTTGTCCGATACGATTGATGATCTCTTTTTTGGGCAAGCCATAAGGGAGTTCCGTCCTAACGTCTTTCGCACCGGCCTTTTCAAGATCTTTTTTCAATCTTTGCAAGCGTTCTGTATCAATTTGGTTAAATTCCTCCAACCTGTTCTTGAGATGACGGTCAATTTTTTCCTGGTCCTGGACATGCAGGATTGTAATGCGTTTTGCCCCGCTCTCGGTGATCTTTTTCATATAGGAAAACGCATGTTCAGCGTTGTCAGAAAAATCAGTGGGAAATAATACATGTTCCAACGGGTTCCACTTTTTTTGCTTGTCTTTTTTTCCACTTTTTTCATTCATCCACTGTTGCCGAAAGATCAACGCCGGTCGCGTTGCGTTATTAATCACCGCACTTGCCACGCCACCCAGCAGAATTTCCTGCGCCATCGTACCGCCGACGGACCCCACGACAATCAACGAACAATCGTGTTCGACGGCTTGACGATTGATCTCGATTTGCGGCAACCCCATGACCATCTTGGCGGTTACGTTGAATCCGAGTTTTTGCAAGGCTTTCTTTTGACGCTCAAAGTAAGGTTCTCTCAGTTCAACTATTTGATCTGCAAGAGTCCCAACTTCACGAATGTTGAGACAATGCAGCAGCAGAGCGTCACGAGTTCCCAAAACTTTCAGATCGCCAATAGCAGAGATCACATTATCTGAAATTTCCGACAAATCTGTTGCAACAAGAATTTTTGAAAACATTGTCGGTTTCCTTTCTGTTTAGGCTATGAATTTGAGGCGAACCAGTGCTGGGTTTTCAAACTAATCCTGACCAACATCAGCATCACTGGCACCTCAATCAACACACCAACGACTGTTGCCAAAGAAGCGCCGGAAGAAAGGCCGAAAAGCATGACCGAGGTGGCGATGGCGACTTCGAAATGGTTCGAGGCACCGATCATGGCCGCCGGCGCGGCGTCCCGGTAGTTCAATTTCAGTAGTTTTGCCAGACCATAACCCAACCAAAAAATCAGATTGGTCTGAATAAACAGCGGAATGGCAATCCAGACGATGGTCAGCGGATTGGCAATGATCACGTCACCTTTAAAGCTGAACAAGAGGATCAGTGTTGCCAACAGGGCGATGATGGTCACTGGCGTGAGAAAATGAAGAAATTTTTGTTGAAACCATTCAATCCCACGAGCCTTGATAATCCAATTGCGGGAAAGGTATCCTGCCACCAGAGGCAGCGCCACATAAACAGCGATGGAAAGAAGCAAGGCTTGCCAGGGAACGGGAAGTTTACCGACGCCGAGCAAAAAACCGCCCAGCACGCCATACAGCACCAGCATGGTCAAAGAATTGATCGCCACCATGACCAGAGTCAGTCCATCGTTGCCTCTTGCCAGATAGCCCCAGACCAGGACCATTGCGGTACAGGGGGCGATGCCCAACAGAATGCAACCCGCCAGATAGCTGCGCCACAGAGGAATCTCGAGCATTTTCGCGCCATCGGCCAGAACCACGGTTCCGGCGCCATGCTGTGCGCCGACCGGCAGATCGAGCCCGAAAGGCATTTTGACCAGATCTGTGGCTTCAGCGCCGATCAGACCGCGAAACAAGACGCCGAGGAAGAAAAGCGCAATTGCATACATGGTAAAGGGCTTGATCGCCCAATTTATGAACAAGGTCAATCCGACCGGCTTGCCGCTTTTGCCGGCTTTAATGACTTCCGCAAAATCGATTTTGACCATGATGGGATACATCATAAAAAAGAGACAGACCGCAATGGGAATCGACACCACCGGGGCGCCATTGATGATCAACGAAAGTCCATCCAGATAGCGCGCCACACCTGGCGCGATTTTTCCCAGCAGGATACCGCCGACGATACAGAGTCCGACCCAGAGAGTCAAATATTGTTCAAAAACATTCATACTCCCGGTTTCTAATCTGGAAATTTTGCTCATGCACTCCTCCAAAACCAAACAATTTTTAAGCTGTCAACGACCAAGCTCACCGGCGGCAATGGCGCGCAGCGGAATTGCCGCCGGTGGAGAGTCTTGTTAGGCAATGATAATCTCCTATTGGTTCTACCAGCTTAAAGTCTTTTTTTCTTATCTTCATTCTTTCTTAAATCAGGATTCGGCGTTGAGCTACAGCAGCTCGGTGTACAATTTCTTGAGTCAGAAGATTTTACTTCATTTGAATCGACTTCTTCAAGCTTCGGTGAGCAACAAGAAGTTTTTTGTCCAAAGATTTTTTTGAAAAAGCTGGTCTTTTTTTCGTCTTTCATGTATTTTTCTCCTTTGAAATTAGAGGATTGTGTTGAATAAGTACCCGCCCACGACTGCTGTTGTCCAGATGACAACAACGATTGCGCCAACCAGACGCTTTCTAAAAATACTCGCCAGCATGGCCATTTCGGGTATCGCCATGCCTGCACCGCCGATAATTAAAGCAATAACCGCTCCCATGCTCATACCTTTTTGCGACAAGGCCAACCCAATCGGAATGGCTGTTTCAGCCCTGATGTAAAGCGGGACCCCAATGCTTGCCGCGACAGGAATAGCAAATGGGTTGTCTGGGCCGGCTATGTTTGTCACAAAGTCTTGAGGAATGTATCCGTAAATACCAGCACCGATTGCGACACCAACTAGAAGATAAATGAGGACCGCTTTAAAATCGCCCCAGGCGGAGATAAATGACGCTTTTAATTTCCCGGAAAAGGTTAATGGACTACTTTCAGAATCATGGGTAGCGCCACAACAGTTCGGTTTGATCCTGAGCTTTTTCACATAGTGCGCCCCACCGATTTTTTCAAGAACAACACCGAAGAGCATCGATCCCACAAAAGTGACTCCGAAATAGAGCAAACACGCTTTTATCCCCATCAGCGCCCAGACCATGCTGATAATGATCGGGTTGAGCAGAGGTGAAGCGATGACAAATGACATGACCGGTCCAAATGGTGCCCCGGCATTCAGCATGCCAAGCGTCATTGGTATGGTTGAGCATGCGCAAAAGGGGGTGAGCGATCCAACCACGGCCCCCAGAAAGTTTCCCCAAATTCCGCGATGCGAGAGCCACTGTCTGAGTTTTTCTTGCGGGATATACATTAATACCAGCGCAACGATTGTGCTGATGCCCAAAAAAAGCACCGTCAGTTCTGCAGTGATGATCAAAAAATATTGAATGGTACTGATCAGGTTGTTCATTCCATAATTCTTTCTATCATGGTTGACGATTTCAACTTGTTTTGTGATTTTTTCTTACGCCTAACAGATTGTCCTATTGACATTTTGACAATCACCAGCGATTGTTGAGCAAAACACGGTTTTTATTGCCCAGCCAGTTTTTTATAGAGGCTGGTCAAACGAGAGTGGTAAATCGCGCGAATCTGTGTTTCGCTCTCCTCCAGCGGCTTTACCGGAATGAGATCGGCCATCTCTTCATACGGCATGCCTGAATCGAACAACAATTCCAGCGTATTGCGAGTCATTGCTTTCAATGCGGCGATGGCCTCTTGATCCGTCAATCCGAATTCGATCCCCAGTTTTTTCAGCTCATCCAGGTGCGGCGACAGATAAGTTGGGCCCATCGCGGTGAGAACCGCATAGGCTTCGAGTTTCTCTTCATCCACCTGGGGACACTGTCCAAAGAGCGCAAAAAAATCGAGCAAATTCTTTTTCTCAGCCGCGGTGAATGATTCAGCAAACCACACCGGATTATAACCGCTATTCATCAAGGTTGCTGCATTGGGTATCATGCGCACAATCCGGTTAAAACCATTCAACAAATCGAGCAGCCTGCTCGATTTATAGACTGGCGCCAGCGATACAACCGCTTTTGCATTTTGAATGCTCGAAGCGATTTCGGGCAATACGTGCTTGAAAACCGGCGGATGAACAGCCAGAAATACGAGTTCCTGATTTGCGGCGTCGACAGCTGATCCAGGTGAAATGTTCAAGTTGGGCTTTCCGAATGCCAACCTGGACACGGCTTGACTATCAGGATCGCTGACAACAATTTGGGCAGCCTCGAACCGTTTGTTGTGCAAGGCCTGCAGAAAAATATTGACAATTCTCCCCCCGCCAATAAAACCGACGCGATTCATTTTCAGCCTCCTTGATCGGCGTTTTTGCTGGATCACCTGACCTATTCCTGTCGATATCGGGCAATCAGCCGATTTGCGAATACTCTACTCTCCAAGGCAAAGTGCTCGATTACAAATTGCCGGCTCACAGAGGACAGCGGATCATAAGGCGATTGCATACGCCACATTGATGGTCTCCACCAGGTTCTGAAGAAGAACTTTTACCGATTTTTCTCGTCCATTAATCGCACTCATCGCCAACTCGTCAAGTTGGGCAGATAAAGTTTTCAAAGCAGCCTGGTAATCGCTACACCGCTCCGGATTGTGTGGAGCAGGACAGGGAGCCAGAACAACAGCATCGCGCAACTCGAGCAGGTCACGCATCAGCGGCTGGATAGCGGAGAGTCCCGATTTTGTTTCCAGATCGATGATTTGTTTGGCCAGCTTGCGCAGATGGAAAAGACGATCCGCCGCATAGACCAGGTTGTTCTCTTCATGCATTTGAACGAACAGGCCGCACGCTTTGGCACAAGCCTTGAAGGACAATTGAACATCCCCTTTGGCCAGTTCGTTTTCCATCTCGTTCATTGCCTGATGGATAGCCGCCAAACGAGCGGCAAAGGTTGTATCGGCTCGATACTCGGCCGGCGGTTGATTCTTATATTTTTGCTCGAGTTTTTGCCATTTTTCGACTGATTTTTGGATATGCTCGATTGCAGCCGCTTGTTTTATTTCATCAAACTCCTTCATCAATTCCTGCATCAAAGCGCAGCTCTTGCGCATCTCCTGGCGGCTTTGCAGCACCAGGGCATCAAAAATTTCCAGCTCTGCAGACATTTTAAAGCTGTATGCGTTGTTTTGTTCGGTTTGCCCGGCGAAAGAGCAAACCGCTAAAGCCAGAAGAAGTGCAGCCCTGGTGAAAATAAAATGTGGTTTCATAGCCAACTCCTGAAAAAGTTACATTTTTGATTTGCGATCTAGGTTTTCTGTTATACTGACAATATCCTGTTCCGTCAGTGCGTATCGGTTCGGCTGTTTTACCATATCCTGCAAAAGGCGGTATTCCGGGAATTTACCAAAAGATATCAAGACATTGTCAAGATAGATCAACGGATAGATTTTGTCATGCAAATAACGCTCGGCCGTCAATGCCAATTGATCCAGTTCAACCCTGTTGATGGCACGATCGAGGACATCCACATCGACGTTTTCCTGATCTTTGAACCACCCTTCCAGCGCGGTTCGGACCATATCTGTTGAAAGGATTCTGCAGCAGGATTTCAATCCGCCGTTCAAAATTACCGTAATTATCATCTGTGCTTTTTAGTCAGGCCGTTGCAGTGTCGATCATTTTTTAGGCTCAGCCGCGCAGTGGAGCAAATTTGGCTGCAACCCGATGTTTTTTATGTCCTTTTATCCATTAGAAAACAAAGCATTCAAAATCATAAAAAGAGATGCCACCAAAGTTGTATATGCAAATACCTTTTTTAATTTCTCCGGTTTGGTTTTCAAGGCGAATTTACCGCCTATTAGCCCGCCGAGAACAGCGATCACTGCAAAAGGGATCGCCCCTTTAGGATCAAAATGTCCTTGACTGGCATGGCCAATAAACCCCATAATTGCTGTTGCAGCGACCATTGCCGAAGACGTGCCAACAGCAATCCGCATAGGAACCCCACACAGCAAAACCATCAGGGGGACCTTAAATGAGCCGCAGGATATTCCTACGGCACCGGCTGCTAAACCGGCCAGCGCCGTAATGGGAATCGTGTACCAAAGATTGACGACATAGCTCTGCCCTTGAAATTCTCTATGCCAGTAACCCAATTTCTTTCGAGTTTGAATGGGGCGTTCTTTGATTTTTATAAGCATCAGGAACCCTGCAATGACAAGAAGCCCTGCTAAAATCAATTTTAAAGAAACATTGCTGGCATAGCTGGAAAAATATCCGCCAACGAACGCCATGATATCCGTTGGCGGATCGATAACGAGCGCAAGCTTCCAATCAACCGTTTTGTTTTTCTGAAATATCAACATCCCGGCAAAAGCTGTCAACATCAGAATAAACTGCGCCGATGTCGCCGCCTGGTGCATAACCTGTCCGGCCGCAACCAACACCAATACATAAAAATTCCCACCTCCCCGCCCTGTCATCGTCATGATGATCGCAATGGCGAATATGATTATGCTGACGAGCACTATGTTCATTTCTCATTCCCCCGAGAAAAGTGTTTGAGCAATTTTCCGGGCTTGAGTTCTTCGACAAGCTCAGTATAACCGCCTTCAATTATTCTCACCTTGTCAAAACCGAGCACCCTTAAATAGAGGTACACCATTGTGGACCGCACTCCTGATGAACAGAAAACACCGACGGTTTTATCCTTTGGGATTTCTGAGATCCGTTCAGGCACCTCATCGATTGGGATATGAAGAACCGGCATATGATGAACTAAACTGAAAGAAATTGTTTCAAATTCTTTCTTTGATCTGACATCCAAAAACACCGCGTTTTTTTCTGACAGATGCATTGAAGGGGTTATTTTATGTTTCCCGCTTGCAAAAAAGTCAAAATCCATTGATTTTAGTATTTTGTCAACTCGTTCCATCACAATCTCCTTTTCGGTTATGGTGTCAACTAAATCCAATAAAAAGTATCTTTAAAAATCTATTCTATTTGCAGCGGCCACCGTTCTAGCCCGATAGATGTAACACTGCAAGTCTGTATAGGGGTGATTTGGTGTTTTATACCGAATCCGGCTCACTGCTGACAGGCACAAGTGGCCCCTATTCCGCTCTAACAAGTTTTTATAAACTCCGCATCCATTGCTGAGCAGCCATTTGCACTGGATCCCAGGGACTGGAAAGCGGCGGCGTATAGCTCAGATCCAGATTGTTCAGTTCCTCAACTTGCATTTTGTGATAGACCGCCGCGGCCGCAATATCGATTCGCTTGGAAACCTCTGTTCCATAGGCGCCGACAATCTGTAGCCCCAACAGCCGATGCGTTTTGCGATCGCCTGTCAGGCGGAAAAAGAGTTTTTTTGCACCTGGATAATAGACCTTGTGATCCCATGTTGCAAAATCCGCAGTGAACGGATCGAACCCCTCGCTGCGGGCTTCATCGTTTTTCAATCCGGTCCGCGCGGCAACCAAATCGAATATTTTTACCGATTGCGTTCCCAAAGATCCGGCATATTCGCGCGATCCGCCGAGAGCGTTTTCGCCGGCAATTCGCCCTTGCTTATGCGCGGTTGTTCCCAACGGCAAATAGCGATTTTCTCCCAGCAAACAGTGATAGGTTTCGGCACAATCACCGGCAGCATAGATGTGGGAAACCGTTGTCTCCATTTTTCGATTGACTCGTATCGCACCCTTGAAACCGAGTTCAAATCCCGCTGTTTGTGCCAGTGCCGTTTCAGGCCGGCTTCCGGTGGCGATCAGCACCATGTCGGAATCGACTGTAAAACCATTTTTCCCCCTTACAACCAATTTTTCTTTTTGCCTTTCGATCGCTGTCACGGCGGTCTGGGTATAGACTTGAATTCTGTGACGTTCCAATTCCGATTGGACAAGTTGCCCCAAGGGCAGGTCCACGGTCGTCAGCACTGAGGGAAAAAACTCGACCACATTGACTTCCAGTCCCAGCTGGTGCATGGCATCGGCCATTTCCATGCCGATATAGCCGGCGCCGATAATGGTAATCGACTTGGGCTTTCGACTTTCGAGATGCTTCTTGAAGGCAAAACTATCGGCCATCCAACGCAAAAAGAAAACACCGTCAAGATCGACACCGTCGATCGACGGCCGCATGGAAACGGAACCGGTGCCGATGATCAACTTGTCATAGTTCAGATCCATGCTTTTGCCGGTGTTCAGATCCTGGATGTGAACGCTTTTTCTTGCCGCGTCGATTGATTGCGCCACGTGCTCCGCCAAAACCACAATACCCTGATTCTGGATATCATTCAGCGTCCGATGCGCCAAATTGCGCCAATCGCCGACCTCACCGCTCAAGTAAAAAGGCAAGCCGCAAATGCTGAAATTGGGGTAGCGGTCAGACAACAGCAGGGTAAACTCGGTTGCCGGGTCGAGCTCTTTTGCCCGCAGTGCGGCGCTTATTCCTGCATCGCTGCCACCAATGGCGAGAATTTTTTGCATCGATCGAACGCTCCCTGTTTAGTGATATCCTGATCAGCTGTTGTAAATGATTAGCCGAGTGCCCAAATAGGTGACGATGCTCTTCAGAATAGACGTTCTAAAGGATTGTCTTAAAATAATTGCGCACAAATCAATCACCAAACACTGTATATAACCAAGTGCAACCGACAACCCGGTTAATGTCTGTTAACATATAATTTGGGGACTAGTCTTTGGTAAGAAAGCCGACGATTTCATCGATTTTTTCATCTGTTACCGGCGTCTGTCCTTTCACAATACCAAAATCCGTGGTATGCACATGTTCAAAATTATCAATACCACGCTCTTTGAGAATTTTTGCCGCACAATCGATCGGACAACCATCCAGCACAACGATTCGAGCGTTTTGCAACAGATCATTTTTTTGCGTTTCAGCCCACTTTTCATCGACAGCGAAACGCGCCAAACAGAGCATTTTGCCCTTGCCGCTCTTCATCAATTTTCGTGCCACTTTATCCGAATAAGCACCGGTATTGGATGCTCCGGAACAGGCGAGTATGACAACTTTGTTGTTTGTTTCCATGGTCTTGACTTGCCTTTCTGTGTTTAGCGGTAATCACCAAACTCGGTGTCGATTGAGTAACGATTGGTGCAAATTTCAGTTATTTGTTTGTCAAAAATCATTTATCCCAGAAATGCAGTTTAGCTTCCAAACTGTTTGGAAAGGTATAGCGGAGATCGTTCATTGCCTGGCGAAAGGCGCCGCTGTCTTTTGTTTTGATATAGGCGGTAATATTTTCCTGCACGAGCAATTTGGGAAACAATGAGCTGGCAGTCAGCTGCTCCCGATCCTTTCGCAGTGCAACGAGCACCTCATCGTATTTCCCGCGCGGGATCAACGTCTCAGCCAGGCCGAGCCGCATCACCACGCGAAATTCTTCCGGCGGCAAATAGCCATTGAAGTTGAAATGGGGTTTGCCGGTGTGATCCAAAAAATAAAATGAGGGCGTCCAATAAGCCGCCAATTCCCGGCGTACCTCGCGATCGCGGATCAGATCGAGTTTGAGAGGAACAAACCAATCGATTAATTCTTGCTGAACTTGAGGATCTGTGTAGGTCTTTTCATAGAGCGTTTTACATCCGCCGCAGCCACCCATCTCGAACTGCAGCAGAATGGGTTTGCGTTCGTTTACGGATACATCTTTGGCTTTTAGAAAAACAGTCAGCCACTTCATCTTTACTCCTGTGCTCATGCACTCTTTTGCAGAACAGCCAAAAAAATGGCAAATGAGAGATCTTCCAGCAGTCTTTATCGGTCCAATTGACGATTTCGATCCGAATCTCTCGATTAAGCGAGCATCACATCAATTGTTGTATCCGCCTTAATATTATCAGTTACCGGACAGCGGCGTTCGGTTTCCTGCAGCCACTGTTTCTTCTCTTCTTCGCTTGCACCATCGAAATCGGCATCGATCTTGACGGTGATGCTTTGAAAACCCGCACGCTCCTCAAACGAACAGCCGATGAAGGTACAGGGATTCATCACGCCCTCGATTCTGATTTTCATACCGTTCAACCTCATTCCGCTTTGCCGAGCAATCTCGTGGCCGGTGACATTCAGACAACCTGCAAGTGACATCAACAATACTTGAATCGGCGATGGGCCCTGGTCGGTTCCGCCCATCGTTTTGGGCTCATCGATGATCAGTTTGTGTTTGCCTGAGATGAGGTTGAGTTTCGTCGGGCTTTCACTTTCCCCGATAACCAGCACTTTGATTTCGCGTTGATGGGTGTTCATGAGATATCCTTTATCCGTCTAGGTGTTCAGAGGGTCGGCCTGTTCACTATTATTCGAATCTTTTCGTTTGAGCATTTCCAGGGCGTTTTTACTGCGTGAATTGGGTATGGCTTTATTCTGCAGAAAGTCGATGGCGCTGGCAATCGCTTCGAATTCATGAAAAGGGAAACCGAGCACCGTCTCATTCGCGCCAATATCCGTTGCATCGCGACAGCCGTAACAGCCGAAACTCATATTGAAGCGGTTTTGCAAAAAAGGAATGAGAGTGGCATCGACACACGCGGCTTGCAAAATTGCGGTTGAGCTTTCGATGCGTTTGCCACCTTGATTGTTCAGATGTGCCAGGGCGATCCACATCAATTTTTCGATTTCATCTTCGACAACGACGATATCAGAGATGATAACAGCCTGTTCAAGCGGGAACAGATAAAGTGCCTGCAGCGTCCCCGGCTCCAGCGCAGTCATTCCCTCAAACATACGCTTTCCCGTATCAGCATTCGCAACAATGCCAAATCCCTGCAATCCTTTACCGGTTTGCAATGCCGGCGGTAACGCTTTAAAACCAAATGCGGCTGCTGCCGCCGGACAGGAGATGCCTTCGGCGTCGAGCAAGACATGTTCTCCCTGTCGCGCTTTCATCAAGGCCTGGCAGTAACGATGCTGTAACAGTCGACGACCTCTGACATGGATCGGTTCATCCTTAAGAATAAATTTGACACCGACCACAAAACTGTTCAGGCCTAAATCAGCCTTGATTTTTTGGGCGGCAGCTTGAATTGTTGTCATCTACTGCTTTTCCGTTTTTTCAAAAATATAATACAGGTTCGGCAGCAGCAACAAGGTCACAAAAAGCGAAAAGAACAAACCGCCGATCACGGCGATCGCCATGGGCTGCAGCATGTCGCCGCCTTCGCCCCAATTGATCGCCAGCGGCAAAAGGCCAAGCATGGTGGTCGCCTGGGTCATCAGAATCGGACGCACCCGCAACGGCGCGGCTTCGAGAATGGCCTCCTTCAGTCCCAGCCCTTTTTGTATATACTCGTTGATAAACGAAATCAGCACCACTCCCTGGGTGGCGATACCGCCGGTCATGATGATGACACCGATCAAGACCGTAGCTCCGGTTGGAAAGCCGGTTGACAGCAAGGCCACGACCACGCCCACCAATGAAAAGGGCACGCCCAGCAGAATCAGCAGCGGTTGTTTAAAAGAATTGAATTGAATGGCCAATATTACATAGGCGAAGAACAGAGCGAACAGAATGATCTGCAGCATGGTCCGCTGGCTCTCTTGCATCAAGTAAACCTGGCCACCGAGATCATAGGAATAGCCTTCCGGCAGACTAAAATCCGCCAGGGCTGCAGTGACGGCTTTTGCCATTTCGCCGATGCTGGCGCCGGCGCTAACATCGCTGGAAACGACGATTTGCTTCATCTGGTCTTCGCGCACAATTTCCACCGGGCCCAGGCGAGGCACAACCTCAGCGACTGTGCGCAACGGCAGTTTCAGGCCGCCGGGAGCATCCAGGTAGAGATTTTCAATGTCTTGTCGCGAGCTTATATTGGTTTCCGGTATCATCACCCGTATATCGTAATATTCGCCTGCTTCGCGAAATTGGGTAGCCACGGCACCATCCACCAGGCTCCGGGCAGCCTGTGCTACTGCCTGGGTCGACAGTCCTGCATCGGCCAACCGCAGTCGGTCCACCAGAATCTGGTATTCCGGTTTGGTAATCTGGGTGCCGATGCGCACATTGGTGAGCCCTGAAATGTTCTGCATTTGTGCCGCAACTTGCTGTGCCAATCGATCCAGTTCCTCCAGATCAAAACCTCGTACGCGAATCTCCACATCGCTTTCACCCGTTTTGCGAATACCTTTCATTTTTTGTTGCGCTACAACGAGTTTTGTTCCTGGCTGCATGAACTTGGTCACTCGTGGCCTTATTCTTTCGACATATTGCTCGGTGGAAAACGGCCGTCGGCTTTTCGGTTTCAACTCGATATCGATTTGCCCTTCATTGGCAATTTCATAAGTGACCAGTCCCCAAACCTTGCCGCCGGAAAGAGTAAAATAGCGATCTACGTATGGATCGTTTGCAACCACACTTTCAATGCGTGCCAACAGGCTGTCACAGCGCGCAACCGATGTCCCTGTAGGCAGAATAACCTTGATCATCACCCGGCCATCGTCCACTTTGGGCAGAAATTCGCTGCCCAGGTTTCGAAAGAGAATGACCGATGCAATCATCAAAATCACAAAAACACTCAGCACCAGCCAGCGCAAGGGCAGCAGAACAACCAGCAAACGGCGGTAAAAACGATCGATAGCCTGGATTAAACTATCGGCTAGACTGCGGTTTTCACGGTGATGTCCCTTGCTCGTGACCAGATAGTGGGTCAACATGGGGGTAACCGTAAGCGCCACCAGCAGCGATATAACCACAATTCCTGCGATTGTCAAAATCAACTCTCTAAACAGAAGCGATGTCAAGCCCGGAATGAAAAGGAACGGCATAAACAACGCCAGAAAGGTCAAGGTAGATGCCAGCACAGCGAGAGACACTTCGCTGGTGGCCGTGTCTGCAACGGTATCGGTGCGGCTTCCCTTGTCCAGATGCAAGCGGGTGATGTTTTCTATCACCACGATGGAGTTGTCCAGCACAACGCCCATCGCCACCACCAGACCGCCCAGCGAAAATATATTGAGCGAAAAGCCTAGTGTTTTCATCAAAAAGAAGTTGAGCAAAATTGTGGTCGGCAAAGCGACCAACATAACCACGACCTGGCGCCAGTGTCCCAAAAAGATAAAGATGACCAGAATCACCAGGATAATCGCGACAATGGCCGAGTCCTTAACCCCGGCGATAGCACCTTTGATGTAATCGGCTTGATTCTCGATGGTGCTGAATTGAATGTCAGGGGGGGCTGTGGTTTCCAAGTTTTGAATAAGCGCGTTGACGCGATCGGCGATTTGCACAGTGTTGGCATCCGCCTGTTTCAGGATATTGAGCTTGACAGCTGGTTTGCCATTGAAACGGGTGATCACCCGCTGTTCCGCATGGCTGTCCTCGACTGTCGCCAGCTCTTTCAGGCGCACCATGGATTTGCCGTCGTTGAGAACCACCACGTTGCGGATGTCTGCCAAGTCGCGGAACTCGGCATTGGTGCGCAGGATGAATTCCCTTCCTCCTTCGGTCACTCTTCCTGCCAAACGTTCGATATTTTCTTCCTGCAGCCGTCTGATCACCTCGTTCAGAGTTAAATCATACGCCGTCAATCGTTCGCGATCGAGGTGGACGCGGATTTCCCGGGTCAATCCGCCGACGATCTCGGTGCCTGCCACTCCTTTTACTGCAAGAAATTGATCTTGCAGCACATTTTCAACCCATGTGTTGAGCTTCACCAGGTCTCGGCCTTCTGACATGACGATCAGTTGCACGACGGGCAATTGTGATGGATCGGCTTTCATCATAATCGGCGGATCCGCATCCGGCGGCAATTTGCGTGCAGCCAAGCCCATCTTGGCCACCACATCCTGATAAGCCACATCCACATCGGTGCCGTATTCAAAATTGACCAGCAATTGATACAGACCTTCGATGCAGGAGCCTTCCAGATAGTCCAGATCATCGACCGTGGCAAGAGTGCGTTCGATAGGTTCAGCGATATTGTCGTTGATTTCCTCGGGCGTGGCTCCTCGCCAGTAGACATAGACTTTGATCATGGGGTAGGTGATGTCGGGCAGAAAATCGGTCGGCAATTGAATAAAACCATATACACCAATAACCAATGCAGTTGCCATCAACACCAGTGTGGCGACAGGACGGCGGATAGAGACAGTGGTCAGCTTCAATTGCCTACTCCTCCTGTCTGTTGGATTTTTTTCTCAATGCCCTGAATTTTAACCGGATTGCCGGTTTTTAACTGTTCCTGGCCTTCCACCACGAGCTCGTCGCCCAAAGCAAGTCCTTCATGAATCTGCAACCAACCTTCAGCTTCTATGCCTGTTTTCAGCAGGACCTCTTTGGCTTTTCCATCCTGAACAACAAAACAAACCTTTGCCTGAGGTCGATCGATAACTGCCGAAACTGGAATCGCGAGGGCATTTTCAATGGTTTGGGTGACAAAGGTGACCCGCACAAACATGCCGGATTTCAAATAAATACACGGGTCGGCGATGCGGATTTCAACCATGCCGTTTCGGGTCTTGGCTTCGACCTGAGGGTAAATTCGCTGGATCACGCCTTTGAATCTTTTTTCCGGACAGGCATCGGCGTAAATCTCAGCTGTCTGACCCAGTTTCAAACTGCGGATATCCAATTCTGAAACCGGCACATCTGCCAACAATTTGTCGCTGCTTTGAATTTCAAACAGCTTGGTTTTTGCGGGGATCATGTCGCCCAAATCAACCCATCGTTGCGAAACCACACCGGTAATGGGCGATGTTATCGGGATTTCCTTGTATTGCTGTTGGGCAAAAAGATAATCCGCCTGCGCCTCCTGCATCTCTTGCTGCAATTGCAAGTTATCCGGATCTTTTTCCAGTTCTTCCTTCTTGGCTTGCATCAACAATCGCGCCGAGTTGATGATATCCTCCCGCACCAATGAGCTGAGCATGGCCACTACCTGATTATGAGACACTCGGTCACCTTCGCGAACCAGCAGTTGTGATATCCCTCCTTCAGCGGTCGAAAGGATGTTAGCCACACTTGCGGCACGCAGAGTTCCGGGCAACTGCAGCGTTTCGGTCAGCTGCCTCGTTTGAACCACCTGGGTTCTAACCAATTTGGCAGTTGATTTCTTTATTTCCGAAGGGCTAGCCTGGTTAGAATCGCATCCCTGATACAACCCTGTCGATGCCATCAACAGGACAAATAAAATCGCTCGTTTCATATCATCCTCTTATAATATACCCATTACAGCCAGCAGCTTTGCTCGGGCAAGATTGTAATCCAGCATCGCCTGGTTCAGGGTGAGCCTGCTGTTGAAAAGCGCATTTTGAATATCCAGCAAATCGGTGTTCGAACGCCGGCCAGCGTGGTATTCAATCAAGGCCAATCGGTAACTCTGTTGTGCCTGTTCGAGCGCTTGTTTTTGAATGGCGATCTGGTTTTCTCGTTCAATCAACCGCCCGTAGCCGTTTTGCAGCTGGCTGCTCAGATTTTTTTGCAGATATTCACGTTGCCATTGGATCTGTTCAACTCCCGCACGGCCCTCTTTGATTTTCGCATCGATGACTTTGCCGTCGTAAATCGGCATTTTGACATTCAAACCCCAAAAATAGCGCTTGTTTTCATCAAAGGAAAAGGATTCGAGCCCGAATTCATAGCCGTAATACGCCTGTGCTGACACCTGCGGTAACCGTGCTGCTTGCTGCACCCTAACCTTCGATTCAGCTTTGCGCAGGTCCCATTCCACCTGTTTCCAAATAGGATTCTGTTCCAGCGCCACAGGCAACAAATTTTCCGGATTTTGTTCAAATGGGATCACCTGTAGAGAATCCTGTGGCAACAACAGCTGCGGTTCCTGCCTGCCCAACAGCAGGCTCATCTCGTTACACATAGTCTGATAATCAACATCAATCCTGAGCAGATTTCCGTCAACCGCAGCCAAAGCAACAGCGATCCGATTCAGCTCAAGCTGCGACATGTGTCCCGCTTCCACCAACAAACGGGCATAGCGGCGATGGGTCTCCAGCTGTTTTCGGTTTTCAAAAAGAATCTGTCGTTGATTGATCAGCGACTGTAACTGGAAATAAGCCGCCGTTACCGCCAATTTCAGACCCAACTGTTCCGACAGAAACGCCTGTTCAAGCGACTGCATGCCGGCCAGGGCCTCTTGTCTTTGATGCTTCAATTTGCCACCAGTGTATAGCGGTTGACTGATGGACAGAGTAGGAAAGAAATCGTGTTCGATATTGCCAAGTATCACGCTCCTGAAACCCGGAACGATATCCAGATAGCCATAGGAAAGATTGGCATCGATTTTTGGCTGCATTTCGCCTTCAGCCTGCTGCAATACCGCCTGACCGGCTTTCAGACGCGCCGCACTTTTTTTCAGCAGTTCGTTATTGGCCAATGCTTCGTTCACCACAGCGCTTAAAGAAATGGCACTGGTATCTGTTGGCGACTGTTGAGCGTAGACAAACAACGGCAATAACAAAAGTGAAAAAACACGTAAGTTTTTCTTCATGACGGATCCATTGACTGCTGTTAAAATTCTCTTCTTGTATTGGCCGAATTTTTTAGAACTTTTTTGGTTCTTTTGTGGCTTCATCGCGGTGTTCTCGGAATAGTTGATCTTCAGTTCGATTTGCAGTGCTGAATAACCTGATCGGTGTCAGCTGATAAAACCTTTGAATAGAGAACCAGAGAAGCAAGAGTCAGCAAAACGTTTTCGAACAGCTTTTTTATCCCTATGTGTGTGCCCTCATCACCGACAGAGAAACAGCCACAGCTGATGTCCAAGCCCTGGATCAGTGCTGCACCAACAGCGATGAGAAAAACCAAATTCATCGCCACCAGCAGCAAAAGCGTCCCATGCAGCCATTTATTGACCATGAGCAGAAGACCACATATCAACTCCAACCAGGGCAAAACAACCGCGATCAGGGTTACGAAAAGATAGGGAAGCAGGCGATAATTCATAACCTGTTCGGCGAATGCCTGCGGGTTGAAGATTTTGACCAGACCGGAATAGATGAAAAGCACGGCGATCAGCATCCGCAACGCCCAAAAGAGCCATTTCAAGCCCTCAGTTTTCAAATTCGTTTTTCTCCTTACCGAATTCGAGTGGATAGAATTTTTTCCATTCGTTTAATCCGTCTTGATACACGGCGATCTTTTGAAAACCCCTTCCCAGCAATTCCCACGCCAGCAGTTCCCCCAGATCGCAGGGTGGACCATCGCAATAGCAGATAAGCCATTTGTCTCTGGATAGTTGTTCAATCACTTTTGGGTAATCGAACAATCGCTCTACAGGCAAAAGTCTTGCACCAGGCAGATGGCCTGCCTCATATTCATCCTGAGATCGCGCATCCAACAGCTCAGCCCGTCTTTGTAAAAGAAGATTTCGCACCTGCTGCGAATTGACGGAGATCGGTTCACCGTTCGCATGGTCCGGCAGTGCGGCATGACCTTCTGGTTCTTCGATGGCGACAGGCGAGAGCTCTTGTCCCAGCAGCGAATCGGCGGCGTATTGCAGCGGGGGACGGCTAAATGAGATGGTCACCTTTTTCGGGTGAAACGTATTCGCCACCATGCCAAAAGCAAAGGCCAGTGCGATGAACGCGGTGCTTTGCCGAACAGCTTTCTGAGGAATCCATCTCATGCGATCAACCTTCTCCGCTTATCCGACTTATGGTTGTTTTTAATCAGCGCTTCCGAAATCAAGTTTATTCGATTGTCCACACTCATGCATCGACCAACAGGCCAAAAACCATTCCAGTGATCGTCGCCATGACGACCACCAGAGTCACAAAGATAAAAGTCTTTTTTGTGCCCATGATATTGCGTATAACCAGCATGTTCGGCAATGACAGGGCCGGACCTGCCAAAAGCAGTGCCAACGCCGGGCCTTTGCCCATGCCATTGGCCAGCAACCCCTGCAAAATCGGAATTTCAGTCAAGGTGGCAAAGTACATAAAGGCGCCGACAATCGAGGCAAAAAAATTGGAGAAAAGCGAGTTGCCGCCGACAAGGCCTGAGATCCAATGCGCTGGAATGATCCCGTCGCCGCCTTCCGGCGAACCGAGCATAAAGCCGGCGACCAAAACACCCGCGGCCAGCAGGGGCAGGATCTGTTTGGCAAAATCCCACGTCGCTTTCATCCACTCCTGCGGCTCGCCCGGACGACGTGAAATCAGGATACTGGTCAACACCACCGCGGTAATAAAGGGAATGATCGGATTTTCGCGCAAGAACAAAGCGACACCAATGGTCACTCCAGTAGCCAGGAGAACCTGTATTTTTTCCAGCTTGAGGACGAGTATCAAAGAAGCGGCATATAAAAGTCCGAAAAACCCGGTAATCCACCACTTGAGCTGCCAGACGAGCAGCCAAAAGCCCACGGCATCGGCGGGCTTGCCCCAGTTGGCGAAAACCAGAATCGCCACCAGGACAAAAAAATGGTACGCCGTCTGCCATAACGGCCGGCTCTCCTCTGCATCCGGCAGAATCATCGCCTGTTCTTTGGTTTTCTCTTCTTTGCGGAAAAACAACTGCATCAGCAAGCCGATGATGATGCTGAAACTGACCGCACCGACAACGCGGGCAATCCCCAAATCCGGCCCGAGTATACGGGCGGTTAAAATAATGGCCAGAATATTGATCGCCGGGCCGCTGTAGAGAAATGCCACCGCCGGCCCCAAACCAGCGCCGCGTTTGTAAATGCTCGCGAACAAGGGCAACACGGTGCAGGAACAGACGGCGAGGATTGTTCCCGACACAGAGGCCACCGCATAGGCAGCCCATTTCTTCGCCTGGGCGCCCAGATATTTGATCACCGAAGCCTGGCTGACAAAGACGCTGATGACGCCGGCGATGAAAAAAGCCGGAATCAAACACAGAATCACGTGCTCGCGCGCATACCATTTGGCCAGGCCCAGCGCTTCATGCACCGACTGATCAAAGCGCTCCTTGCCGACCGGCAAAAAATAGGCGATCAGAAACAGACCTGCCATCCACAAGAGTTTTTTCCATTCATTGCGCCAATTCATTGTCCATCCCTTTGTTATTTTGCCAACTGACGAATTGAGATATAGTAAAAAATTTATAGACCACAGAGCTTGTTGCGGTTGACCTCCCGAACCTGTGCCGCATCTTCGCGATAAATTCCTTTGCTAAACGCTTTGTCTTGCAGTACCCGAAAAAGCGACTGCACCACCTCGTCTGCGTTTTGTCGATTCAGGTGATAAACGACCCATTTTGCATCCTTGATGTCGTAGATAAAACCGGCGTTGCGCAGGATCGCCAGATGCTGGGAGACTGTTGAGGTGGCCAGATCGAGGATTTCGCGGATTTCGCACACACAAAGCGCTCTGATTTCCAGCATTTTTAAAATCCGCAACCGGCTTTGATCAGACAGTGCCTTGAATAATTTTACCTGGTTATCCATTTTTGACCCTTTCATTTCGGAAATGAACGAAATGTAATCTATTTTGGTCAATTTGTCAAGCGAATTATCAGTACTTCAACCGTCCAGATGCGATTTCAGCGATAGCCTTGTATTTCTATCAATCCTCTCCAGCAGGATCTTGACAATCTCAAGCGCATCGTTGGTATCGCTGTCCAACACCGCCTGTCTGATCCGCATTTCCTCTTCCAGGCTGATTTTGATGATGATTTGATTTGCCCTAATCATCTGTTGAATCTCCGGCAAAATATCCGAGTCCGTGGCAGACTTGCAGAAATGCATCTTTTAGATGCTGGTACTCACCTGTAAAAATCGGTTTGCAGGCACCTGGTTGTGCATTTCCTGTCCACAATTTCAGCGCTAAGGCCATGCAGGTTTTTTCTTCGCATTGGCGGCAATTGGTCCGCGGCAAGCGGAAATAGATCTCCAGTGCAGGTGGTTTTTTCCTGAGTTCACTGGAAGGTGTGATCATCGATCGCCGCGCCCAAATCTCATTGGCCGTGCAGCGGATTTTTTCCAGTATGCGCCAGCCATCCAAAAGATCGTCTGCCTTGGCAACGGCGATACGATTGGAATAGAGAGTGATCATCCGATACTGATCCATATAGAAAAAAGTGGGGCCATCGATATTAAAAGCTGCTTGAGGCATTTCTGAATTCATGTAGGGAAAGGCGGGTGAGAGATTTCCTGAAATGTGCGCGATGAGGCGGATTTTATTTTCGTCAGCAACGCAGACAGACAAAACCATAATCGCCGCATTGCCGAAAAGGTCTTCAGCAAAATCATTTGGTTTGTTTTTTGGAATCTGACTTTCAATCGGGCGATAATCTATCCAGCCCGAAGTGATGACCGTTTGATTTTCCTGGATTGCCGATCGACCTTCAAGCGTTGTGGCAAGAGAGGAGACACCGACCTTGCTATAGTATGGATAGGGATGGATCTCCAGATAGGGATATTTTCCTGTTTTGAGAATCTCAACCGCTTTTTCAAATTCACTGATACGGGGAAAAGTTGTCAGCGTTTTCATCTTGTTGGCTATCTCCCGATCGAATTGGCTAAATCAAGATTTTTTATTCGACAGCACTGGTCTTGTTGGCTTCTTTTCTTGGGTCGAAAGCCGAAAAAATGATTTCAACCGCTTTCAATCCGAATACACCCGCAACAATCCACCGCTGAAATAGATCACCATGCCGGTTATGGCGATGATACCGGCTGCGTGGTGATGGCCGGCCGGTGCCAGGAATATACCCGACAGAAACAGAATCAATCCCACTGCCAATACGAACAAACTGAACCGACCGCGCTTGCTGACAGGGCGGATGTTGTAGGCGGTTCCAGAATCGATTTCTTCCTGGCTGACTTGCATGGCGTCGCGGATTCGCTCGATCTTGTGCGGCGAAGCGGGAGTGAGTAGCGAAACCAGCGGGCAGATGATCAGAGCGGCTCCGGCGCTGATGAAGGTGGTGATATTGACGTCGAATCCGCAGACAAAACGGCTGATCGCGCCGGCAAGTGCGCCGCCAAGGTAACCTGCCAAGGCTCCTTGCCAGTTTGTTCGTCGCCACAGCAGTCCGTACAGCACAGCGACCACAAAGAGCGGCATATCCATGATGCTGATGATTGTGAGATAGGCTTGCACCGCACCACCGAGTTTGGGCACCAGGTAGGCAATGCCGATAATCAGCAACCCGGCGATCAAGGTGGTCAAACGCGCCATACGCAACACTGCTTTGGGTGAGGCCTGGCGGTGAAAAAGGTTTTGGTAAATATCGCTGGTAAAAAGCGTCGCCACTGCGTTCAGATTGGAATCGACGGTTGAGAGATGGGAGGACATCAATCCGCAGACGGTCACCCCCAGGACAAAGGGCATGAGGATCTGCGACATGAGGAGAGGCATGGCCTGATCCGGGTTGGTCAGGCCGGGCAAACGCACCGAGGCGACGAGCCCTGGAAATAGAATGACGAGAATGAAGGGAGTGGTGATAATGCCAGCCCAGACCATCCCGCGTGCCAGCGCGCGGACGCTGTTGGCGCCGAAGGCGCGTTGCATCATTCCTTGATCGGTGCACGCCCATTGGATGGCAAGAAAGGAAATGGCCAGAATAAAAAGCCAGTTGTAATGGCCTTCGGTTTTGACGAAAACGAAATGGTCAGCCGGTAATTTTTCCAACAGGCCTGGTAACCAGCCGACGCTTTGCATGGCCAGAGGCAAAAGGATGAGCGCGCCGCCGAGCATGAGCACGAACTGCAGAGCGTCGGTCAGCGCAACCGACCAGGCGCCGCCCAGAGTCGTGAAAATCACCGCCACCAGGGTAAATACAACGATCCAAAGCAGAAATGAATGCAGGCCGGTGAGCATTTCGGCGGCAATTGCTCCGGTGTACATGGTTACGCCGAGCCAGAAGATCAGGCGAAAAACCCAGATAAAACCGACGATCGAGCGAACCGATTTGGAATAGCGCATCTCGAGATACTCCGGGATGGTTCGGATGCGCAACCGCCGAAACACCGGCAAAATAAACAGACCAGCCGCTACCAGGGCCATATTGCCGGTCCAGGCTTGCCAGACAATGGCGATGCCTTCCTGGTAAGCGGCACCGCACTGGCCAATAAAGCTGTAGAGATTGACATTGGTGGCTACCAAAGTGGCAGCGAGAATGAAGGGGGGCAGTTGGCGGCCGGCGAGAAAAAAATCGTCGGGTTCACCGATCCATTTGTAGAGAATCGAGCCGATAACAAAGATACCAGCCATGAAGGCGATAAAAACTGCATAGTCGATCAGCGTCATGATACTGTCCTGTCCTCGTGCCTGAAGGTGTTTTGCGCGCCATTCGATTCGTTGAAGTGCTTTTTTACTATTTCCTGGAATGCTTTTTTTTCAATTCGCGAAACTCGCGGATCGGCAAAATCATCCATGCGACCAGAATGATCAAGCCGATGGCAAACAATCCCCATGTTATCCAGTCAATTCCCAAGATCGATCCTCCCGCAGGAATCAAGCGTTCATTTCATTTACCGCCTCATACAGAGCGACAACATTTTCTGGCGGGCTGATGACCTGGATCTTGTGGCACGGTCCGACAATATAACCGCCATGTGCTCCGAGTATGCGGGTGTTGTCGCGCACTTCCTCTTTGACTTGTTCAGGATTGCCAAATGCCAGAGTGAATTGATTGTCAACGCCGCCATGAAAAACCACCTTGCCGGCAAAGTCCCGCGCCAGCCCCTCGCGATCCATACCAGCGCAGCGCCATTGGATCGGATTCAAAACATCGATTCCCAGATCGATCAACTCCGGTATAAGCGGACGGATGGCGCCGTCGCTGTGGTGAAAGACCACGCCGCCAAATCCGTGCACCAGATCGATCATGCGTTTCATATGGGGGAAAAAGAAATCGCGAATTTGTGTTGGTGAGTAGAGCAAACTTTCCTGTGTCCCCATGTCTTCCGCCACCCAGGAACCGAAAATTCGGCCAGGCAGGCTCTCATAGATTCGGCGTGTGTTTTCATAACAGAGATGGTAGAGCTTTTCCAGACAATAGTGCACGATTTCCGGGTTTTGGATCAGATCGACAAAGGCCTGTTCAGTACCGCGCAATTGCTCTTTATAATCCATGAACGGTTCTGAACCGCCGGCGATCAGGATCCAGCCTTCCTTGTTTTCGACCTGCTGGGTGAGATCTTTATACTCCCACCAATCCGGACTCGGCCAGGTGTAATTTTCTTCGATCTCCTCCACTGATGAAAAAGCCGCAAGGGGATGGTGGGTCACCACACCATCGATGCCCGAATAGACACCTCCGGCATAGGGGATGTTTTGAAACCGTGCTCCGAACACTGTTGCGTCAGCAGCCAGAGGCGGCCCGACGTAGCGCGGGGTTACGGTTGCGACTCGATCGATATGCAATCGTTCGAGCAGCTTTTCATGGCTGTCGACTGCCAAATGGCGCATGAGTTTGGCTTCTGCTTCCGCAGTGGCATTGAAGAAACAGGGGAGGCGGTCTGGTGTTTTGCCGTGCAACACGGCTTGCCAACGTTCGACTGAGGTCATTGTGCTGCCTTTTGCAAATATTGAATTTTCCAAACATAATAAAAAGAGAGTCGAATATCAAGAAGAAAGGGATCGATTTAGCGGTGAGCTGGGAAACGATAACCTGTATTTATTGCGTTTGGACAGGGCGCTGTGTTTCGCGGGGATATTACTTGTGAAAATTGTTGATAACCAGGTGGGAAAGATCCGGCTGTAGAGTGGCAGGCTTGTGATGTCGACCGGCTGGCCGTCGGCGATGGAACGCGCGGCCAACAATCCGCTTTGTACGGCAGGGAGAATTCCCTCGCCCATATCGCGAGTCGCCAGTGCGGCGCTGTCGCCGATCACATAGGCCCGGCCTTGCTGCATGGTTGGGCGTCCATGACGGCGGTAATAGAATGCGGATCCTGGATGGTCGATGGGGTGATCCAACCATTTTCGCCGCAGCAACTCATTCTGCCAATTGTCCCAGGCCCGGCGCAGGTGCAAACTGCGACGCTGCAGCTGTTGCTGCAAAGCGCCGATACCGACATTGAGGACTTGCGGACCTTTTGGCACATACCAGGCATAGCCTGGCAAACCTTTTGCGGCAAAACGCAAATGACAGTTCGATTCATGCACCGGTTGATCGATTTCAGCCTCAAGAGTCAAGATCAATTCCTGCGAAAACCGCGGAAAATGAGCTGCAAAGAATTGGTTATAGACAGGGCAGCGGGTACCACCGGCACCAACCAGATAACGGCAGCGGTAATGCTCGTCGATGACAAAGGTATCGTCTTTTTTTTCGATCTTGCGCACCAGATGGGTTGCGACTTTGGCCTGGCTGCGCTGCAACAGCCAAGCATCGAATTCGATGCGGCGGACGCCATGTTGTTTGCCACAGAGCGGAATGGTCAGAGGACCCAAATGGATGAGCAGGCGGTTCATTTCGATGAGAGTGTGGGGGTACTCTTGTGGTAATATCGCCAGGGCTTTCCAGAGAGAAGGTGACGTCCACCCCGCGCACAACTTTGGACGAGGAAAAGGCTGTTTGTCGATTACCAGACAGTCGATGCCCTGGCGAACCAGCTCGCCGGCGCAGGCGGCTCCAGCTGGGCCGCCGCCAACGACGATCACTTCATGCAGCATGTGTTGTTCCTTGCATCTATCGGTCAGCTGAACCGGCAATCAGGTTGTTTTTGATTTTGCCGGGTCAAAACGATTTGCCAGACCTGGGCATAGCGTGAGCGGAATCCGCCGGCCGAACTGAGCAAGTAGTAGGACCACATTCGGAAGAATCGCTCATCGTAGCGCCGGCGCAGTTTCGGCCAGGCTTGAAGGAAATTTTGATACCAGGCCATCAAGGTCGGATCATAGTGCGGACCGATGTTGTGCAGATCTTCGACGACGAACAATCCCTCCATCGCAGTCGTCAACTGGCGCAGTGAAGGCAACTGCCCGTTGGGAAAGATATATTTTTCGATCCAATTGCTGGTGGTCACGGTGCTTACATCAGTGCCGATGGTGTGGACAAATGCCAAACCGCCAGGTTTAAGGCAACGATCGACCTGTCGAAAATAGGTCCGGTAGTTTTTATACCCGACATGTTCCATTATTCCTATAGAGATCACCCGATCGAATTGTCCGTCAACCTGGCGATAATCCAGCAGTCGCAGCTCAACGGGCAAACCCTTGCACATCTGAGTGCCGAGTTCGACCTGTTCCTTGGAAACGGTAACCCCCAACACTCTGGCGCCGTATTTTTCCGCGGCAAACTTGGCGAAGGCGCCCCAGCCGCAACCGAGATCGAGCACGGTCATGCCTGGTTCGAGCCCTATTTTTCGACAGACCAAATCGAGCTTGGCTTCCTGGGCGCTGTCCAGATCGTCGGCGTTATGCCAGTAAGCACAGGTGTAATTCAGTCTTTTATCCAGCATGGCCACATAGAGATCGTTGCCGCGATCATAGTGTTTTTGCCCGATGATAAAAGCTCGGTGGCGGTTTTGCCGGTTAAAAAGTCGGCTTTTGATCGCCAACCACCAAACCCGGCCGTCCTTGCGAATCCGTTTTTGCACCTGGTGCGATAGAACACGGTCGATCATTTGGTCAACCGCTTCTGCATCCCACCAACCATCCATGTAGGATTCACCCAGCCCCATTTCGCCTTCGCGGAAAACCCGTTGAAAGAAGCGTTCGTCATGAACCTGCAGATCCCAGGGATCAGTGCCGTTGATTTTGACTCCGGTTTCTTGCAGCAGGGTTTCAATCGCCTGACAATAAGAATTTGCCATTTGACCTACCTTCATGCAACCGCTTGGCCGATCATCTGCAGTTATTGTGCATTTGATTCAAAAGTGCTCGCGATAGCTGCCTTTGTGCTTCTCTATTTTTATTTGCGGCAACGAATCGATGCGAATCAACACAATCTCAGGACGACTGGTCGTTCGCATCGGCGGGCCCCAGGTTCCCAGTCCACACGTAACATAGCAATAGGTCTCTCCCTTTTGGGATAAGCCATAGCTGTTTTTAAAAGACAGGCGAGTGATCCAATTGAGGGGAAAAAGTTGCCCATTATGTGTGTGACCCGAAACCTGTAAATCCACTGCTTGGTCGGCCGCCTCCTGCAGTCCGACGGGTTGGTGGTCCAGCACAATGATTGGCAGTGAGCGATCGATGTTTTGCAGCAGATCGGCAAGGCTTTTGCGCTTGCCGTAAAAGGCATTGTGAGTTTGGTCGTCGCGTCCAACGACCGCGAAGGCGTTTTCGACTATAAGGGTTGAATCGCGCAAAACAATCATACCGCAGCTGCGAAAAAAAGACAACGCTGAATCGATCCCGACATAATACTCATGATTGCCCGGGACGACATAAACGCCGTAGCGACTTTGCAATTGGTGCAGTGTTTCACCAAAGCGGTCATACAAGCGGTGCGGTTGATGGCCATCGAGGATGTCGCCTACCAGGAAAATGGCATCTGCTTGCTGCTGATTCATCCGTTTGACCCATTTTTGCAGACGTTCAGGCGGCACACTTTCATCCAGATGAAGGTCAGCAGCGAAGAGCAGGTGCAACGGTTTATCTATTGGCAGTTTTTTGTCAAAGGACAGCTCCTGGATAACCGTTTGTGGTTGGGAAGCACGCAGTATTCCGGCACCTGTGATGAGCGCGGCGATCGTGCACAGAAATAAAAAAGAGTTGGCTTGCAGCAGCGGTGTTTTGGTGTGCTTGATGATCCGGTTTTGTCCGACCTGCCACAGATCACGCAACAACAGACCCATCAGCATGTAGAACAACCAACCGAGATAGATGGCTCCCCATTTCAGCATTGCTCCTCCGAGATCGGCTGGCAAAAGTGCGGCAGCAGAACGGCTGACCGGATAGAGCAGTGCGGCAAAAATGATTGCGAATTCTGCGCTGTCGCGCAAAAACCGCGGTTTGTGCTTGAAAGCTTGGCGGAGACGGCGCAACAGGTAGATGTGGATCAAGAGATAGATCGACAGAACGACGATCAAGAAAGGCACAGCAGCGGCAGCAGGCATGCGGTTGCTCCTCAGAAAGCGGCGTTGAAGCGTTGGGAATTTTTTATTTTATACTGGAATGGGATAAAAAAAGTTCTATATTTCTAAACAACGGGTCGACGAATCTTATGCCTGTGGATTGCACTGGTAAGGAAGGAAACACTGATGCTGACGAGAATCGATGTTGTTGTGGTTGTTCTTTATGGAGTGTTGGTGGCATTTCTCGGATATTATGCCAAAGGAATGATTAAAAGTTCGAGCGATTATTTTTGCGGTAACAAGCGGGTGCCGTGGTGGCTGGCGGCGATTTCCCACCACGTCTCAGGTTACAGTGCCTTTGCCTTCGTCGGGCTTGGTACGCTCGCCTATGGCAGCGGGCTGAGCGCCTGGACATTTTTTGGCCCACCGATCTTTATCGCCATGGTGGTTGGTTCCCTGATTTGGGCGCCTCGCTGGTCACGAATGAAAATATTTACTCCGGTTGAGTACCTCGAGACCCGCTACAACAAGTTCATTCGCCAGCTGTTTGCCTGGAGCGGCATTGGCATTAAATTTATCGATGAAGGAATCAAACTCTATTCTTTGGCGGTCATAGTGCATGTGGCCACCGGCTGGCCGATGCCGCACGTGATCATCGCCTGTGGCATCGTCACCATCGTGTATCTCTTTTTGGGCGGTCTGTGGGCAACGGTGCTCACTGATTTTGCGCAGTTCATTGTTCAGTTTGGTATTACGCTGTTGTTTGTACCAATGGTACTGCACAGGGTTGGAGGGATTAGCGGTCTCTATCAGCAAATGCCGCTCGATCAGCGCGGTTTGTTCAGCGCGCAAGTGTCTCCAACTTTTCTTTTTGTCTATTTGTTCGTCATCATACTCAGTTACAACGGCGGGACGTGGGGACTGGCACAGCGCTTTATCAGCATCGGCAAACCGCGCGAAGCGCGCAAAGCGGCGTTTTTTTCCGGCGTGTTGTATCTTTTCTATCCGCTGGCGGTTTTTATTCCAATGTGGGCAGCCCACTCACTTCTTGGCCCGGTGGAAAACACCGAACATACCTACATGCTGGTGGCTGAAAAGATACTGCCCACCATCGCACCCGGTTTGCTGGGATTGATGATCGCTTCCATGTTCGCTTCGACCATGTCCATGCTCGATACCGATATTCACGCAATGTCGACGGTTTTCACACACGACATCTATCGCCGTTCTTTTAATCAGAAAGCCTCTGACCGTCACCTGCTGCGAGTCGGGATGAGTGCGACTGTGGTGCTCGGGGCATTGACCATTGCCTCTGCGCTTCTCACCATCCATATGCAAGGCGCTTTCAATGCCATGATTGAATGGTTTGCCGCGATCCTGGGCCCGGTCTCTCTGCCGCTTTTGCTCGGTATGGTTTTCCGCAAACCAACCTGGCGCGGAGCTTTGTTGGCATGGATCTTTGGTTTTATTGCGTTCATCTTTTTCAAATATGGTTGGCCGTTGATCACAGGCCTGCAATCGACCTTTGTGCTTTATACGGGTATGGAGCTTTTGATCAGTCTGGTTGTGTTTCTCGCCGACGGTTGGCTAAGCAAGCGCTCGCCTGAAGACGAAAAACGGGTGCAAGAGTTTTTTCGCCAATTCGATAATATCGATTCCGGATCGACTGAATCTATTTCCAGCTAAAAACCAATAGGCAAGCAGGGTAATGATTCTCTAACTTCCAAGAACACAGGGACGCATGATTCCGCCACAACAATATGATTTGGCGCTGGCATATGACTGGGAGTATGACCGGGATTTTATCGATCTGCTCGACTCTGAGGCGACGGGGATGGGCATGCGTGTGCTGCAAATTGGCACTGCTGAACTGCCGGCTGTGCTAGGTTGGCTGAACGATGCAGAATTTGGTGTCAGAACCATGATCGATCGCGCATCCGACACCAGTCCGCAATTCCTCGATCTGCAAAGCGGACTGCAAAAACGCGGCACCAGGATCATCGATCCACTCGAAGCTCTGCATTGGGCGTCCGATAAAGCCACCATGCATCTGGAATTCATTGAACAAGGTCTGCACACCCCCTATACCCAAATATTGCCGCCCTTTTCACAAGAGCCTGATTTTCCGCTAGACGACCGCCAAATCTTGCCGCTGGGATTGCCTTTTGTGATCAAGCCCGCGAATACGACAGGCGGCGGTCAAGGCGTCATTCTGACTGCACTGACCTTGGACGAGGTGATCCAAGCCCGGCGACAGTATCCACACGACAAGTATCTGTTGCAGGAACGTGTCCACGCGAAATCAGAAGGCCTAAACCTGTTTTGGTTTCGCGCATTTTTTGTCGCCGGTTGGATTACTTTTTGTTGGTGGAATCCTGACACCCATATCTATCGCATGCTGCTGCCGCATGCAGTCAAGCCGGAAACATTCGCATCGTTGCTGACCATCATGGAACAAATCAGCCGGATCTGCCGTTTGACATTTTTTTCCAGTGAAATCATCATCAATCAAAGCGATCAGCCGGTGATCGTTGATTATGTCAACGAGATCTGTGACATGCGTCTGCAATCCCGCCATCGCGATGGTGTCCCCGATGAGTTGGTGATGGCCATCTGCAAACAACTGGCTGGATACTGCTGCAAGATCGATCGCGGTGCTGATCCTGGCCAAAAACCGCCGTTCGACAATTTGGCGGACAGCGACCGGAACTCTGATTAAGATGAAAAATTTCCTAAAAAAATTGCAGACCAATCGGGAAGAGTGGATTGAGCTGGCATGGCAGGATTGGCTTGCGTCGCCAATGCCCTCGCTATGGACATCGGCACAGCAGAAAAAGTTGCTTCAGGGGTTGGCTTTTCACTTGCTGCAAGATCTCAAGCAACCCGAGTCGATCAGCAACGGCTCGCTCGTGCGTTTTTGTCGGCAGAATATCCAGCGCCGCGCCGATGGCAAACCAGAACTCGGCATGCAGGTCAATTTGTTGACCCGGTTGCGCGTGCAGATCAACCACTTTGCCAAGGAGAACGGCGAGTCCAACAGCGATCTCTGGTTTGCTTTGCAGGATGTTTTTGACTTTGCGATGATCGCCATCAGCGAAACCTGGGGAGCCGTGCTGAGCTCGGAGCGGCAGAGAGATCGCGAAATCATCGAACAGCTCAAACAGGTCAAAAACGATCTGCAGCAACAGGTCAATGTCCACTATCAGATGATCCGCGAATCGCCGGTCGCCACCATGAATTGCGATGCCGAATTGCTCATCACAAAATGGAATCCCATGGCAACACGCATGACCGGCTATCAGCCAGGAGAGATGCTGCGCCAGAGTGTGCTCAAACTGTTTGCAGCAAAATCGCGCGATCTTTTTATGCAAAAGATCCATGCCAGGAACGAGCGAATTTCTCGCCTGCATCTCAACATCATAAAGAAAAGCGGCGAGACCGCTTTGGCCCTGGTCTCGGTTTCGCGGATCAAATATCCTTATGACGATCATCTCTTCTATGTCATCAGCCTGCAAGATTTAAGCGTCCACGAACAGCTCACCTCAAAAAGTAAAAAAATCGACCAATTGATGACTCTTTCGCGGATCACCAGCTCGATGATGCACGATATCCGCAATCCGGTCAACACCATCGGCCTCTATTTTGATCTGCTGGCCGACAAATGGGCGGCAGAAGGAAACGGGGAGCAACAAAAAGGAAATCTCGAGCTGCTGGAAAAGATCCAGAGCCAAATCAGCCGGCTCAGCGAAAATCTCAACCATTATTTAACCTATCAGCACATCCCCGAATTGCACGTTTCAGCGGTGGATCTCGATTCGCAATTGCGCAGTTTGGCTGAGGAAACCAACTTTGAAGCTTCTTTGAAAAAGATCAAGGTTAGCTACAGTTCGCAAAAGCCGGCATGGATTTTGGCTGATTGGCCACAGCTCAAACGGGCTTTTTTGAATATTCTGCAGAATTCGATTCAGGCAATCGGACAGGATGGCAAGATCGACATCGATTTGCGTCAAGCAAACGAACGGGCCATCGTACGGATCCGCGATGACGGACCGGGTATTCCCGTTCAAATATTGAGAAATATCTATGAGCCGTTTCTTACAACCAAAGAAAGCGGCGAAGGCCTTGGACTGTTCATCACCCGCGAATTGGTGCGTGCCAGCCGCGGACGAATCCGCTGCTGGTCCGGTCAAGGTCGCGGAACCCTGTTTACGCTATCCTTTCCGACCATCGATCAAGGGGGAGAAGCAGAATGAACACCAGTGTTTTGTTGATCGATGATGACGTGGATGCGCTGCAAGCGCTGTGTATGGGCATCGACCGCGAATTTGCGGTTCTAAAGGCGACCAGCTACAAAGACGCCATTCAGCTGCTCAACACCCAGGAAGTCGATATCGTGGTCACCGATTTGAAGCTGAAAGACGGTTCCGGTTTGCAGATACTCAACCACGTACATGAAAACTTGCCGCATGTTTCGGTCATCGTCATTACTGCTTACGGTACCGTCGAAACCGCGATTCAGAGCATCCGCAGCGGGGCTTACGATTATCTCGTCAAGCCCTTTCGGCTGGCCGATTTGAAGCGTTTGCTTTACCGGTTGTCTGAAACGCAAAATTTGCGCAAAGAAAACAACCGGTTGCGCCAGGCTTTGCAGTTGGAGAAACGCAATCTGCAGTTCGTGACCGTCAGCAACCGCATGAAACGCATCTATAGTCTGGCGCAGCAGATTGCCGAATCGCGCAGCACCGTGCTGATCAGCGGCGAAACGGGCACCGGCAAGGATATTCTTGCCAATCTGATTCATTACTCCAGTCCGCGTTATCAGCAGCCATTCATCAAAATTGATTGTGCATCGATCCCGGAAAACCTTCTCGAAGCCGAATTGTTCGGCTATGAAAAAGGTGCGTTTACCGGCGCTGCCGGACAAAAACGCGGCAAGGTGGAGATGGCCCATATGGGCACGGTGTTTCTCGATGAGATCGGTGAATTGGCGCCGTTCATGCAGAGCAAGCTGCTGCGTTTTTTGCAGGATGGCGAATTCGAAAGACTTGGGAGCACGCAAACCTTGACGGTTGATGTGCGCGTCCTCGCCGCGACCAATGCCGACCTGGAAAAGAAAGTAAAGGAAGGGACCTTTCGCAGCGATCTTTTCTATCGCCTGAATGTCATTGCCATCAACATGCCTCCTTTGCGCGAGCACACAGAGGATATCCCCTTTTTGATCCAATCCTTCATCGAAAAGTATAACGCCATCAACAACAAGCAGATCCAGAGCGTCGATCCGCAGGTGGTCAAGCAGGCGCAGCGCTATCCCTGGCCGGGAAATATCCGCGAGCTGGAGAACATGGTCGAACGGGCGGTGGTCCTGTCGCGCGAACCTGTCCTCTCATTGATGCATTTTCCAGGCTTGGCGGTCGGATCCGAGTCTGCCGAAGGATCCATCGGAGCGACGGTAGGCATGTCCTTGATGGAAATCGAAAAACTGGCGGTCGAAAAAAACCTGATCTATTACAATTATGATAAAAACCGGGTTGCCCAGGTTTTGCAAACTGGATTGGCGACTCTCTATCGAAAAATCAAAGAGTATCAGATCCAGGACCATTGATTGCGCAGCCAACATCGGCACAACAGCTCATGATGCCACTGCAACGCGATTATCATTTTTGGAAACCTGGGCGTCGATATTATCCGTTTTTATCAATTTGATAAGTCTGACCGCGATAAATTCCTTGCCATTCTCAAAAAAAGAAATAACCCCGCCTTTGTCATTTATCCATCAGCAAAGAAGCTGACTAACCCCAATAATAACAATAAAAAAACTGCAATCGAATAGTTGGCACAATATTTGAAGGTGTGCAATAGAATAAGCCGAACAGGTTTCGGTGAACATTCAATTGTTCATCTCCAGCAGAAGCGAGATTGAGAACCATATAAGGTGAGTTGGAACCGGTCGATGAAAATTGCCTTGACATTTAGCACCAAAGCTGGACTCGAAGCAGAGTTTAAAAATCGATTGGGAGCAAAAGGGGTGTCGCAGGCCAGCGAAGATTTTTTCGCCGAGGGCGACAGCCCGGAAACCATCGAGGCTGTTCAAACAGGACTGCAGCATTCCGGGCATACTGTTATTGGCGTTGAAGCCGATAATCGAGCTGCCGACAGACTCTTTGAGGCTAACCCGGATCTGGTCTTCAATATGGCAGAGGGGTTGTTCGGCGATTTTCGCGAATCGTATATCCCGATGTTGTGCGAGCGGTTGGGATTGCCCTATACCGGTTCAGATCCGTTGACCTTGGCATTGTGTCTGAACAAGGCGCGCACCAAAGAAATTCTGTCGTATCATCAAATCGCCAACGCGCCGTTCCGTTTGATCGATTCCATCGATCAACTCGACGGCTGGGAATTCGCGGAGCCGGTGATCATCAAGCCATTGGCCGAAGGCAGCAGCAAGGGTATTTTTGACGATTCGGTTGTGACCGATCCGCAATCGGCGCGAGCGCGAATCGCGGAAAAATTGAATCTCTACCAGCAACCGGTAATCGTGGAAAAATTTTTGTCAGGAGCGGAATTCACTGCTGCGGTTTGGGGGAACGGTCGGGAGACCATTCTGTTGCCACTGGTTGCGATTCAGTACCATGAATTGCCGGCAGGCGCCCAACCCATCTACTCATACGAAGCCAAATGGATATGGGATACAAGGGAACGTCCGTTGAATATTTTTCAGTGTCCGGCGCCAATTGACCAGCGGCTGTATCAGCAAATCGAAAAAGTGGTGCTCAAGACTTTTCAGGTGCTCGGCTTGCGGGATTGGGGGCGTATCGATTTGCGCCTCGATGACCAGGGAATCCCCAATATTTTGGAAGTCAATCCTCTGCCCGGCATATTGCCAAAACCTGAGGACAACTCTTGTTTCCCCAAAGCCGCGCGTTCGGCCGGCTTTGGTTATGCCGACATGCTGCAGCAAGTTGTGTCGATAGCAGCTCGGCGCTACGGAATCGCTTCATAAACGGATCGTTGCGATGAAAGTGCTGATCGCCTTCAACCAACCAGCAGAAGAAACACCGGAAAATGAGCTGGATCGCATTTCCGAGACCGCAGTCGAAAATCAAGTGGATGCTGTCATGCGCAGTGTGCGCGATCTCGGTTATGAACCGATTTGTCTTGGGGTGAAAAATTTGGAAATCGATCTCGAGATGATCGAGCAATTCCGGCCTGATGTGGTGTTTAACCTCTGCGAGGGTTATCGAGGCTCGGCTCGTCACGAGATGCATGTTGCATCAATATGGGAGTTATTGGGATTGCCGTATACCGGCAATACTCCATTGACTCTTGGCTTGGCTCAAGACAAGGTTTTGAGCAAGCAATTGTTCCGCGCGCTCTCTGTCCCGACACCCGATTTCCAGGTTTTTACCGAGGTTGAGCAGAAATTCGAGCTTGATTTTCCTGTGATCGCCAAGCCTTCGCGAGAGGATGCCAGTCTTGGTATCACCGCCACTTCGGTGGTCAACGACGAAATAGGGCTGCGGCGAGCTGTGGCCGATTTGCTGAAGCGCTACCGCCAGCCGGTTTTGGTCGAGTCTTTTATCGATGGCCGCGAGTTCAATGTCAGCTTGCTGGGCAATCAACCAGCTCGGGTCGTCGCGGTTGCCGAAATTCAATTCACCGATCTGCCCGCTGATCAACCGCGGATCACAAGTTATGAAGCCAAGTGGCTTCCCGATCATCCGGCCTATCGACAGACACCGTCGATTTGCCCGGCCAAGATCGATGCCGCTTTGCGCAGTCGCCTCGACGAGACCGCTCTGCAGGTTTACAGCGCCTTGCATGGACGGGATTATGGACGGGTGGATATGCGCGTCGATCATTCAGGAAAGGTATTCGTCCTTGAGTACAATCCCAATCCCGACATTTCCGCTGATGCAGGATTTGCGCGGGCTCTACATGCCGCCGGCATTAAATACAGCCAATTTGTCTCGACGATCATCGAACAAGCCATTGCAAGGAAAAACAATGATTCAAATCCGAAAAATGCTGCCTCGCGATCGTTCAGCAATTTATGAGATCCTGCAACAGACCGATATGTTTACGCTGGATGAAATCAGTGTGGCCATGGAATTGGTCGATATATTTTTGTTCAGCGCCGAGCAAAAGGATTATTTTATCTATGTCGCAACCACCCAGGCGGATCGAGTGGTCGGCTATATGTGTTACGGACCCACTCCTGCAACTGTAGGAACCTTTGATCTCTATTGGATCGCCGTTTCTCCGGACATGCAGAATCAGGGGGTGGGCAAACAACTGTTGTTGTATGTCGAAAACCTCGTATTGGAACAGGAGGGGAGGATGTTGATTATCGAGACATCTTCGCAGGAGCGTTACAGCTCCACACAAAAATTCTATGAACGCAATGGTTATGCGATCGAAGCCCGTATCGCTCATTTTTATCGGCTAGGGGACGATCGTCTGATCTATGTTAAACGATTCATACCCGCGAGAGGAGGCGAGGAGTAGATGGAACGCTGGCGCAAGCAATTGCAGAAAAGCGTCACTCATGTCGATGAATTGGCGAAGCGATTCGATATTTCTCCGGAAGCGCTGCGCAAAGTCGAACAAACGTTTAAAATGAAAATTACTCCCTATTATCTTTCTTTAATAGAAAAAAAGAATGATCCGATTTACCGACAAGTTGTCCCGGATGAGCGCGAACTGGAAAACCATGGACTATATGTTGATCCTCTTGCTGAGGATGAAGATTCACCGGTCAACAATATTGTCCATCGTTATCCTGACCGTTGCTTGTTTTTGATTTCACCGGTCTGTGGCAGCTATTGTCGCTTTTGTACTCGCAAACGCAAGGTCGGCGATCCTGAAAAAATAAATCGCAATTTTATCGACGAAGGGGTCGACTATATTCGCTCTCATCCAGAAATCCGCGATGTGATTCTATCGGGTGGCGATCCTCTGATGTTGAGCGATGCCAAATTGGAAGCCATTTTGCAGAAAGTTCGGGCCATCCCGCATATTCAGATCATCCGGATCGGTACGCGGATGCCCTGTTTCTTGCCGCATCGCATTACCACCAAGCTCGTCAAAATGTTGAAAAAGTACCATCCGCTCTACATGAACGTGCATTTCAACCATCCACGGGAACTGACCCCGCTGGCGGTCAAAGCTCTTGGCCGTCTTGCAGATGCCGGTATTCCGCTGGGAAATCAGACGGTATTGCTCAAGGATGTGAACGATGATCCGCAGACCATGAAGCTGCTGGTGCAAAAGTTGTTGCAGGCGCGCGTACGGCCTTACTATATCTATCAGGCTGACATGGTCTTCGGCACCGATCATTTCCGCACCCGAGTTGAAAAAGGACTCGAGATCATCAAATCGCTGCGGGGCTGGACCTCAGGGCTGGCCGTGCCGCATTTTGTAATCGATGCTCCTGGCGGCGGCGGCAAAATCCCGCTGTTACCCGAATACGTGCAATCGATCACCGACACCGAGGTGGTCATGCGCAACTATGCCGGCAAGATCTTTCGCTATACGCAACCGATTGGCAAAAGCCGGCCGACTCAACATCGGGTGGCAAAAGAGGAAACCACTGATTCGTTGTTCGATGAGGTCGATCAAACTCTGTTGGTGGACGATCTGGTTTTTTAGGCTCTTGTATAAGTGAAACGCGATGTTTAGAATTCGCCGTATATTCGATGCAGTTCTTCCACAGAATCGCGCGGCTGTCGAGCAGGTCAAAGATATTCTGGCGGCTCAGTTCCAGCAAATCCGCAAGAAAGAGATCGATGCTTTGGCCGAAAAACTGCGCAATCCTTTCAAAACCGGATTCCAGTCGATCCTGTTCGTTGCCGAAGATCAGAACAATCGTGTTCTTGGTTTTGCTCTGTTGCTGCATGAGCCAGATATGCGTTTCGCCTATCTAGACTATCTTTCAGCAGCTGCGCAGCTTACCGGGCGTGGGATCGGTGGCGCACTCTATGAACGGGTTCGACAGGAAGCGCAGCTGCTGGGAGGCATTGGCCTGTTTTTTGAATGCCTACCCGACGACCCAAATTTGTGCAGCGACTTGGCGGTTTTGAAACAAAACGCTGCAAGGTTGAAATTCTACGAACAATACGGCGCCTATCCTGTCACAGGGACCGCTTACGAAACACCGGTAAAACCAGACGACGAATGCGCCCCTTATTTGGTTTTTGATTCTCTTGGACTGCCGCCACGTCTGCGGCGGGAAAGTGCCAAACAAGTTGTGCGCGCCATTCTGGAGCGCAAATACGGCGATCTCTGTCCTCCTGCCTATGTGGAGAAAGTGGTTGCTTCGTTTCACCACGACCCGGTGCGCTTGCGTTCACCCCGTTATGTTACTGCTCCGCGCGAAAACAAGACTGCCTTTCAGATTCCTGCCGATGAACGCATTGTTTTAACGATCAACGACCGCCATAATATTCATCACATTCGCGAACGCGGCTATGTGGAATCGCCGATTCGCATCGCTCGAATCCGCGAAAAATTGGCGCCCACAGGATTATTCCAGGAAGTCAAGGTTCATTCCTATTCGGAAAAATGGTTGCGCTCGGTTCACGACAGCGATTTTATAAACTATTTGCACGCTGTCTGCCTAAAATTGGAAAACAAAAGATCGATTTACCCGTACGTTTTCCCCATCCGAAATGCTGCACGACCGCCAAAAGAATTGCCAATTCGTGCCGGTTACTATTGCATCGACACTTTTACTCCCTTGAACCGCAACGCCTATATGGCTGCCAAACGCGCAGTTGATTGCGCCCTGACCGCAGCCTCGAGTTTGTTGCACGGCCACCTGCTCGCTTATGCTCTGGTTCGACCACCCGGCCACCACGCCGAAAACCGGGCTTTTGGCGGATTTTGTTATTTCAATTCAAATGCAATTGCTGCGGAGTTTCTCAGTCGACATGGCCGGGTTGCCATTCTCGATATCGATTATCATCACGGCAACGGCCAACAGCAAATTTTCTACAGCCGCAGTGATGTGTTGACGGTTTCCATTCACGGCCATCCCAGTTTTGCCTACCCCTATTTTAGCGGTTTTGCCGATGAACAGGGAGAAGGCGAGGGCAAAGGCTTTAATATCAATTTGACCCTTCCCGAATCTGTAGATGGCGATCGCTATCGACAGTCCCTGCAAAAGGCGCTGGGCAAAATCAAACAATTCGATCCTGATTTCCTCGTCATTGCGCTGGGCCTGGATACCGCAAAGGGAGATCCAACCGGTTCCTGGAATCTCGCCGCCTGCGATTTTCTTGCAAACGGCGAGATGATCGGCAAATTGCACCGGCCCACTCTGGTGGTGCAGGAAGGCGGCTACAATACCCGAAATATGGGCCGAAATGCCGAGCACTTTTTTACTGGGTTGTGGAGCGAACTGGTTGGGGCGAGAAATAAATCAGCAAGAAAATCCTCTTACTCCGGCAAAGGGTCGACATGACCGGTGCGGTGCAGTTGTTCCACGGCAAACAGGGCTGCATCGCGATTTTTTACCTGACAGATGCGCGAAAAACCGGTGCGGATGCGATCGCGATAATCAGCGGCGATCGGGACCGTCCATTGCACCAGAGCGATGCCGTGCGCGGCACAAGTTTCGTGCATCTCGAGCAAATCGTAATATTCACCTTGATAAGGATTGATCCCCCGCAATCCAGGCAGTGTCAAAAGCTCTTTCCACCACTGATGCGCTCTGCCGCAAAAGTGAATCCAGCCTCCCCACGGCTGCAAAAGCTGGGCATCGAACTCTCTTACCCACTTGCCATATGCGGTGCCGCTCAGATTGACCGTCGAGTCGTTGCGCACACAAACACCGCCTAAATAATTCCATGCACCGTCATGCTCAACCAAAGCGCGGCCGTCTACAAGCCGTTGCCGTTTGACTGCTTCAGCAATCGTCAGAGTGACCAGCTGCATCAGATCGCATATTTTTTCTGGTTGATCGTAGAACGCCAGGTAGATGTCCGATCCCCAGATGATGCTGGCATTGTCAAATGGACCCTGGATATCGAACATTTGGTAACCAATTTCCTGGGAAAGGAGGGGGTACGGCTGCAGCGCTTGTTGGTAAAAAGCCACAGTTTCTTCGATCTGCAGCCATGCAGGTTGCTGAAACGAGGGCACTCCCCGTTGCAGCAGGCCCTCGATAGCTGCCTGGCCCAGCGGCAGAGCGATCGGCAATGCGTGGTCAAAAGTCCGGATCTCGCAACCAAAGAGTGAAGCGATGATGCCGGTGCCGAAGTTGGCGCGGATGCCGGTCAGCCGGTCGTCTTTGATCAGGGCCGACAGGTAGATCGGCCGCAGCTCGTTAAGCAGCATTTTTTGCCGGTCCGCGATAAATTCGTCAAAGCGAAAGGTGGGCCATTCCTCTTGCGCCACTGGAAAATCGATCGCCGTCGGTAGATGATCGACAGGCTGAAAGGCGAATGCGCGTTTTTGCAATTCCCGCGATTTGCGCAGATGGTCAGGATCGAGGATTTTTTCCAGTTTTTCCAGGTAGTGATGCAGGTTTTTCATTATTCGTTCTTCTCAATGGCATCAGCAGATGCGGTTCCAGTCGATCAAATCGAGCAGTCGCCGCGCAAACCATTCGGCGGCTGGATTGCCGGTTATATGGTCGTGCAGGTGCAGCTGGCAGATGCGCCATACGCCTTTACCGGATCTTTTTTCAGCTGCGGCGAACTTGGGTTCCCAATCCGCCTGCCATGAACCATTGCCGCTGATCAGGATTGGAGTCCAGCCGGGAGCGACAAAAACGGTGTCCAAAAACGGCGTCACCCGATCCAATGGAGCGCTGTACCAAAACGAGAAATCTTTGGGCCCGAAACCGCTGGTCAGGTGGTGGCCGCAGCGAGCCACGAAATGGCGTTCTCCCATGCCGCATTTTTCCACTTTGATGCGATCGCCGGCGATTGTCATTTCTCCTGGTGCGAGCAAGAGCACTACGGCGGTTGCCCCCGCCTTGACCGCTTGTTCGATTTTTGTCATCTCACCGGTGTTTGACAACAACCCATCGAGGATCACCACTGCGTTTGCTGGCAGCGAATCCGGAATAGGCTCGGCAGCGATATTCAACGTTTGCAGGAGCGTTGCAGCCGGTCCAGGCGGAGCTGAGAAGGCATAGAAGTGGTGCCTCTGGTGTGCTGGCAAAGACGGAAAAATCGATAGCGTCGATTCCGATTCGCTCAACAGTGCGCCAGACTGGTCAAAGAGGCGCAAGCGGGCAATCCACTCGCAGCGGACGGATGTGCTGACCGGTTGAAAACGAACTTGCGCCGGGCAATAGCTGTCCAGCGCTTTGATCGCCGCCGATTGCTCGCCGCGCTGAGCGATTTGCCCTTCTTTTTCCAGAGTATAGACCAGTCGCAGATCTACGTAATTTTCTGCTGTATCGTTGCAGATCCAGGCTTCCAATTCGATCTCTTCGTCAAAATTCCAGGCCTGGCGGTCGCTGCGCCAACAAACCAGCAGCGGGGTCAGAGCCTCGCGATAGGCAAAGTAAGCAGGTTTGGCACGGCGTTCACTGTCGACGATCGCTTTCATCCAGCCTGCCGGAAATGCATCGATCAGCAGATGGATAGCAAAACTGTGCATGTGCCGGTTGCGGCGGAATGCTTCAGTCATCAGGCGGGTGATCCACGCCTGGTGGGCATGGCTGGCTTCGACCCAGTCTTGCAGGGAAGCAGGGGTTTCAAACCAGAGATAGTGAAAACGGCCGGTCTGCGCCTGCAGAATGCGGTCGGGACTCCAGGTTTTTTCCACTTTTGCTGATTGCGGCAGCCACTCGGCCGGGTAATGCCGGCGCATGAGATCCACCGGATCAAGGCCTTCGGATCCGAATTCGCCGCACCCATAGTTCCAGCCAGGCTTGACTTTTTGCCAATAGCCTTTGTGGAGCTTGCCCAGATCGATGCCGTGGCCGTTGTACCAGCCGCAATAGCAATGGTTGTCCGGAAAGCCGGGTGCGGGAGGGTCGTAATCGCCATCCACTGCTTTGATGACCTGGTCGGGATTTTCCTGACGGGCGACGAGATCGGCGATGGTAAAAAAATCTTGCAACTCACTGCGCAGCAGATGGCGGTGTGGTTCATCCATACCGTTCGGGAAGGGCTCATTGATGTATGAGATCAGGGCATTGCACGGATGGTCGCGAACCAGCCTGACCATTTCACCCACCTGGCGGACTGCTTCGAGCCATTTTGGGCGGCGCAACACGCCAAACAAGGGCAGATCGGACTGCGTCAGCATGCCCAAACGATCACACATTTCATAAACCTGGCGCTGGACCGGACGTTGGGTCAAACGGAGAAAATTGAGACCGGCAATTTTTGCCAACAGGATATCGTCGCGCAGTTGCTCCAAATTCTTTCGCATCACGCATTGCTGCTCATGGCCCATGGTGTTGGCGCCGCGCAATTTGATCGGTCGATCGTTGAGAAAAAAGCGTCCGCGCGGTTCGTCTGCAGTGTCCATGCGAAATGTCCGCATGCCAAAATCACATGCCAGGGAATCAATGGTTACCCCATTGGAGCCGAGCAAATCGACTTGCAGCTGATAAAGCCAGGGCGAATCCAGATCCCATCGCCGTACCGAATCGATCACGAATGGAACGCGAAACAGATTTTCCCCGGCGCCCGCTTTGAGCGGCAGTGCCGATTCCACGCGTTTGGCCACGTCTCCCAATCCCGGGATATGCAAGCCTTGCGGAGAAAAGCGCTTATTTTGAAAGATGATTTGGTCAAAATTCTTGCCGTACACTGACAAGTTGAACAGAACCTCTCCAGGGAAGACATCCGCTGAATGAACCGTGATCCATGCTTCGCCTGAACAACCGTCAGGCAGAAAACGGACAAAACAGTCGGCGATATGCATACGCGACCGCGCTTCGATGAACACCGGCTGATAGATCCCCATCGCCGGTGGGCAATGATGCCAGCCCATTTCGGCATCGTCGTAACCGGGACCGGTGGCGGCATAGAGCTTTTCGCCTTCATAATGCTCCGGGCTGTTTTCATCGCGGCTGCCCATAAAGATATAATCGTTTTCAACACGGATGACCACACAGTTTTTGCCGGGGCGAACCGCTGCGGTGATGTCGAATTCGAAGGGGGCAAAGAAGCCCTCGTGCGTACCGATGAAACTGTTGTTAACAAAGACCTGGGTTCGGTAATCAACTCCGTCGAAACGGATAAAGATCGACCCCGCAGAGAAGAAAGGAGCGGTTAAATCGATAGTGGTGCGATAAATCGTGGCTTTGCGGCCGAGCGGCGGGCCGTAATGGGGGACAACGACCGGTTGCCAATCGCCTTCGCCGTCCAACGCGGACTTGAAATCAGACCTGTCTGCGGTTGTTTCGATTCGCCAATCAAAGCGCTCCACCTCGATGGTGTTGCGCGTGTGTTGGCAAGGCGGAGCGCAATCCCGCATAAAGGGAGCAAACTTGTGCCTATAAGAGGCGAGTTCCTGATCGAGTTTTTTCTGACAGTCGAGCTTTTCGGCCGGTTCTACGAGTTGCGGAACCGACAGCCACTCAGCCTGCCAAATTTGTTGCGGCGGAGGGGATGGTACCGGTTCGATGAGTTCCTGATCGCGCTGTTGAACGCGTTCAAGGGCAATACGGGCAAAAAAGTCCAATCTGTTTTCTGGCATCGGTTTTTCTCAAGCTATAATGGATTGTGCCGACTTGACCTGCTTACCATGCCCCAAGTCCCAGTTGTGCGATGGCATATAAAACCGCGAGTATTAAAAGTCCGCCGATGGTAAAAAGAACAATGCCGATAATATCGATTTTATCGAATTTTTCAAACTCCCAATTTGAATGCGGAAACAATTTTTTATCATCAAAACGCTGCGGTTGTGCATATGAGAGCTCAATTTCATGAGCATCGACCTCGCGATTTGCCTGCACGGGTGTTTTCATTTTGACAAAAAAGCGATCCAGTCGCTGTTTGTCTTCCGGCTTGCTCAGGAGAGAGACAAGAATGAGTACGAAAAAGGGCACGCAGGTGCGAATGATCACCCGGATTGTCTCGTTGAGAGCGTGCGGATTTTTGCTCAGGTTGCCACCCAGCAGATCAAGGAGCACCAACTCGAGCGTTAGCATGCCGCTGCCTTGCAGAACGCCGTTCTGGTTGTATTTCAATCCTTGCGTCCAGAAAATGGAATTTTTGGGTGTCTCATAGCTTTTGCGAAAAGTCATGCCAACCTCGAGCGATTGCGGGCGTTCGCCTGGCGCGCAACCTGCCTCGTTGAGGCTTTCCCAGATTTTGATCTCGGCTTGTCGTTCTTCCACATCGACCTGGCGAGCGAGATAAGTGCGCTCGACATGAATCGAATCGACGGTTTTTGCCAGATAAGGATGGGTCTTGACACCAGGCAGCATCGGAATTGCTACCTGCAGAATACCGAAAAAGAGCAGAGCGCTGACCATTGACCACCATGCGCCGGTGCGCGTCGCCCGGCGCCATTTCACGCCAAGCCAGAAGCCGGCCGCCATAAAGATGTTGAATTCCCACAGCAACTTGAGCATCTGAAAAACGGTATCAAACCAGCTGGCAAAAGCAACCCCGCCGAGCAAGATAAGAAATCCGAATACTCTGCCGGTCCAGATATAGCCATGTTCGCTGAACTTTGGAAAAAGCGGGCGAAAAAAATTGTGTGTCATCAAGCTCGATGCCGTGAGCATCAACGCATCGGCAGTGCTCATCAGAGCCGACATCAAACAAGCGATCATCAGACCGACCAATCCCACACCGACTGATCCGAGCAAATCGCGCGAGGCATGTCCCCATAGATAATCTGGATTTTTGACCACTCCGCTGTAGAGAATCACCAGCAAAAAGGCTGAAATGCCCCAGAGCAAGGTAGTAAAGCGTTTCATAAAGATACCGGTGGTGAAGCCCAGACGGGCGGTATACTCATCTTTTGCTGAACCGCAGACGATCAGTTGATTGGCTTGCACTGCGACATTGATTTGACTCATGATCATGATAGCGATAATATAGTACCAGGTAAAGTCGATCAATACCGGACTTCCCCAGATTTCGAATGCTTCCTGGGGCAAATGTGCCCGGGCGGCTTGCACCAGACCGCTTAAACCGCTGCCGCCGGTCAGGGTGTTGATCTTGACCGCGGCAAACGGCAGCAAAAGCAAAGAGAGGATCAGGATAAAGATACCCTGCAGCATATCGGTCAAGAAAGCGGCCTCCAGACCACCCATCACGGCATAGATCATCACGATAATGGCAACCACCCAGATCAGAATTTTTTCATCGATGGGGGAGAATTCCTTGCGCGGATTTTCGATCCGCAGGCGCTCGAGAGAGCTTTTATCATCTGCGCTCAACAGTGCACTGTCGGTATTTTCGAGTTGCTCCAATTCGAGAGCGTTTTCATATTCGGCGAGTTCGACGGATGAAAGTTGGTTTACAGGTTTGGCGGTGATGCCGGTAATGGTTTTGCTCATGGCGGTAAAACCCAGTCCGATAACCAGCATAAAAAACGCAGCGCTGATCAGCGCATAGAGAGCGGCAATGCCCTTGGAGTTGTAACGGTCCTCGAAAAAATCGCCGAGTGTCAGCAGCCGCATGCGGCGATACCAGATCGATGTGATCCAATAGATCGGCAGACCAAAAACGCTGATCAAATTCTGCCATATGCCGGCTATCCCGTTGCGCGCCACCAGGACTGTGGTACCGACTGCGCTCTCAGCTGAAGTGCTCTGTCCAAACGCAGCGAAGGTCTGTACCCATTTGCCGAAGCGTCGGCCGCCGAGAAAAAAATCTTCTTGATTGTGAATTCGCCGCGACGCATAGATGCCGATACAAATCACAAAACAAAAATAGATCGCGATCATAAGAATATCGATCAGGGGCAATCCGAACATGAGCGGTCCTCTCTAGAGCTTTTCAATCTCGATTCCACCGACCAGTTGTCGGGCGATTTGAAGGTCATCGGCGCGGATTTGGTATTCCGCCGGATAGAGCACATGCTCTCCGCTTTGGTTCAATCGACCAGGATTGCGGACGGTTTGCAACCTGGCCTGCGCATCGGTGGCTGCGGCGTGCAGCCGCGGATCGCCGGAAGCGGCCAACTCTTTTGCCTTGGTGCTGATCCGCTCCGCTTGTGGAAACAGGATTTCCTGACAAGTTTGCCAAGGGTCGGTGGAAAGGCGAGAACGATCGATCCCGCCGACCAGGAGCTCGGCCTTGAGCAGGTTCTCGAAACAGTAGCGATAATTGAACGGATGGATGATATGAGGCGCATCCGGCAAAGTCGGCGGCCATTGGCCGTCCGAATTGTAGGAATTGGTGAGATGGTACCAGGCGCGATCCGCACTTTCCGGTTCCATCTTTTTTTGTTGCGCTTGCAGTTTTTCGCGGACGAGATCTTGCCAGGGGCGCAAGAGGCGTGCCATCGGTGTTTGTGCCCAGGTCGATGCACGTGCACCGTGCCAGGCAGAATCGTCGTCGAAACCGAGCTCTTCCGGCAGGGCCGGCAAGGAATGGCAGGCGTCTGAGAAGGTGATCAAGGAGCCGAGAGAACGACAGGATTCGACGAGGTCGATCAGTTTTTGCTGCGAATCCGGCGTCGCTTCGAAAACACGGTCCGGTTGATTCTCGTACTTTAAGCGAAACCAGCCGTTGGTGCCGATATATTCTGCATCATCGGCATAGATGATCAGCGCGCCCTCGGTTTCCCCTGCAGGTTGCTGTGAATACCTGGCGATCAATTCCTGATATTTTTCCAATGTATACCCCTGCATCCCCATGAAATAGCGCACGCCGAATTGAGCGATCCGGTCGGTGCGCAAAAAAATACGCAGCGGCGTGCCCTGCACACCGCGGATATGCTGAAAAGGAAAGTGAATGGCAGGTTCGGTTCCCGGCAAGTCATAACGGAAACCAAAATTGTAAAAGCCAGGTTCGTCTGAATGTTCTTTTTCATAGATCTCGGGCCTTAACGGCTGTCCATTGGCATCGACAGAGCGGCTGTAAGCTTCGAAATCGCCGATCAGATTTGTGTAACCGTTTTCCAATACTTGTTTCGGCACCTGGCCGTTCCAGCCGCATTCGGGATTCCAAAAGCTTGCCGGTGTCATTTCCAGGTGGCGTTGGTAGGCGCGATTGGAAAAGCGGATCGACCAACTGCCGTCCTCAGCCGGGAAATTGGGCAGCATTGGATGGGCATAGGGTGAACCCATGAATTCGCATTGGCCGCCGGCAACCGCCCGGCGCAACTTTTCCAGCACATCGGGCGTGCGTTGGGCGATCTCATCCAAAGTGTATCCGGAGGCTTCAAAGACATATTGACAATCCGGAAAACGATGGTGAAAGGTGTCGATGATCATCTCATACGCGCGGCGGATGACGAATTCATAGCGATCCGGGGTCAGGTATGCGTAGTTGAGATTGGCATGGAAAATCAGGATCGGATGCATTGTGTTCCTTTCAGGATAAACAGCAAGATCAATCTTAATACGGTCTGGCTGATCGGATTGATTAAACCTCTTCAAGGAAATCCGCAAATGCTAGGCGCAGAAGGATTGCGGAAAACGCTCAGCTAATTTTATTGCTTCTTGTTCTGTGATGTTCGTGCAGCTGATCAAAATTCCCCGGCTGCCCACTGCTTGCACAAGATCATCGATCTCTTCCGGTCGGGCAAAAATTTGTACTGATTTCCGGTGCGCCAAAATGGTGCGGATCAGTTCGGTCCATTGGGCAATGCTCTCCCTGCCGGCGCCAGGCTGCCATTGGATCGCCTTCAGACGGTTTAGCCGCAAAAGGCTGGGGAGATGTGCCAGCGCTCTGTTTCCATCCAGATGATAGAGGGGATAATCGAGAAAATCGACCAAATCACCCAGGACTGGCAGGCAAAATTCATCGAAACAATCCGGAGAGAGCATGTATGAACAATCTTCTTGTAAAGGGAAAGTGGTGCCCGGTGCCCAGATGCCCGCCCAACCGATGCCTTCTCCTGGATGTGACGCTGATAACAGGGATTGGATTTCCGCAAAAGCGTCGATCCAGAGCCGTTGTAAATGTTTGAGTACCGGCTTGATTCGTTTCTTGTGGTCGAGCAGCGACGTCAGCGTTGTTTCTGCGCCACAGAGTCCAATGAGGTTGTCGAGAACACCGCCTAGGGCAAAGGGAGCAACAAAATGATGTCCCGGCGCTTTTTGGGTGGAGCGGCGGGTCAACTCGATGATGGTCTGATAGAAAGGCTGGTGAGGATCAAGACGACAGCGCAACGCTTCTTCAATATCGACAAAGACCGGATGGGCCCAGATGGTTTCGCTATCGATGAACTCCACTCGGGCGCCGAGCGCACAGGGCATGGCGCTGGCGCCGAGGTCGATGTAATGAAAGGGGACGGCCTCGCCGAGCCAGTGAGTCTGCTCGATTCGTGCCATCTCACGCGCCATCACGCCATCGATATCGGTCCAGTATCCTGACAGATCACGATCTTGCGGCAGAGACGGGCGGTCGGGTTCGATGGTGGCCAGGATACAGGGACTTTCCTGATCACCAAATTCCCACCAGTTCTGCAAGCGCTGCATCTTGTTCGGGTCTGCAATTCTTGCCGCGGAAACGGCTGGTGCCGCCTTGGCATACGAACTTGGATAGGGGTTGTCAGGGTTCGATTTCATATTTCTGCAAGAGTTCGATGACTTGGTTGCGCTGCGAGATGTCGGCATCGAGCACCGCCGCAAAAGCACCCGGGCGACCGGTTTGTTCGATCAGCTGGTCAATCGTGTCCAGACGGCCTCCGGCTTGCACATTGAAGAATTGCACATGCTTGCCTTTGGCCGTGATCCTCCGGTAGATTTCCGGCCAGCATCCGATATCAGGCGCTGCGTCGCCGGGAACCCATTGGATGCCGCGAATCGCTTCGATCGCCAACAAATCGTCCAGATGGACTTTGGCATTGACGCCGTCGAGGTGATAAAAGGCATGGTCAAGCTTTTCAGCGCTTTGGCGCAGTTCCGGTAGGATGAAGCGGTGAAAAGCGTCAGGCCCGATCATATAAGAAAAATCGCATTGCAGCATGTAGTAAGGAGTTCGGGAGAAGAGAGGTGTCCAGCAGCTGTAGCCTGGATTGGTTTTTTGCAGCCGATTGTTCAGCAGGCCAAAAACCTGCCACCACGCCTGATGGGCTTGCCAGGTGAGGCGTTCCACTTCTTCTGGATCATCAAAAAGAGCCAGCAGCAATTTCTCGCCCGGCAGAAAAGTAGAGACCAGATCCAGATTGCCGCCCAGGTCGGTCATGCCGATCTGGACCTGTCCTTGCCAGCGAGCCACGCCGGCCTCGATGAGGTCGACCAACCGCTGCAACCAGGGGTGTTGCCAATTGACTTTCAATTCGATTTCAGCGGGTTTTTGCTCCGCCGGCGCGTGAAACCATACCGTCTCTTCCCGCAATTCCGGACGTGCACCCATGAATGCCCCCAGAACGCCGGCGCCGAAATTGGGCCAAAAGTGTGGGAAAGCGTCGCCCAGGAACTCGGTGCAGCAGAGCTCATAGTCGATGCGGTCAATCACCTGTTCGGCCGGGATCGCAAAGTCGTAAAAAGCCGTGAATTCGTGAAAAGGCAAGGGAGATGCGGGGCGCCGCGGATCTTTGCCGCGCAATCTAACCTGTATCAACGGCCGGTTGAGTTTATTTTGCCACCAGAGTTCAGTTTGTCGTTGCACCCGCTCCCAGCGGTCAGCAGAAAAATCGATCGGCATTTATCCTCCCATCTCTATGCAGCGCAGTCTATAATGTCGATAATTTTGCCAGGTCACCTCAGGCGGTACACCATGGTCGCAAGTCGGGATATATCCGCCGCGCCGACGCATTGCCGGCAGAATTTCCTGCAAATGCGCATCGATTGCTCGTGGGCCCTGGGCCAGCACGCGTTTGTCGATGCCACCGCTCAGCACCATCCAGGGATAGTCGCGTCCGATTTGCTTCACATGGCATCCAGAAGCCACTTCAAACGGGCTCATGACATCCATCCCGATGGCGTTGCGATAGAGCTCGATTACCGGCACCGCATATCCGTCCGTGTCGAGTTGAACATAGAGATGACGGTTGCGGTCGATCTGCCGCCGGCGCACCCGGCCGACCAACTCTTGATAATAAGGAAACAAAAATGCTTTGATCATATCGGGGGAGATCAGCGGACCGTTGTTGTAGCAGATGTCCTCGCCAATATAGAGCTCATCCAGGGTGACGTATTGCTGATGTGCTGCGATGACGCGGTCGGCGAGTTCCAGCCAGGTCTGCATGCAGTCGTGCAGCAGATCCGGATGATCGTAGAAAAAGAAAAGCAAATTTTCCGGCCCAATCAGGCTGCGCAGATACATATAACCGCCGATGAGGCGCTGCTGGATCATTTTGCCGGTTCCGGCTGCAGCGATTGCGCTCCGCATTCTCGCTTCAAGAGAATGCCAACGCTCCGGTGTTCCCGGGTCTAGGCGCCATTTGACCTCTTCTTCCCAGGATCGTCGGTCGTGTACGGGATGGTCGAGATATTCGGGCATGAATCCCTGACGCCGACCTTTGAAATAGAGCACATGCCTGCCGGCGGTATCGCGGACGATTTCTTTATCGCCGAGATCTTTGACCACCTCTTCCTGAAAAACAGGCGAAAATTCGGCTTCACACCAACCCAATTCCATCAACTCGTGATGCCCAGGCGGGTCAAAGAAGAAAAATTCGTCCAAATCGATGGAACGGTCCAACCCGGTTTCGTACCAGTGGTCGATGGCCATCCACAGGCCAAAAGTTTTTCGAAAAAACGGCGCATCAGGGACCCGGTTATAAGTGTCGCGCAGTTTGACTGCCGCAGCACACATTCTTTCGCGCGGTACCGGGGCATGCACACCATTTGCAGCAGTTTGATGTCGTTGCAGCACGTTTACCTGATATCCTTTTCTGTCTTCGGTTCGATACCCATATAAGTGAAAATCACTTTGCCACACTCGTTCGATATTCATCGATATACAGGCCGATCGCCGCAAATGGAATTTTTTTGAATTCGGGCAATTCCTTATACACCGGCGAATCATCGGAGAGCTGAAAATTCAAATCGGCTTTATCTATAAAACCCGGGTCTTGAGAACTGATCAAGTTCAATCCTATTTCGAATTGTGCATGTTCGCCGACCCACCGATAGGTTTCGTCATACCCGATGATCGCGTTGTGGTAAAAGCGATTTCGGCGAGGACGCATGCCGACAAAAGTTTTACCGTCTGGCAGCAGGTCCATCCAGTCCACGAGTTCCGGATAGCGTTCGCTGTAGGGCGGCTTTTTGATGTCCAGCAGCTGGGTTAATCGGCGGTGATAGATGCCGCCGGAATCAAAAAAAATCGACACCTGATCACGGCCGAAATCGTACCACATCGATTTGATGGTCAGGACCGGGCCATAACCTTCCACAAAGATATTGTTGCGCACTTCGAGGTCGTGGCCGGCATTGCTGTAAATCGTGCCGTAGGACCCGACACGATAAAAGACATTGCCTTCGACCAGCGCACCGCAGGTGCCATCGTCGAAATAGACGCCCATGGTCCATTCGCGTTCCGGATTGCCGCAGTGATGAAAAAAATTGTAGCGGATCACGTTGCCGCGATCGCTGGGATCCCGCCCCAGATACCAGGGCGATGAATCGTTGGAATTGAGAGCGATATGATGGATGTGGTTGTATTCAAAGAGATGATTGTTGCCATGCACATAGATCCCCTGGAAATCTGAATTGTAAATCTCATTGTGGGAGATGCGATTGCCGCAGCCATCGATGTTGATGCCTGACCAGAGAAACTTGTTGCGACGGTTGTAGTCGTAGAGGCGACAATTTTCCACCGAACAATTGCCCGCTGTCAGTTCTTTTTTGCTGCCGCCGCTCAGATAGATAGCGCCGCTGCCGGTGTCGTAGATATCGCAGCTGAGGATGCGGTGATTTTTGCCGCCGTTGCGTTCCCAGGTGGTGTATTTGTACAGGTGACCCTGCAGGTTACCGATCTCGCGCGAGACCGGAAAACCTTCATAATCGTCTACGGTAATGTGGGGGAAGGTTTGTCGGGCACCCTGGCCCATGAAAATTCCGGTCATGCCCAATGCATGCAAAGTGCAACCGGCGATCAAATTGTTTTCCCCGCCTTCGATCGTGATGCCGATACCGCGGCTCATGCCGATAGTCAAATTTTTCAGATCGACAAAGGAGACATTTTCCATCACGATCAGAGGATCCTCTAACACGGAGACGCGGATTTCCGCATTGGCAAGATTGGCAGGCGGCCATACGTACAAACGACCGTTCTTGCGATCGATATAATACTCGCCGGCTTGATCGAGTTCTTCCAGCAAATTGTGCGCATAATAATGGCGATAGGGTTTTCCAGTTCCGATGCCGTAGAGATGCGGATAAGCCAGGCGAACAGTTTTGGCTGCGGTATCGATTGCTGCCACCTGGATGTGATCGTCGGCATATCCCCACATAAAGGTGCCCTGCAGCCAAAGGTTGTCGGTCTGCATCCAGCGCGCATGGCGGTCATCGGTATAGCGAAAAGTGCCGCCGCGGATGTTTTCATAGTCGCCGATGCGGGGAATGGAGCCGGGATCGAGGACCTCGCCGATCAACAGATAACCGCTGTTGGGGTAGCGCGCCAAGGTCATGACCCGGCGGTTGATAAAGAGTTCCATCTGGGCCGGTACCACCGATTGCGAATGGCCGTATTGCTGCAATCGGCCGTAATCCAGGATGCCTAGTTTGCGCAGATCGCAGCTCCAAACCTTGCCGCGGCTGATTTCAGGCAGGCGGCGTAAAAGTTCGGATGGCTGCACCGGCTGAAAAGATTCAGCGGGCAGGGCGTGTGAGCCGGTGATCAGCACGGATTCGCCCGGCCATGCGCTATAGGTGATGCGGGAAGTGGGCGTGCCTGAATCTTGTTCGAGCAATTCAAAACTGCTCGCAAGCTCATAGATACCCTGGCGCAGCCACACCGTGGCGCCTTCCGCCGGCAGATCGTTTTGGGCTTTCAGCGCACGAATGACATCCCGGGCTTTCTCCAGAGTGCGAAAGGGTTTGCTCTCGCTGCCGGGCCAATTGTCGTCGCCGTTGGGTGAAACCGTCAATTCCAAACTCCAGAGCGGAACCGTAGTCACGATCAACAGGATGAACAGGAAATTTTTCATATCTTCCTCGTTTGTTGCCACTCAGTACATCTGATTTGTCGATCAAGGCCTGGACTGGTCAGAGTCGGCAGGCATGGCAAGCAGACGCAACCATTGGGTACCAGTCGGTACATTGTAGAGTGTCGCTATTTGGAGCTTTTCCCGGTGTTCCTGCTCGCCACGGGTGAATAAACACCATAATGGCGGAATGCTTCGCACATGGCGCGGATATTGTCGGGCTTGATCTGGATAACCTCCGGAGTGGTGTAGCACATGCTCACCAGACCACCGTTGTGGCTGCCGATGGTCTGCATCATCCTTTGTACATAGGCGACCACCTGTTCCGGAGTGCCGCTGCTGAGCGTCCGCTGAATATCTACCGGGCACCAGAAGGCGATGCGGCCTCCGAAGCGTTTCGAAAGGTTTTCCAATCCCATATTTTCCTGCTGATCCATCTGGATGACATTGAGGCCGGCATCGATGAAATCGTCGAGGATATCGACGATGCAGCCGCAGGAATGCATCCAGACCTGCATGCCCAAATCGTGTGCGCGCTGCCAGTTGGCGCGGTAATGGGGCAGGAAAAATTCGCGGATCAAATCGCGGCTGACCATCAGACGGTCCTGCAGACCCCAATCGTCGTAGAGCATCACGCCATCACAGCCGAGTTTTGCCATCAGTTCAATCGATTCGCGCTGTTTTTCGGCGAAGCGGGCAATGAGAGCTTTGAGGTGGTCGGGATGGAGATGATAGCTGAGAAACATCTGATCGAGGCCGATGTTGTTGTGCACTCCTTCATTCAAAGAGGAAAAGCCGAGAACGCCGAGGGCATATAGCGGATTTTCGGCAGCGTTGTTGGCTGCTATGGCTGCCCGGTGCGCTCGATAATAGCGAGGGTCATTGCGATCGGGAAAGAGATATTCGGCCTGGTGGGTAATGTCGGGTATCGAGGCCTGTTTAGCCTGACCGATGTCGTTTGGCTGGCCATTGGCCCGTTCCCACACTGTACCCCAGGCGTCGATGCGACGGTCGATATCGCCGATCCGGGTCCATGGCTGGCGGTCGGGCGGGGTGGTGTCAGGTCCCATGGTCCACGGCGCCAACCACAGGATGTCATTTGGTTTGCCGTCGGGCAAATAGTGTGGAAGTTGATCGGGATGGCGAAAGGTGATGGCTCGCTTGACGCGTTCACGGCTGGTCATCAAGACAGTTTGCTCCTGAGTTCTTTGCGGCTTTTGATCAGATCTTTTTATTGCGGTTAGCAAGAACAAGTGTACGATTCTGGCGTTTCATTTGCAAGTGAAAATTGCTCGAGATAACGTCAATTCATGCTTATCCCGATTCGATGTTTCGCGCCAACTCCGCGAGACGATTCCACCCTCTGAACCCGGCCATTTATCAACAGATGAACAAAAATATTTGGTTTTTGTATAGAATTGCAGCAACAAAACGGAATAATTAATACACTATTTTGGTTTATTCTCTTAAACCGATTGTTTAGCAATGATCAAATTGACATTGTCCCAGCCGCAGCTGCAAGAACCCCAGCATTTCAGACCGCATCCTCACAAAGATTGATCAGCAAAGCACTTTACTTCAGCGAATTCATCAAACTGACGCATTTTATTGTTCGACCCGGATTCGGTGCTTCGCACCGAATCCGGGTTCGACTTGTACGTGCGAGGCGAAAAATTACCGACGTTGCGCACTCGGCAGGATTAACCTTTCCTAATTGGAGGAAAAGCGAATGAAGAAAAAGTTACGATTTTTGCTTGCTGTGGTTTTGCTCATACCAGGCTGGCTCCTGGCCATTGGTCAAGCAGGCAACATGTTGACCTTTGATGGTATCGATGACGCTGGAGTGATCGTCGATAACGCTCTGTTGGACGTTGCAGTTGGAAATTATACCCTTGAAGCATGGTTCAACTCGACCGCCTATACAAACAATGATGTTATTCTAGACTGCAACGGCGTCTTCATTCTAAGATTGGGACCGGACAATACTGTCAAATTTTTGCTGCCACTCACTCCCGAACTTTCTTCACCAAACAACACGGTAACTCCAGGCTGGCATCATGTGGCGGTGCGAGTCGCGGAGGTAGGCGCTGATGTCATCGGCACCCTGTTCTTCGATGGACTTCCGGTGGCCGTTCTAAATCACCCGAATCTGCTCTTGCCAGCCAGCATTGAGCCAATCACGGTCGGAAATCGTGTCAGTTTTGACCGACCCTTTACCGGGGCATTGGATGAAATTCGAATCTGGAACATCGCGCGTACAGATGCAGAGATTAAGATCAATCGCGGTCTGCCCCTGACCGGAACAGAGATCGGCTTGGTTGCATACCACAAGCTGGATGAGGGGATGGATCAGGTTTTCCAGGATGCGACGATCAACGATAATGATGGAGTGCTTGGTTCAGATCCTATTCTTGCTGATATCAACGATCCAGCCTGGGCTGTGTCGACGGCTCCCATCGGCTTTAATCTTTTGACCCCCAATAGCGGCACCCTTCTCGCCGGTGATCCTTTGGCGGTCACCTGGGCAGTCAATCCCGAAATTGTTGCAGTCGCGATCCTTTTCAGTTTTGACGGCGGTATCAACTGGTTTAAGCTCACTGCCGATGCGCCCAACACCGGCAGCTATGCGACGATGGTGCCGGGTTATGCGACGTCGTCATTGCGCTACCGCATTGCAAATCCAGCGGATGAAATGGTGTATGATGACAGCGATGACGATATCGAAATCGATTTAACCGGCTACGTCTTCAGCTCAATCCGAAAAGAGGGGGAAGATGCAGCGATTTCTTCTCATATGTATGTGGGGATCGATGGACGTGCTTTTGGCTGCCAATTCATCTATTCCGCTCGTGATGTCAGCAGCGATCCCGGGATCGGCACCCTTGATTTCGACATCACCTCTCCAGGAATCTATGTCATCTGGGCAAGGGCGTTGGGCGCCGGCAGCACCCGCAACAGCTGGCTGGTCAAGGTTGATGGCGGTCCCGAGTATCTATGGGACACAACCAAGGGGTATGCCTGGACCTGGGACCGGATCAGCCATCGCGGTGTCACCGGTGTTCCCAATATTTTGGCTGAGCTGGATCCCATCTTTTTTCACCTTGCTGCTGGGCATCACACCATTCAGTTCCGCGGCAAGGAACACTACACCCGTCTGGATCGGATTGTGATCACCAACGATTTGGCCACCGATTTGCATGGTTCCCTGCCCATCGAAACGATCCACATTACGGCGCCGCCGGAAGAAAACCATGCCGAGATTGTGCGCAATACGCCGTACGAAATCCAGTGGGTCTCATCCAACATCGGCAACAAGGTCACCATCGAATTCCAGAAACATGACACCGATCCCAACTGGATTCTGATTGTAAAAGATACCCCAAACGATGGGTCGTATATCTGGACGGCTCCCGATGAGCTGTTGGACAAGGCTCATATTCGTATCTCTGAGGGAAACGGCGACTGTCCTGTCGATCAGACCTGGGAAACCGTGCACATCATCAATCCGCCGCCGGAAATCCTTGTCACCGCTCCCAATGGCGGCGAAATCTTCGCTTATGGCGAAAAAACCCAAATTACCTGGACCAGCAAGTCTTATATTGGAAAGGTCGATATCCTCTTCAGCCTGGACAACGGCAAAGCCTGGACTGGACTTGCTGCCAACCTTCCCCAAACTGGCCTATACGAATGGGTCATTCCAAAGGTCGATTCTGATTCCTGCCTGGTAAAAGTGATTGACCGTACCAGTGGCACGCCGTCCGATGTCAGCGATCAGGTGTTTTCGATCGTCACTCCCGATACAAGCGCACCTGCTGAGAATTATGCTCTCTATTTCGATGGCATTGACGATTTCCTGGAGGTGGCAAACCACCCGACCCTCAATGTCGCAGACCATTTTACCATCGAGTTCTGGATCAAAACAGACAATCCCACCCAGAGTTGGACACGTGTACTGGAAAAAGGGTCATGGGACGAATATTATATTGGATTCCACAACAAACCTGGCAAGATTCATGGCGGTCTGCGAACACTTGCCGTCAATGGTACGTCCAGTATGACCATTCCGCTCGGGCCTTCTTTGACGGCCTTGCAAGATGATCAGTGGTATCATGTCGCCGCGACCTATGATCTCCATTCCCAGGAAGCCGTCATCTATATCAACGGTGTTCCTGAAGTGAAGAAGAAAGCAGTATCTTCACCCAGAAGCTTGCTCGGCGATCTGATTGTCGGCGCGGTCAAGCGTCCTTTTGGCAAAGAATTCTATTATGAAGCTCACCTGGATGCGATTCTCGACGAGTTGCGCATTTGGAATATCGCCCGAACAGAGGCTGACATCATCGGTGCCATGTATACAGGTTTAACCGGCGTTGAAACCGGTCTGATGGCCTATTATCCGTTCAATGAAGGCAGCGGACAGATCGCTCATGACTTGACCAGCAATGGCAATCATGGGCGTCTCGGTATGACAACAGTGGGAACCGGTGACAGCGCCGATCCTCTTTGGGTCAAAGTCGTTCGGCCGGCAAGCCCGCGCACGTTGCTTGCACAACAGGGAGCTGCCTATCAGGCAAGCGATAATCCGGATTTTACTGGATCGCTGCCGGAAGAATTCAAATTGTATCCCAACTTTCCAAATCCGTTCAACGCCGGCACAACTTTCTCCTATGATGTGCCAAACACTTTTAACGATCCGATTGCAGTCAGACTGGAAATTTATGACTTGCAGGGTCGGATGATCCGGATGCTGATAAACGGCGCAATCCAGCCTGGACAACACCGGGTGGTGTGGGATGGTGCAGACAGCGGCGGTCAGCCGGTTTCCTCAGGAATCTACTTTTACCGACTGCAAGCCGGCGACTTTGTCCAAACCAACCGGATGATTATGCTCAAATAAAGTGAACCGACCGACAAAAGGCGGCTCATCCAACGATGAGTCGCCTTTTTAATCGTATTTATTTCAACCTCCAGTTCCTGCGGGATGATGGTTGGGTGACCCTCGTTTGTTCGCCAGCCTGCCGACTGCAATCTGTAATTGCTCTTCAACCTTTCTGCTTTCCTCATTGCGATGCTAAAAAAATCATCGAAGAATTCAATTATCAATTCTGTGAATTTATTCGCGATATTTTGATTTTGTCCTTGACTTCCGCCAACACGAACGTAAATTGAGAGAGAGGAGTTTGGTGTCCGGTCATCAAACGGGACATTATTGATAGGATGAAGTGATGAATACTGGGAAAAAGGGACCAATCGTATGAAAGGAGCAAGTAGAGGCTTGGATAAGCGCTAATGAGCGCGGACTCGGGATACGGGCGCAGATTACCTGGTGGTTTAAGATCTGACAGGCAAAACGGTAAATAGTTTTGTGATCCCTCTGATTGGATGGCCTGCAATCTTGGTTGTCGCTGCGATACCTCAAGTTATTGTTCACAAAACCGCATGTTTCCTGCCATGCTACAGGGCTGTGCAGTCTATTTTGCGAGTAACGAAATGAATGATCCCGAATTGCTCAAATGGTGGAATTGGAAGGACAGAACCCTCTAATTTTCGTTTTTCTTCAAATCTGCAGTGTCGCATAATTCGAAGGCGATGAAGCGATTCGTCGCATTTGGACCGATTCGATTTGGTCGACACGAATCCCTGGAGCAACAGTTTGCTGATTCAGAGGGGACCAGCGGACCGAATTCCGAAAGGATGAAAAAAAATTTAAAAGTACTTGCGTATATAAAAAAAAAACCGTAAAATACGGTTGTCAAGGAACTGTACACCGTTACTGAGCTTAGAGAGTTCTGCATTTGCTCGTGGCTACCCAGAATTATATAGAACTTGTATGAAAAGGTCGCAACTCTATTGGGCTGTCTTGACCAATAGGATGCGACCTTTTTTATTAGGCTCATTCGGCTGTACGTGTCATTGCGCTGTGTAAATCAGCGCAAAAATCTTTCGAGAAAGGGTTCGTGCATGGAAAGAGGTACTGTGAAATGGTTCAACGGCGCCAAGGGTTATGGTTTTATCCAGCGTCCGGATGGCGATGACGTGTTTGTCCATTACAAAGCGATCAATGCCGAAGGTTACAAAGTTCTCAACGAAGGCGATGAAGTCGAATTTGAGATCGAAAACGGGCCCAAGGGACCGCAAGCCGCCAACGTCAGCAAAGTCAACAAATAAATCTTTAGGGGGGCCTCGCTGAAAGCAGCGAGGCCCTTTTTATACTCACAGCTTTTCCCTCTTTTTGTTTGCCTCTTTCAGCCTTGCTTGAAGTGCACAAAAGTCTTATATTCCTCCGTTTCTGATTGCATCCAAAAAAAATTGGTTTTTGGCATCGGTTATCTGGTCAACGCCTGAAAGTATTCTGCGTACCGATTTCCTTCATCAGCAATAGGCATATCTTGAAAAAAACGGATAACAGCCATCGGCTGGTGCTTGTGAAATGTTCGAAGAGGGGAAACAGTCTGTGCCGGCGCTGATGTGGATGGCGACTGCATGGGGGTAAAAAAATGGCGCAAAGAGAGAGCAAAATTGATAACGGCCTGGGAGCGCGCATTCGGCATGATGGGGTGGAATTTGCCCTTTTTTCCAGCCGTGCTGAAGCGGTGCATCTCTGTCTATTCGATTCGAACAGGGATGAACCCGATCGCCAGCTGGCACTGCAACGCGATAACGATATTTGGCGTTTGTTTGTGCCCGGTATCGGTGCAGGTCAACTCTATGCATACCGGGTTGCAGGGCCTTATGCGCCCGAAAAAGGGTTGCGATTCAATCCGAACAAGATGGTGCTCGATCCCTACGCACAGGTGATTCTTCCCCGCTCAGATCTTGATCCGGAAGGAAAGCTCTTGTCCTACGGTCCGGAATCTGAAAAGGGCGATCTGTCGCTGGATTTGCGCAGCAATGGCGATGTTTTACCGCGCTGTGTGGTTTACCAGAGCGATTTCGACTGGCAAGGCGTCGAAAAACCGTCTATCGCGGCAACCGATTGGATCATCTACGAGGTGCATGTCAAGGGTTTTACCGCCCATCCCAGCGCCAATACCAGGGGTACCGGATCTTATCTCAGCTTTATTGAAAAAATACCCTATCTGCAAAGTCTCGGGGTCAACGCTGTCGAACTCTTGCCGATTCAGGAAATCGCTCCGCGTTTCGATTTTCCTTCTGCAGCGTTGTCTGAATACTGGGGGTACAACACCATCGGTTTTTTTGCTCCCAATTGGCGGTACAGCAGTCGCCGTTTCCCCGGGTGCCAGATAGAAGAGTTCAAAACATTGGTTCGTGAGTTGCATCGCGCCGGCATTGCGGTGATCTTGGATGTGGTCTACAACCACACCGGCGAAGGCGATGAACGAGGATCGACTTTTTCGTTTCGCGGCATCGATAACCCGGCCTATTACGCCCTGCAGGGTCCAGGCGATGCACCCGGCCGCTTTTACCGGAATGATGCGGGAACTGGCAATATTCTCAATTTTGACGAACCGATTGTGCGGCAAATGGTTCTTGACTCCCTGCGGTATTGGAGCCAGGAAATGCAAGTAGACGGTTTTCGATTTGACCTGGCAACGATTCTCGGCCATCACAATGGCAAATTCGATCGGGAAGCGCCATTTTTTCAAGAGGTGGCACAAGATCCGGTTCTTCGACAGGTAGGTTTGATCGCAGAACCCTGGGACACTGTGAGTTATCAGATGGGCAATTTCCCCGAGTTATGGGCTGAATGGAACGACCGTTACCGAGACACGGCGCGGCGATTTTGGCGGGGCGATCAGGGGCAGGCACGCCATCTAGCCGGCAGGGTAGCCGGGTCGGCAGATTTGTTCGAAGACGACCATCGCACACCTTACCGCAGCATCAATTATATCACCTGCCATGATGGCTTCACCTTGAATGATCTCTATTCGTATGAACAAAAGCGCAATGAGGCCAATCTCGAAGACAACCGCGACGGTTCGAACAACAATTATTCCTGGAATTGCGGCATTGAAGGCGAAACCGACCATCCGACTGTTGTGCAATTGCGCCAACGCATGATTAAAAATGCCTGGTGTTTGTTGATGATGTCGATCGGGACGCCTATGGTGCTGGGAGGAGATGAGTTTAACCGTTCACAGGCAGGTAACAACAACGCGTATTGCCAGGACAACGAGATTTCGTGGTTCAACTGGCAAAAGGCTGCAAAGCATGCCGAGATTCGGGAATTTTGTCGACGGTTGATTTCTCTGCGCAAGCAATTTTCCGTTCTCCGACGGCAGACTTTCTTTACCGGCAAGGATCTGGATTTTGATCAGATTCCGGATATTACCTGGTATGATGCCAATCTCGAGACTCCGGTCTGGGAAGATCCCAATCTTCGCCTGTTGGCCTATTTGCTCGACGGCAGTGAAGTGCCCTCTGCTCTCGGCAATTATCATCTTTATGTTGTTTTTAATGCGGATTCGATCAGTCACCTGGTGCGGTTACCCGTTTGGCATACCCGCCCCTGGTTCAGACTCGTCGATACCGCTCAACCCGCCGGCAAAGATTGTGTCGAGTCGATCGATGACGCCAGACAAATCGAGCAAAACAATCGCTACCCCGTGCGGTCAAGAAGTGCTGTGGTTCTGCTGCAAAAGGGATGATCGATGGCAAATGACATTCTACAGGCTGACAACAGCCTTAATCGGCTGAAAAAATTGAGTGCAATCCTCAGCGAGCGCAAACGGCTGTTGATCGTCATCCACAACCATCCGGATCCGGATGCGTTGGCGAGTGCTTTTGCTTTGCGCTATTTGCTGCAAGCTAGATTTCATCTGCCGAGCGATATTGCCTATGACGGTATCATCGGACGCGCCGAGAACGCAGCGATGGTGCGTGAACTGCGAATCCCGGTCAAACGGCTTCGTCTTCTCAAACTGGAGAGGTATGACAGCGTCGCCCTGATCGACACCCAGCCCGGTGCAGGCAACCACGCCATGCAGGGAGGGATGCCGATCGATCTGGTGATCGATCACCACCCGCGGCGGCGAACCAGCAGCGGCAGCGGAATGATCATCGATCCACAGGTCGGATCGACTGCGACCCTGTTGGTCGAATGGTTGCTCACAGCCGATTTGCCGCTTCCCACAGATGTCGCCTCCGCATTGTCGTATGCGATCCGTTCGGAAACGCAGGATCTTGGCCGTGAGGCCTCAGCACGGGATATTCGGGCCTATCTGGCTATCTACCCGCATGCCAGCATGCAAAAATTGTCGAGAATCATCAACCCCACTCTAACCACCAACTATTTTATCGCCCTCCAATGTGCTCTGCAAAGGGCGCAAACCTATCGACATCTGATTTGCGCGCATATCGGCAATGTACACACCCCGGAAATAGTGGCTGAAGTGGCCGATCTGCTGCTGCGCCACCGCAAGACCAGTTGGACCCTGGTCACCGGCCGCTTTCACAACAGCCTCTATCTGTCTTTGCGCAGCAGCAACACTCGCGCGCAAGCCAACAAGCTAATCCAGCATTTGGTATCGCGCCGCGAGAGTGCCGGCGGGCACAATCAATTCGCCGGTGGTAAAATCGATCTGGAAATGCTGACTCCTGCTGAAATCGACCAGCTGGAGATGAAAATCAGACAGATTTTTGCACGCCGACTCGGTTATAAAACTACAGAGTGGAAACCTCTAATCACCAAAACTCCATAACTCGTCCCTGGCATTACACGATGGTCTCGATCCGTCAGGGGATGATCCTTCGGCGAAATCGATCTTTCATCAATCCCATCGAATCCAGGGGAAGCGCGGCAAATCCCAGCTCCCGCAGTTTATTGTTCAGAATTCGTATCTTCTTTTTCCTGGCGTCGAATTCAATCGGCGTCTGATCGCAAAAAAGGTTATCTGCCAGAACTTCCGGCAAGTCTTCTGGGCTGTTGATAAATCGATACCCCTCAGATCGATCCAGATCCAAATAGTAGGGGTCCCAGCCTGAAGGCGGCTCGGCCAGGATTTTGCAGATTGTGCTGTCGGCGATGCAGTTTTGGCGAATCGAATTTTTCGATACATCATAGGCATAGAAGTCATACAATTCGATAAACCGGCCGCCGAGCGACAGGTTGTTTTCGATTCGATTGTTCACCGGTTCTGCCGGATTGCCCTGTCCGAGGGAGAGCAGTTCGGGATAGCGCTCGCTGTATGGCGGCTGCATGGCATTCATTTCGTTGAGTTTGTCGAACAGAACAGGATAGCCGCCGTTAAAGTAGTAGCCGGCCCAGCTCAAACCGCGGCCATCGAGGATAATTGATGGAAAACATTCGATATAGACGTTGTTGCAAACCAGGTTGTCGCGGCCGCCGCCGACGAGAGTTCCTCGTCCGGAACGCACGCAGAGGTTGCCGGTCAAGGTGTAGCCCGAACTGAAATCATCCAGATAGAGTGCCGTCACGCCATGCAAGCCTGCGCCCTGCAGATCATGGATATAATTGTGGCGGTAGATGTTGCCGCGCCAGGTATAGTCGCGGCCGGTATGGATGGCGCCGGCATCGCCGGTTTCCTGGCAAACCGAATGGATCTCGTTGAATTCCAATAGGTGATCGTTGCCGCGGACATAGATTGCCTCGTGCGGCGCGTCATGGATCAGGTTGTGGCTGACGTGGTGGCCGATGCCGTGGAGATCAATGGCCAGTTGCCAGGTCCGCAACCAGGTGCTGAAATGGTGGATATGGTTGTTGATGGCAAAATGGCCGGCCGGGAGCAGGTTTTGCCGGTCGCCGCCGTCCAGCACAATCCCGCCCATGGCGACATCCGTGATATCACAGCTCTGCACGCCGTTGTGTCGGCCGCAGTGGATTTCAACGGCGTGATTACCCAGGCCAGAGAATCGACAACCAGCGATAACATTGTCTTTTCCACCCTCGATTACAACGCCGTTTCCGCGCGAAGCGGCAAAAGCGATATTTTCCAGCCTGACATGTTCACAACTGCGCAGATGAAATAGGGGAGAAGCACAGACGCTGATTTCAACTTCCATTGCAGTCGGATTTATGGGATAGAGAAGGATACGGCGGCCGACGCGATCAAACACCCACTCACCCGGTTCGTCAAGCTCTTCAAGTATGTTCAGAAAGCGAAACCGCTGATTTTTGGTATACCCATAGTTGTGATGCGGCTCAGCCAGAATAATCTCCTGCTTCAGGGTGTCGACTGAACTGGCCAATTGATATGCGTCGCTCCAATCCCAGGTCCAATAGCCATGCAACCAGATGTTGCTCCAGTCCTGCCATCGGTTTGGCTTTGGGTCGTCATACTGAATTCTGCCATAATGGCGGCCGACCGGCACACCGTCGTAGCGTTTTTCGCGCTCGAGACCTTCATGAAAGCGTTTTGCACCGGTCTGTGGAACATCGGCGATCCGCAGCCAGCCGTTTTGTGGATAGCTGGCCATAGGCAATTTTTTGTCGTGTTCGAACAGCTCCAGCAACGGAGCGCCCCTGGGATTCCATGCTTCCGGCAATGTCAGATCCGCCGGCAGATCGGCAATCCGTACAGCGGCACGCGATGATTCCGGCAGGCGTCGCAGCAGGTTCGAATCGGTGACAATCTGCCAACTATCGAGACGGGCGCTTCCCAGCAGTCGCGACAGCAAAGTGCCCTCTCCGCGCCATATGATCGGTTGATCTGCAGAACCGCTGTCCCGCTCATCCAGGATAAATGCACTTTGCCGGCGATAGTCGCCGGACAGCAGGGTGACGACAATCGCTTCGACGGTTGGCCGACTGTCGCGGTAATCGCGCACCGCCTGACGTGCCTGTTCGAGGGTTTTAAACGGACCATCGGTTGCATCTGCATTTGCTTTGGCCAGGCGCCCGGACCAGCTATCGTCGCCGTTGGGCGATACATAAAAGGTCGAGGGCAGCGTCTGCAGCGAACTGCAGGAGATTGCCTGCAACAGCAGGAGAAGCAAAAAACCACGCATCGGATTGATCCTTTCCTGTTTATAAAAAGAGATGCTCATTTTCACAATTGGTGTTGTTGTTCGATATCCTTCAATGAGAGTTGCAGATTTGGTGAGAGATGCATTGCTGTATCTCGATCTGGGAAATTCGAATTCTCTTTTGCTTGGAATTTGAATGATTTGGAGGAAAAACACAAGTAAATTTGCTGGTTTTCGATAGCGGCGAAAACCCATTTCGCCGTAGAACCAGATAGGGTAACAACGGGCGTATTTTTCAGGAATTTATTGGGTGGGCATGGATTCTATGAGAATGGTGCAGAGGGGCGTGGAACGACCGCGCACTCGGGATGTGACAGCGCCTTTTGGGCCATTGTGGTGTCGAAACACGCTTTGCGCGGTGCTGAAGTTGGAATGACCTTGTGAGCCCAGCGAGCTCTGCAATGTTTAGTAGAATTGCGAGATAATCTCCCGACGAGGGGAGGGGATAACGACTTGATCGACGAGAAGCCCACGGCGTTTCACGACGGCAGCACCGGCGTCGACCGCTGATTGCACTGCGGCGACATCTCCGGTCAAGGTCACATAAGCCTTGCCGCCGATGGCCATGGCGACATGAATTTCCAACAGATCGACAGCAGCAGCCTTGACCGCTGCATCGGCTGCTTCGATTGTCGATGCAACCGAGAAGGACTCGATAATTCCAAGGGCGCGCAGTTCCGGAACAGAGCCTGTCCCGGTCAATGCCGGGAAAACGCTGCGATGCACATTGGGGATGATAAAGTGATCCACCACCTGATGTCCACCAACCTCTAAGCCGGTCTCGATGCTGGCATTTACATCATCGACATCCCCGTTCAGGAGTATCATATATTTTCCAGGGCAGATTGTGCGGTTGACCACGACCGCAACCTCAGCCCTTTTTACCATGGCATCGGCTACTTCAACACCCTTGGCTATGCTCGATAATTCGACCAACCCGATTGCTGCACCCATTTTGTTTCCCTGTTTTGATAGCTATTCTGCTTTAATGATGATACTATTCTCTTGAACTTTACTGATCCGACCGGAGATGGACGCATGCACCGGGCACCCCAGTTTTTCCCCGGGGACGTCAGCGATTAGCTGTCCACGTACGACCGTATCACCGCTTTTTACAACAGGCACAGCGGCTGCGCCGATGTGTTGTTGGAGCGGCAATTCGACTTCGGCTGGAACAAAATTCGTTTCCAGAAAATGTGCTTTGCGATCGTAGGGCTTTAATCCCAATCGTTGATACAGCATGGTGATTGGCACTTCTCGACCGCTGCGAACCGGATGGACATCCCGAGACAAAGCTGCCAGTTCATCAGGCGTTCGACTCAGGCCATTTTCGCGCAGTCTCTTTTTTGCATCGGCACAGATATTTTTGGGATCGAGTTTTTCAGGACAGGCAAAGAGTGAACAGACATTGCATTCGCAGCAGTAAGCAGCCCAGAGAGAGATCCGATCCAGATCGTCGCCGGTCATCAGAAGAGAGCGCATCACCTTGTGTGGCTCGATTGGGTAGCCGAGGAGGTAGCGTGGACACAATTCGGTGCACATGGAACATTGATCACAGCAACTGTGACCAATGCGGAGATACTGCGCCGCAGGTGCCAATTTGCGCATCGCGACCGGATGATCGGTTGGCAAAAATATGAGCCCTCCATTTGTCTTGACCACCGGCATGGAAAGATCGGTTTCGACACCGCCCATCATGATTCCGCCGGTGAAGACCAGGGGATGGCTGACGGTTGCCCCGCCTGCAAGCGCCAGACAGTCGGAAAAACGAGTTCCGATGGGGATGCGCACTGTGATGGCTTGATCCACGGCGCCGGTTACTGTGACAAATTTATCCGTCACCGGCTCCCCAGCCATGGCGCGAGCGATGTTGACAATGGTCTCGACGTTCTGAACGAGAGCACCGACCTGCAGAGGTAGACCGCCAGGCGGTATCAGCCGTCCGGTGATATCGTAAACCAGGATATATTCGTCTCCCGCTGGGTAGACATCTTCCATGATAAAGGTTGTGAACCCAAGTCGCCTCGAATCCGCATCGAGTAGATTGGCCACATCGCTGTTTTTGCGTTTGATGGCGATGGTCACCTTTTTTGCGCCGGTGATGCGCTGCATGATCGAAAGTCCTTCGAGCAAGCGCTCTTTTTCCTGCAGGAGTACTTCGCGGTCTTTGTACATGAGGGGTTCACATTCGGCGCCGTTGGCAATGATATGGTCAACTTGGGCATCGAGTTTTTTATAGGTGGGAAAACCGGCTCCACCAGCGCCGACCACTCCAGCGGCGCGGATTTTCTGCAAAGCAGCGCTATGTTCTTGCATCAGAGGACTCGGTGTTTTGATTTATGGCTATGGCCAGAGGGGTCAGATACAAGGGTTCCGAAGGCAGTATGACCTCCAGGTCTGGCAGTTCGGCAGCAAAGACTTGGTCAGCACCTGGAAAACAGCACGTTCCACCGCTAAGATAAAGCTGGTCCACGGAATACCCGGCAATATGATTTTTGATGATGGTGGCCATTTTTTCGAATACCGGCTGAATTATGGGCAGAATGTGCGCCGCATCAGGACCGCGTTTGATAGCTTCTGCTTCTTCATAGGAGATGCGGCGATTTCCAGCCAGAGTCAGGGTCACGTGGCGCCCGCCGGTAGGCTCGTCGGCGGAATAGATAACCTGGCCGTTCTGTACCACCGATATGCCAGTTGTGCCGCCACCGATGTCGACAACAGCCCCATGATCGATTTGCAGCAGCTGTGCAACGACCGAAGGTTCATCGCGCATGCCGGTCAATTCCAGGTTGGCCGCTTTGAGCACATTGATGCACGCATAAGGGTCAGTGCCGGGCGGGTAAGAAGTGGATGCGGACGTGAAACGGCAACCGAGTTTTCGCTCCGCCTTTTCCACCAGTTTTTTGACGATATGGATCGCCCCAAAATAGTCCAGGACAACCCCATCCCGCACCACATCCGCCCATTCCAGAAAGGCGGCATGAGGGTTGCCCCCCTCATCGCATGCGATCAAAACGACGTCGGCGGTGCCAAGATCGATACCCAGACGACAGGGGGGTGCCCCGGTTACCGGGGTTACCTTATTGACAATCCGGGCGACCCGCCGCAGTTGCTGATTGACCTGTTCCACGATCGACATGTTTACCTCAGACAATTCGAAAGTGATCGACGACGACGCAACGGCGCAGGCGGATAAAAGTCCGGCTGCAGGTCACGCCTTCACCGGTAGGTGTAGAGATGGTCATCGATGTCCAGCCTTCACCTCCAAATCCCAAGCCTGCAATGCATGATCCATTTTTCACAAAGATACTGGTGTTGATCTCTCGAGACATGCGATGCAGGGTATCGATATTTTTGGAATGCATCGCAGCGGTATGATGCAGATCATGTTCGAGTTCGATGGCGATATCGATCGCCGCATCAGCGTTGTTGGCGCGAATGACCGAAATGACCGGCATCATCAATTCAATCTGGGCAAAGGGATGCGACTTGTCCGTCTCGGCAAAGAGAAGCCGGGTGTCCGGTGGCACTTGAATGCCTGCCTCGAGGGCGATTTTGGTTGCATCACGTCCGACCATCTTTCGGTTGATGACTGGATTGGGGCCTGGGTAGTCCTTGAGGATGACCCGGGCTACTGCTTCAGCCTGCCGGTCATCGAGTTCAACCGCATGGTTCTTGGTCATTTCCTTTTTGAGCTGATCAGCAACGCAGTCAACGACGATGATCTCTTTCTCATCCACGCAGATGATATTGTTGTCGAAAGACGCTCCAGCGACGATACAGGCTGCTGCGCGCGGGATATCTGCGGTCTCGTCGACAACGACCGGAGGGTTGCCGGCCCCAGCCGCAATCAACCGCTTGTCGGTTTGACGCCGTGCTTCATGCACCACCGCCTCGCCACCCGTGACCACGAGCAGTCCGACTCCAGGGTATTTGAAAAGTTGCTGTGCAGTCTCGATACTGGGTTGGACTACAGTGGTGAGCAGGTCACGGGGACCGCCGACCGCGATGATGGCTTCATTGAGCACGGTAATGGAGCGCTGGGAGACCATTTTTGCCGCTGGGTGAGGCGCAAAGACCACCGAATTGCCAGCGCTGATCATGCTGATGGCGTTGTTGATGATGGTCGCGGCTGGATTGGTCGATGGTGTAACAGAGGCGATCACGCCCCACGGGGCGTTCTCGATTAGAGTCAGACCATGATCACCCGAGAGCGCTTCGGCATGGATGACTTCCGGCCCCGGTGTTTTCAAGGCTTGTGAAGTGTTTTTGGCAACTTTGTCCTCCACTCGCCCCATACCGGTTTCCGCAATGGCCATCTCCGCCAGCTCGCGCGCAAATTTCACTCCAGCTTCACGCATAGCGTTGATGACTTTTTGGCGAAATTCCAGATTGGTGATCTTTTTCTGTGCCGCCGTGGCGGCCGTCACCGCTTCTTCCATGGTTTCATAAATGCCGGCGGGGTGGATGGATCGCCCCGTCGGGCCGGTGGCGGGTCCGTTGTTCATCCGCTTCACCACAGCTTCAACGATTTGGGCGACCTCTTGTTGACTCAAATCCATTACCGATTCTCCCTGTTATCAGCTCGCTTCATTTTTTTGATAGAGTATCCCGGCCTCCGAACTCACGGTGTCGATGATACCGACCACGGTGAGATCGATGGGGGTGGCATTGTTGATGGAGACGCGCGCCGAACTTCCGCGCACCACCAAGACCCACTCGCCTTCGCCGGCGCCAATGGTGTCAAGGGCGACCTGAGTCTTGCCCGCTGGCTTGCCATGCTCATCGATAAACTTGACCAGCAATAGCTTGCCAACGGTCAGTTGTTCGGCTTTGATAGTGGCGACGACCTGGCCGATAATTTTACCCAATTCCATATCTGCCTCTTAAAGTGTCCGGAATACTGCAAACGCCTCCGGCCTTGCGGTCGGCGGCGGATACATTGCCGGATTACTTGATTTCGCCCTTCATTTTGATCGGGAAAATATCTTCCAGATCGCCATGAGGCCGCGGAATAACATGGACCGACACCAACTCTCCAATTTTTTGCGCCGCTGCTGCACCGGCGTCAGTTGCTGCCTTACAGGCCGCCACATCTCCGCGCACCAGTGCGGTCACATAACCGGACCCGATCTGATGGAATCCCACCAGTTTGACTCTTGCCGCTTTGACCATGGCATCTGAAGCTTCAATCAATGCGACCAATCCCTTGGTTTCAATCATGCCCAACGCTTCCATAAAACTTTCTCCCTTCGTGAAAATAGATTACTTTTCAATAGAACCTTTGATTTTGATCGGGAAAGTATCTTCAAGATCGCCATGAGGCCGTGGAATAACATGAACCGATACCAACTCTCCAATTTTTTGCGCCGCTGCTGCACCGGCATCTGTGGCCGCCTTACAGGCCGCCACATCTCCCCGCACCAAAGCGGTCACATAACCGGAACCGATCTGATGGAAACCTACCAGCTTGACTCTTGCTGCCTTGACCATCGCATCCGAGGCCTCAATCAGGGCCACGAGACCTCTGGTTTCGATCATTCCCAGTGCTTCCATTTGTAACTCCTCTCTGTTCGTATGTTTGGATAAGTTTTAGGATTTTGCCATATAAGCAGCTGTCAGGGATATTTCCACAATATGCTCCCAACCGCAACCGCGCGAAAGATCGTGCATGGGTTTGGACAAGCCTTGCAAGAACGGACCGAGCGCTTTGTAACCAGCCAGCCGTTCCACCAGCTTGTAGCCGATATTGCCAGAATTGAGATCTGGGAAAATAAAAACATTGGCTTTCCCTGCAACCGGGCTATTCGGTGCCTTGCGAGCGGCGACCGATTGTACAAAAGCCGCATCGAATTGCAGTTCACCATCTATATGAATGTGTGGAGCCATGGCGGTCACCCGTTCGAAAGCTTGCCTCACTTTGTCGACTTTGGGGTGTTGAGCGCTGCCTTTGGTGGAAAAGGAGAGCAAGGCAACCCGTGCTTCCTCGTTCTGGAGACGTTCATACTGTGCCGCTGTGGCAAGGGCGACATCCGCCAGCTGTTCGACACTGGGGTTGGGCAATACCGCTGCATCAGCGAAGGCGTAAACACGCTGGCCGTCAGGCGCGATCATCGCAAAAAAACTCGAAATCGTCCGCAGACCAGGCGCCACGCCAATAATCTGTATGGCTGCACGCAAAACATCGGCGGTGGAGGAAAGGTTGCCGGCGATGCACAGATCAGCCTTCGCCTCACGCAGAAGCATGGCTCCCATATACAGAGGGTCATCCAGACGCTGGCTCGCCTCGAACAACGTCAGCCCTTTCTCCTTGCGCAATCCGTATAGAATGCCGACATAGCGGTTCCGGTCCGCTACATGTTGCGGATGCAGGATGACCAATCCACGGGTCGGGATGTGGTGTTTATCGGCGAATTCGCGCAGCTCAAACGGACTGCCGAGCAGAATGGGCTGGGCAAGGTGCTCGTCCTTGAGATGACGCGCTGCGCGCAGCAGTCGTTCATCATGCGCGTCAGGAAAGACGATGCGCTTCGGCTGCTGGCGACAGTATTCTCTTGCCCGATCGATCAGTGTCATTGTTCGAGCACCACCTTTTCAAGGTTGATCATTTTTCCCTGTTCCGCCTGCAATGTGAGCAACATCAACACATAAATGGCACTGCTGAGGCGGTTGGCGGCGCGGATCAGATCTGCACGGGTGATGGTGAGCTCAGCAGTGATAAAGACCCGGGAAATTTCCAGTTCCACCTCGCGTACCTCAGCGCGCAGGAGGTTCAAAAGGGCGACGTTGCGTCCCTGACTTTTTTCCGGCACAATATGGTCGTGACCGAGATATTTGAGCGGATTGTGCGAGACGGCGTGCAATACCGCCTCATCCACAGTGCCAAGGTGGATCGATGTCATTTCATTTCCGTTCACTTCGGATTTAAGCAAATTCCCTGCATAGGAGCGGATGTCGGCCAAATAAATATGAAGCCACGGATACTTGTTCTCCGGATCGAATTCAAGCTCTGTCAGAACGATCCGAGCGATCAGGGTGTCCAGTTTGCCGCGCAGGATGAGCCTGGGATGGTTTTTGGCGACCATCGTGTGTTCATCCAGATGGGTCAACGCTTCAGGTTTTTGTTTTACCGTCTGTTGACACAATAGGCAGACGGCTTGTTCACGGTGGCTGCTGGTGGTCAGGGGATGCACTTGCAAAGGGGTCTCCTCACCCTTTTGTACAGCGAATACCCGCCCTTCGCTGTCCACATGTTTGACAACAATCTTGCGCTCTTCCAGGAGTTGATGCGCTGCCGGGGTTAGCCTGCTATCGACTGGTAGATGCACCTCAGTGCCCCATCCCAGGCCAAAATTTTCTCGCAGCCAGTTTTCAGTGATAAATGTCGACATAGCGGAGCCCCTACTTTTGTGCTGCCCAATCCGCCGGATAGGTCACATACATGATCTTGGTGTAATTGGGTGTGCCAAAGATGATCTGGCTTCCTTTGGGAATATAAAAGAGGTCTCCCACTTTGCCCTCATAGGTTTTGCCATTGATGGTGATCGCCAGGGTTCCCTGGAGCACGAGGTCAATCTCATCATAGTCAAGCGTCCAGGCAAAGGAGTCCTGTTTTCGCCAGGTCATAAAACCGGCGCACATGGGGGAGTTGTCGGACGAGGTGATGACATCGGCCAGACGCACCTGTTTTCCAGGACCAGCTTCGGCCATGATATCCATGCGCACGGAAGCCCCGCGCACGACGACCAGGCCACTGTCGTCCACCAGACGCTGGCAGCAAGTGGTCTTACTCGTCTGCGGTGCAGCGGTTGTCAGGTGGACGGGATCTGCGACAGCAGGTGCGGGACAAGAGGCGGCGGTCTGTCGCTGCAGCTGCTCGGCCACCAAACGTGCGATGGTCGCAGTGTCGCGTTTCTCCTCGGGCAGACGCTGAATCACCTGTTTGGCGATTGAGCGTACCAGATCCTGGTCGTCGGCGGCGGGTAAATTTGTCTGAACCTGCGGACAAGTCTGTGTGCCAGGTGCAACGAACACAATGCCGAGCCTGGCCGCAAGCGATGCCGCTTCAGGAGTGATGATGGTTGTCTGCACCATCGCGGGCAGTTCCTTGATCCCGGCGGCGCTGGCTTCCTTAATCGTCTGAGCGCTGATCAGTGTTTTCATGTCTATTTCCTTTTACGCTCCCTGTTGGGAAGCGGCATGAGTCTCCTTGCTTAGAAATAGCCGCAAGGTGTCGATGCTCTCAGGCTGATAGATCGAGACCGGAAAGATGGGACCATGTATACCTGCATCGCGGATGATCTCTTCCACCTGGGCGATCTCGGCGTCAGCCAGATCGATTTTCGATATGACGCCAATGATTTTTTTTGTATCATAAATGGAGAACAAGCCAAAGGGTAACTTGCGTTCCAGAGAATTGGCCTGATGCACGTAGACAATCGTTTTGATATCGGTCATGGTTGAAATCAAGGCTGTATAGAGCCGAGGGTTATCAAAGTATTCACCTGGTGTGTCAATGGTGCACTCATCATGAAACACCAGCGCCTGGGTTTTGCGAACCTCTTCTTCCTGGTTGAGAAGAGCCGCAAAAAGTGTTGACTTGCCAACGCCGGTTCCGCCTATAAGAATAAAGTTGTTCAGCATCAGGTCACCGTCACCGCACAAGGTGTGTAATTCAGAATAGTTTGCAAGGTCTGGTTGACCGACTTGAGGGCTTCCTCGACAGCTCCTACCTCTCCGTAGATCACCAGAGCGCCAGTGAACCGATCGAGAAAACCGATCTGCACATTGGCCGCCTTCACAGCGATATCTCCGGCAATCATGGCTGTTTCGCCGGGGGTCAAGGTCATAATGCCGATGGCATTGACATAGGGAATGCCGATTTTTTTGCACACTTCTTCCCCTGGATGGGCGATCATGTGTGCCAGGGTGACCTGCTTGCCAGGGACATATTCTTGGATGATGCGTTCTTTGTCCTGAAAGTGATTTTTCAAGTCATCCATATCATACCCCGATCCTTGTCAGTAAAGCCCTGGTCAATTCGCCATATTCCTGTGTTCCGCGCGCACGCGGGGCATAGCTGAGAATGGGCTGACCGGCCCGAGCCGCTTCCACCAGTTTGACGTTCATGCCGATTACCTGCTGCAGGAGGAGCGGTCCATAGCGTTGCTGTAGCAATTCAAAGATCTCGGCTGCGCTCCGGGTCCGACGGTCGAAGTGAGTGACAAAATAACCCAGAATCTGCAAATGTGGATTGAGATGACGGCGTGTTTTATCGAGCAGATCGTCGGTCACCGCAAGTCCGGCCAGGGCAAGAAACTGAGCCTGTACCGGGACAAGTGCGTAATCGGCTATGGCCAGCGCATTCATGGCCAACGGGCCCATATTGGGCGGGCAATCGCAAAACAGCAGTTCGAATTCCTCTGGAATTTGTTCGCGGTTGATAAAGAAATGATTTTCTTCCTCATTCGCCACTTCGAGATAAAAATCACTGAGAGCGGGTTCAGCCGGCAGGCAAGAGAGGTTCGCTTCGCTGCAGGAATGGATAGCGGCGTTGAGATCGCGGTTCTCGTCGACAAGATAATCGCACAAGGTTTTGACTCGGTTGACATCCGGATCAAAACCGAGATGGCGCGATGTGCCTGCGGAGGGATCAAAGTCAGCGATAAGGGTTTTCTTGCCGAGGCGGGCGCACCACGCAGCGATGTTGACTGCGCTGGTGGTTTTCCCGACACCTCCCTTGTTATTTAGAACCACGATGATTTTCATAATTTTTCCGGCAAGGGATAATACTTGCGTCCCAGTTTTTCGATCTTTCCCAGATCCAGCAGCGTTTTGAGAGCGGCAAGGATAGCGGAACGGTCGCAGTTCAGGGCTTCAGCCAGTTCATCAGCGGTGTTTCCTCCGGGATGATCTTTGAGGTGAATCAGGGCACGGTCGCTTAGATTTCCTGCACCGCTTTCCGGTTTTTTGGGGTTTGTCCCCTTACCTGCCGGTCTGCCGGCCTTGCCCGGTCCACCCTTACCCTTGGCTTGTCCCGCCTTGCCGCTGCCTTGCCCTTTTCTTTTTCCTTTTTTGCTGATCAATTCATCGACCAGATAATCGGTATCGCCATCCGGACGCGGAATGACATGGGCAGAGACCAACTCACCAAGGCGGACGGCTGCCGCGGCGCCTGCATCGATGGCCGCCTGGCAGGCGGCCAGCTCGCCTTCGCAAATCACTGTCACGAGGGCCTGGCCTGGATGGTGTTTTTTGACAAGCCGCACGCAGGCGGCTTTTGCCATCGCATCGGCTGCCTCAATGGCACAAATCAACCCTCGGGTCTCGATAAAGCCGTAGGAAAAACCAGCCATAGATTCTCTCATCCAACCATGAAGTAAATGGGATTGCGGGCTATGTCGAGTACAGTATCCTGAAACGCTTCACATGCGGCCTTGCAAGCTGCTTGAGTGCCGGTGAGCAGACCGCCGGAAAAGTTTGTTTCCGACGGCGGTGCAAAATAGACACACATGCGAACATCGGCCGCTTTCATGGCCTGATCGAGAGCATAGGTCGCCTCGAGCGGTGGAGCGATGAGATAGGCCAGTGATTCACCAACACCAATTCCAGCCACCCCGGAGAGATAGGTGCCTGTGCGGGAGATCAAGTGCGGGAAAAAGGCCAGACTGTTGTCTTCATTGGCAGAGTACCAAATAGCCTCGTTTTCCAAGTGATCGAGGCTGGCCTGAATGCCAGCCTGCACTTCGCCGGGATTGGGCCCGGCGAGCATGGCGATGATCTCTCCAGAAAGCGGCCCGGAAGCATGCGCGGCGCCGGCATAGAAGGATTTTGCATAGACCACTTCCACATCGGCCTTTTTGGTCGCTTCGTCGATGCTCACATAGAGGGCGTCGTCGATATTGGCTGTGATAAGGCCAAGACTGCGTTGTTCTGGTTTTAACTTTAACTGTGCGGATAGTCCGGCGTCCACTGAGGAGATGAGGCGAACAGCCAGAGCTTGCGCTTTTATGGGATCAAGGATTGCCATAGGATCATTCCTGTCGCTAGATGAATTCGACTATTTTAAATTAATGCCGCTGGTTTTTTGGGCAATCATTTTTTTGACGGTCTCGACGATCACGGCCGAGGCCTCGACCGGCGGTGTACCCAGTTTGTGGATGTTAGAGATTACCGTCCGGTCTGATTCGACGGTGGTCGCTACACCAGGGTGGTAGACCATATAGGCGCTCATACTCTCTGACTGGCCCAGACCCGGACGCTCGCCGATGAGCAACACAACCACATCGGCCTTAAGGAGTTCGCCGATCTCGTCCTCGACTTTCACCCTGCCGTACTTGACGAAGAAGGGCGTACCCACCTTCAAACCGGCCGACTCAAAACCTTTGATAAGCGGAGGCAGGATTTCATCATAGTTGGCGGTCATGGCGTCGGTGGAGAGACCATCCGACAAGACCACCTGCACCTGGGGCTGAACAACGCATTTTTCACTGATGAGTTTGCGTCCTTCTTCGGAGAGCTTGCGGCCGAGATCGGGCCGGGTCAGGTATTCGTCTTTATCAGAGATCTGGGTTTGCACGATGAAAAGACCGGTGCGGGAAATCCACTCTTCGGGTATCTCCTTGAAAACCGTATCGCGCGACAGGGAGTGATCGGCGAGAAAACGCAGATAGGGCAAGGTGCGGCTGCGTGTGCCGGCTCGGCCGACAGCGACGCGGGCATTGGTTGCACTGCGTAAATCGCCCAGGGCTTTGGAATTTTTGGGTTGGGTAACGCCGATCCAGCGCTTGACCTCTTCGCTGGCCAGATCGGGCAGCGGACTGTCGTCGGTTGCAGAGACAGAAGGTGCAGTCGCTGCTGCTGCAGTCTGGACGGGGCGGGGGAGGCCCGTTGGTGCATTCATTTGTTGCAGCACTGCGTCGACAATGGCTTCAATCTGTTTTTGATCCATGGTTAAGACTCTCCTGATCTAGAAAAATATTGATGCATCGCCGGCCTTTTTGGTCAGCATTCCATTTTTCATGATGCCCATTTCCTCGAGCCAGGCTTCAAATTCGGGGGCCGGTCGCAGACCCAGGGTGGTACGGATGGTGGCAGTATCGTGATAGGCATTGGTCTGATAGTTGAGCATGATATCGTCACCGAGGGGCACGCCCATGACATAGTTGAGCCCTGCAGCGGCGAGAAGGACGGTCAAATTTTCCAGGGCATTCTGATCGGTATTGGCGTGATTGGTGTAACAAGCGTCGGCGCCCATGGGAATGCCGGAGAGTTTGCCCATGAAATGGTCTTCCAGACCGGCGCGAGTGATCTGACGGCCGTCGTAGAGGTACTCCGGCCCAATGAAGCCGACCACGGTGTTGACCAGGAATGGACGATAGCGCCTGGCCAGTCCGTAATTACGCGCCTCGAGAGTGACCTGGTCGGCACCATAATGAGCGCCGGCGGAGAGCGCTGAGCCCTGGCCGGTTTCGAAATAGAGCATGTTCGATCCAGCGATGCGACAATATTTCTTGCCAACCTCATAAGCCTCGTCGAGGAGCTCGATAGTGACGCCGAATTCCTTGAGTCCCTTTTCCGAGCCCGAGATGCTCTGGAAGATGAGACCAGCGGGCGCACCGTCCCGTATGGCGGCCATCTGAGTGGAGACATGCGCCAGAACGCAACCTTGTGCCGGGATCTGCCACTTGTCGATGATCTCCTGCATACAAATGAGCAGTTTTTTGACGTTTTCGGGCGAATCGATACAGGGATTGATGCCGATCACCGCGTCCCCAACCCCGAAGGAAAGCCCTTCGTAAATTTGCGCAGTGATGCTCTTGAGGTCATCACGCGGATCGTTAGGCTGCAGTCGAGCGCTGAAATGTCCTGGAAGACCGACTGTTGTATTGGCCTTGGAAACCACCGGAATGCGTTTGGCCGCGTAGATGAGATCGAGGTTTGACATCAATTTGGTACAAGCTGCCACCATCTCGGAGGTCAGACCTCGGCGCAGACGCTGGATGTCCTCATGGGTTGTGTGATCGCTGAGTATATATTCCCGCAATTCTCCTACTGTCCAGTTGCGAATCTCGGTGAATACATTCTCATTGACTGCATCCTGAATCACACGTGTGACCGCATCCTCTTCATAAGGAATGACCGGATTGTTGCGCAGGTCAGCAAGAGTGAGATTTGCCAAAACATATTTTGCGGCGACACGCTCCTGGGATGTCTCTGCGGCAATGCCGGCGAGGACGTCGCCCGAGCGCAACTCGTTCGCTTTGGCGAGGACATCCTTGATATCCTTGAATTGATAAGTTTTTCCGAACAGCAAAGCGCTGAGCTTCATCTGCTTCTCCTCAAATTAGGATGGAAAGGCTAAAGATTTGACGGTGAGCGGTACAATTTCACCGCCAAAATAGCTTTTACCGATATCTATATAATCCCCTTCACGGGTTATGACTTCGTCGATCACTGCCAGTGCTTTTGGTTTAATCCGTGGTTCGAGTTCCATGCCGAGTACCTTGCCAACATCATTGGCCGAGATGACAATCGCTGGATGGGCCGGATTCGGATTGTCGTGATAAAAATGTGCCAATGCGTCAGCGCACTGAACCACGGCTCGATATGTGACTGGCATTTCTGCTGTCAGGGCGATGGCATAGAGATCCATGTCAGCTTGGAGATCGTAGCGCCGGGCGGCCTGCATGATTTTGTCATAGATCTCTGGTTCAGGCTGCTGCCAATCGATCGCCGGATGCAGCACTGGAATGTTGCGCAACGGCAGTTTGTCGAAAGAGATCCAGATGGTGCTGCCGCTAAGCGATAGTGAATAAGCACCAGCCCCAATCACTGTGGCGCGGATCGTCTGCCGCGGAATCTGAACAGGGTATGCGCTCAAACGGTGATGGCTTCGCAATGCATCAGCCAGAATTGGCCCAAGATCCCGGAAATGGAAGGGATCACCTTGGGTCAATTCCGGATGATAAAAACATTCACCCACACCGCCTGAGATGAAAAGGGCATCCAGATTGCTGATTTTTCGCAGCGGTGGTGTCATCAGCAGGGTTTCCAAAAGAGGAGTAGTCACTCCCTCGATCAGGTCGACAACCAGATCAGCCATTTGTTGGGCGACCTTCTCGAGATTTGCGCGAGTTAGGGTCGCAGCAGCCGGGAGACCTGCTGGGTTAAGAAATCGAAGCACGGCAGCTGCCGGTTCGCGAATCAGAATGACGCGGCCGTCAGCGTCGGTCTCGATCAGATGACCGCCGACATTGAGGCAGGCGGTATCGATGACGCGGCCATTGTCAAAGAGCACATAGTTTGAGGTTCCGCCGCCGATGTCGATGTTGAGAACGCGGGCCGAATGGCGGTCGGAATAATCTGCAGCTCCTGAACCGCGGCCGGCGATGACCGATTCCAGGTGCGGGCCTGCGGTGGCGACGACAAAGTCGCCGAGGCGGTCCGCCAAATTCATGATCGAACGGCGCGCATTGCCGGCCTTTGAACTCTCGCCGGTGATGATGATGGCACCGGTTTCAATCTCATCTATCGATTTGCCAGCGCGGGCGTATTCACTCTGGAGCATAACAAAGAGCTGCTCTTCATCGATGGAGCCGTCACCATGCAGGGGGGTCAGATGAATCGCGCTCTCATGGAGGATCTTCCGTTCACTGAATTCGTAACGCGGTACCTGCGTGGCAGGTGCGCGGTTGATCAGCTCGAGAGCGGAAAAAATCAGCTGCAGAGTGGTGGTGCCGATATCGATACCGACACTGTCTATTTTTATGATTTCACTCATGTTGCCGCATTTAAAGAATAGGCCGGAGGGGCAGCGTTCCCCTCCGGCGATTGATAGTTCTTACTTTAAGAGTTTTGCTTCTTTCTTGCCGACCGAAATAGTTTCGGATTGAGGCAGAAACAAACCGGTATTTTCGTTGCGGCCCTGCAGGATGAAGCGCGGGGTCTTGTCCTTAACCTGTTCCACAGCGAGTTTGGAAGCCTGGCCGATCGGGCCACCTTTGAGGCGGTTGAGGATCAGGGCCAGTTTCATTCCCTTGAACTCGGTGATCATCTCGTAATCGCCGTCGCTGTCCGAGGCGGAGAAGATCGGATCGCCGCGATGGCCGAGCACCTTTTTGATGGCTTCCACTTTGCCCATGCGTTGGGTCTGCACCCAACCACTCTTGTACTGCGGCAGCACCTTGCCATCTTTCACTTCCAGTTCCATGGCGATGACCTTGTTGGGATCGATGTTGTAGCCAAAGTTGCCGGGAGCACCGAATGTCTGTACAACCTGTTTGAGGCTGGCGGAACAGATATAAACGTCGATGCCGGCTCTCATCATCGATTCGGTGAGGTCCTGCATTTCGGCGTGCACGCGCAGACCGCTTTTGTAAGTGTAATCGATCGGACCGGCCTTGCAGGCGAAGTTGCAGGGGGCTTTCCAGGTCACCTTGGTCAGCTTGTCGTTGAGGGCGAAGGTGATCGCCTCTTTAGCCAGGGCCTGGACCTCTTCGACAGTGTGGCCGGCCAGGAAGTAGAGCACCCAGGGATAACCGTAGACAGCCTCGATGCCGCTGGTCTCACAGTAACCGTCATAGAGGAAGGGCATCTTGGTGATGAAATCCTTGAACTGCGGGGTCTCGCGGATCTCTTCGATTTTCATCTTGCCGATACCAAAACCTTCATAGTTGTCATACAGAAACTCATAAGCGGAAACGATGTCGGCATTGATATCAACCAGTTTGATGTTTTTGTAATCGGCATTCAGTTGTTTGACGCCGTTGATCTCATCCTTGAAAAGGGCCTTGAACTCATCTTTGCTCAGTTTGAACTTGAGATTCCAGAGCTGATGGCGGAAAGTTGCCTCTTCGCAGTCCAGATGAGCCATGGTTTGGTCCCAGTCGAGGGCGACGTAGGGTGGATTTTTCTTGTTGTAGTACTTGCCACCCACTCCATAGTCCTTGATGAACTTGGAAAGAACTTCGTAATTACGTGCTGACCAGTTCATTTTATTAAGGGCGTAGGAATCGCTGAAGCCCATTAAAAGAATAGCGACGAGAACCAGAGCAACTGGAAGCAAATATTTATTCATGATTGAAACCTCCTGCACAATACAAGGTTTTGGGGGTGATTAAAACTCCACCCAGAGTTGAGTGACGAAGCGCATGTTGTTTTTCGACTCGTTACCGGCTTTGAAACCGTCGCGGACAACATTGAACATCAGGTAGTTGTCGCCGATGATGCGATAGTTCAAACCAGCGAGGATCATGTCCAATTCATCGTTGTCGACATCGCTGTTGGGATCGAGCTGTCCGTATTCGCCGACGAACATCAGGTTCGGCAGGATGCTATAGTTGACATAGCCCATGTAGGTCATGCCGCTGACGCCATCGAGAGAGGGTGTATCATCGACGTTTTTCTTGCCAGATGTGAGTTCAACGCCGACATCCAACTTTTTATCAACGGCATATTCGACACCGCCGCCGACCCAAAAGTTATTGTCTTTGTTGCTGGCTTTGTTGTAGTAATCGGTCATAGTCCAACCAAATACAGAGACGCCGGGAATCGGTTTCAGCCAGATGTCAGCGATAAGGTTTTTCGCCTTGTTGTCATCTTTGGCATAGCTGTAGGTGTTTTTGTTGGCAACGGCAACACGGGTGTAGCCCTTGATGCCCAGACTGGCCGGGAAATTGTAGGTCGCCATGACACCGGTGACAGCGGAACTGTAACCGTTATCGAAAGCGGTGCCGCTGACATAAGCGAAACGGTCGATCCATGAATTCTCGATTGTGTTGTGGTAGCTCTGGGCTCCGGGCTGTTCATAGTTGCCGAACAACATTTCAAGTCCTGATACGCCCAAGAAGTTTTTGAATTGAAGGTAGGCGTACTTGATTCGGGCGTTGGTACCCTGATTGAGCAATTTGCCGGTTTGTGGATCGGTGTAGTTGCGATGGTTGAAATCCAGAGTGTAACGCATCGCGATGTTGTCCGAGTATTTATATCTCATCGTGACATAGCCGCGATCGAAATAGAAATAGTTGGAGGTTGCTTTGTTGTGTGGTTCTTCAACAATGTACCGATAGCGCAGTACCGTTTGAAGGGTGAGTTTGTCGTTGAGCTTTTCGGCCTGAGCCACGCTCGAAGCAAAGATCAGCACGACCAGCGTCAACAGCAGTGTGAAAGTGAGCTTTTTGTACATAGATCTCCTCCTTTTTGGGGGTTTGGGGTGGATTAAAAGTTCGTCGGCTTGCGTCCGTTTCGCATGTTCATTCGCTTTGGGTAGATGCAGCTTCCTGGACTGCACGATGTCCCTTGGGTGCGAGGAGCATGGCGAAGAGGACGGCAGTTACACCACCAACGAGTTTGCCGACGATGACAGCAAAAATCATATCCGGTTTATTGGCTGCCGTGAAACCAAGGTGATCGCCGAAGGTAAAAGCAGCGCTGACGGCAAAGGCAACATTGAGAACCTTGCCGCGATCGTCCATTTTGTTCATGATTTTGAACATTGGGATGTTGTTGGCCAGCGTGGCGATCATGCCAGCAGCGGCGGTGCTGTTCATTTTGAGAAGTTTGCCAATGCCGAGCAGGGGCTTTTCAAACCAGCGGGTCAAGAGAAAGACCATGGGGTAGGCACCTAGCAGCACGATGGCGATACGGCCGATTACTTCCATGGCGCGCAGATCGATTGTGGGTTGATCGCCGGCTATCGGAAAGATCGGATCCATACCGGGGATGATCTGCAATCCGGTCAGGGTTTCGAGCACGATTGAAGCGAGCGCCAGAGTGATCAGAGCGATCAACAGTTTGGCAAACACCAGAAAACCTTTTATCATTGCATTGGGTATGCGCCATAATCCAAGGGCGATGAGCAGGGAGACAATGACCACAGGAATGAGGTTTTTCAAGATCAGCTCGAACGAGAAAATCACCGCACTGCCATCAGCGGCTTGGATATTGGATATCATAGCCACCAGTCCACCGGCGATACAGCCAAGGGGGATGGTGACTATACCTGCCAGAACTCCGAGTGCAAGAAACTTGCGGTCGTCCCTGTCAATGATACCGATGCCCACAGGAATTGAGAAGACAATCGTTGGTCCCATCATGGCGCCAAGTATCAGACCGGCATACATCCAGGCGGGATAGTCGATTTGACCGGCTGTGGTGGCCAGCTCTTTTGCGAGAAAAAAACCGCCCATATCATTGGCCAACAGGGTGGTGGCGAACATAGCCGGACTTGCACCAAGGAACTCGTAGAGAGGAATGATGACCGGGCCGAGCAAGCGCGCCAAAACCGGTGCCAGCGAGATCACGCCCACCATAGCCAAAGCTAAGGGTCCCATGGCATTGAATCCCTCTTCGAATTGTGCGCCGGCGCCGTCCAGGGTCCGTCCCAGACGGCCAAGACGCACCTTTTTTAAAACATTTTCAGAACCGCCGAACTGCGCCAGGATCCGGTCCAGGGCGCCGAGTACCATGAAGGCCATCATGATGTTGATGATGATTTGATTGACCAGTGCCATGTTTTGTGCTTCCTTGTCGTTAAACGATTGTGTTTAGAGAGCTTGTTGGTAAATCTCGATAATTTCCTCTTTTTGTGCACTTCGCGGGTTGGTGCGCAGGCAGCTGTCCCGCAACGCGAATTCCGCGAGCGGCGGCAATTCTTGTGCCGTCACCCCGAAATCTCGCAGATGTGTGGGGAGCCCCAGATCCTGGATAAGCCTTGCGGTTGCAGTGACAGCGCTTTCTGCAGCCTCCCGTTTGCTCAGATTTTCCACCCGCTCTCCCAGGGCTAGTGCGACATCGGCAAATTCATCGATGCGGACCATGAGATTGTAACGCATAACGTGCTGTAAAAGCAAAGCATTGGCATTGCCGTGGGCGATTTTATAGCGGCCGCCCAGCGGATGGGCCATGGCGTGACAGAGCCCCAATCCGGCGTTGGAGAACGCCATGCCAGCCATGTAACAGGCAACCGCCATTTTGTGGCGCGCCAGCACATTGCTGCCATAGCCTGCTGCGATCGGCAGATACGTCGCCACCAAACGGATAGCGCGATAGGAGAGCGCCCGAGCCAGGGTGCAGGAACTCCGCGCAACATAGGCTTCAATGGCATGAGTAAGAACGTCGATCCCGGTGGCTGCGGTGACTTTTGGCGGGAGGCCGACGGTGAGAAGCGGATCGATGATCGCCAAATCCGGCACCAGTGCCGGGTGTTCAAAAACCACCTTGCGGCCGCCGGCCGGCTCTCCGATCACGGCGAGATCCGTGACCTCGGAGGCGGTCCCCGCCGTGGTCGGCATCGCTGCCAGAGGCGGACGACCCTGCTTGAGATCGCTTGTCTGGTCCATTTCAGCAAACGGCAGTGGATTGCGCGCCAGCACTGCGATCATCTTGGCCGCATCGATCGGTGACCCGCCGCCAAAGGCCAGAACTGCATCACAGCGGCTTTGCTGAAACGCTGCAGCGCCATTCGTCACCATATCCCAGGTCGGTTCGCCATTGATTTGGGCAAACAATTCAAAGGCCAGACCTCTGCGCTGCATTGAACGCAGCACTCCGCTGAGCAAACCGAGATCAATCAAGGCGGTGTCTGTGACAATCAGCACTCTAGTCGCCTTGAGTCTCTGCAACTCATCACCGGTTCTGGCTGCTACTCCATCTCCCACAATCGCCAGCGGCGGCACTCGGAAGGTAAAGTGATTGGCAACCGAGATTTCGTCCACGGTCTGTGTGACGATTTCCTCGATGAGGCGTTGTTCGCTGTCGGTGTGCAATTGTTAATCTTTCTTCATCAATTCGATAAATTGCCGGATGGCGTCACGAGCAGCGAGTTTTACCGGATCGCGGCCGATGGCATTGTCAAATGCGCCGCCGCGGGCAACGAGTCCCTCGGTGCGGCCATAGGCCAGAGACCGACCGCTCTGTCCGTCGAGGATCGCATAATCGAATTGGGCCGACATGCCTCGTGCCGGCGAGTCGCTGCTCTGCATGCTCGGACTGTCGCTTGCTTCCTTGCTGATGGTCATGGCCGCCGGCACGAGAATGAAATCGAATCCCTGTGGTGCCATCTTTAGTTTTTCGATGTCGATACCCGTGACCCGCCAGTATGACTTTTCTTTTGTCAGGGTAACCAGTGCAGCGAGATCCGCGGCTGAAATATCGACCCAGTAGAGCAGGTCCCAGGGAACGCTCATGCAAGCTGAGTAGATGTCATTCTGGATATTGGATTTTATTTCATTGGGATCGGAAGGTTTATCGAAAAGCTGTGTGGCAGAGGAATTGTCTTCATAGTCAAGGTGAATCAGGGGAATTAACAGTACTTTTTTTCCATATAACGCATTTTTATTGAACGCTGGATCATCGATTTGCATCGGCTTCATAAACGTGTTGCAGCCGGCGATGATCAACAACAAAATGAAAAAACATATTCGGACTGATTTCAAAATATGACCTCTTTTTAGCTGTTTGTCTGATTGCGATGCCTTGGTTCTATTTGGACATTCTGATCATCAGGCAGTCCACGCAGCACCGTCTGAATAAGCTGCTGATCATTAAAAGGCTTGTCCATAAAAGTGACGCGCGATCGTCTGCGCAGTTTAGACACCACCTGCGGTGTGTTATAGGTCGAAATCGCCAGCAGCGAATAGTAAGATTTGAAAGCATAGAGTTCCTCGAGCAAGGCCAATCCGCGGGAGACCGGCATTTGCAGATCGACGATAACCATCTGGAATGTTTGGCAGCAAGCCTCCGCCTTTTCGATCTTTTTTTTGGCGTCACTCTCATTTTTGGCAGTGACGACGTGAAAATGGGCACTTTGTAAAATAAAATCGATACTGTCGCGATTGAATTCGTCGTCATCGACGATAAGTATATTTGGCGAATACTCCATGCTTGAGTCCTTCTTTGCAGAGATCGCAAGCAAGAAGCAGGCCACAGGAAGAGGGAACGAATCGGCGCAATATTTTCAGTCATATAACGCAATCTATCCTCAGGGGATTGGTTATAAATGGGTGCCACAAAACGGCCATACCCAAAAGAGCAGGGAGGCCGATCTTTAAAAAATAATAAATTGAAGCAGGTGATTAAGGGGGGGTAGAAAAAGTGTGGCACCTATTTTCTTATATCCGATTTACCCCGATGCAATCGGTTATTCAGTGCCCGGCGAGTGATACCGATCATTCTGGCCGCAATGGTCTGGTTGCCCTCGCTGCGGGCGAGAGCTTCTTGAATCAACAGATCAACGATTTCTTTCAGAGACGGCAGAACGTCACCGAAAGCAATTTTGCGATCAATCGCGAAATCGATCTGTGCCCGCAGTTCGTGGTCGTGGTTGCCAGAATACCCGACACGTTCGCGGATGGCATCCAAAGAAAGGATGCCTTTTTGATGGCGGCTTATGGCATCGAAAATGATGCCTTCCAACTCGCGGACGTTGCCGGGAAAGAGGTAGTTGTTGAGGAGGATAAAGAGTTCGGGTGGTTTGGCAGGTGCTTTTTTATGCAAGGTGACACAGGCTTTTTGCGTAAAATGCTCGACAAGCAGTGGGATGTCGCTGCGGCGCTCGCGCAAAGGCGGTATGTGGATGCGATGCGTCTGAAGTCGGTAATAGAGATCGCGGCGGAAGGTGTTGTTTTGCACCATTTCCTCGACTTGACGGTTGGTGGCGACAATGATGCGGGCGTTTGAAAGCCGGGGAATGTCAGAGCCGATAGGATAATAACGGCCTTCCTGAAGTATGCGCAACAGTTTAACCTGGGACTCCTGGCTCATTTCACCAATCTCATCCAGAAAGAGTGTGCCATCGGTCGCCTGCTCGATAAGTCCCTTGCGATCGCTTTCAGCACCGGTAAAGGCGCCGCGTCTGTGGCCAAAAAGGGTATCTGAAAAAAGCGTGTCGTCGATGCCGGCCACATTGACAGCCACAAATTGACCGGTACGACCACTGGCAGCATGCACCGCCTTGGCGATGAGCTCCTTGCCCACACCGGTTTCGCCGGTGATGAGCACCGGCAGGGGGGTGGCGGCAACCGCCTCGGCATATTGAAAAATGGAACGCATGGAGGCATGGGCAGTAATGATGGGGGAAAAGGCCTGCGGATGTTTAAGCGTATTGGATAGCAGATACTCTTTCAGGCGCGAGTTCTCATCTTGTACCTGTAGCAATTCAGCTGCCCGCCGTACTGTGGTCACCAACCGATTTTCATCGACCGGTTTCACCAAATAATCAAATGCTCCACATTTCATGCATTCTACAGCGGTGTTCACCTCATTGATAGCCGTGAGGATGATGACCGGAACGCGTGGATATTCCTTGACGATCTCCGGAAGCAGTTCGGAACCTGAGAACCCAGGCATCGCCAGATCGAGAAGCACCATCTCGCAGGGAATTTTCTGCATCATATCCAGAACAGCGTGGCTGTCTCCGCACTCGATCACATGATTGATGCCGTTGGAGTTCAATGTCATGACCAAACTGAGGCGGAACTGTTCTTCGTCATCGACGACAAGAATCGGAAGCTCGGGAAAGGTGACTTTTTTCATTCTGTATCGTTCGTGTTTTTGGGATTCTTTTGTTTGTTTGCCTTTGCTGGTGTCTGTGTGGACAGTGTGCCCTGACCTCCTGGGGATTGGGCGATGTACATGATGGTATTTTTGACTGTGGTGACAAAGCGGTCAAATGCGCGCGTCAGTTCACCGATCTCATCGGGGCGGGTGGAATTGAACAGCATGTTGATGTGTGCATTTTTCATCCGTTCAGCCACCTCCTTGATTGGTGTGGTGATTTTGGTGGCAACGGTGAAAACCAGGCTGGTCATCAACAACAAGGACGCCAATCCAATCAGCAGCATGGCCTGGGTTAGAGATCGTACACCGGCAAGAGCTTCATGACGCGGCACGACGGCGACGAAACTCCAGTTTCCTGTCTTGATCGGCGAGAAAAAAAGCAAAGTGGGCCGGCCGGTTTCAGAATCTTTTGCCTCGATGAAGCCGCTTTCGCCGCGGTGAATCTGATCGGCGAGCTTGATAAATCCCTGATTGTGTTTTCTCCGCCCATAATCTGCTAGCCGCTCATGGCCGATCAGGCTGCGATCCTTGTGAGCGATAAAAATACCTTCGTTGCTTACCATGAAGGCATATCCGGTTTCGTAGAGTTTGATCTTGGCAACCACGTCGGATAAATAATCGAGTGATACATCGCCAGTGGCCACACCATGAAACTTGCCTTGTTTGATGATCGGCGCGGAAAAAGTGGCCATGAGCACGCCTCTGTACAGATAGGGCTCGGTGAGCAGCGATTGGTGGGTGGACTTGGGGATCTGGTACCAGTCGTCTTGTTCATAATTGACCAGAGGTTCAACTGCGATTTCCCCCTTGATACGGTTCCAGTAAGGCAGAAATCGGCCATTTTCATCGCTGCCCGGCGTGTTTCGATAGCGATAATCCTGGCCGTCAAATGCATTGGGTTCATATCCCAGGCTGAGCCCCACGAAGCTTTCATGGCGAATTATGAAACGCTGCAGCATGTCGTTTATTTCGCTGCGGTCCCGGCCTTGATAGCCTTCCATTACTGTTGCTACGGTTTCCACATACTCTATGCCTGCCCGCATCTGCACTTGTACTTCGGTGGCATAATGACGGGTGATTTCCTGTACCTGATCGATGATTGCTTCGTATTGTTGCGAGGTGCTCATGACAATGATCGTCATCGTGGATAGTGTGACGATAAAAAGCAATCCAGGGATTAGGTAAAAAAGAAGTTCTGTGCGAATGGAGTTTCGCCAATTTGAAAACATCTCACCCTCTCTGAAATAGACTTAAAAAATCAAGTGCCCTTGCACTCGGCTAAACGCGCGGATTTGCGGGGACTGGGATCTGAATCTCCACATTTGTGCCCATCTCATACAGCGAGGTTATTTTCAGATCTCCACCGAGGTTCTTGATCAGACTGTAGGAAACCGAAAGTCCCAGTCCGGTTCCGCCATGTTCGCGTTTGGTGGTATAAAAGGGATCCAAGATATGCTGAATGTTTTCTTCTGCAATGCCCACACCTTCATCGCTGACCTTCAGAATGATACGTGCCTTTTGCTCATCCCAGTGTGTGCTGACGCAGATTCTTTCTTGTTTGCTGCGCAAAGCCTGACAAGCGTTGGTAATCAGGTTGACCATGATTTGCTCGATATGAACTGCATTGGCCATAATGTTGGGCAAGCCTGCTTCACAACTGAGTTCAAAATGATTGGTGCTTCGCTGAATGAGGCTGCGCACGATCTCAACCGAGGTTTCCACGGCTTGATTGACATCCACTTCGGTGCAAATTTGATCGCTGGTCTGGCGAGCAAAGTCTTTCAGCTGCTGGACAATTCTCTCGATGCGGATGGATCCCTCGGTGATTCCGTTATAAAGATTGCCCAGACGGTCCCGAGCAGATGAATAGGGCATGCCGGCGATGGCGAAATCCCCGTTGTTTTGATAATACTCCTCGACAATCGGTTGAATATCGTTCCAGGCTTTGTGCAGCACGCGGGCATTGAGCAAGACATAATTGTTGGGATTGTTGATCTCATGGGCAATGCCGGAAACCAAAACACCAAGGGAGGCCATCTTGTCAGCCTGAATCAGTTTTTGCTCCTGCACCTGGGCAAGTTGTTCCATTCGTTTGATTTCTGTAAGATCACGCAAGTTTGCCAGCAGCAGATCTTTTTCGCCCAGTTGGATGCAGCGCAACAGAATCTCAACATCAAAGAAAGAGCCGTCTCTTGGTCGCCGCGCTCTGTAATGAAACAACCGTTCCTGCCCTCGCAGCACATGCTCCCAGATATTGGTCAGCTGAAGGTGATTCCCGCCCATGGCTGGCAAAAAATCCTGCATTTGACTGCCGATCATCTCCTCGCTTCGCGCCTGAAACAGATCAAGCGTACTCTGGTTGATATCGATGATCGACCCGGCAGCGTTGTGAATGATAACAGCATCATAGACGCCATCAAAGATCACTCGTCGCGCACGATCGTAGGAAGCCACCAGAATCTCCGCTTCCTCTCTGCGGCTTAACGCGGACTCTGTCTGTTCGCGCAACTGCTTCTCTTTTTGCAGGATGTTCCAGCTGACCAATGCAGACAACAAGGTGACAAAAAAGATGGTCGCAGTATGACTCTGCCAAAGCGATGCACCAGGCCACCAGGCAGTTTTGATCACCTCGAATAACAGTATGATCAACCCTGTGATCAGACCGAAAAACAGAATTTTGAGGGCTGGTTTTTGAATGTTGGATTTGGACATAAATCGATTATACGGAAAAGTGACCAGCAAAACAATACAAAAAAGCCGTAGTCGTGTGCCCAGGGATTCGATTGTCGTCACTGAGCCCGCCGTGGCAGATGGTGCGTTGGATGCGCACCGCGCGGTGGTTTGTAAAAGTTTTGTACTTCCTGCATTTCCCGACGACATCGCCGGCTGATCCAAACGACAGGATCAGATTCGATCGATCAGAGGCCATTTTCATCGCCGGGCAAGCAAACCCTTTTTGCCGTCTGTCGATCTTGGGCATTCAGCTTTGTTTGAGAAAGGTTCCGTTCTCGAGCTCCTCGAACGCGATGCGCAATTCTTCGCGGGTGTTCATGACGATTGGCCCGCCCCAGGCGATCGGTTCTCCCAGGGGTTTGCCGGCGATCAACACAAAATGCACACCTTGTTCGCCTGCAGTGATCGTCACTCTTTTGCCTTCACCCAAAATGACCACATTTTCTGCGCCGATCAGGCAGCTGTGTTCATTGTCGAAATAGTTCACTCCTTGCCGATCATAGGCAAAGGGATCGCGATTGGGATCGAAGAACGCATTGCCCTGCAGCACATAGGCAAAAACCGTATAGTCCTCTGGCAAATCGTGGGTAAAAACCGCATCAGCCAAGATTTCGATATCCAGAAATGTCGGATCGATGACGATATCTCGTACCGGTCCACGGATTCCCTGCAATTCACCGGCGAGGATCTTTGCTTTGACGCCAGGGGCTGCGGTTACAGTGGGGATTTGTTCGCGGGTGACATCACGGTAGCGCGGCTGCATCATTTTCTGGGTGGCCGGCAAGTTTGCCCAGAGCTGCAACCCCCATAAAACACCGTCTTCGCGGCCTTTGGGCATTTCCTGATGGACGATCCCACTGCCAGCGGTCATCCACTGGACGTCGCCGGAGTGGATAATTCCTTTGTTTCCCAAACTGTCCCCATGTTCGACCGAGCCTTGCAGCAAATAGGTGATGGTTTCAATTCCGCGGTGCGGATGCCAGGGGAAGCCTTTGATGTATTGACCGGGTTCGGTGCCGTGAAAATCATCGAGAAGGAGAAAGGGGTCGAGGTTCGGCTTTTGGTGAAAGCCAAATGCTCTTTTGAGGTGTACGCCGGCCCCCTCGAGTGTGGGTATGCTTTTCATCAAGTGCTTTATTTTTCGGATTGCTGCCATAGCCAGGCTCCCTTTTACAGTATCGGATTGATGGTTTTGTGAGATCGCCCTGCGAGTGCGCGGCAAGACAAGTTAGGTCTGGATGTGCTGTTCTGGAAATCGCTCTTGCAACTAGAGGGTGAGCTCAAAATCAGTATGGATGTCTTTGCGGGTTGTTCAGCCAGCGCTCGAACGGCGCAGTGCGATTTACCAGCTCGATTTGTACGAGTTCGATTTTTTTATCCGCATCGTTGGCCAGGAATTCGGCATAGAGTTGTCGATCCAGAAAGCCAGCCTGTTCCGCTTCTTCGGCGCTGGCTGCAAAAACGATTCGCGGAATGTGCGCCCAATATGTCGCAGCCAGGCACATCGGACAGGGTTTGCAGCTCGAATAGAGGGTGCAATCCACCAGTTCGATGCGCCTTAGTTTTTGGCAAGCTGCGCGCAGGGCAACGATTTCGGCATGGGCTGTCGGGTCGACCCGCTCGACCACCCCATTCCATCCTTCAGCGACGATTCGGTCCGCACAGACGATGATGGCTCCGAAAGGCCCATGCAGTCCGTCGGCTGAGTGTTCCAGTGCCAATTCGATCGCTCGCTGTAAAAAATCGGTTTCTTTCATTTCACAAATGCCTGAGGCTTTCGAGCTTCAAAAGTTTTTCGCCAAACAAATCCGCTTTTCTTAAAGCGCGCCGGTCAGCAGATAGACCATCGCCACCGATACCAGGGGAATCAGCAGATTGTCGATATCGCGCGGGCTGAATGCCTCGACCAGCGTGGCCACTGCGCCCGTGATGGCCAGCAATCCCCAAGGTATGCCATTGTGGGCAAGTCCGGTGATCCAGAGCATCAGCGCTGCGCCGATGACACCGGCGATAAAAACCGTGGCGCTGCCAAGCCAAGATTTGGTCGATCCCAGCGTGCGATAGGTGTGTTTGGCGTGTTTGCCGATGTAAGGCGCCAGACCGTCTCCCCAGGTAAGCATGCCGAGCGCAACGACTGCAGACGTGCGATTGAACAGCAGCAATCCGAGAACCACCATTACCGAGGCGAACATCAGTGGACCGCGCAACAGTTCGCGAGGGTCGCCGGTACGGGTCATGGTTTTGACTGCTGAATCGTCGCGATTGTTGGACATTCCCTTGCTCAGAAACAACAGGACCCAGATCAGCGGCATCAGCACACACAAGTACCTGGTCCAGTGTGAGGTGTCGAAAAGAGGCCAGAAAATAATGTAAGATCCGGCCGCGATATGGATGATTTTTCTCGAAAGGTCTGACGGGAACCCTCGGGCTACGAGTTTGTCCATAACGCCGATAACGACAAAGATATAGACAATTTCGACAATCGCTACCGCTGTGTTCCACAACCATACGGGCGAGAACAAAGATTGCATGCTACACCTCCTGTAATTCAGTCGATGAGAGTGCCAATGGTTTGATTGCGCGCTGCCGCAACCAGATCGGTGTCGTTTTGCAGGGTAACGAGTTGTGCCGGTATACCGGCAGGTTGCAGGGTGCGGATTTCCAGGAGCTTGGCCATCAGTCCGCCGCTGGCGTCATGGTTGTCGGCGATATGCCGATAAAGGTCGTCGATTTGGCCAAAGCGCAGGTGGTCGATGACCCGGCCTTCGCGCAGGATACCTGGGACGTCCATGCAAAAGATCACCTTGCGCGCCCGAAAGCGGCGGGCCAAGTCCACGGCGATCTGGTCTCCGGAGAGCACGCAAAAACCCTGGCCGCGGTCGACTGGACCGTCGCCGTGCAGGACTGGTATCAGACCGAGATCGAGATAGCGTTCGACAGGTTCGCGGTAAAATGTGGCGATGCGCCTTTGGCGGGTAACGAACAGCGATGACGCGCGGCAATAGAGAGTTGCCAGTCCGGCATCGATTAAAACGCCGATCAACATTTGCGCCAATTCGCCGGCGCGAAAATGGGTAACCGCCAATCCATAAATGCGCTCGTGTGTGCCATCTGAGCCCAGATCGATGCGATACTGTTTTGCCGGCGGATGGGCGAAGGATCCAACTCCATGGATGAGAATGACCTGTTCATCAAGCCCGGCGAGTTGGGTGGCCAGGTTGCGCATTGCCTCTTTGTTGGCCGTGTAGGGCCGACTTTTATAGGTGATCGCTGAACCGCCGGCTTTGATGACAAGCACGGTTCATCTCCTTTGTATAGGATGTGGATCGACTTGGCTTTTATGCACTTGCTGGTTTGGCTCACTTGCCACAGTCGGCAAAAATGGCGAAATTTGCGACCGATCTTACAACTGCCGGCGATAGACAAAGACCGTTACCGGTTCGTTCCCTTCGCGGCTCTGGCGATATTCTTCAATTGTCAAGGTCATGCTATCCACTGAAAGGCGCCACTTTTCGACGCTGGTCAGCATTGTCGTGCCCTGGGCAGTCTGCAGCTCGCACTCGCTGATCAATTTGAGTGTTTTGCCGTCTTTATCCCATTCCGCTTTCGTCCATACCGAGTCGCTCCAGGCTGCCAGATGCTTCATGCGCCGTGTGTGGTAATCCGGTGCTTTGACCGCGCTGCCGTCGATTTGCAGCAGGCGTTCCGTTCTCCATTCGCGGTGATGAATGAAGCGGCTGTAAAAAACCAGCGAAGAAATGGCCAGCTGATCATTTTTTTGCTGGATCGTCATGTCGTAGCGGCTGGCAAAGACGTTGCGGCTTGTTTTTGTGTCCAGTTGCCATCGACCGCTGAAATCCGGGTGCCAATCGAGAAACCTTTGTGCCAGTTTTGCCGATTTGCCGGCCATGATGACGAATTCCACTGGATTGACCACCTCGTATTCCGACCCCAAACGATCCATGACCTCCTTCATGCGGCCCACGTCGTTGTATTCCCGCACATGGACGGGGATAAAATAGGGCCGTTCAGGATTGAGCCGGGCCAGCTCGCGAAAATCTTTGACCATCTCGTCGGCATCCAGATTTTCATCGGCATAGTATTGATAGGAGATAAAGGGTATGCTCTGGCGGTTGTCATAGGTGTTGCCCGGGCCATAACCATTAAAAAAACCTTTGACTGTGGGCATATGGGTGTAGTAGGCATCGACAATCGATTTCGGCAGGTCGACGTTGCCGACATAGCGGTTGCCCTCGGTATAGTCCATGATGCCGAAAACAGTCAGATCAAGGCGTTTCATCAGATCATCGGCGATTTTGAGCGCGCCGGGCAATTTGTCGGGCAGATAGGATTTCGGATACATATATCCGGGTCCGGACAGACTGCCGATAAAGCAGTCTTTGTCGGTGGCTGTTTCATAATAGTATTGCAGCAGGCCGGGCGCCAGATCGATCCATTCCATGTTGGTTTCCCATCCGTAGGGGATCGAACCGCGGCCGGGCCGCAGCCAGGCTCCGAGACCGAGACCATCGGATTGGATCAGGGTGATGTAAACTTTATCTTCGGCCTGGCGATTCTCGTTGAATTGTGCTTTCTGGCGAAATTCAAATCCAGGGGTGACGGGGATATGGGCGTGAAAACTCATGTTTGGCAGAGTGGCCACACCTTCGCCGACGACCATGGCATGGCGGGACAACAGCGGCAGGTGTTCGCCTTCCTGATCCTTGCAATAGGAATGCCAGCCGAAGAGATAGGCATAATCGTTCATGTCAGCGTGCAGTTTGTCGGCCAACACATATTCATCCGCATCTGTGGGGCTGGTGGAGAGATCGGTGCAAAACGCACGATGTTGCACGGCGAAATCGGCAATCCCGGGCACCATGCCGGGCAGGCCGGTGGCCGGGATTTTGCACCATTCGCCCAAATAGACGAGAAAATCGCGGCTGCATCGCGACCAGTAGGCATCGATCGCATGGGCAAAGATTTCGGCATCGGTTTGCCCGCGGAATCGTTGGCGAAAGTCGGCGATTTGCTGCAAACCCAATTGCTTGGCCAGAGGGATTTCCTTGTCGCTGACCACCAACGCATCTTCCAGCCCGGCGACGGTGAACGCCACCATCAGCGAAGGCACCACTTCGCGATCCCAGACCACATAGCCTTTGAGAAACCGCTTGTAGCGGCGCACCAATTTATCAACGGATTCAATGGTCTGGGTTTGCAAATGATGGCGATCCTGATAGTAGCGCAAGACCGCATGGGTGTTCGGGTGTTCATAGTCCAGGGGATAGAGCAAATAGATATGAGCGGTGTCGCGGTTGGCGAGGCCCTGCAGGCTGAGAACCATGGCCTGCCAGGAGAGATCGCCGGCAGCGCTCCAGTCACCTTGCATGGGAAAAATCGCCACAGTCTCAGCCGGAGCAGCCAAAGCGCTGGATGCCAGTACAATTGTCAACAGTATGGTCACAATTTTCATCGCAGCATCTCCAGAATAGAAATTTATTTGCAAATACCAGTGTCCCGTCGTCAGACGGGACACCATCGACAAAAATCTTAATGTCGTAAATTTATTGTTGCTGTAAATCTGGACAGATTAAATAATGGATTTCATTAATTTTAATTGTTATTACTCGGGTGTCCGGTTACCGGACACCCGTTTTGTTATTACAAGAATTAAGTTGGGTGGTGTCCCTTGTTGGGACACCACTGATTTGCAAACAATAGGAAAGAAAAGGCAGTTAAGCAAGTATAAAATATAAGGAACCAGCATTGTCCATTCGTCAGGAGGGGACAACGCTGTTCAGGAACTCAATCCGAATGGCTTGTGATGAATTTTTGCCTGTCCGCTTTGGTTGCCGGCCGAAAGCGGATCGCCTGACCGCCGCCGGGCGCCAGGCGAAGCGACAGGACGGTGTTTGCATCCACCAGTTGCTCGGTGATCTCGATGGCATACGGCTGGGTGCGCCAGTCGGCATCGGGAGCATCGCGGTAGATGGTAGCGACATATTTTTGTCCAGGTTCCAGAAATGCAAGAGGTGCATCCAGTATCCGTCCCTGGTCGTCGGTGATCGAGCCGAGAAACCAGTCGCTGCCGTCGCGTTGTTGCCGCACCACGGTGATATAGTCGCCGATCCGGGCGTGCAAAACCCGGGTGTCGTGCCAGTCGGTGGGCACATCGACGATGAATTGAAAGGGTCCCGGCCGGGCGCGATAGTTTTCCGGCAAATCGGCGGCCATGTGCAGCGGGCTGTAGATCACCACATACAAGGCCAGCTGTTTGGCCAACGTGGTGTTGACGCGGTTGTCAGGTTTAATCTCTGGATAGAGCAGGTCAAAGATGCCGGGTGTGTAATCCATGGGACCTGCCAGCAGCCGCGTAAAGGGCAGGATCGTTGTGTGGTCTGGCGGATTGCCGCCGTCCGGGCTCCAGGCATCGTACTCCATGCCGCGCGCGCCTTCTCGTGTCATCATGTTGGGATAGGTGCGGCGGATGCCAGTGTCTTTGATGGGTTCGTGTACATCCAGCATGATCTGGTGTTTGGCCGCGGTTTCAACAGCCAGGCGATATTGTTGCACCATGTACTGGCCGTGGTGCCATTCGCCTTGCTCGACGCCGTTTTCGTCCAGCCGCAGAATGCTCTGTCCGTGTCCCACATAGCCGGTCTTGACCGTATTCACGCCCAGACGCTGGTAAAAAGCAAACGCTTCTTCCATCTGCTCGGCATAGTTGCGCACGCCGCCGCCGGTCTCGTGATGGCCGATCAAGCGCACGCCTTTGTCACGGGCATATCGAGCGACCGCCTCGATGTCGAAATCGGGATAAGGTGTGGTAAAGTCAAAATTGATCGATTCGTTTACCCAGTCTCCGTCCCAACCCAGATTCCATCCCTCCACCAGCACGCCGTCAAAACCGTATTCAGCGGCAAAATCGATATAGCGTTTGGCGTTGGCGGTGGTGGCTCCATGTCGGGGTCCCGAATGCCAGGTGGAGAGATCCAGGTGCATCTCCCACCAGATACCCACGTATTTGCCGGGTTTGACCCAGGAGACGTCGCCCAGGACATTGGGCTCGTTGAGGTTGAGGATCAGATAGGAGGTGATCAGACCGCCGGCGCTATCGGAGATTTGCACGGTGCGCCACGGGGTTTTGAAAGGGGTGCGGCTGCGCACGCGAATGCCGTCGGACCAGGGCACCAGATCGGCCTGAAAACCGGTTCGACTCGTGCGGCGCAGCGCCATGCTGGCGTAATCGGTGAGGGCGGCTTCGTGAATGCTGAGAAAGAGGCCGTCGTCGGTCTCCAGAGTCACGGGCGTATGGGCCACGGTGATATCGCTGGCCCGGGTTTTTTGGTAGAGATATTCGTAGCGGTTCCACTGGTAGGCGCCGATCCACCAGGCAGCGGCATCGGCAGCCAGATTGAATTCGGTCAGCTCATCCATGATTGCCACCTGCTCCGATTCCGGTTGCAAGGGGAATTCATAGCGAAAACCAAGACCATCGTCGAATAGGCGAAACACAAGGATCAGGTTTCGCCGGGAGGGAGTTTTTTCCTGTAAAACGATGGCAAGTTCGTTGTGGCGGTCGCGGATCTCTTTTTTCTCGCCCCAGGGCTGGATCCAGGTTTGATCAACCTGGCCGGAATCGACCGCTGCGATAGTGAAATCGTAGGCCAGCGGTGGCTGATCTTTGAGAACAAAACCGAGACGCGAGGGAAGGATGACCGGCCGATTGAAGCGGTCGAGTTGATAAGTCGGCGCGCCGTTGTGCAGTGAAAAAGTCAGGCGCAGAGAGGCGTTTGGTGACGAGACTGACAGCGGTTGTGCAGCGCACGGTTGGGAAAAAATCAGAAAGAACAAGAGCAAGATAGAAATGCAGAGACGCATCACTTTTTTTCTCCTCTTCACATCTGAATGCAAAGCTCTCATCTATCGCTTTAGCATGTGATCTCAATTCGCCATGGTGACCTTAAGAAAACCGCCGGATAATTTCGACTCAGCTTTGCGTTTGGCGGATGTGTTTATGTATCAGGGAAAGGAGAAAAAGCGCAAATCGATTCTCCATGCTGTGTGGTCCGGCTCCGAGGTTTGACTGACTGCGCTAAAAGTACCCATTTTCACCGGTAATCCGTATCATTGGCCTGTCTTCTGCCAACCCATTCGATGACTGGATCTTAACGCAGTTCTTCTTTTTTCTCTTCTGGTGCGCCAGGTATAAAATGAGCAGTTTCGATAAACAATTTTGGATCATAGCCGTGCTGTTGCAGCAGGCTGTCGATCGACGCCCGGTCACCTGCATCGAGTTTTGCTTCGCGCGCCAGAATCCAGCCGAGTTTTCGCGAGGGTGTGCCCACCACTACATAGCGGTAGTCGGCATCGAGCCCGATAATCCAATAATCGCCCCAGAACAGCGAAATACCGAGAAAGCGGACAAAACTCACCTGCAATTTGGCATTGCTCTGCTTGTCAACGATGCGGGCGATGGCCTGCGCCTCATTCGTGCTGCCGTCCTGGCGCCGGCAGCTGTTGATGACGTCGATGCGGCCATCGTCGCGCAACCGGTACTCGGCGGTGGTGTTGCTGTTGCAATTGCGCTGAAAACGGTTGGGCAACCTGGCGATTTCATACCAGAGTCCGGCATAACGCTCAATCTCAACGCGGTCAACAGTTTGTAAGGGGGCAAGAGACTGTTCGGCTTGTTGGCAAAACGCCAACAGCGGACAGAACAGCAGAAGAAGGCGATAGTTCCTCATGATCATTGCTCTCCGACAGGTTTTTCTTGTTTCTGCCTGAAATTCGTGCTAAATTGCCATCGCTGCTGTCGCGATATTGGCTAGCGATAAATCCTGTTCAAATTGATCAGGAAGGGAATTGCCATTCTCCTGTCAACTGTTTGTTCTTCAGGGAGAAGCACAGAATCCAAAAGTCACTCAAGTGAACGGCGATGTTTCAAGGCGGATAACAGCGCGAACACTGCTTGCAGGGTTTTGGAATCTGCAAACAATCTTCAGGGCAGGTCGATCAGTCGATCCGCCGTTTCGCATATTTGCATTGTTTCATCACCTGAAAAAAGATAACAATGTTGGGTAAAAACACAATTCTTTTCTTTAGCGTGATCGCACTCGGTTTTACCTTGTTCGGCCGCGTCGATCACTTGCCGCCGGTTGGTGAGACGGTAGAGTTGGCAGATGATTCGCCAGTGGATACCCATGCTGTCATTTTACCTGCGACAGTGCGCAAGCTGATTTTGATTTGTCACAACGAATACGGCTTTTGGCCAATCCTGCGTCGCTCCAATGGGACGTAGAACGGCGCTTTCCGGCTTTTTACAGCTGCAGGCTTGGCGCCCATTTGCCAACCTGTCCGCAGGTTTTTTGCCTCAAAAGACCCGCACCGACAAACAGCGATGAACCTCCCTTCTTGTCCTGAAACAAAAGATTATCGATGAACATCGGCAAGAGTTGATCGGCAGAGAATGGTCTTGCTGCTGAACTCTATTGGTCAATTTAATGGGAGAATCGCCATGAACGATATTTTTTTCTGGTTTATGCTTTTGGTGGTTGGTGGATTTTTTGTTGGTTTGATCGTATTTGCATTTTATATCTTTATGGCCAATAAAGGCGAAGATCCAGAGGCGAAAAAGTACCAGCAGAACCACAAACGGAATCGCTGATAGGAACTACCATTTCGGGGTATGACTGCCATACCCCGAAATTCATTTTATCAACACCATTCGGCCTACGGTTCGTTCACTGCTGCTCTGCAGCGTATAAAAATACAACCCGCTTGTCACCGCACGACCAGCCCAATCCTTGCCGTTCCAGGTAAATCGATGCGCACCCGCAGCCAATTGCCCTTCGAAGAGGCGAGTGACCAATCGGCCGTTGAGATCATAAACATCGATTTTGACCCGGCGGTCGATGTTGAGCGCAAAGTCAATGACCGTCGACTCATTGAACGGATTGGGATAATTTCGCGTCAGGGTAAAAGAACCTGGAAGCGGTTTTCCGGGAATGTCGGCCACCGCTGAGGTGCTTTCATCCAGGTATTGGACAATCAAACGTGGATGATTCATGAACCAATCGTCATCGTCGTCTTCGAAATAGAAATATTGATCTGTGGGGTAGGTGTCAGTTTTTTCGTATAGCAAGCCGCAGTTGCTGTCGGGATGATCAACCCAGTTCTGGATGAGCGCAGCCGGCAGCTGCACTGTGCCGTCAAAGGCTATGCCGGTGCCATCGCCTTTCAAGGTATAGGAGGCAATGGGTTGCGTAGAGCGGTCGCTGTTGCCTTTGCAGCCGGCGATTTCCCAGGGTAAAAGGCTGTGTTGAGCCGCGTTCCAGGTCACCTCACCGGTGCGGGCGGTATTGTTGAGATAGCCGATGCCCTCATTCCAGGGTTTCAGGATTCGATAGACGGCAATATCAGCCCGGTGTGAGCTGTTGGTCTGGCTGTTCACGCCGCCGGCAAATAGGAAAGTCAATTTACCAGCCACGATCTTTTTCCCCGCCAGATGTTTTTCCAGGTCTTTGAATTGCACCAGGCCGGCATTCCACCAATAGAGCTCATCTTTGCCAGGTGTTCCACGCTGACCGTAATTGCAGTCCGGAAAAGCCTGACGGATGGCTGTCGCTTCGTTGCCGGCATAGTTTTGGCCGTTGATCGGCTTGCCGTTTTGGAAAATGATCTCATGATGGCCGTCTGGTGTGATGGGAAAGACGGATTGATTGCTGTCCACAAACGCCGCAGACTGGGCGCGGACCGCAAAATAGAGTGTTGACTCGGGATCCAACCCGGTTATTTCATACTGCAGATCGGTTGTTTCGTAGCGAGGATGGTCAAAATCCAGTTTTGCCACATCGTCGGCACAAAATATTCGATAAAGAACCGGTTCCGACGTTTTTGCCGGCCACCAACTTATCCTGACTTTTCCTGGCTCGCCGGGAAAACCGTTTGCTTCCGCGATTCCATGAAATTTGCGTTGCATGATGATATTGCGAAAGTTTGCCAGAATCGCTGGTCCGGCGCTGCTAAGATTGTTCATACTTTCGATGTGGAGCTGGCTGCCATAGAGGGGCATGCTGATATGGCGGACAAAGGTTACATAGCAGGTCCGGGTGGAAGCGAGATTCCGATAAGAATCCGGCAAATCGGCGATGCTGTAGGTATGGGCGGCGCGGTCGACGTAGGGATTGGGCGCGCCGGCAAAGATTTCATCCCCCTCGAAAATCGTCGCTGTTTGATTGCCGCTTTCCGGACTGCGCTGGGCGCAGATACCGCCATATGCCATCAGCAGGAACTGCAGTCCGGCGCAAAAACCGATGGTCGGTCTGCCCGGGTTGCGCAGGAGTTCCACATATGAATCCAGACTGCCGTCGTAAAACGGCACATCCGAGGTGTTGCCGCCGGGGATGACAAATGCGTCCGCTTTGCAGGAATCAGCTCTCGTGCGGGAGGCGTAGTACCAGTTGTCGTGAACAACCCAGACATCGGTGAATCCGCGATAGCTGGATTCGAATTTGGGCACCAGGCTGGGCGGCTGCACCGGTCGGTCCCCATATTCGACTGTGTAGAGGATTGGCTGACCAACAGCGACCGCGATCAAAAAAAGTGCAAAAACAAAGATTGCTGAAGCCTTTTTAAACATGAGGTGTCCTTTCGCAGTTCATCGCCACCAACAGAATTTTAACATAGCCATTCAAAAACAGAAAAACAAGATACAATTCGAAAAAAGAACACCCGTAATGGAGGTTTTTTGGGCGAGTGCCTAAAAAGAAAAACAGCCACCGACGATAATGCTGTAAGTGGCTGTTTTCTGTGGGGGGAGGAGGTGGGCAATACTGGATTTGAACCAGTGACCTCTGGTATGTGAGACCAGCGCTCTAACCAACTGAGCTAATCGCCCTGCAAACAAAACATAAAAAAGATAGTGCATCCAATGGATAATTCCAAGTAAAAAGTTCAATGAGCAGTAAATTGTGTGGATTTGTCGCACAAACAAGTCTCCAAAAACATTTAAGATTTGATTTCCTCCTGTTGAACTCTTATATTCTTCTCGATCGACAAGAGCCGAGCCGTTGATTTCTCTATGACCCGAACAGAAGGCAGTATGCGCGATGCAGCCATTTTTACCGCTTAACTCAGAACGTCTCGATGTGTTGTTAAAAAGCTATCCACAGGCTCACATCGGTGTGATCGGCGACTTTTGTCTCGATGCCTATTGGGTCATCGATATGAGTGCCAGCGAGATCTCGCTGGAAACAGGAAAGCCGACGCAACCGGTGCGCAGGCAGCGCTATTCTTTGGGCGGAGCGGGGAATGTGGTGGCTAACCTCAGCGAGCTCGGTGTTGGTTCGCTGTCGGTTTTTGGTTTGATCGGGCCAGATCCCTTTGGCACCCGCATGCGCGAGCTTTTGCTGCAGCGGTGCGTCAATATCGAGAATCTGCTTTGCGCTTCCAGCGACAGTTGGCAGACGCTGACTTATTGCAAACCCTATATCGAAGACGATGAATTGCCACGGCTGGATATGGGCAATTTTAACTGTTGTCCAGATGAACTGGCTGTCGATTTGATCGCGCGACTGGAACGCTCATTGCCACAATTTGATCTGGTGATCATCAATCAACAGGTGCTCTCCGGCATCCATACAGCCTGTTTTCAGGATCGACTCGCAGCTCTTATCCGCAGTCATCCGGAATGCCGTTTTCTATATGACGGGCGGCATGTGAAGGGGCGTTATGACGGCGCCTGGCTCAAAGTCAACGATCATGAAGCTCTCCGCCTTGTCGGACAAGGAAAAGATGCTCAGGAACGCGTTTTACGGCGCGAAGTGGAGCAGGTAGCCGAGCAGCTCGCCGCAAAACTCAACCACCCAATTTTCATAACCCGCGGTGATCGTGGCTGTCTGGTGGGGGATCCGCGGGGTTGCACTGCCATTCCCGGCATTCAGGTGATCGGCCGAATCGACACAGTCGGAGCAGGGGACAGTTTTCTCGCCGGTCTGGCCGCATCGCTGGCAGTGGGTGCGGAGCCGGTTGAAGCCGCTCAGGTGGGCAATTTCGTCGCTGCAGTCACCATTACCCGCATCGGAGTGACCGGCACAGCGACAGGGAACGAAGTCAACGCCGTCGGCAGTCGTCCCGCCTATCTATACGAACCGGAACTGGCTGAAGATGTGCGCCTGGCTCGCTATTATGGCGATACAGAGATAGAAATCATCGAGTCAGTCCCTGAGAATCTGAACGTGCGCACCGCCATTTTTGATCATGACGGCACCATTTCCACTTTGCGGCAGGGTTGGGAACAGGTGATGGAACCCATGATGATGCATGCCATCCTGGCCGACCACTACAACGATGCAGATGAGGCGCTCTACCATAGGGTTTTGCTGCGGGTGCGGCGCTATATCGATCAAACGACGGGCATTCAAACCTTGACGCAGATGGTTGGTCTGCGGGATTTGGTACGAGAATTCGGCATCGTGCCGGAAGAAGAGATACTCGACGCCGCCGGTTATAAATCGATTTACAACGAAGCCTTGATGCAACTGGTCAACCGTCGCCGGGAACGGCTGCGGCGCGGTGAGCTTGCGGTAGAAGATTTTACCGTAAAGAACGCGGTGCTGTTTCTGCGCGCCTTGGCTGCACACGGCGTCAATCTCTACCTCGCCAGCGGCACGGACGTCGGCGATGTGCGTGCTGAAGCAGAGGCTTTGGGTTATGCAGATTTGTTCCAGGGCCGTATCTATGGCGCAGTCGGTCAGGTGACGCGCGAAGCCAAACAGATCGTTTTGGATCGCATTCTGTCAGAGATCCACTCGCCAGAAACCGAGTTGGTGACCTTTGGCGATGGACCGGTGGAAATTCGTGAAACCCGCTTGCGTGGCGGTTTAGCGATCGGAGTGGCAAGCGATGAAATCCGCCGCTTTGAACTGAATACCGGCAAGCGCAGCCGTCTGATCCAGGCGGGTTCTTCGATCTTGATTGCCGATTTTTCCCAGATGAAGGCCCTTTTGCAGCTGTTGCGGCTGTGAGGGCAAGATCGCTTTTTTGTAAAGTGGTTTTTTCTGCAAATCCTGGTCTGATCGCTTCAGGCGATGAAAGGAGAACACAAATGCGAACGATTGGATTGCTTCTGTTGTTTTCGGTGCTGCTGGTGGCTTGCGACAGTGAACAGCTCAAAAAATTGGGGCAGGATGTGCAAAAGAATGTTCAGGAAGTGCAAAAGAAAGCCGACGAAGTTGCGCGAGTTGAACGCGAAGAGTACCAGAAGAAACTGGAAGCCGAACTCGAGGATTTGCAAGTGCATCTGAACGATCTCAGACGCCAGCACGGTGGCCGCAAAACCAATCCCGGCTACGAGGTCCAGCCGCAGATTAAAGATCTGGAAGACAAGATCGCCGAACTGCGCGCTCGCCAGACGGAACTTTTGGAAAACCGGGAAAAAAACTGGAGTGTGCTTAAAAAACGCCTCGATGAAACCCTGCAAGAAACCCAGAACCTCATCGAACGTCTGGCAGATTGACCTTTTAGCAGCCCTTGTGCAAATCTCGGAGAAGGTAAGAGACGATCGGACGATGATCGGACAAATTTTATTAGCCAGACTTGGTGTTAACCGGATCAAAAAAACTGTCAATCGTTTATTCTTGCTGCGGTTGCGAATAGGTCACTTTTTACCCAACGTCCATTGCCATCAGATTGATTTTCTTTGAGATCCGGTGCTGCGCACCGAATCCGGGTATTAATAAGGTTTCGGCGGATAGCGCCGAATTGATTGGATAAGGTGGTCAAGCAGATGATCAAATCATGAATAAAAAACAGGGCGATCCCGAAAAAAGAACCCATCGAGATGCGATACTGATGATCGGTCCGCTGCCGCCGCAGGTCGGGGGAATCGAGGCTTTTATCGGCTATCTGCTGGAAACGGATTTGTCAAAGAACTATGCCATTAAAACCCTGGATATGAGCAAACCTGCGATCCAGCGGGAAAAAATGGCCTACGCCACTTTGATGGGATATGAACGCAGTTTTGGCCGCGGTTTCTGGCTTACTTTGCGTTCCTGGGGGTATTCGGTACTCTTTTTTATGCGTTTTCTGTATCAGCTGGTGCGTTATCGGATTCGCATTTTGCATATTCATACGGCATCGCACACCAACTTTTGGGAAAAATGCATCTATATTGCGGTCGGCAAGCTTTTGCGCAAAAAAGTTATCATGCATGTGCATGGTTCGCAGTTTGAGCTCTTTTATCACCAGAGCCGTTCGCTGACCAGGCGCTTGATCGCCTATTTTCTCGGTCTGTGCAATCGCGTGATCGCGCTGTCACAATCGTGGTTTGATTTTTTTATCCAATTTCTGCCTGCTGAAACGGTAAGCGTGGTCCGCAACGGTATCGATTTGCGGGCCTATCAACAAAATGATTTTCGCAAGAGTCCTGAGCCCTCGGTGGTTTTTCTCGGTGAAGTCGGGACGCGAAAGGGGATTTTTGACCTGATCGAAAGCGCCTGGCTGTTGAAAAATACCGGCGAGTGCCCGAAATTTCACATTATCGGTCCGGGCGCGATCCTGGCCGCCCAAGAACGCGCCATCGATAAAGGGGTCGGGGACTATTTCAATTTTTATGGTTCCTTGCGCGGCAAGGAAAAGATCGGATTGATGGCCTCGGCCTGGTGTTTCGTTTTGCCCACATATGCTGAAGGTTTACCTCTGTCAATACTCGAAGCGTACGCGGTCGGCTTGCCGGTCATCTCTACATATGTCGGCGGGATTCCGGAAGTGGTCAAACACGGCGTCAACGGCTTTTTGGTGCAACCGGGAGACGCCCGGACATCTGCAGAGATGTTGCGAACTGTGCTCAATGACTCCGAAATGCGACAAAAAATGGGGCACGTGAACAGGAGGCAGGCATTTGAAAAATATGATATTAATAATTGCGCCCGCAAGATCGATGAGATTTATCGAAAACTTTTGTCGGATTAATCCCTGGTGATTTTACCCTGACGATCTGTCGCATGTTTGCAAGTGAGCACTTTGCTGACAACCATTTTTAAACTTGCTTTTTACATAAATATAGTTTACTTTTAAACCTGTCTAACCGAAAAAGGTTAGAAATCCCAATAGGAACGGCGCTCGGTTTTTTGTGGATTTGGTTGCCCAAGCAGCTTCATTGAGGATAAGAGCGTTGGCAAGAAAGATTTGCGGCGACAGCGGACAAATCGATCGGCAGCCTGGACGAGAAGACAAGTTGGATTCCGGAGGGAGGCTGAGATGACAAAAGCGGATATCGTGGACATTGTGTCCCAGGGAACCGGACTTACCAAAGTCGAGACGCAGGCCGTCATTGACGGATTTTTTGCTACGGTTGTCTATGCGCTGCAACGAGGCGAACGTGTCGAGTTGCGTGGATTTGGCAATTTTAAGCCGGTTGTGCGACAAGCCCGTCAAGCCCGCAATCCGATGACCAATGAGCCGGTCTTTGTCGATGAACATGTTACGGCTGCTTTTCGCCCATCAAAAGATTTGAAAAAATATTTAAACCAGGATACAGAGATCTAGCGACTATCCGATCAAAGAATAGGAGGAGCGCAGTGCCCAGCGGTAAAAAACGCAAGCGACATAAGATAGCCACGCACAAACGCAAAAAACGTTTGCGCGAAAATCGGCATAAAAAGAAGCTCAAATAAGACAACACAGGGCTGGGAGTCATTCTCAGCCCTTTTTGACTTTCAGACCCAGATTATAACCCAGATTCGGTGCTTCGCACCGAATCTGGGTATAAAACTATGTTCTTTTTAAACCAGATTTGGGAAAAGCTTTTTTAACCCTTTGTGCTCGACTTTGTAATTGATTTTGCATACAGTCCATTTGCACTGAATCAGGGTCAAAAACAGGTATTTGCGCTGACAGTGGAATTATTTGCCGAACAAGAATCCCGGGTCTATTCAGTCAGCGAAATCACTCGCGCAATCAAAACAACGCTCGAAGACAGCCTGCCGACGGTCTGGATTGAGGGAGAAATATCCAATTTTATCCATCACAGTTCCGGGCATATGTATTTTTCTCTCAAAGACGCCGATGCGCAAATCAACTGTGTGATGTGGCGAAGCCGCATCGACACTTTGCGGTTTGTCCCGCTGGACGGGATGAAAATACTGGCACTTGGCAATATTCGGGTTTATGAGAAACGCGGCAGCTATCAGCTGGATTGCATCCGTCTTGTGGCTGCCGGCAGAGGCGAGTTGCAGCTGGCTTTTGAGAGGCTGAAGGAACGACTGTACAGCGAAGGCTTGTTCGATGCGGAACACAAGAAGCCGATTCCCGAGTTTCCTCAGCAAGTGGGGGTGATCACTTCGCCGACAGGAGCGGCGATTCGCGATATATTGCAGGTGATGCGCCGCCGTTTTCCCGGCATCGGTATCATTTTGCGACCTGCCCTTGTGCAGGGACAAGATGCGGCGGTGGACCTGGCAAAGGCGATCGCCGAGTTCAACGAATTCGGCCTGGTCGATGTGATCATTCTGACCCGCGGCGGCGGTTCGCTTGAAGATCTGCAGCCGTTCAATGAAGAGATGGTTGCGCGGGCGATCTTTTCCAGCGCGATTCCAATCGTCTCCGCAGTCGGACATGAAATCGACTTTACCATCAGCGATTTTGTCGCTGATCTGCGCGCTCCCACCCCCTCTGCGGCAGCTGAATTGGTTGTGCCCGACAGCCGGGAATGGCGTGTGCGGCTGCAGCAGGTGCAGCGCCATCTGGTGCAGCAGATGGAAAACCGCTGTCGCATGGCTGGCGAACAGATCCGGCGAATCCGCAGCAGCTATGCTTTTCGCCAGCCAGAAGAGCGACTTCATCAGTTGCAGCAGCAGATCGATGACCTGGCCGCTCAGCTATCGCGCGCCATGCAGCTGCGCTTCGAACGCGCTGAACAGCGGCTACAGTCGATTCATCAGCGTTTGGTCGATCAACAGCCGCAAACCATTTTGCGCCGCGGCTATTGTCTGGTGTGGAATGACGAAAAACAAAAATTTACCCTAGCGGCTCGTGACCTGCGCCAAAATGATGCTCTTCGTCTCTACTTTGGTGATGGCGGGGCGAGGGCTGTGGTAACCCAAACCGGACTGCCGGCTTGGCAGGCCGGTGATGGCCGCGAACCGGGAGGCTCTAATGAAAAAACAGACCTTTGAACAAGCATTAAAGCGCCTGGATGAAATCGTCGAATTGATTGACAACGGCGAAATAAGTCTGGATCAGTCGCTTAACCTGTTGGAAGAAGGCACTGGACTGGTGGCTTTTTGTGCGCAAAAACTCAATCAGGTCGAAAAACGCATCCAGATCTTGCGCAAGGATAACGAAGGATTTGTTTTGGATAATGAAGAACTGACGTGATCGCGGCAGAGCGAAACGTTGTTCCGAACCGGAATATTTTGTCTCTTTTTTTGATTATGTTTTAATAAAGTGCGTTTTTTCAAAGGGATCGTCTCATGCAACAAATCTTGTCGCGTTTGAATGATCAAAGTGACATCAAGAAATTGACCATTCCAGAAATGGTGCTTTTGGTGCGTGAATTGCGCGAAACGATTGTCGACACGTTAAGCCACACCGGCGGGCATTTGGCGCCTTCTCTTGGTGTTGTTGAACTGACCGTGGCTTTGCACTATATTTTTTCCACTCCAGAAGATAAGATCATTTGGGATGTTGGACATCAAGCCTATGCGCACAAGATACTGACCGGCAGGCGTGATGCTTTTAAAACGATCCGTCAGCCGGGTGGCATCAGTGGTTTTCCCAAGATCAGCGAGAGCCCTCACGATGCCTTTGGCGTCGGCCACGCGAGCACTGCGATTTCAGCTGCTTTGGGGATTGCGACTGCAAGAGATTTGGCCGGCGAAAAATACCATGTGGTGGCGGTGGTTGGTGATGGCGCGCTGACAGGAGGATTGGCCTACGAGGGACTCAACAATCTGGGCGCTTCAGGCAAGAATGTGGTGGTGATTCTCAACGACAACAGCATGTCCATCTCGCCCAATGTCGGAGCAATGGCCAAGTACCTGACCAATCTCATCTCCAACCCTCTGTACAATCGGGTCAAGAGTGAAATCTGGAATTTTACCGGCAATCTGGACCGTTTTGGTGAACGAATTCGCTGGGCAGCGCAGCGGCTTGAGGAGAGTTTAAAGAGCATCATCATGCCGGGTCAGCTTTTCGAGCGGCTCGGTTTGCGGTACTTTGGTCCGATCGACGGCCATAATTTATCCGAGTTGTTGCATGTCTTCCGTGAAGTCAAGAATTTGCAAGGTCCGATTTTGGTACACATGCTGACCAAAAAGGGCAAGGGTTTCAAACCGGCGGAAGATAATTCAGCCATTTTTCATGGTCTGGGCAAATTCGACCCGGCCACCGGTAAAGTCGTAAAAGAATCGACCATCCCTTCCTTTACACAAGTGTTTGGCCAAACGGTGGTCGAACTGGCTGCAGAGAATCCCAAATTGGTGGCGATCACGGCCGCGATGGCGATTGGCACCGGATTGAGCGCTTTTTCGACCGCTTATCCAGAGCGCTTTTTTGATGTAGGCATTGCTGAGGGCCATGCAGTCACGTTTGCGGCCGGTCTATCCTCTCAAGGTTATTTACCCATCGTTGCGATCTATTCGACTTTTTTGCAGCGCGCTTATGATGAAGTCATACACGATGTGGCTTTGCAGCGATTGCCGGTGATTTTTGCACTCGACCGTGCCGGGTTGGTCGGCGATGACGGCCCTACGCATCATGGTGTTTTTGACCTGGCCTATATGCGCCATATACCCAATTTGATCGCCATGGTGCCGAAAGACGAGGATGAATTGCGCCATATGCTCTTTACCGCTGTGCAGACCGGCAATGGACCGATTGCAATTCGCTATCCGCGCGGGGAGGCGATAGGAGTGCCGCTATCATCTCCCTTGCAGAGTCTGGAGATCGGCAAGGCAGAAATCCTGCAACCCGGTACCCAGATCTGTCTTTTGGCTCTGGGACCGCTGGTTTATACGGCGCTGGATGCAGCTGCAGAGATTAAAAGACGCTTTGGGATAACGATTCAGGTGGTTAATGCCCGGTTTCTCAAACCGTTTGACAAAGAATTGCTGCTGCATCTATGCGATGATTTTCATTGTTTGATCACGCTTGAAGAGGGCGTACTCGCCGGCGGATTTGGCTCGGCAGTAGCCGAGTTTTTGGCCGACCACCATTGTGAACCACTTGAATTGATCCGCTTGGGAATTCCAGACCGTTTTATCGATCAGGGTGATCGCGATTCACTGCTCGATGGAATCGGTCTCAGCGCCCCCGCCATCGTCAGAACAATCGAGAAAAGCAACACCCTGAGAAAACTGGCTGAATTCAACGACTTTATGCCTCTTGGCACTGAGAGCAAAACCGTATGAGGTTCGGAATAATCGGGCATACCGGCAAGCCCGAAGTGCCGGTGGTGGTCAACCGCTTCATCCGCATCCTGCGAGATCGCCGGGTCGACTATTGGCTCGCCGATGAGCTGCAGGAGATCATGCAATTGGAAAAAGAACGAACATTGCCGCTCGATCGTCTTGGTAAAGAAGTCGATGTGGTGGTTTCTTTTGGCGGTGACGGCACAATGCTCGATACAGCTCGCCATGTTGGTCCGTCCGGAGTACCTATTCTCGGAGTCAATATCGGTGGACTCGGTTTTTTGACTGAGATTTTGATCGAGGAAATGGAAGAGACTGTCGATGAGTTGTTGCGGGGCGATTATCAGATCCTCGACCGCATGTTGCTGCAGGTCGAGATTCAGCGGCCGGCAGACCTTCAAACCATTACCGCTCTCAATGATGTGGTGATCGAAAAAGGCGAAATTCCGCATTTGGTCGTTGTATCAGTCGACGTGAATCAGAGCTTTCTTAATACCTATCGCAGTGACGGTTTGATTGTTGCCACACCCACAGGTTCTACCGCTTATTCGCTTTCTGCCGGGGGGCCCTTGTTGTCGCCATCTTTGCACGCGATGATTATTACCCCGATCTGCCCGCATTCTCTGACGGTTCGGCCTGTGGTGCTCGCCGACGACTCGCTGGTTGAACTCTATGTGCCGACAGATCAACATCCCCTGCAGATCAGCATCGATGGCCGCCGCTATGGGCCCATGGACCATTCCACCCGCATCGCGATCAGCCGATCAAAGACCAATATCCATTGGGTGTCGACCTGCAGGCGTGATTTCTTTGAAATTCTGCGCACCAAGTTCAACTGGGGCATCGATCAACGAATCCGCAAAATGGCAAACCCACAGCAACGGCCAGAGCAGTGAAAAATCTGCAAAAAAATAATGATTCCCACATCACACCGCTGATGGAACAGTATCTGGCGATCAAAAAACGCTATAAAGATGCTGTTCTTTTCTTTCGCATGGGCGATTTTTTCGAGATGTTTTACGAGGATGCGCGTATTGGCAGTCAGGTGCTCGGCATCACCCTGACTTCACGCGCCCATGGCAAAGCCGCGGATGTTCCGCTTGCCGGTTTTCCCCACCACGCGCTCGATGTCTATTTGGCCAAGATGATCAAAGCAGGGTACCGTGTGGCTGTCTGCGAACAGATCGAAGATCCCAAAAAGGCCAGAGGTATCGTCAAGCGCGACGTGGTGGAGGTGGTCACGCCAGGAACCGCCATCAGCGAAGATTTGCTGGAAACCAAGCGCAACAATTACCTGGTGTCGGTCTCATTGGGCAAAAACAGTTGTGGCCTGGCCGTGGCCGATATCTCGACTGGAGAGTTTCAGGTTGGGGAAGTGGAAAAGAGCGATCTTCGTGAACGAGTCGAAGGACTCGATCCAGCTGAAGTGCTGATCAGCGATCGCGACGCGGTGTTTGTCGAAGAGTTGCTGCACCTCTCTGCTGGAGTTACGGTCACCAGGCGGGAAGAATGGACTTTTCAATACGATTATGGTTATGAAACGCTGACCGACCATTTTGGCACTCTGTCGCTCAAAGGATTTGGTCTGGAAGAACTGGTTGACGGCATCTGTGCAGCCGGCGCTATTCTGTGCTATCTGCGCGAAAACCAAAAAGAACGATTGGTTCATATCAACCGCATCGCCTTGCTGCAATCGGCAAAGTACATGGTGATCGATGCCACAACGAGGCGCAATCTCGAATTGCTTCGCTCGATGTCACAGGATGGCAAGCAAGGAACGCTGTTGTCGGTCATCGACCGCACTCGTACCCCCATGGGGGGACGCATGTTGGTGAATTGGCTGCGCTATCCATTGAATGATTTAGCGGCCATCGAGGAACGCCTGGATGGGGTGGAAGAGCTGAGCAATGCAGTTCGCCTCATCAGCGAATTACACGAGATGCTGCGCGGTATCGGCGATCTCGAGCGCCTGGTTGCCAGATTTGCCACTGGACGCGCCAATGCTCGCGATGCCCGTGCGATAGCTGACTCGCTGCAAATTTGTGCGCACGTTAAAAAGTTGCTCGATGCCGCTGAAAGCACCCTGATTGCGAGGTTGCGACAGGGACTTGATCCGCTTGCGCCACTGGCAGAAAAAATCCAAGGGGCGATCGTCGATAACCCGCCTCTGTCGATCACCGACGGCAATCTTATCCGGCCAGGCTTCAATACCGAGCTCGATGAACTGCGCGATATCTCCTTTTCCGGCAAAGACTGGATCGCCCGATTGCAAGCCCAGGAAAGGGAAAAAACCGGCATTACTTCTCTTAAAGTAAGCTACAACAAAGTGTTTGGTTATTATATCGAGGTGACCAAACCGAATCTGCATCGGGTGCCGTCCCACTATATCCGCAAACAGACCCTGGTAAACGCCGAGCGTTATATCACCCAGGAACTCAAGGAATACGAAGAAAAGGTGCTGGGGGCAGAGGACAAAATGGCTGCCCTGGAATACCAGTTGTTCGATAAACTGCGCCAGGATATCCTGGCGCAGACTGAACCGCTGCAAATCAATGCCGGTTGCCTGGCCAATTTGGATTGTCTGGTGTCTTTGGCTTTGGTCGCGCGGGACAACGATTACCATCGGCCGGACTTGAACGACAGCGATGCGATTCGCCTGCGCGATTCCCGCCATCCGGTGGTGGAGAAGATGATTCGCGCCGGTGAACCTTTTATCGCCAATGATGTTTATCTCGACAATCGGGAAAATCAAATATTGATCATCACTGGCCCCAATATGGCCGGCAAGTCGACCTATCTTCGACAGATTGGACTGATCGTCATCCTGGCCCACATGGGATCGTTTGTGCCGGCAGCTGAGGCGCACATCGGTCTGGTGGATCGCGTTTTTACCCGGGTGGGCGCCAGCGACAATCTAACCGCAGGGGAGAGCACATTCCTGCACGAGATGAACGAAACAGCCAACATTCTCAACAACGCTTCCTCAAAAAGCCTGGTGTTGTTGGACGAGATCGGCCGCGGGACCAGCACCTATGATGGTCTATCCATCGCGTGGTCGGTGGTCGAATATCTGCACAATACGCCCAAATTGGCGGCCAAGACAGTTTTTGCCACCCATTATCATGAGCTGACGGAACTTGAACGAATTTTGCCGCGTGTAAAAAATTACAACGTGGCGGTCAAGGAGTGGGGTGATCACATTGTTTTCCTGCGCAAGATCATCCCCGGCGGCTGCGATCACAGTTACGGAATTCAGGTTGCGAAACTGGCCGGCCTGCCGGCTGAGGTCATCGCCCGGGCCAAAGAAATTTTGGCCAATCTGGAGAGCGAAACACTGAACGGCAATGCAATGCCCAAATTGGCGGTACATCGGCAAAAATCCACAGCTGAAGTTGAGCAAATGAATCTTTTTGCCGAATTGGAACGCAAATTACAGCAAGAGCTGGTCAAGTTAGATCCAAATCAGTTGACTCCAATTGAAGCTTTGAATAAATTGGATGAGTTGAAAAATCTCGCTGGTCGCTCCAAATAGGCGAGATACAGAATGCTGTACAGAAGAAGGATGGCCGCGTGAAAACACGCATGCGAAATCTTGTTATGTTTTTGGGGATAGCGATCGGGGCGCATGAACTCTACAGCGCAGAAATAGCCAAGTATGCCGGTGAATTCATGGCCACCGGGGTCGGAGCGCGCGCGCTGGGCATGGGAGGGGCCACTGTCGCCGGGCAGGGAGATGTGACCTATGCCTATTGGAATCCTGCCGGATTGGTTTCAGTCGATTATCCGGAAATCGCCGCCATGCATTCGCGTCGATTTGGTGGCGTGGTCAACTATGACTATCTCGGTGTCAGCATGCCGTTCAGGCGCGACAAGACTTTGGCTGTTTCCCTCATCCGTTTGGCTGTGGATGACATCTACTTCACTGATCTGATTCGGCCAGGCGAGCCTTTGAGCACCGGCAATCGGCCGTTTATTACCGAGACCGTCAGCGATGCGGAATATGCTTTTTATCTCAGTTATGCGGCATCAACGAGGAAAGGATTTTCTTACGGCACCAATGTCAAATTCGTGCGCAAAGGCGTGGGAGAGCACTCGGCCTGGGGCATCGGCTTTGATATCGGCACGCGATGGAATCCCATCGGTCGTCTGCAGACCGGGGTAATGATTCAGGATGTGACGACGACTCTGTTGGCCTGGAATACCGGAACAACGGAATTGATTTCTCCGACGGTCAAATGGGGTGCCGGATTGCCATTGCCGATTCCCTTCCTGCATAGCGACCTCTGGTTGGCGGCTGACTGCGACACCCGCTTTGAGGGACGGAAAATCGCCTCCCAGGCTCATGTCGGCAAAATGAGCTTCGATTTTCATCTCGGCGCAGAGCTTCTTTTCAAGCGCACAATCGCTCTGCGCCTGGGCACCGATGTCGGCAACTTTGCCGCTGGCGCGGGCATCCGGCTGCCGCGTCTGGACATCGATTACGCCTTTCTCAGCCACGAATACCTGGACAGCACCCATCGAATTTCCCTGCGCTTGCGTCTGGAGGAGAAGCGTTTTCTCCGGCGTTGAAATCCAACCTTCTTGCTTTATCGGACGTTTTGTCGCTGTGATCGGGCGACCCCATTCGACCCCCTGAGGGGTACGCTTGTGTTCGATTGCGGGTTTTTGCATATAAAAAATATTTGACTAATTCAAAAAATATCATTAAAATAGCGATTGAATTAAACCGGCAGATCTTTCCTTGCTATTGCCCATTCGGATCGGTTCTTTTGACCTTTATCAGGAACAACAATGATCACGAGCATGACAGGTTATGGACGGGCTGCATTTCGGTCCGATGGAACCGAAATTTTGGTTGAGATCCGCACGGTCAACAATCGATTCCTCGATATCATGACCAAACTGCCGCGCTGTATTGCCGGTTATGAACAGCAAGTTCGCGAGATAATCAGCAAACGTTTGCAGCGCGGCCGGGTCAGTGTCTATATCAGTCTCAGCCGCGGTGACGAGAGCGGCATCCAGCTCGACCTCAATCTCGAAGTGGCCAAAGCCTATCTCAAGATTGCGCAAAAATTGGAACAGGATCTGGGGGTTGCGGGAAAACTGAGTGTTGCTGAACTGTTGGCCATGCCTGATGTCATTGCCGTTCCAGTGCAGGAGACCACCGATGAAGAGATTTGGCAACTTGCCGAGCAGTCGTTGCAGGCTGCCATCGAGCAATTGGTGGCCATGCGTGCGGAGGAAGGCAAAAATCTGGCACAAGATTTTCGCCATCGTGTCGAGCAGCTCGAAAAACTGATCGAAGAAATGGAAAAACGCGCTGTTGAGCAGCCTCGTATTGAAATGAATAAATTGAGTGAGCGGATTACCAAGTTGATCGACAACCGCGATGCGGTTGATGAATCGCGTTTGGAGATGGAATTGGCCCTAATCGCCGACCGCATCGATATCACCGAAGAGTGTGTTCGCTTTCACAGCCACAACCAGCTCTTTTTGCAAACCCTCGAACTGGAGCCCTCACAAGGGCGTAAACTCAATTTTTTGCTCCAGGAAATGCATCGGGAAGCCAATACCATCGGTTCAAAGACCAGCCAGTCGGACGTTTCGCATATTGTGGTTTCGATCAAAGATGAGATCGAAAAGATGCGCGAACAAGTGCAGAATATTGAATGACGCTTGCCGTGAAACCAAGGTCAGGTTTGTTGGTGGTCTTGTCGGCTCCGAGCGGTGGAGGCAAAACCACTGTGATTCGCCGGCTGTTGCAGGATCAGACTTTGCCGCTGAATTATTCCATTTCTTTGACCACTCGTCCACGCCGCAGCAATGAACAGGAAGGAGTGGACTATTATTTTGTCGATGAACCGGAATTCAAACGTCGTATTTCCGCAGGCGAGGTGATCGAGTATGAAGAGGTGCATGGGCATCTGTACGGAACACCACGTCAGCCGATCGAGTGTGCGCTAAAGGATGGGCGCATCCTTTTATTTGATATCGATGTCAAGGGAGCTCTGGCTATCCGTGCGGCGTATCCGGAACAAAGTTTGTTGATTTTTTTACAGCCGCCCAGCCTCGAAGAATTGCGCAGGCGGTTGCTGGATCGCGGATCTGAACCGATCGCGATTGTGAACAAACGGCTGCAACGCGTTGACATGGAGATGGAAATGGCGGGCCGTTTTGATGATGTGATTGTTAACGACCAATTGGAGAGGACTATCGCCCGGGTGCAAGAGATTGTACGAAAACGGTTCGCAGTTGCAGCAATCTCATCGATTCCACCGCAACGCCAGAAACGGGGTGTTAAGGGCGCAAGATATCGAAAGAACAACACAGGAGAGGTTTCATGATCAGCACAATTCCTTTGCAGGAACTGGAAAAGAATGCCGGCAGCATCTATGAGGCGATTGTGATCATCGCCAAGCGCGCCAATCAAATCAACACAGCACAAAAAAAGATGATTGAAGCAGAAACCGCCGCCGTCGAAACCGACAACGATGATTACGATGATGAAGTGGTCAGCGCGGATTTGATCGATCGCCAGTATCTCAAGCTCCCCAAACCGACCGCGATTGCTTTGCAGGAAATGCTAGAAGGCAAGTTGCAGAGCATCGATCGTCGGGACCAGGGTGCGCAAGACGAGCAGAAATAGCCTCGAGATGAGCGACATGGTCAAGGGAAAGAAAATAGCGATTGCGGTCAGCGGTGGGATCGCTTGTTACAAAATCGCTGAAATGGTGCGCGAACTGGTAAAAAACGGAGCGCTGGTGCGCGTGATGATGACGAAGAGTGCACAGCAATTCGTCTCTCCCTTGACTTTTTCCACATTGACGGGGAATGAAGTTTTAACCGATTTGTTTGGTCATGATGTTGTGGGCGCAGTGCACATCGAATGGGCGCGCTGGCCTGATATAATCGTTGTTGCGCCGGCAACCGCCAATACAGTAGCCAAGTTGGCCAACGGCCTTGCCGATAATGCGGTGACCACCACCATTTTGGCAGCCACTGTGCCGGTACTGATATGTCCGGCGATGAATAAACAGATGTATGCCAACCCGTTTTACCAACAAAACCAGCAGCGGTTGGCTGATCTCGGGTATACCATTATCCAGCCGGAACAGGGTGAGTTGGCTTGTGGTGAAGTGGGGTGGGGGCGGCTGGCCGACGTCCAAGATATTATCGACGCGGTTGTGCAGCGGCTGACTCTGCCAAAGGATCTGGCAGGGAAAAAAATCATCATCACGGCAGGGCCGACCCGCGAATTTCTCGATCCTGTTCGTTTTCTCAGCAATCGGTCCAGTGGGAAAATGGGCTACGCACTAGCTGCCCGGGCTGCCTGTCGTGGGGCTGATGTCATATTGATCAGCGGACCGACTTTGCTGCGACCTTTTCGCAGTGTTCGCTGCATCGCGGTCGAAAGTGCCATGGAAATGACCGAAGCGGTTGCGCACGAGCTCGACGATGCGGACGTCCTGATCGGCGCAGCAGCGGTCAGCGACTATCGCCCGGCCAAACGCGACAGCGAAAAGATCAAGCGCACCGGCGAACAGGCAGTGCTTGAATTGACAGAGAATCCGGATGTCCTGCTGCAGGCTGCAGTGGCCAAAAAGAAGCGGCTGCATGTGGGGTTTGCGGTGGAGACATCAGAAGAAATCCGCCATGCCGGCGAAAAATTGCGGAGCAAAAAACTCGATTTTATCGTCATCAACAACCCCAATGAACCAGGTGCCGGCTTCGAGGTGGACACCAATAAAGTCACCCTGCTCTATCCGGATGGTTTGACAGAACCCCTGGAGTTGATGAACAAGTTCGTTCTGGCTGACATCATATTGGATCGCATCGCCGATCGGCTGCAAACGCTGCACAGGTGACCAATGGAAAACTGGGCGCAAAAAGTCGAGCGTCTGCTCAAACAGCAGATTGAGCTCTATGGAGATGAGGAAGTCCTGGCGCGCCAGTCTTTGCAGGAGTTGTTAAATTCATCTTTAAAAGGTGAATCATCGGAAGATTGGCGACAGAGCGAAAATCTTTTTATTATGAACGACCGCATCAGCTCCTGTCTGCAATGCCCCCTGGGATATACGAGAAAATCCTTTGTCTTTGGCAACGGCAAAGGAGACGCCGATATTCTGGTGATCGGTGAAGCGCCTGGCGAAGAAGAAGATCGACAAGGATTCGTTTTTGTTGGCCGAGCCGGTGAGTTGCTGGACAAAATTCTCGCGGCCATCAATTTGCGTCGCCAAGACATCTATATCGCCAATGTGCTCAAGTGCCGTCCTCCACAAAACCGCGATCCACAACTGACTGAAATTGCCGCTTGTTTGCCTTATTTGCACAAACAGATCGAACTGATCAATCCGGCATTTATCCTGTGTTTGGGCAGGATTGCTGCTCAGACAGTGCTGCAAACCACGACGTCATTGGAAAAACTGCGCGGACAGGCTTATCCATTTATGAATGCTTCGGTGATCGTGACCTATCATCCCGCGGCGCTTTTGCGCTTTCCGCAATACAAGCGCGCGACATGGGAAGATGTCAAATTGTTGCGAAAACTGTACGATGAATGGTTGACTCAAAAGAGTATGAATCATGGCAGATGACGGACTAGAGGCTCAAAAACTACCACCACAGGCCATTGAAGCGGAGATGGCAGTCTTGGGCTCGATGATGCTCGATAAACAAGCAGCCGGGACGGTTTTTGAGGTGCTCGATGTTTCCTGTTTTTATCGACAGGCCCATCAAAAGATTTTTTCGACCGGCTTGAACTTGTACAAGCAGAACGAACCGATCGACATTCTCACCATTGCCAGCGAACTGCAGAAAAAACAAGAGCTGGAAGAGGTGGGAGGCGAGTTTTACCTGACTGAATTGGTTGAACGCATTCCCTCGGCTGCCAATGCAGAAAATTATTGCCGTATCGTTCTGGATAGAGCCTTGCTGCGCAAGTTGATTGCTGTCACCAACACCATTCAACAAGAGTGTTACGAGAGCGCTGTGGCTGCCAGTGAACTTCTCGATCAGGCGGAAGCCAGAATATTCAATCTCGGTCAGCAGCATGAACGGCGCGATTTTGTGGATCTCAGCTCGGTTCTCTTTACGACGATGAAGACCTATGAGAGCTTTCATGGGTTGAAGAGCGGCATTACCGGTATTGCGACCGGCTATCACAATCTGGACCAGATGCTCTCCGGGATGCAAAAATCTGAATTGATCATTCTGGCGGCGCGTCCCTCGATGGGCAAAACCGCCTTGGCGCTCAACATCGCGGTAAACGCCGCCAAAACTGGCAAGTCGGTGGGAATTTTCAGCCTGGAAATGTCTGCGGTGCAGCTGGCCATGCGGTTGCTCTGTTCAGATGCGCGCGTCAATTCGCACTCAGCGCGAACCGGTCGATTGCCAGATTCCGAATGGGCGAGGTTGGGCATGGTCGCTGGCCACCTTTCGCAGCTCAAGCTGTTCATCGACGATTCGCCAGGACTGACGGTCATGGAATTGCGCTCCAAAGCCCGTCGCTTGCATTATGAACACAATGTGGAATTGTTGGTCATTGATTATTTACAGCTTTTGCGCGGCAGCGGACGTTATGAAAATCGTCAGATAGAAATAGCCGGGATTTCCCAAGCTCTCAAGTCGCTGGCAAAAGAGATGGAAATTCCGGTATTGGCGCTTTCCCAGCTGTCACGCGCCGTCGAAGCCCGCACCGGAGAGCGGCGCCCCATGTTATCTGACCTGCGCGAGTCGGGGGCTATCGAGCAGGATGCCGATGTGGTGCTGTTTATCAATCGACCATCCGTCTACCTTGCTCATGGGCAGACCGATTCGCCGCAAGATGACAAAAAAGCGGAGATCATCATTGCCAAGCAGCGCAATGGCCCGGTTGGTTCAGTAGAACTGAACTTTATTCGCGATTTTGTGCGTTTTGAGAATATCAGCCCGCAAGATGCGACTTCTTCAGTCGACAGCAATCTTTTTTAAAAGTGCAGCGAACAACCGGTCAAAGGGAATAATTACAATTATTTGGTACTGGTGTCCGGGCGAACGACTGGACACCAATGTTATTTTGGAAAAATGTTCTAAAATTAAAAAAAACATTTGATTTTTGCGGATAAAAGTTTAATATACAATTGGTTAATTGTTGATTCGAGTTCAGGGCGAGTGAAAAAAACAATCGGAACAGTGCCTTTGTTTTTTACTATGGCGGATACGATGCAAGAGTCGTACGTCAAAGTCTATGAGGGATTGATTCGGCGAATCAAGCGCTACAATCCCAGTGCTGACGAGGCTTTATTGCGCAAGGCTTTCGAGTTCAGCCAGGCTGCGCACAAGGAACAGCAGCGCAAGTCCGGCTCGCCCTATTTTGAACATCCCCTTGAGGTCGCCAAGATATTAACCGGCCTGCGAATGGACTATGAAACGATTGCAGGCGGTGTTCTTCATGATGTCGCAGAAGATACGGACATTACCATCGAGCAGGTGGAAAGAGAGTTCGGCAGCAGCATCGCGCAATTGGTTGATGGGGTGACCAAGATCTCTGGCCTTAAGATGCAGGGCTTTGAGCGACAGCAGGCAGAAAATTTTCGCAAGATGTTGCTGTCCATGGTCAAAGACATCCGCGTGATATTGATCAAATTCGCCGATCGCTTGCACAACATGCGGACATTGGAATATCTGCCAGAAAAGAAACGCCAGCGCATCGCTCGGGAGACTCGCGAAGTCTATGCCCCGCTCGCCCATCGATTGGGTTTGGCCAAGATCAAATGGGAATTGGAAGACTTGTCTTTGAAATATCTGGAACCGGATGTCTATTTCGATTTGTTCACCAAGATTCGCGAGACGCGCGAGGAACGAGAAAAAACCATCCAGGAAGTGACGCATCCGATTCGTCAGGCTCTGGTGGAAGCGAAAATCCAGGCTCGTTTCGAGGGAAGACCGAAGCATTTTTATTCGATTTTCAACAAGATCACCAAACGAGGTGTTCCATTTGAAGAAATTTACGATCTGTTGGCGATTCGCATAATCGTCGATAAGGTTGAAGAATGCTATCACGCTCTGGGCATTGTCCATTCGCTATTTACTCCGATCCACGAACGTTTCAAAGATTATCTGGCAACTCCAAAATCCAATGGTTATCAATCGCTGCACACGACTGTCATCGGCCCGCATGGCAAAAAAATCGAAATCCAAATTCGTACAGAGCAAATGCATCGCACCGCTGAAGACGGAATTGCTGCCCACTGGCGGTACAAAGAAGGACGTCTGCGCGAGGATGATCTGGACCATCACCTCAGCTGGTTGCGTCAGGTGCTCGATTGGGAGGATGGTGAGCCGGACTCTGATTTTCTGGATCATCTCAAAATCAATCTGTTTCAGGATGAGGTTTTCATCTTTACGCCAAAGGGTGATTTGTTCCGACTGCCGGTAAAGTCCACGCCGGTCGACTTTGCTTTTGCCATCCACACCGATATCGGCTTGCACTGCCTGGCAGCCAAAGTCAATGGGAAAATCGTTCCTTTGAACACCGAATTGCGCAGCGGTGATACAGTCGAAATACTGACCTCCGCCAATCAACGACCGAACGAGGACTGGCTCAAGTTTGTCGTCACGACCCGTGCACGAAGCCGGATCAAAAGGATCATTAAAGATTCCCAGTATGAGAGCAGCATCGCTCTGGGCGAAGAGATGCTTACGCGTGCACTATCGCGATTCAGCAAAAAGATCAAAGATGTGCAGATCGACACACTGTTGGAGAGTTTGAAGCTCAAAGACCGCAATACCCTGTTTGCCAGTCTCGGACGCGGCGATCTCAAGCTCGATCAAGTTATCCGCAAACTGCTGCCCGAGGAAAAAAGCCCAGAACATGCCGATCAGTTTATTCTGAAAAAGTTTATCGAGCGGGCCCGCAAATCGTCGCATGGGGTACGAGTGGCAGGCATGGACAATATCATGATCGCCTTTGGCGGCTGCTGCAACCCTGTTCCGGGTGAGCCGATAACCGGCATCGTTACCAAAGGCCGTGGTATCGTCATCCATTCCAATACCTGTAAAAATCTTGTCCACCTGATGCAAGATCCTGATCGTATTGTTGACGTCTCCTGGGACGTGGAGAAAGGCAAACGCTTTCTCAGCGGGATCTATATCCTCGGGGAAAGACGAAATAAATTTTTAACCGAGATTTCTGAATATGTTGCACATGAAGACGCCAATATTGTATCGGTGAACATGAATTCCGAGAACAGTCTCGTCAATTGCATCATGACAATAGAGGTTTACGATTTGGCTCATCTGCAGCGTATCATGGCCAAAATTAACAAGCTGCCGGGTGTCATTTCGGTTGATCGATTAAATAAATAGTTGATTCTAATTAAATTAAATATTATTTTTATTCGCGATTACACGGAAGCGTTGATTCTTTTCGCATCCTGAAGGTTCAGCGATCTATCCTGGACGCTGTCAATGAAAAAGAATCTCTGGTCTGCCTTCCGCCCAGTTTGTGATGTTCGCCAAGGATTGAGAGGTAACAAAAAGAGGAGCGAGATTTATGATGATTAAGAAGGAAACCATCACGAAGAAGGATGTCTCCAAGAGAACTGCGCGGATCGTTGGAGAAAAAATCTACTTGACCGAAAAAGTGGTGGATGGTGTGTTTCAGGCTTTGCGTGAATTTATGGCGGAAGCAGATCCGGAAGTGCGCATCGAAATACGCGATTTTGGTGTTTTTGAGGTCAAGCGCACCAAGCCAAAGCCAAAAGCCAGAAATCCCAAAACGGGTGAAATTATTTATGTGCCGGCTCGCCGCAAAACCCATTTTAAGGCCGGCAAATTGTTAAAAGAATATCTAAAAAAACCCCTTCCTGATTCCCAGCAGGAATAATGGCTCTTCTCGAAACGAGCGCTGAAAATCTGCAACAGCTGCCGTTGGGGCGCATCGCTGCATTCGATTATGGCGAAAAGCGGATCGGAGTGGCGTTGAGCGATCCTCTGCAGGTGCTGGCCACGCCGTTTCGGACTTTGGGCAATGCAGGAAAAAAATCTGTGCTTCGAGAGTTATCTGCATTGCTTTCCGATAACGCCTGCTGCTGTGTGGTTTTTGGCATGCCCTATCATCTGCACGGTGACGCTGGCGATAAAGCCCGCCAGGTCGAACAATTGGCCGTTGACCTCGCAAAGCGGATCACCTTGCCGATCTTTTGTTGGGACGAGCGGTGGACGACGGTCAGAGCTCACCAAACGCTGCAAGAGTTGGGTGAGTCGCCGTCGCGAAACAAGGCGCGCGTTGACCGCATGGCTGCAGCCTTTATTTTGCAGGCTTTTCTGGATCGAATCGCGGCCGTTCGCTCGCACCGATGAACCGGATATCGATCCGCTGGCCTCCATGCAGGTGGTGCAATCTCCTGAGGCATCGCGCTCTTGTGGATACAGCTGATTGCAAAGCAAGTAAATGGATTGATGAAAAAGACCCTCGTTTTAGCTGTTCTGACCGGGATTCTATTCGCCTTATCCTTTCCGCCTTTTAGCAGCGGTTTTATAGCCTATGGGGCGTTGATCCCGTTTTTTTATCTTTTAAACAATCGATCGTTTAAAGAAACGATCCGTTTGGGTTATCTGAGCGGGTTCTTTATTCATTTGACCACCCTTTTCTGGGTTGGCAATGTCACCATGCCCGGTGTTGCCGGCATGCTTTTGATATTGCCGCTTTTCACCATGTTGTACGGGGTTTTGCACCGATTGGTGCTGCTCCGTTTGCCGCGGACCGGCTTTGTTTTTTTGCCGTTTGTTTGGACAGCGGTTGAGTATCTGCAATCTTTTGGCGAAACTGCATTTCCCTGGATTTATCTCGGCTACACACAGACTTATTATCTGCCGGTCATCCAATTCGCCGAATACACATCGGTTTTTGGCGTCACTTTTTGGGTTTTTTCTCTCAATATTATACTCTATCACCTTTTATTTGGTTTTTCTGAAAAGCCAAACCGCAAGCTTTGGCTAATCATTTGGATGGTTTTATTTCTGCTGCCTTTTGGTTTTGGTCTGTCGACCAGTGCTCGCTTGCAGAATGATAGCGATTCAGTTCGCATCGCTCTTATCCAAGGTAATATCGATCCGTTTGAAAAATGGAATTCAGCCAACACCGAACGCCAATTTGTTCTTTATGACAGCTTGACTCGTGAAGCGCTGTCGAGCAATCCCGATCTGGTGATCTGGCCTGAAACCGCGATGCCGTTTTATCTGCGCTATGAATACCGCTATTTGCGGCGCATTCGGCAGTTGATCGACACCAGCGATGTGGTTTTGTTGACCGGTTCGATCGATCTTTCTTCGGACGAAGGTGAACATCGCTATTACAATGCGGCGCTGCAGCTGCGACCCGATGAAGAGAAAATCAACTCGTACGGCAAAAGAAAATTGGTACCGTTTTCGGAACGGGTGCCTTATTCTGATTTTTTTCCCATCTCATCCTTGCGCGATTGGCTGATGGAAACTTCGCTTGGTGTAGGTGATTACAGCCGTGGTGCAGAATACACGCTTTTTTATCTGACCAGCGATTCGTGTGCGCAAGCGAGCGCTGATTCGGGATTTGCTTTTGCGGTACCGATTTGTTACGAGTCGACCTTCCCTGAATTGGTCCGCCAGTTCGTCAAGCGCGGTGCCGATTTTCTGGTGGTGATCACCAACGATGCCTGGTTCGGACGGACATCGGCACCCTATCAACATCAACAAATTGCGGTTATGCGCGCGATCGAAACGCGCAGAAGCATCGCCCGCTGCGCGAATACCGGCATTTCCTGTTTTATTGATCCCTATGGACGAGTCAGCCAGCGATCTCGGCTCTTTCGCCAGGCGGTGCTCGTCGGTGATGTGAAGGTAACCCAAAGACAAACATTTTTTGTGCGTCATGGGAATCTGTTTTCCCAATTCACATCCTTGCTCTCTGTGCTCGTTGTCCTGTTTGCCATAGCCAAGGGAACATCTAAAAGAGGTTATCGTTGAAATGGCAGACATCCGTGCACAAGCCGCTGGTTTTGCCGAAACGGCACCTGCAATTTCATCTGATTTGGTGAAAAGTCAACCAGGCTACTGGACCTTGCCCTACAAACGGCCTTATCGACTCCATTTTGCACGAGGTTCTTCTGAACAGATTATTCGGAAAGTTCGTTAACCACAAATCTTGTTTTCTTTTTGTCCTGATTCTCTGCCAGGCAAGAGCCGGTTCAAGTCCTGCTGTTCCGAACAATGCCGAACAACTGGACCTTTTGGTTCTTCGAGCAATTGCCCAGATCCCGGCTTGCTCCTCTGCAGAGGAGCACGATTTTATTATTTCCAGAACACCGCGCGGCGATGGTGTGGAGCGAATGGTCGATCAACGCCTGAGCGAATGGGCGTTGGCCGCAGGCAGCAAAACCGTACGAATTGTCGAGCCGGGAAAGAGCGGCGATGCCAATGCAATCCAATTGCGTTACAGTGTTTTGGCGGTAGGAATAGATTACACGCCGATTTCCAGGCCGGACAGCCTGAGGCGCACCGTATCAATGACCATCCAATTCACCCTGCTCAACCCGGATCAAGAGATCGCATGGGCTAAAACAATCAGCGATTCTCTGCTCGATTCGATAGACGCCGACGCTCTGAAGCAGTTGGAAGAAAGCGATCTGCCTGCGACAGTCGGCATTGGGCCGAAAAAAACGCAAAAATGGAAATGGTTGGAGCCGGCGTTGGTGACAGCCGTCTCTGCCATGGTTGTTTATCTCTTTTATTCGTATCGCAGCAATTAATTGCCAAAAGAAAGATACCCTATGAAACTGAAGAAAATCTATTTGTTTTGCCTCTTGTTTACTGCATTTGTATTGGCTTCGTGTTCATCACAAAAATTAGCCGGCGACTTGACTCTTGAACAGCGAATGCAGGAAGCCATCGAGTTGTTCAACAAGAGAAAATATCTCGATGCACGAACACAATTTCGCGTGATTACCCTGAGCCATGGCGGATCGCAATTGGCCGATAAAGCCCAGTTTTACCTGGCTGAGTGCCATTATGCCCTTAAAGAGTATATCCTGTCATCTGCAGAGTACGAGCGTTTGCTCAAAGTTTATCCCAACTCTGAATTTCGCGATGATGCCAAGTACAAGCTTGGTATGTCTTATTTCCAACTTTCTCCCAAATACTCTTTGGACCAAGAATATACTCTGAAGGCCATTGAACATTTTCAGGAATTTCTCGAGGAACATCATTCCAGCGAGTACACGCCTGAGGTTGAGAAAAAGCTGAGCGAAGCGCGTGGCAAACTGGCGCACAAGTTGTTTGCTGCGGCTGATCAGTATCGCAAAATGGGAGAGTTGAGCGCTGCCATCATTTATTATCAAATGGTTTTGGACAAATATTACGACAGCGATTACGCTGCAGATGCGCAATACTGGGTCGGCGAATGCTATCGCAAACAAAAGCGCTATGATCTGGCAGCTGTAGAATTCGAAAAATTTATGCAGAAATTTTCTGGCCACAGCTATACCAGCCGGGTTCAGAGTTATTTGGCAGAGATGCCCAAGACTGCCGAGTGAGAATCCGGGTTCTGGCGTGCGTTTCAAGGACCGGTTTACGACAATTGCCTGATCTGAGAATACGGAGATTATCAGGGTGAGATTGGCACTGTTCGGAGGTACTTTCGATCCAGTCCATTATGCCCATTTGATTCTGGCCGAACGCGTCCGCGAACAATTGAACCTGGATCGGGTGCTTTTCATTCCATCGGCTAATTCTCCTCACAAATTGGGCCGCCGCGTCGCAGCCGACCGGCATCGATTGGCCATGTTGCGGCTGGCGCTTCGCAGCAATCCGGCCTTCGCGGTCGCCAAGCTTGAGATCGAGCGGGGCGGAACAAGCTTCACCGTTGATACGGTTAATCGACTGCAGCAGGAACTGCAAATTCCGCGTTCATCTTTGTTTCTGATCGTCGGTGCCGACAATCTGGTTGATTTCCATACCTGGAAAGAACCGGATCGCATCCTGCAAATGGTTCAACTGGTGGTTATCGATCGGCCGCATGTCGCGATTGATTCGGCAAATCTCTATACCACCGACTATTTGCAAATCGACGCACCTTTACTGCAAATTTCATCGACCTGGATCCGGGAATTGGTCGCTGCCGGGCGAAGCATTCGCTACCTGGTTCCGGAATCAGTTGAAAAATATATCTACCGCCACCGTCTCTATATAAACGATGGCGAATAAATGCTTCTTCTGCTGGCGTTCATTGCGCCTGGCCATTTTCAAGTCAACCATGTGCGAAGATCATTCGACTCGCGGCACAGCCATGCAATCGCCTAAATCGGTCTCTGCCGATTCTTTGACCATTGCTCAGATTTGCTCTTCACCTTCCTGGGGGGGGATGGAGATGCATGTCGCTGAGCTGGCTTTTCTTTTGCGGAACAACGGGTGTCAAGTGCAAGCCTTTTGTGCCCCGCAAAGCCGATTAACCACGCGTTTGCAGGATCAGGCGATCGAACCGAAGGTCTTTCGACCACATGGTTACATCGATCCTTGTGGCATATGGTCGCTTTTTCGCGCTTTCAGAAAAGATCCTGTTGATGTTGTGCACGTCCATTACTCGAAAGATTTGTGGAGTTTAATCCCAGCTCTGCAACTTTTGCCAGACAACCGCCGCCCCGCGGTGGTGCTTAGCAAGCATATCGGTACACAAAAGCGCAAAACTGATCTATTCCATCGCCGGCTATATGCTCGAGTCGCTCGGGTGATCGCCATTTCGCGGGTAATCGAACGGAATATCCTGCAGACCCATCCTGTTCAGCCGCAGCAGGTTGTGGTTCTGCATCATGGGATCGACACCGATCGATTTCAACGATCTGAAACCGTTCGCAACCGCAAACGTGCAGAATTGGGATTGGCGGCCTCAGAGATTTTAATCGGCACCATCGGCCGTCTGGAATCGGGCAAAGGACATCTCGAATTTCTCGCGATGGCAGAACAATTGGCAAGCGAGTTCGATCAGGTTCGTTTTGTGATGATCGGCGAGGCAACCCGCGGAGAAGAATTTCGCGCCGAGCCCATTCTAGAAAAGGCAAGAACGCTGAATTTGGCTGATCGACTGCAATTGTTGGGATTTCGCGATGATGTGCCGGAACTGTTATCAGCGATGGATATATTTGCCTTTCCCTCACATGCAGAGGCTTTTGGTCTGGTTTTGATTGAAGCCATGGCGGCGAGCTTGCCGGTTGTCTCCAGCCGTTGTGACGGCGTGTTGGACATCGTGCAAGAAGGCAAAAATGGTTTACTCGTTCCTCCGCATGACAGTGCTGCACTGACACAAGCGGTTCGCTCGCTGGTGGTTGATCCAGAGTTGCGATCAACAATGGGCAAAAACAGCAGAAAAATAGCCGAGCATCATTTCTCAACCAAACGTATGATGACAGAGTTGCTGCAGCTTTATCATCAGTGCCTTGCAGAAGCGGCTCTTTAGATTAGGTTTCATTCCTACTGCGTGAAAAGAGGTTGCGCATCTTTTGCGGAATCTTTTCAGCGTGCTGGCGATTTAATTTAGCCGAGGACTTTGCCATGGTGGAAGAGCGCCTTATCCGATTAATGAAGCGGGTACCTTTATTTGCCAAAATGCCCGATTCGGAGGTGTCGCAAATCGGCGATCAATGTGTTTGCCGGGAATGCAAAAAGGACCAGGTGATTCTGGTCGAGGAAGAGCTGGGGCAGACTTTTTTCATTATTCTGCACGGCATGGTCAAAGTGACTCGCACCAGCGACGAGGGTCGAGAGGTGATCATCACCATGTTGCGGGCAGGCGATTTTTTTGGTGAACTCTCTTTGCTCGACGGCAAAGGCCGATCCGCAACGGTGGTGGCTATGGAGGATTCCGAGTTGCTTACCCTCCGGCGCAGTGAATTTCTGTTGCTGTTGGAGCAATACCCGATGATTTCGGTGGAATTGCTCAAGGTTCTGGCAGACCGTATTCGCAAGAACAATACACAGATTGAGTATTTGACATTGCAGGATGCCGTCGGACGGGTGGGATCGACGCTTATTCATGTGGCGGAAAGCACCGGTTACAGCAGGGGAGAGGCGAGAATCATCCCGAAATTGCCGGTACAACAGGATCTCGCCAATATGGCCGGTACAGCCCGCGAAACGATTTCGCGAATTATGGCTTTGTTCGAATCCAGCGGACTTGTAGAACGCGACGGACATCGCGTTATCATTCCCAATTTTAGTCGCTTTAAAGACGATTATCGCACTGCAGTGCACGGCAAGGACGAGGCCGGCAAAAACGTTGAAAAAGCATGAGGTAACGTTCGATCCCAATGAGCGGCGGTGGCGCTCAGATGGGTTGAGGGTTGTTTTTTGGTAGAAGAAAATCGAGAAACAAGATGAACGGCAAACTCAAAATATTTTGCGGCAGCAGCAATCCGAATCTGGCCAATTCGATCTGCGAGCATCTCGGCGTTCAACCCGGCAAGATCAATATCCATAGATTCAGCAACGACAACATCAAAGTTAAAATTGAAGAAAATGTTCGCAACGATGATGTGTTTGTCATTCAAACCGCTGCACCGCCGGTCAACGATCATCTGATGGAATTGCTCATTATCATCGATGCGCTTCGTTATGCTTCGGCGGGGCGTATCACCGCAGTGACGCCCTATTATTTCTATTCGAGATCCGACAAAAAGGACGAGCCAAGGATTTCGATCACCGCAAGATTGGTATCCGACTTGCTGCAAACGGCTGGTGCAAATCGCATTTTGGCCATGAAGTTGCATGCACCACAGCTCATGGGCTTTCCGCGTATTCCGATCGATCAACTGATGGCCAATGGTTTGCTGTTGGACTATTTCAAAGAATGCATTGATCTGGACAATACGGTTATCGTGGCGCCCGATGTGGGCAGCGCCAAGGGCTCAAAGTGTTTTGCCCGTGCGTTGAATTTGCCAATGGTCATCATCGACAAAGAGCGGCTGGGCGATCAGGAAGAGGTCAGTGCGGGAGCCGTGATCGGCGATGCAAGTGGCAAAGATGTGTTGATCACTGATGATGAAATTCTTACCGGTAAGTCAATTCTGCAAGCGATTCGGATCTTGCGCAAAATAGGCACCGGCAAAATTTATGTCAGTTGCACACATGGTTTTTTTTCCAACAACGCCTTGGACAAGTTTTGCGAATATCCCATCGAGGTGTTGGTTACCACCGATACCTTGCCCTGTGTTGCGCGGCCCCAAAAATTGCCGCTGGTGGTTCTATCGGTCGCAGATCTGTTTGCCAAAGCGATCGTGGCAATTCACGAAGGCGAATCGGTTGGCGACCTTTTTCCCGCTGATGTGAGAATCTGAAATGTTGTTGACAACTTGCTTTGCATTTCGTAACTTGAGTCTTATTTTAACAAAACCTGCATTTTGTGCTGGCAGAATTCAACAAAACAGTTTTTTGGATTTTATTCTGTTTGCCACAATGGTCATCGCCACCCATTGACGCAAACATCAAATTGTATTTATTGGTGATTCGATGCGCAGCATCGAATCAGGGTAAAAAATAGGTTATCCGGCATCGGTGTAAAGCACCGACTCGTCGATACGATCACTTGCATTAAAAAGCGCCAAGAGCGGGGATTGCGCCCTGCAAACGGCATGATCTCATTCGCTCAATTTTGTATGGATTTTCGCGAATCCGAATAGAGTTTTTTCAAATCTGTCGATGAATTTGATTCTTGATTAAAGAATTTCATCGCTCATTAGAAACCGATAAACAAGGAGGCTGTATGGCAATTTTAGATGAATTGGCTGAAAACATTATCAAAGGGCAGGCGCCAGCTGTAGAGCAGTTGACAGAAAAAGCGCTGGCTGAGGGAGAGTCGCCCGAATCAGTATTGCGGAAAGGGTTGATCAAAGGCATGGACGTGGTTGGGGCGAAATTCAAAGCCAATGAATTCTATGTGCCTGAGGTTTTGATTGCTGCTCGAGCGATGAAAGCGGGGATGAAGATCCTGCGACCGCGTCTGGCCGAAAGCGGTGTTCAACCTGTTGGACGTTTTATCGTCGGAACCGTCAAGGGCGATTTGCACGATATTGGCAAAAATCTTGTGGCGATGATGATGGAAGGCGCTGGCTTTGAGGTGATCGATCTGGGAGTCGATGTGACCCCGGAAAAATTCGTTGCCTCGATCAAAGAGACAAATGCCCAATTTGTCGGTATGTCGGCTTTGTTGACAACGACAATGGTGAAAATGAAAGATACGATAGAAGCAATTAATTCCAGCGGCATGCGCAATTCTGTCAAGATTGTAGTTGGTGGCGCCCCCTTGACGCAAAAATTTGCCGATGAGATCGGTGCCGACGGCTATGCGCCGGACGCCGCCTCGGCAGTCGAATTGGTCAAGAATCTGCTCAATTAACTGGCACTGCTCTTGACCGTACGACATGATGTTTAAAGAAATTTAACTTCATTCTCTTGCCATTTCGAGAGCCCTCCTGCGAGGGCTCTCGTCCTGTTTTTTAGGTGTATCTGTCAACTTCCTGCTGGAGTGATCACTTGTCCATATCCGAGATCGATCTATTTGTGCCCGGTCGTGTCTGCTTGTTGGGTGAACATTCCGATTGGGCCGGTGGCTATCGCCGTATGGATTCAAGCTTGACCAAAGGCTATTGTTTGGTGGTCGGCACTGATCAGGGTATCAATGCCAGAGCTCGCGCCCATCCAGATAAAGTGATCATTCGCTCGACTCTACCGGACGGCAAGATCGTCGGGCCGTATGAAATTGAACTCAAAATGGATGCCCTGTTGCGGGTTGCCGCCGAAGGAGGATTTTTCAGCTATTCGGCAGGAGTTGCCGCCTACGTGGTCAACCACTATCACGTTGGCGGCTTGGAGGTCAACAACTATCGGATGACCCTGCCGATACGCAAAGGCTTGTCATCATCAGCAGCCAACAATGTGTTGATCACCCGTGCTTTCAACCGCATCTATGATCTCAAGCTGACCTTGCGTGGTGAAATGGAGGTGGCCTACCAGGGAGAAATCCTGACCCCATCGCGCTGCGGCAGGATGGACCAGGCATGTGCCTATGCCAAGACCCCGGTCTATTTGATCTTCGATGGCGACCGTTTGACCGTTCAGCCAATCTATCCCCAAAAGCCGATTTATATGGTCATAGCCGATCTCTGCGCCGGCAAGAATACCCAGCGCATTCTCGCCGATCTCAACGCTTGTTTTCCTAAAACGCTCGGCAAAATCTCGGAAGATGTGCGATACTATCTCGGGCCGGTCAATAAAGATATCGTATTTCGCGGCTGCGAATTGCTGCAGAATGGCGATGCAGAGCGGCTGGGGGCGCTGATGACCGAAGCACAGCGTCTTTTCGATCTGTTGATTGCGCCGGCCTGTCTAGATGAACTGCGTTCGCCCCAATTGCACAGTGTTCTTGAACACCCTCGCGTCATGCCACTGATATATGGCGGCAAGGGTGTCGGTTCACAGGGCGATGGCAGTGTTCAATTGATCGCCCGTGGGCAAGAGGAACAAAAAACCTTGATGCAGGTGTTGCGCGAAATCCGCTGCGAACCCTATCCCTTAACCATCGAAGCAAAAGCTGACAGTGATGCAGAAAAATCCGTCAATTGAGTTGATTTTTTTTGACCTTGGCAATGTTTTGGTGGAAATCGAATTGGACCGGTTTTTTCATGCCATGGCTGCACAGACGGGCATGTCGAAAAAAAAGTTTAAAAACAGAATCAAAAAGCTCACACCGTTGTACAAAGCCTTTGAATGCGGCCAAATGTCCAGCCATCAGTTCTTTCAACTTTTTGGCGAAAACTTTCCACTTAAATCTGCAAGTTATCCTGATTTTGTCAAGGATTATACCGGTATATTCGAGCCCAACCAAGAGCTGTTTTCCTGGTGTCGCATCTTGCGGCAACAGGTCCGGTTGTCAATAATCAGCAACACCGATGAGCTCCATTATCAGCGCATCGCAGAGGATTATGCTCTCGATGAACTTTTCGAAAAACCGATCACATCTTTTAGAGCCGGCTCTCGCAAGCCCGACCCATCGATCTATGATTATGCTCTACAGCAGCTGGGGATATCGCCTGACAGAGCGCTTTTGATCGACGATCGGCGCGAAAACGTGTTGGGTGCGCAGCAAGTCGGCATGCATGCAATTCTTTATGCCAACAACAGAAAGCTGAAAAGAGATTTGCACCGTTTCTTTCTGCAGATACCATAAGCAGAATGGCACTACCTTTAGATCTGATCGCTGGCGTTCCAAACCATAACACCGACACCGCCTGTCGAGCTTCGGGTGACCAGGATTTGAAGCCCGGCGAGGGTCGATTTCAAATCAGGTTGTGTTGGTCATCGCCAGCAGCAAGCACAAAGGAGGAGATGCATGGCATCTTTGGCAGTCCGCGGAGGACGCCCGATTCGAACTGAACCTTTTCCGGTTTGGCCGGTGTGGGGCGATGAAGAGATTGACAATTTGACCCAGGTCATTAAAGGTGGACAATGGGGACGGTTAAAAGGCACTGTAACCAGCGATTTTGAACGCCGGTTTGCCGATTTACATCAAGCGAAACACGGCATTTGCATCAACAGCGGCACGACTGCCCTGCAGATCGCGCTGATCGCCGCCGATGTGGCGACGGGAAGCGAGGTGATTTGTCCCGCTTATACGTTTATCGCCACGGCGTCTGCTATTGTCGATATCGGATGTGTGCCGATTTTTGTCGATGTTCAGCCCGACACTTTCAATATCGATCCGCGGCAGATCGAGGCAGCCATCACCGAACGGACTACAGCGATTATGCCGGTCCATTTTGCCGGTCGACCTTTTGACCTCGATGCCGTTATGGAGATAGCAACCAAACGCCGACTTAAAGTAGTCGAAGACGCGGCACAGGCCTGGGGCGCTGCCTGGCGAGACCGACCGGTCGGCGCTATCGGTGATGCAGGTTGTTTCAGTTTCCAGTCGTCAAAAAACATCACCTGCGGCGAAGGCGGAATCATTCTGACCAACGATGACCAGGTGGCCAAATTTGCCAAAGCTCACCACAACTGCGGACGCAGTGAAGTAGGTCAGTGGTATGAACACTATTACTATGGCGGCAACTATCGCATGACTGAACTGCAAGCCGCGGTTTTGCATGCGCAGCTCAACCGTTATGAAGAACTCCATCGCATTCGTCTGGAAAACCTCGACTATTTGAACCAGGAACTGGCGCAGATTCCCGGCATCACCATTTGCTCCCCAGATGACCGGATCACCAATCATGCATGTCATCTGTTTGTGTTTCGCTACATTAAATCGCACTTTGCTGATGCCCCACGAGCGACTTTCCTCGATGCGCTGCGAAAAGAGGGGATTCCCGCCAGTCCGGGTTATTCTCTGCCCCTCTATCAACAACCGGTTTTCCGTGAGAAATCCTTTGGCCCGCGCGGCCGAAAAGTCGATCTCGATATCGATTACAGCAAATTTCATTGTCCGGTAACCGAAAAACTCTGCTTTGAAGAGGCGATTTGGTTCACACAAAACATGTTGCTCGGCACCAAAGAAGACATGGATCAGATAATCGCCGCCATCGAAAAGATCAGCAAACATGCGGATGAACTGTCCGATTAACCATTCAATGCACTACTGCATCACTCGATAGATTGCAGCGGTTCGACTCTCTTTCCCAAGGCAGCGACCATGTATGAATTGACGGTACAGACCACTTTTTCAGCAGCTCACCATTTGCTCGATTACTCGGGTGCTTGTCGACGAATCCATGGCCACAACTGGAAGGTCAAGGCAAGCTTGCAAGCGAGCCAGTTGAATGAAAAAGGCATGGTTTTTGATCTGATGGAATTCCAACGGATCTTGAACACATGTGTACAGCAATTTGACCATCGGATGATCAACGAAGTCCCGCCTTTCGATCGGATCAACCCGACTTCTGAACATTTGGCCAGAATTATTTTCGAGTGGATGAGCGAGCATCTGCCAGCCAATCTGCGATTGACAGAGATCAGAGTGGCGGAGACAGACGATTACTCGGTAGTCTATACCCCTGAATAACCTTCATCTTTCTCGGCAGGATGAAGGAGTCGCTGCTGTCGGTCTTGGGCATGCAACGATATGAATTTACAAATTCAGCTTGACTATTCTGTTTTATTTATTAACTTTTTAAAGGATGCGAGCGGTTACCTCTTTTACCAACTCAAACAAGAATCATCAGCTGCTGATCTGCGAGCTGTGGAATTTTTTTCATTTTTACCGATGGTGTTGTTCAGTCCAACTGTTTGAATTTCTGATTCGGTGCTGGGTTCCAGACCCGGGTATTTGGGATGAATCTTTCATATGATTGATTTGAAGGCAAAAATTGCGCGCTATTATGAAAGCTATTTTTATTTTGCCAGCTTTGGGAGTGGCGGAATGGATTAGAAATCGAATAAACCTGCCTGTAATCCGCCCACTGCCACAAACCTGGTAGTGGGCTTTTTTTTATGGAGTCACAGATGTCTATTGATCAACTCCGCCAGGAGATCGACGCAATCGACGCACAGTTGTTGCAGCTTTTGAATGCACGGGCTGCGAAAGCCATGCAGATCGGTCGCATCAAGTCGGCAATGCAGCTGCCGATCACCGATTCCGGGCGGGAAAGAGCGGTTATCGAGAGCCTGACAGAGCTGAACCGCGGGCCGCTTGCCACAGAACACATCACTCGACTGTTTAGCCAAATCATCGAAATTTGTCGTTCACTGCAAACCCGGGAGAAATAGCATTGGTCATCGTGATGCGAGACAATGCCACAGAGCAACAGATTCAAAATGTGGAACAGCGTCTCGAAAGGTACGGATTCAAGATTCACCGTGTCGATGGAGTGACACGCACCATTCTGGGAGCAATCGGCGATAAGCGCGGTATTGAAATGCGTGAATTCGAGAGTCTTGAAGGTGTACATGAAGTTCTGCGCATTACTGAGCCATACAAGCTGGCTGGCCGGACTTTTAATCCGGATAACAGTATAATTCCCATCAACGGCTCGTCAATCGGCGGTGACGAGATCATCGTGATGGCTGGACCTTGTTCGATCGAAAGCGAAGAACAGCTCTATACAACCGCCAAAGAAGTGAAAAAGTATGGCGCCAAAGTTTTGCGCGGTGGCGCTTTCAAGCCGCGTTCTTCTCCCTACAGCTTTCAGGGGTTGGGCGAACAGGGCCTGATTTTTCTCAATCGCATCGCCCAAGAACTGAAAATGGGGTCGGTCTCTGAGATCATGGAGATCAAACAGATGGAGGCCATTACCCGCTATGTGGATATTGTCCAGGTCGGCGCGCGCAATATGCAAAATTATGCGCTTTTGCGCGAATTGGGAAGAATAAAAAAGCCGATTCTTCTCAAGCGAGGTCTTTCGGCCACAATCGAGGAGCTTTTGATGGCCGCCGAATACATCATGTCCGAGGGCAATTATCAGGTCATTTTGTGCGAACGCGGCATACGCACTTTTGAAAACTATACACGCAACACAATGGATCTTTCGGCGATTCCGGTGGTGCAGAGTCTCAGCCACCTGCCGATTGTTGCTGATCCCAGTCATGGCACTGGTCGGCGGGATCAAGTCGTTCCGATGGCTCGCGCGGCAGTGGCTGCCGGTGCCAACGGCCTGCTCATCGAAGTACACCACGATGCGGATCACGCGCTTTCAGACGGGTTTCAGTCGCTCTATCCTCAGCAATTTCAACGCATGATGGAAGAAATCAAGACCATTGCCTGGGCAATCGGCAAGACCATTTGAAGGAAAGGCATGCATGAACGCAGACAACTCTTTCGAACGCATCCTGATTGTCGGAGTCGGGCTTATCGGTGGCTCGCTGGGTTTGGCTCTTAAACGCAAGGGCTTTGCCGGGGAAATAATCGGTGTCGATGAACAGACGGCACTCGATATTGCCTTGCAGCGCAAAGTGATTGATCGCGGATTCCGTCGTGAAGAATTGCATCAGGCAACCCGACAGGCGGATCTCATCTTTCTCTGTACCCCGATCGCCGAGACGTTGCGCCTGTTGGCAACAATCGGCAAAGATTTGCAGCCCGGCACCTTAATCACTGATGTGGGGAGCACCAAACGGCAGATCGTCGAAGCGGCAAAGATTCATTTGCCGGCAGATGTCGATTTTATCGGCGGTCATCCCATGGCCGGTTCGGAATTCCGCGGTGTCGAGGCGGCTGATCCTTTTCTGTTTGAGAACACGACTTATGTGCTCACACCCAGCCGACCGACTCATTTCCGGATGCAGCGCGCTTTTGGCGAGTTGCTCGAGAGGATCGGGGCAAAAGTCTTGTTGCTGCTGCCCGAATTGCACGATGAAATTGCTGCTGCTGTCAGCCATTTGCCGCAGATGCTGGCGGTATCGCTGATGCATCTGGTCGCCAGCCGTCAAGATGAAAGCCCCTATTTCCTTAAAATGGCGGCCGGTGGTTTTCGCGATATGACCCGGATCGCCTCGAGCCCTTACGGCATCTGGGAAGATATCATACGAACCAACAGCGACATGATCGTCCGCTATATCGACGACTATATCGAGGAGCTGCACAAGTTAAAGCTCTGCTTGCATGAACAGTGTTTAGCGGAATATTTCGATAAAGCAGCAAAAAACCGACTTTCAATTCCCAAAGACACCAAAGGATTTTTGCAGCCCCATTATGATCTTTTGATCGGTGTGGAGGACAAGCCAGGTGTTATTGCTGGAATTTCAAATGCCCTGTCAGAACGCCAGATCAACATCAAAGATATCGAAGTCTTAAAGATCCGCGAGAATGAAGGGGGAACCATGCGACTGGCGTTTTCTTCGCGCGAAGATCGCGATCAAGCAGCAACGATACTGCGCCAAGTTGGCTTTGACGTCAGAACGAGGGAATAGCTATGTCCACAAAGACCATAAAACCCGCTCTATCGATTCAGGGATGTATACAAGTACCGGGGGATAAATCGATCAGCCATCGAGCTTTGATGCTATCGAGCATTGCCAACGGCGATTCTGTTATCACAGGTCTATCGCAATCCGCCGATGTGCAAAGCACCATCAATTGCCTGCGTGCTCTGGGGATTGAACTGGAGATCGATGGGAATCGCGCTGTGGTGCATGGCCGGGGAAAATTAGGTTATCATAAACCTTCAGAGGTATTGAATTGTGGCAATTCAGGCACCACCATGCGGTTGTTGGCTGGTCTGTTGGCTGGTCAACCTTTTGACGCAGTCCTCGACGGTGATGAATCGCTGCGCCGCCGGCCAATGCGGCGAATTATCGATCCGCTTGAACAGATGGGGGCGACGATCGAGAGCAACGACTACAAAGCGCCGTTGAAGATCCGTGGCGGCCAATTGCGCGCCATCGATTATGCCACCACCATTGCCAGCGCCCAGGTGAAATCCTGCGTCATCTTTGCCGGTCTCTATGCAAACGGCAATACCCGGGTGACTGAGCGCGCTCCTTCCCGCGACCACAGCGAACGCATGTTGATCGAATTCGGTGTTAAAGCGCAGTATTCTATGGGTGGTGCCGGAGTGCGCGGTCCTGCTGAGTTGCAACCGTGCGAGCTGGATATACCGGGTGATATATCTGCTGCCGCATTTTTCCTGATTGCAGCCACCTTGTTGCCTGATTCGAAAGTGGAACTGGCCAATGTCGGGGTCAATCCATCGCGTATCGGCATTCTCGACGCTCTGGCCACCATGGGTGCCAGTGTCTATAAAGACGAAGTGCAAGAGCGCAACAGAGAACCGCGGACCAACCTGACATCCGGATACAAGAAACTCAAGGCCACGACGCTGGGTGGTTCTTTAATCCCCAAAATTATCGATGAGTTGCCTATTCTGGCTGTGGCGGCGACCCAAACCGAAGGCGTGACCGTGATCAAGGATGCCGAGGAGCTGCGATTCAAAGAGTGCGATCGCCTGGCAACGATGTGCAAATATTTGAAAAAAATGGGGGCCGACATCCGCGAAAACAAGGACGGTTGTGTGATAAAAGGTCCGACCCCTCTGCATGGCTGTACAATCGACAGCTTGGGTGATCATCGCATTGCCATGTCTTTTGCCATCGCCGGCTTGATCGCTGACGAAAAAACAGTGATCAAGAACAGCGAATGTATCGATGTTTCATTCCCAGGTTTTTTTGAGGTGCTGGAAAAAAGTGTCGTTCGTTGATGCAAAAACCGGGCTATATGGGGTCTTTGGCGATCCGGTCGGCCACTCACTTTCGCCTGTCCTGCACAATTGGTTCATGCGCCGTTTTGGCATCAATGGTGTCTATATGGCTTTTGCAATCTCGGCTGATCGACTGCAAAAAGCGATTCAGGCTTTGCCGACTCTCGGTTTTGTAGGAGTCAATCTGACGATTCCGCACAAAGAAGCTGTGCTGGCCTATGTCGATCACTGTGACCTGCAAGCGGAGATCATCGGGGCCGCCAATACAATTCGAATTGTCGACAATCGTGTGGATGCTTATGTGACCGACGCGGACGGATTTGTCCTTTCGCTGCACAAACAACAGCAGCGTTTTCACAACGCTTCAGTGGTCATGCTCGGTGCCGGCGGTGCTGCTCGATCGATCGCCTATGCGCTGGCAAGGCTGCAGGTTGCCAGACTGGCGATCATCAACAGGACCTATTCGCGGGCGGAAAGCCTGGCGCGATTCGTGCGAGAACGTTTTCAACTGCCCGACACCAAAGCGTTGCCGGAAGGTGAACAACTCGAGGGGCTGTCCAGTGCTGATATTGTCATCAACACAACCTCTGTTGGAATGTATCCCTATACTTCAGAGTCCCTGGTCAAGGATCCGCGAGTTTTCCATAACGGTCAATTGGTTTATGATTTGATCTATAATCCTTCTGCCACCAGATTGTTGCACGATGCCCGCCGAAATGGCGCGGAAATCCAAAATGGCCTCGATATGCTGATTTATCAAGGATTGGTTTCTCTTAATATCTGGCGGCAGGACACTTACGAATTGCGCGCTGCAGATCTGCAAGAACTGCGGCAGGTGCTGACTCAAGAATTGGCTGCCCATGAATAGATTGCGATTTTTTACCGCTGGAGAGTCTCATGGCCAGGCGTTGACCGCTATTGTCGAAGGTTTGCCAGCCGGATTGTCTTTGTCTGAAGCCGACATAGCCAAGGAACTGCAGCGTCGTCAGCGTGGCTACGGCCGCGGCGATCGGATGAAAATCGAAACGGATCATGCTCGTCTGCTGTCCGGGGTGCGTTACGGCAAAACGCTGGGGAGTCCGGTTTCCATGTTGTTGGAAAACCGCGACTGGCCCAACTGGACCACAAAAATGGCTGTCGAGCCGATGGAAGCGCCGATCGGCAAACTGCAAATGCCGCGTCCGGGACATGCTGATTTTGCTGGTATGGTCAAATATCGCCAAGATGATCTGCGCAACATTCTGGAGCGATCATCCGCCCGCGAAACTGCAATGCGTGTCGCGGTCGGCGCTATTGCCCGCCGCTTGTTGGATGAATTCGGCATTCGCATCTGCAGTCATGTCGTGTGCCTGGGCGGAGTTGATTCTGCTTTTTCCGCACTGCGTATTTTCAATCAACACGACGACGCGATAACCCCAGTGCTCGATGAATGGTGGGCGGGTATCGAAAGAGCTGAAGCTTCGCCGGTTGCTTGTGCAGACGGTCGTGCGGAAAGACAAATGATCGAAGCGATTGGTCAGGCGCAAAAGCGCGGCGATACCCTGGGTGGCGCTTTTGAAGTGGTGGCGCTCAATGTGCCGGTCGGTTTGGGCAGCCATGTGCACTGGGATAGACGCCTGGATGGTTTGCTTGCCTGGGCGGTGATGAGTATCCATGCCATTAAAGCGGTCGAAATCGGCCTCGGCTATCAAGTTTCTGCTTTGCCGGGCAGCCAGGTACATGACGAATTGTTTTATACTCCAGAACGAGGCTATCACCGAAAGCGCAATCATGCAGGCGGCATTGAGGGCGGGATGAGCAACGGTGAACCAATCATTGTCCGCGCGGCGATGAAGCCTTTGCCGACTTTATCTACGCCTCTTCAATCTGTGGATACCGCGACCCGACAACCCAAAGCCGCCTTTAAAGAGCGGTCCGATGTGTGTGCCGTACCAGCTTGTGCAGTCGTCGCCGAAGCCATGCTCACCATTGTCCTGGCTGATGCGCTTATGGAAAAATTGGGCGGTGATTCAATCGACGAGATGCGTAAACGATTTCAGGAATTGCCCAATGTACCCCTGGGATGGTAAAAATATCTATTTCACTGGTTTTATGGGGACTGGCAAAAGCGCAGTCGCCAGACATTTTGCTCGTCTGTTGGGCAGATCCTTTTTCGATACCGATGCTTTGATCGAGAGTGAAGCGCAGATGACCATCAGTGAAATATTCACTCGCCAAGGTGAAAGCAAATTTCGAGAAATGGAAAAGCAAAAGGTGCAGCGCCTTGCCCGAGAAAAAGAAATCGTTGTCGCACTGGGTGGGGGCGCCATAATGGATAGCGATAACTGGCGCGAACTGCAAAGAAGCGGCTTGACCGTCTGTTTGTTTGCCAAACTGGATGTTTTATACGAACGCCTGGGGAGAAAGAAGGACCGTCCTTTGATGGCGGGTTATTCTGCTGATGCTCTGCGCCAGCATATTGCTGCTCTCCTGGCTGAACGCCAACCATTTTACGATTTGGCCACCTATCAATTTGAGAGTTTGCCGGATAAAACCCCTCAACAAACCGCGGAAGAGATTTATATCGCCTTGCGGGATGAAATATGAAAACGGTCTGGGTTAATACGGTCAACAACGATTACCCAATCGAGATCGCTCCCCATTTGATGCAAAATACCGCTGCATTTGGGCAAGTTTTCAATCGATTTGCCCAGGCGGTTGTCATCACAGACGAAAACGTGCGCAAACTCTATGGCAGACAGCTGGTGAACCAATTGCGGCAGAGCGGGCTGCAAACCGAATTGTTGTCTGTACCGCCGGGTGAACCTTCCAAGTCGATGAACCAGGTCGGGAAGCTGTTTACCCGTCTGATCGAACGGCAGATTACCCGGCAGGCGGTTATCGTTGCTCTCGGCGGGGGAGTGGTCGGCGATCTGGCTGGCTTTGTCGCTGCCACCTATCTGCGCGGCGTTAATCTGATCCAAGTGCCGACCACTCTATTGGCCCAGGTCGACAGCAGCGTTGGGGGCAAAGTCGGCATCAACCATCGGTTGGGCAAAAACCTCATCGGTTCTTTCTATCAACCTCAGCATGTCCTTATCGATCCATATGTCCTGCAGACTCTGGAAATGCGCGAGCGGAGAGCCGGTGCGGCAGAGGTCATCAAATATGGATTGATCGCTGATAGCGGGCTGTTTGCACAACTGGAAACAAGCCTGGAAGCATTGCTGGACTTGACGGATATCGATTTTGTCGCCACCGTGATCGAACAATGTTGTCACATCAAAGCCGATATCGTCGGACAAGATGAACGCGAGCAGAGTTTTCGCGCCCTTCTCAATTTCGGCCATACCGTCGGACACGCGTTGGAAAACGCCACCCAATATCGAGTTTTTTTGCACGGTGAAGCCGTGGCCTACGGAATGCTGGCGGCCTTGCATCTGTCCATCGATAGCCTGTGTTCCACCTCATTGGAAAGGGCGATTCAGTTGATCCGCCGCTTGTCCTTGCCGCCGATCCCCCAGTCAATCACAGTCGATCAGTTGCTGTCGGCCATGCAACAGGATAAAAAACGCCGGCCGAGCGGCCAGACATGGATTCTGTTAAAAACGATTGGCAGCGCCTTTATGTCGGAAAATCTGCCCGAAATTCGTGTTCGGCAGGTCCTGAACGATGTGCTCCTTGCAAGGCGGGTGAAGAAATGACTAAAAGTAAAACGCAAACCGAACCTTTTATTTTGGTTGTTCATGGACCAAATCTCAATCTTTTGGGCGAACGCGAGCCTGAAATCTATGGCAGCTTGACGCTAAAGGAACTCAACGAACGGATTGTCTCCAAGGCCCGATCTTTGGGTGTGCGAATCGGTTGCTTTCAATCGAACCATGAAGGGCAGATCATCGACACTATCCACGGGCAACGCCATTCAGCAGCAGGGATGGTCATCAATCCCGGCGCCTTTACCCACTATAGCTACGCAATACGCGATGCCATTAGCGCGGTCAACTTGCCGTGTGTCGAGGTCCATCTGTCCGATATCCAGCAACGCGAAGAATTTCGTCGAATTTCGGTCATCGCGCCGGTTTGCATCGGTCAGATCAGCGGTAAGGGATACGAGAGCTACTTGCTCGGATTGGAAAAATTGGTCGAGTATCTGAGGTAACCATTTATAATCTTCCTTTTTGCATACACAAGCGTCCCGCAACCACACCAATTAGCTGTTGACATTTCCTGTCATTCATGCTATATTCTTTCCCACTCGCTTTCGACTTGCACAATCTGGTTAATAAAAATATATTAAACAAAAGTATATGATGTTTTACCTGGAAGCATGAATCAATTCGTCAACTTTTTTTGATTCTCAATGGCTTCGGTCTGCAAGCAGATTGGTCTTGGTTGCAGATCTTGCCGATTGTGTACAAGGTAGTGGGTAATCGCGGAAAGGTTGATGCAGGCTTTTCTTTTTTGTCGTCTTGCCATACGACAAGCTCCGACCCTTGTCTCTGGATTTTCATTGCGTGTCGGGCTCGTCGGATGAACCGTTGCTCTTGCACATGGGGTAATACAAAGATTGCCGATGAAAAACAGTGAAATAGCATCGATATTTGATCGGATGGCCGACATTCTCGAGTTCAAGGGTGAGTTGATTTTTAAAATCAATGCCTACCGCAAAGCCAGCCGGGTGCTTCTTGAAGGTGCTGAAGACATCGAAATCCTGGCAGCCCAGAATCGTCTTGGAGAGTTGCCGGGCATCGGCAAGGCAATCCAGGAAAAAATTCTCGAATATCTGCGCGAAAAAAGAATAGCCAAGTACGAAGAGTTGCTTGCCACGGTTCCGCGGGAATTGTTTGAGTTGCTCAGCATACCCAATTATGGGCCCAAAACTGCGGCTCTTGCCTATCGGGAGCTGGGGATTGAGACTCTGCAGGATCTGAAAGCTGCAATCGACAAGGGATCTTTGCGCGACTTGCCGGGAATGGGCGATAGAAAAGTAGAAAAGATCCGGCAGGGGATTGAACTGCGTGAATCTGCCAGTGAACGCATCTCAATCGGTATCGCACTGCCGATTGTCGAGGAGGTTATTTCTTATTTGCGCGCGACTGGCGGTGATCGAATTTTACAAATCGCTCCGGCCGGCTCGGTGCGGAGGTTTCGCGAAACCGTTCACGATATCGATGTGTTGGTGGAAACCGCTGTCAGCGCTGAAATAATCCGTTTGTTTACCGAAATGCCGCAAGTGACCCGAATCTTGGCTGCCGGGGAGACCAAAGGCAGCGTTTTGCTGGATGATCGTTTTCAAGTGGATTTGCGCGCTGTTTCGCCGGGCAGTTTTGGAGCGGCACTGCAATATTTTACCGGCTCCAAGGAACACAATGTCCGTCTGCGGGAGTTGGCGCGCAAAAAAGGGCTAAAGATCAATGAATATGGGGTTTTTGCCGGCGAGGATAAAGTCGCAGGTGAAGATGAAGAAGCGCTTTATGCCTATCTGGGTATGGCGTGGATCGCTCCTGAATTGCGCGAGGATCGCGGTGAGATCGAAGCTGCCGTGGCACAGCACTTGCCGAATCTTGTCCATTTGAATGAGTTGTTGGGCGATTTGCATATTCATTCCAATCAGAGCGATGGTCACCTGACCCTGGAGGATATGGCTGCGGCGGTGCGTGCGCGCGGCTATCGATATATGGCTTTTTGCGATCATTCGCAGAGCGCGTTTTATGCCAATGGGCTTTCAAGCGATCGGTTGCAGCACAGCAAGGAGACGATTGCGCGGTTGAATGAAAAATGGGACGACTTTGTCGTACTGGCAGGGGCTGAAGTTGAAATCCTGGCGGACGGCCGTCTCGACTATAGTGATGAGATCTTGAAAGAACTCGATTTTGTTGTGGCTTCCATCCACAGTGGATTCAAGAGCGATCCAACCGGCCGCACCATCGCGGCAATGCAAAATCCCTATATCGACCTCATCGGGCATCCCACCGGCCGTTTGATCTCGCGTCGCAAAGGTCTTGAAATCGATTTGGACAAGGTGATCGAGAGTGCGGTGTTGACTGGAACTGCGCTGGAAGTCAATTCTTCTTGGGATCGACTCGACCTTCAGGAACTACACATCAAAAACGCAATTGAAGCGGGAGCCAAAATTTGTATCAATACAGACGCCCATGATTCTTCGCAATTGGACCAAATGCAGTTTGGCGTTGCCACTGCGAGAAGAGGCTGGGCGACCGCAAAAGATGTCATCAACACCCTATCACTCGAGAGATTGAAGAAATGGCAAAAACGCAACCGATGACCGCAAAAGCTTTTCGAAACTCTTGTTGGTTGTCCTGCTGGCTCATCCTATTTCTACCGATCGCCATGGTCGGTGGTTGCCAGCAGGCCCAGCCAAATCGGACTGCAACGGCGAGGGACGGGATGGTGGTCAGCGCCCATGATCTGGCGAGCCGGGTGGGAGTTGAACTCTTGCGTTCCGGCGGCAATGCGGTGGATGCAGCTGTGGGAGTCGGCTTCGCCCTGGCGGTTGTTTATCCGGAAGCCGGCAACCTGGGTGGCGGCGGATTCATGGTGATTCGATTTCCTGACAATTCTTCCACTGCCATCGATTTTCGTGAAACTGCTCCTGGTGCAGCACGCCGCGATATGTATCTGGATGAAAACGGCGAGTTCATTCCCCAGAAGAGCCAGCGCGGTTACCTTGCGGCAGGTGTGCCCGGCACGGTCAAAGGTCTCGCTTTGGCACACGAAAAATATGGTCTGTTGTCCTGGGAGCGCGTTATCGAGCCGGCGATTGCGCTTGCTGAGAAGGGATTTGACCTGACTGAGAAGCAGGCTGCAGCTCTGCAAAAGGTCGGCGAGGCTTTTCCATCGTCCAATAAAGTTTTTGGCAAGGCGCTGTCGAACTTTCGGGCAAAGCAAAACTTTCGTCAGCCAGAACTGGCGCAGACCCTCAGGGCGGTGCAACAAGAGGGTGAGCAAGGTTTTTACACCGGTGCGGTTGCCGATTTGATTGTTCAAGATATGGCTCGCAATGGTGGGTTGATCACTCTTGCAGATCTTGCAGGTTATCGCGCAGTTGAACGCGAGCCGCTTACCGCTGTTTATCGCGATTTCGACCTGATCTTGATGCCGCCGCCGAGCTCTGGAGGTATCGCTCTCATCGAGATGCTCAATATTCTCGAGTTCTACGATCTGGCTGGCCCCGGACCGCAATACGCTGAGACGGTCAGGCTAATCATCGAAGCGATGCGGTTGGCTTTTGCCGATCGCGCCCATTTTTTAGGTGATCCCGATTTTGTCGATATTCCGGTGCAAAAATTGATCGCAAAATCTTATGCGGCGGAATTGCGGGGTAAAATACCAGCTTTCGGAGCCGGACATTCAGAAGAATCTGCAGAAATCCCCGCAGCGATGCAGGGCGAAGCGAGAGAAACAACTCACTATTCGGTTGCCGACCGCAGCGGTTTGGCAGTTGCCGTAACCACAACCTTGAATGGATCCTTTGGCAGTTTGGCTGTGGTCGACGGCGCCGGATTTTTGCTCAACAATGAGATGGATGATTTTACCGCCAAGCCGGGCGCAGCCAATATGTTTGGCCTGATTCAGGGTGAGGCAAATGCCATACAGCCGCACAAACGCATGTTGTCATCCATGACGCCGACGATTGTGTGCCGGCAGGGACAACTGCATTCTGTTGTCGGATCTCCGGGTGGTCCGACGATCATCACCACCGTTTTGCATGTCTTGTTGCACACCCTGGACTATGGCAAAAATATCGAAGAGGCGATCGCTGCACCACGCTTTCACCATCAATGGTTGCCCGATGTAGTCGAATATGAACGCGACCGCTTTGATGACGATCTCATCGCTGGTCTTCAGGAGTGGGGCTATCAGTTGCGCTCCACCGGCGTTCTTGGCCAAGTCCACGGCCTGAGCTGGGATCCGTCTGCGCAAAATTTTTACGGCGCAGCCGACCCCCGCGGCGATGGTTCAGCCCGCGGTTTTACTGCGGATGGCAAATAAAATTTCAAAGACTTGAGGATGGGGATCATGAACAAAATGCAGACCTACTTGGCTCTTGCCGGGTCACTCTTTTTGTTGCCTGCAGAATCGCTCTGGGCTGCCCAGACCACGGCGCAGCAGGTGGTGATGAATCCTTTTCTCAATCTGTTGGCGCTGTCGCTGATCATCGAGCGTTTGCTCGAGATCGCGGTTACTCTCATTCCAGGAATCGAAGAGAAAAAGATCGATCTGGTCGATGACGCGGTGGCTTTTGCCCGCTTTGCCCTGCGGATCAAGAGATGGACCTTGCTGGCCGGTATGGCCCTTGGTGTTGCCTTTTGCCTGTTCTTGCGGTTTGGAATTTTGGATGAAATTTTCACTGGCGTCATCAGCCCTGAAAATGGGTTGAACCTGGTCATCACCGGCTTGATTGCGGGCAGCGGATCTGATCCTGTTCACCACATCATCCAGCTGCTGATCAGCGTGCGAGAAAAATTGAGTGCGAGTTTTCGTGCGCGCCGATTGCCTGGCAAGGTTTCATGAAAAACGACTATTTCAACGCCAGCAAAAGTCCGGCAATCGGCTTGCTCGCTGTTCTGCCGCTTATCATCGCCTATGAGTGGCTCTCCCGATCGCTCTTTGCCGAAGAAGGCATACAATTGCGAAATATGGTCGATTCGACTTTCAGGCAGATTTTCGACTACCTGGGACTTGGCCATAATTTGCTGCTGGTCATTTTTATGGTGGCTGTTGTCCTTGCTTTGCTTCTCGACAGCAAACAGGCAGCATCCATCCACCTTCACTATTTCGGTCTTGTCGTCATCGAGAGCGCTTTTTATGCGGTTTTGCTCGGATCGATCGTCAGCCGTTTGACGGCAACGGTTCTAAGCATGTCAAACAATCACTTATCAGACCGAGCTGCCATCATGCTCTCACTAGGTGCCGGCGCGTATGAGGAATTGGTCTTTCGCGGGATCATCTACCAATTTACCGCCTTGCCGCTGATCCGCTATTTAGACGTCACGCCGCTGATCGCTTTTATCCAGGCAGCGGTTTTATCTTCACTGCTTTTTTCCGGCTTGCACTATCTGGGCACCGAAAATTTTACCTGGTATACTGCCTATTACCGCTTTTTTGCCGGACTTTTTTTCTGTGGCTTGTACCAGCTGCGCGGGCTTGGTGTGGCAGCCTGGACGCATGCACTCTATGATCTGTTCATTTATCTGACATGATGGAAATGCGATGAAAAAGAAGCGTTCACTTGCTTGGAGTCGCCTGTTGGTGCTGTTGGGCCTTTTGGTGCTTTGGGTTGGGCTGTTTGCCGCATGGTCGGTCTTCTGGCCTCTTAAACCGTCAGATACTGCGGACAATGTGACCATCCGCATACCTTACGGAGCTTTTCCTGCTCAGATCGCCGATTCCCTTGCCACCCAAAAGGTGGTTCGCAGTGCCTGTTGGTTCCGCCAAACAGCCAGATTTATGGGCGTTGCCGATCAACTCAAAGCCGGAATGTATCGGTTGACTGTCGACCAATCCGCCTATTCGGCAGTGACCCACATTGCGCGCGGTGAGCAGGTCTATGTGCGGGTTACTGTGGCAGAGGGACTTCCTGCGCGTCAGATCGCCCATTTGATGAGCAAAAGTCTGGAGATCGATTCCTTGCGTTTTATGCAGCGCGTCGAGGATTCTCTTTTTATTCAGACTTTGGACCTGGTTGTGCCGACGCTGGAAGGCTATCTCTATCCGGATACCTACCATTTCACCCTTGGAACCGATATCGATACCATCATACAGCGCATGGTTCAGCAGTTAAAAAAAGTTGTGCCGGACAGTTTTTATCAGCGCTCAGAAAAAATGGGATTTGATTTTCGGCAGGTTCTGACGTTGGCATCGATTATCGAAGGTGAGGCTCTGTTGACGAGCGAAATGACGATCATCTCATCGGTTTATCACAACCGTTTGCGTCGCGGCATGCCTTTGCAAGCCGATCCAACCATTCAATATTTGATCAGCGATGGTCCACGGCGGCTGCTTTGGCGGGATCTAAAAATCGAATCGCCCTACAATACCTATCTGCACATCGGCTTACCGCCAGGCCCGATCAACAGTCCTGGCATCGATGCAATCGAGGCAGCGCTCTATCCGCAAGATACACCCTATTTATATTTTGTTGCGGACGGTCGCGGTGGCCACCGTTTCAGCACAACCTTACAGGAACATAATCTGGCAAAAAAACAGTTCGATCAAATCCGCCGGCAAGTGGCACAGGAAAAGCGGGAGAAAGCAAATCGTGAGCAATCGCTCGAGTAAGGCATCGGCCAAGACACCCGGGTTTCTCGAAGACCTCAATTCGCAACAATCTGCAGCTGTGTCCCAGACCGAGGGACCGGTGTTGATTTTGGCCGGGGCCGGGAGCGGCAAAACGCGGGTCCTGACCTACCGTATCGCCTATCTATTGGCAAACGGTCTGGCCGATGCCTCGGATATCCTGGCCATGACTTTTACCAACAAGGCGGCGGGGGAGATGCGCGAGCGAGTCGCCAAATTGGCGCCCGATCGGATGGCAGGCATGTGGATCGGCACCTTCCATTCGCTTTTTGCCCGCTTGATGCGACGCGAAGGCGAGCGGCTCGGGTATTCGAGCAATTTTGCCATCTATGACGAGTCTGACCAGCTGGCCGTTCTCAAACAAGTGGTCACGGATCTGAAATTGTCGATGCAGGAATTTTCACCCAAGATGCTCTCCTATCGCATCAGCAACGCCAAAAACCGGTTGGCTTTGCCGAATGATCTGCACGAACAGGCGGAAACTCCACTGGATGAAATTGTGGCCCGCGTTTATCAATTGTATCAAAACCGCCTTCTTGAATTGAATGCGATGGACTTTGATGACCTGCTGATCAAGCCGATCGAATTGTTTGAGCGCTTTCCGTTGGTCGCTGAATATTATCAGGATAAATTCCATTACCTATTGGTCGATGAATATCAGGATACCAATCATGCACAGTATATTCTGTTGAAAATTCTTGCCGCCAAACATCGCAATATCGCGGTGGTCGGCGACGATGATCAATCGATTTATCGCTGGCGTGGGGCGGATATTCGCAATATTCTGGATTTTGAGAAGGATTATCCGGACTGCAAGAAATATCATTTGGAACAAAATTATCGTTCCACCGGCAAGATTCTCGCTGCTGCTCATTCGGTCGTCAAAAACAACCGCCAACGCCATCCCAAGGAACTGTGGACCAACAAACCGGATGGGGAAGATGTCTGCCTGCTCGAGGTGGAAAACGATTTGGCGGAAGCGCGCATTGTGGTCAACAAGCTGATCCGCGAGTTCAAACAAGGACCGCGCAACTTTGGTGATTTTGCTGTTCTCTATCGCACCAACGCCCAGTCCCGGGTCATCGAAGAAGCTTTGCGCAGCGAAAGCGTACCTTATCTTATTGTGGGCGGGGTTAAATTCTACGAGCGCAAGGAAGTCAAGGATGTTTTGGCTTATCTGCGGTTGCTGAGCAATCCTGCAGATGCGATCAGTTTTCGCCGCATAGTCAATTATCCGGCTCGCGGAATCGGCGAGGCCACCATCAACAAGCTCGAGGAATTTGCCCGGCAACATCACCTCACCATCGTCGAGGCTCTGAATCGCGCTTCGACGATTGATTCAATACAGCCGCGCATTCGCGAGGAAATATCGGCTTTTGCGCAACTGATCTCCAAATATACTTTGCTCAAACAGGAACTCTCACCAGCCGAGTTGGCGGCAGCTTTGGTCGATGAAGTGGGAATTGCGCGCGATCTCAAACAAGAAGGAACCCTGGATTCCATCAACCGCATGGAAAACGTGCGGGAATTGCTGTTGGCGATTGCCGAGTTCAGCGCCAAGAACGGCCGCACGTCTACACTCGATGATTATCTCCAGCAGGTGTCGTTGACCACGGATTTGGATTCCCTGACCGATCGAACAAACGCAGTTACGCTGATGACTCTGCACAGCGCCAAAGGCCTTGAATTCCCGATAGTTTTTATTGTCGGAATGGAAGAGGGATTGTTTCCGCTTTCCCGCAGCATCACCGATCCACCTGCTTTGGAAGAAGAGCGTCGGCTGTTTTATGTTGGCGCCACACGCGCGAAAGAAAAGCTCTATCTTACCTGGTCGCGCTTCCGACGGCGCTTTGGCGACGGGATGCAAAGCGTGCCTTCGCGGTTTATCAAGGAACTCGACCCAGAAACCACTCATTTGGAAAGTTCTTTGCATTCCGTGCGCGCCGAGCGGCGCCGTCCTATCAGCGACGATGCGTTCGATGCCCCTATGCCGGATTATGCCGATCAGTCTCAGGAATCCAATGAGTATCGCATCGGCATGCGGGTCATGCACGAGATCTTTGGCAAAGGAACCATTTTAAAAATTGATCCAAGCGGTGCCCAGGCTAAAATTTTGGTCTTGTTCGACACAGCGGGCAAGCGCAGACTCATTTTGCCGTATGCTAAACTGGAGATTTTATAGCTCATGAAACAATATTTGTTTTTTGGGATTTTTATCAGCCTGGCCGTCATGGTTTTACCCGGCTGGTCTCAGAGTCCGAATGTGGTGCAAGAACAAGAGGATTTTCTCTTTGCCGAACAACTGGCCACCAAAGGGATGCACGATCTGGCAGCCGAACAATTCCGGCAATATGCAGAGAAATATCCATCAAGCCCGCGGTCGGCTGAAGCACTCTTTCGTGCAGGTAAAAGCCTGGAAGAGCTGGCCAAGTGGAATGAGGCGGTGTCGGTCTATGGCCGGCTGCTGCTGAATTATCCGCAATCCGCCTTGGTTGACCAGGGGCTTTATCGCCGCGGAACAGCGCTGGTCAAATTGGGCTCGAATTGGGAGGCGGCAAAATCCTTTGAACGAGTGGCTTTGTTTGCGCCAAAAAGCGAGTGGATCCCGCAAGCGCAACTCCAGGCCGGCATCGCCAATTTCAGGGCTGGTGAGAGTCAATCCGCGCTGGATGCGTTGTTTGTTCTGCTTGAGAATTATCCCAGCCATCCCTTGCGCCTGCAGGCGCGATGTGTATTGGGAGAGATATTTGCCCAAAAGGGCGACTATACGCGTGCTCTTGCTGAGCTCGATCGTTTGGTCAGCGAAAGTTTGGACAACCATCTGGCTATCAAGAGCGGGTGGTTGCGCGCCCAAATATATCAATCCATCGGTCGCTACAGCGCCGCTGACAGCGTGCTGCAAAAACTGATCACCAGTGGCATCCAATCGGATACCGTGGGTATCGCTGCAGCCCAGGTGGCCCAAACTCTGCAGTTGCAGGGCAAATTTGCTGCTGCAAAGTCAACAACAGAGCAGGCGCTTAAAAGAGCCTATGCCGATTCGATTCAGAATATTCTATACCGGATCAACAGCGACAACAACTATGCTTTGGGATTGTTCGATGAAGCCCTCGCGTATCTGCAAAAAATGACCGTTCCACCTCAAAACGAGCAAATCGCCATTGCCTTTCGCCGGGCAATGGCGCTGGTCAAGTTGAACAGAGAGGCGGAAGCTCTGGCGGAATTCCGCCAACTGCTTGGCGAGCCGATGAGCCTGCCCTGGCAAGGCCGGTTAAAAACCGAGGCTGCCTTGCAGGCATCGGAAATTTTATTGCGGCGCAGCCAGAGCACAACTGCAGTGCAATTGTTGCGCGAAACACTGCGTCAGCCGGCAGTCGCTCCATACGGCGATCGGATCTTGTTGCGACTCGCAGAAATTCAGGGATACACCCAGGACGACTGGCCTGCTGCGAGACGGAGTTTGACTTCACTGCTGGAACTGTATCCGTTTAGTCCCTTGACCGATGACAGCCAATTAAAGATCGCCAGCAGTTACGAAATGGAACAAAACTGGCCGCAGGCGCAGACCGAATACCAGCGTTATCTGTTGAATTATCCGGGTGCCGATGAAACTGAACGAATTGCCCGCCAGCAACGCGGAATGCCGTCGAGTGGCAACGTCGCTGCCAGAGATGCCGACGAAGCTTTTAACCGCATATTCGATCTCAGCCTCAGCGGTCAACCCCGTTCTGTGATGCTTTCTCAGTGGTTGCACGAGCAGATCTATACTTTTCGCAATTATCGTCGCGGTTTGACGATTATCCGTCTGCTTCTTGGCGAGGAGGTGGAGAGCCAGGTGTCGCTGCAAAAATTGCTCTATGAAATCGCCCATTGCCACGCTCAATTGGCCGCCCTGCCCGATCTGCCTGCGATTCAGCAAGCGCATCTGGATACCCTCAACCAATCGGCTGAGCTGTTGCGCACCAATTATCCGCGCAATCCATGGACTTTGAAAGCGGTTGCACTTGCTGCTGATGCAAAAATTGCCCGCAGTGCCGAACCGTCAGAGAGAATGCAGACCTTGCGGCAATCGATAGGCTACTTTGTCGATTCAGGTGCCGATTCGTTGGCCAATGACCATCGGTTGCAACTGGCGCGTGAATTGCTTGCGGATAACAGCGAAGCGGCGCTTGCTGAATTGAGCAACACCATGGATGCACTGCTGCAGGGCACTCCGTCCTTGATGCAACGCGCACAGGCTCTCTACTTTCAGGCGATGGTCGAACTTGGTCATGCAAAAAACGAGGCGGCAGGTCCCTTGTTACAGCAAGCTTTGGAGCTCGATCTTCATCTGCCACAGCAAGTCAGTGCTCGCTACATGCTGGCAAAATTGGCGATGGAGCGCAAGGAATGGAATACGGCAATGGCGGCTTTTGCTGATGTGGCGGACCGGTATTCCTATACCTCGCTGGGTCGAGAGGCTGCTTTGCAAAAGTGCCAGATCCTTTTGCAAATCGACCGGAGACAAGACGCTGCGAATTGTGTCGAAGAATTGCGAACACCGGATTTGCCGTCTGGTCTTTGGCTCTATATCGATGATATTGTCGATGGCGAGGAAAAAAAAGAGTGGCTTTGGCTGCAAACCCATCTCGATAAGAAAGATCCGCAACAGCGCTACTTGGCGCTGGTCGGTTTTCTGAATCGGTATCCCGGCGGAGAGAATCGAGATCAGGTCCTGGCTGAGGCAGGCGCTTTAGCATTGCAGATGCAGCAGTTGGATGTCGCCACCGGCTATTTTACCCAGATTGCCGAAAATGGTCGAGATGCCGAGTTGGTCATGCAAGCCAGAAACCGCATTGGTGAGCTCTATTATGAGCGTGAGATGTACAAAGAAGCGCTCGAGCAAACGCTGCAGAGCATCGCGCATCTGAATGGTGATTATCTTATGGCAGCCAAGGCGCGCGCTGCCAAATGCGAATACAAATTGGGAAATTTGGCGCGCGGTGATGCGCTGGCAGAAGAATTCAGGCGCAATTTTACCCGCAACGACCTCAAGGCCGAGATCTACTATGAACGCGGGCTCTTGTTGATGAACAACAAAGAGTTTAAAGAAGCGGAGAAGGCGTTTAAATCCGTGAGCGACGATTATGAAAAACGCGCCAGCGGCGGATTGGGTGAGCTAGGACTGGCGCGTCTCTATGTTGTGCTCAATCGGACAGAAGATGCGTTAAAAAGGCTGACCGATCTGACCAGTCAGTCGCAAGATCCGCAAATATTGGCAACGGCCTACCTCAATTTGGCTGATTTTTACTATGAAAACCGGCAATTGGAAAACTGCATCACAGCCGGTTTGCGGGTGTTGGCGGTGCAAGAGCGCGGCGAGCAGCATCGGTTGGCGCTGAACCTGCTGATGAACGCCTACGACGACTTGCGGTTGTGGGATCGCGCGATTCAGATGGTGCGCACCTATCTGGACCTCTACCCAAATGCACAAGATGTGATGCAAAAAGAGACCAAGGTCGGTATTTTTCTCTATTATTTAAAAGAGTATGATCGATCGCTGGCGATTTTGCGCGATCTCAAGATCAAAGTCGACGCCGATACGCAGACAGAAATTCAATATTGGATTGGCAAAGCCGAGGCAGACCGGGGCAATTACCAGACGGCGATCGCAGAATTCCTGAAAGTCAAATATGTATGCAAACAGACCCGTTGGCCGTGGGGAGTGACCGCACTTTATGAAGCTGGACAATTGTATAGAAAAATCGGCGAATTGGAGAAGGCCAAAGGTTTGTTTCAGCAGATTGTTCAGGAAAGAGGCTCGGCCGATCAATTCGGCCGGGTAGCCTTGCAGAAAATCGAAGAAATCGATGCAGAATTGCGCAATCCGTCATGAGGGGCACAATGAAAATTACACCAGCGATTCAATCTCTGATCGATCAGGCGCTCGCCGAAGATCTGGGCGAGCGCGGGGACATCACAGCACTCGCTATACGGCCTCGACCTTACAAAGCCAAGGCAACCATAACAGCCAAAGAAGCTGGCTGGATTGCCGGCGGTCCAGTTGCTGCAGCAGTATTTCATACTGTGCAACCCAGGCTTAAAGTTCAACAGCTCGTCTGTGATGGATTTCAGGTCCAGGCCGGCACACCCATCATGACTATCCATGGCCAGGCACAGGATATTTTGACCGCTGAACGTACAGCGCTCAATTTTTTAGGCCATCTCTCGGGCGTGGCGACGCTCACGGGCAAATTTGTGGAGACGATTGCCCATACCCGTGCAAAAATGCTCGATACCCGGAAAACATTGCCGGGATTTCGCTATTTGGAAAAATATGCCGTGCGCTGTGGCGGTGGAATCAATCATCGCCAAGGGCTTTATGATATGTTTTTGATCAAAGAAAATCATATCGAAACCGCTGGCGGAATTGCTGCGGCTGTAAACGCATGCCGTGTCTACCAGAAAGAAAAAGGCTTTCAAGCGGAAATCGAAGTCGAAACAAATTCATGGAAACAAGTTGCAGAAGCGCTGGAGCTGGACGTCGACCGCATCATGCTCGATAACATGAGCATTGCCCAGATGGCGCGCTGTGTGGCCAAGGTGGCGGGGCGGGTACCTTTGGAAGCCAGCGGAAACATCACCCTGCGACGCGTCAAAAAAGTTGCGGAAACAGGAGTCGACACCATTTCAGCCGGATCGCTAACCCACTCCGCCCCCAATCTGGATTTGAGTCTGCTCTTGCAAATCTGCGAGTGACAGACCGCAAGGACGGTTGACTGATCGGAACAAAATATCGGTATATATTGTTTAATGCGCAAAAGAATGTATCGTTTGAATTATCGGTTATCGAGGATTACATGAGCAACAGCAATATACCTTCTCCAGAAGAGATTCGCAAAGAAATATCGGAATTTCTGGAAGACAAATATGGCAGACGGGTCATTGTTCCTCCGGCGACAGATCGAGAGAGCAAAGAGCCGAGCGATGAGACCGTCGGTAAAAAAGTTCAGGGGCAAATCAATTTTGATCTCAAGCCTTCTGAGCTTGAGGCATATTTGCAGCAATACGTGGTCGGCCAGGATGAAGCGATTGAAGTGTTGGCCACCAAAATTTGTACCCATTTTAATCGAATGCGCCTGGAAAATTCGCGTCCCGATTTTGAAGAGTTGGTCGGCAATATCAAGAGCAACATCTTGATGATCGGTCCGACCGGCGTGGGCAAGACCTATCTGATCAAACTGATCGCCAAAAAAATCGGTGTACCCTTTGTCAAGGGAGATGCGACCAAGTTCAGCGAGACAGGCTATGTCGGCGGCGATGTCGAGGATCTGGTGCGCAGTCTTGTGCATGAAGCCAATGGCGACATCAAATTGGCCGAGTATGGTATTATCTATTTGGATGAAATCGACAAGATTGCCTCTTCAGGCAGTGTTTGGGGTCCGGATGTTTCCCGCACAGGTGTCCAGCGCAACTTGCTCAAATTGATGGAAGAATCTGAAGTCGATTTGAAAACCCCCACCGATCTTGCCGCCCAAATGGAAGCGGCCATGGAAGCACAGCGCACCGGAACGGTTAAACGCAAAAAGGTCAACACCAAGAATATCCTTTTCGTGATGAGCGGAGCTTTTTCGGGATTGGCGGATCTGGTGCGACGGCGGCTGAATCAGCAACCTGTAGGGTTCCGCGCAAACGAAGAACGCGATTCCCTGAGCCGGCTTGAAGAATTCGAACTGCTAAAAAATGTCAAATCCGAGGATTTGCTCAAATACGGCTTTGAATCTGAATTTATCGGCCGTTTGCCGGTCGTGCTGACCTTGAATGACCTGGATATCGATGGCCTTTACCAAATTCTAAAAAATCCGCAGAGCACTGTCGTTCTGGGCAAAAAACGCGATTTTGCAGCCTATGGTATCGACATTTCCTTTACCGATGAAGCCCTGCGGAGTATGGCAGAAAGAGCTTTTGCGGAAAAAACCGGTGCACGTGGACTGGTCAGTGTGGTGGATCGGTTGCTTCTCAAGTTTGAAAAAAAACTTCCCGATACCCAGATCCGAACCTTGCTTGTCACCCAGGCAGTGGTCGATCATCCTCAAACGGAACTCAGAAAAATATTGCACAGTTTTTACCTTAAAAATTTTCAAAAGCGATTTCTGGCCAGCAACGGCATTATCGTCACCTTTACCGAGGAAGCGATTCAGTTGATCGAAGAACGGTCGGCAGCCGAGAGCAAGAATTTTGAAGAATTTTGCTCCGATCTGTTGCGCGATTACGAATACGGACTTCGATTGCTCAACTGCGAAGAGTTCACGGTGACCGCAGAGCTGGTTACGAATCCAAAGGAGACTTTGGAGAAGTTAATCAAAGCCACCTACGATAAACACTGATCGACAAAAAGTCTTTCTGTCTGCAGTCAACCCAGACTGCCAATGCGATTCGCCGAGAATGCTTGCTGTTGTCGGAATACGATTGCTGCACAAGTACGGATCTATCGCTCAGATTGTGTGAGGAAGCGGAAAGTTTTTTGTTCTATTTCAAGCCGTTTTCATTTTATGAGAACGGCTTTTTTTGCGTTTGTGCTTAAAGATTTGTACTTTCAAGGTGGAAAATTAGGGATTGGCGGTTAGCTCCCCCTCTGATCGAAGTCTGTCAGAGGAAAAGATAAGCGTACCATTTCAAGGCGTCAACCATGCGTAGCGATAAAATCGCTGTCGAAGAAAAATTGCAAAATTTGCCTGGCAAACCGGGTGTCTATCTTTTCCGCAATGCCGATGGGCAAATTATTTATATCGGCAAGGCCAAAGTTTTGCGAAATCGGGTTAGAAGCTATTTCCAAACCAGTCGAAACCGCGATCAAAAAACCCGGCGTTTGGTTTCGCAGATCAGGGATCTGGAAATCATCTTAACCGATTCCGAAGTTGAAGCTCTTATTCTCGAATCGAATCTGGTCAAACAGCACAAACCCAAATACAACATCAATCTCAAAGACGATAAAACCTGGCCGTACATCTGCATCACCAAGGAACCTTTTCCGCGGGTCTTTCCGACCCGGCGTATCGTGCGGGATGGATCTCGCTATTTCGGTCCCTATACCGATGTTGGTGGAATGAAAAATTTGCTGAAAACTCTGAAAAAGATATTTCCCCTGCGCAGCTGTAAACTGGCGTTAACCCGGGAAAGTGTGGCTGCAGGCAAATACCACCTTTGCCTGGCCTACCACATCAAACAATGTCAGGGACCATGTGTGGGATTGGTGAGTCAGATAGATTATGGGAAAATGATCGATCACGTGAGCAATTTTATCGAAGGACGCAGGGAAACCATCCTCGAGGAACTCCGCCAACGCATGGCCGAAGCCGCTGATCATCAGCAATACGAACAAGCCGCCTATCTGCGCGACCAACTGTTCGCTTTGCAGGATTTTCAAGAAAAACAAAAGATTATTGATCCTGGATTAGGAGATCGAGATCTATTTGCCATTGCCCATCAGGGAGAACAGGCCTGTGCAGTGGTTTTTCAGGTGCGCCGGGGCAAAATGATCGGCCGCCAGCATTTTTTTCTGACAACCAGCACTGACGATGTCCGAGAATCGATTCTTCAGGCATTTTTACCGCAATACTATTTACAGGGCGCCGATGTTCCTGAAGAGATAGGTTTGCCTTTCGAGCTGCCAGAAGAGAGCTCAGCCTTGCAGGAATGGCTTTCCGAGCGACGCGGCTCGCGAATCTCCATGGTCGTGCCCAAGCGCGGGCTAAAAGCGCAATTGTTGCGCCTGAGCGAAAAAAATGCCTCTCTGTTGCTCGAAGAATTGCAGCTCCACAAAGATGCACAAGCGCTGTCCGACAGCGCCTTGACTCATTTGCAGATCGAACTCGACCTGCCGACCATGCCCAATCGGATTGAAGCGTTCGATATTTCGACCTTGCAGGGGAGCGATGCTGTGGCATCAATGGTGGCTTTTCAGAGCGGACACCCCGACAAACAGAGCTATCGCCGGTTCCGCATCCGCACAAAGGATACTCCTGATGATTTCGCCATGATGCGCGAGGCAGTCCGACGGCGTTACCAAAGGGTGGTGGCGGAAAAGGCGCCGCTTCCCGATCTCATATTGCTCGATGGCGGCAAAGGACAGCTTTCCGCTGCTTTGGCTGCTCTGGAAGAGCTTGATCTGCAGAATCTCGCCGTGGTTGCCTTGGCCAAACGTCTCGAACAAGTTTTTCTGCCGGGGCAATCTGATCCTGTGCCGCTATCGCCAGAGTCTCCGGGCGTTCTGCTGCTGCGGCAGATTCGTGATGAGGCGCATCGTTTTGCAGTCTCTTACCATCGCCAGTTGCGCAAAAAACGCAATCTCGAATCCGTTCTCGATGAAATAACCGGCATTGGCAGACAGAGAAAACAGGCCTTGCTCTCCACATATGGTACTTTGGAAAAGTTGCGCAGCGCTTCAGCTGCGGACATCTCAGCTTCAACCCACATTCCTTTAAAGACCGCTCAAACACTGGTTGAAAAACTGCAAACCGAATCGAGGTAAGATGATGAAAGTGGGGATCGCATTGATCGGGTGTTTGCTCCTTTCTTGTGCCGGCCGTGCCTCTCTCTCCGATTCACAACGGCAACACACAACCCAAAAAGCGCTGGCTGCTGCACAAAGCGACCCGAACAATCCGGATCTTTGGATCTATTTGGCAGAATTGTACACACAACAGGACAGCTTTGCCCGCGCGGCCCAGACTCTTGACAAGGCCCTTGACTTGCGGCGCGGCAATCCACAAGCGATGTATTTAAAAGGCGCGGCGCTTTATCGCATGGGTGAATTTACACAGGCTATTGCTCTGTTCAAAAGTGTGCTCTATAGTCCAGAACATCCCTTGTTTTGCGCCAAGATCGGACAAGTACTGGGGCAACCCTTTCACATTGTACCGCTCTGCGATAATATCGGCGATAATGCCTTCCCCTGGCCATCCCCGTCACAAGATGAGATCGTTTTTCAGAGCAATCGCGACGGCAACTGGGAAATCTATCGACAATCTCTCGATAAACGACAGGTGCAAAGATTGACTTTCCACAATGACCGCGATGAATCTCCGGTTTTTTCCATGGATGGCGAATCCATTTATTTTACCTCAACCCGCAACGATACCCACAAAGTCGGACACTCCTACGGGCAAATGCGCAAGATTTATCGTTTGCTAGGAAATGGGACAATAGAACAAATCACTTTTGGTCCTGGAGACGATTGGAGTCCGCGAATATCGCCAAATAATAAAATGATGATTTATATGCATCTGAAAGAGAATCAACCCGGGGTTGCAGAGAGCAAAAGCCAGATCATGGGGATCGATCTGGAGCGACGGCCCTATCCGAGGCTGCTGGCAGACACGGCCGGAGAGAAAGTATTGGGTGGATTTGAACCCAACGGTGACTGGATTTACTATTCGGAAAGCCGAGCAGATGACTATGCCTGTCGGCGCATCTCGGTGAGTCGACCTCTTGAGGGGCACTCTTGTGATCTGTTTTGCTCGGCGATTGGATTGTATCAGTGGCGCGATGGCAAGAAATGGGTCTATTTTCGCCAAAACAAGGGGCAATTCGATATTTTCCTGTATGATTCCGCCAGCCAAAAAGAGGCTCGGTTGACCGCCTGGTCAACCCATGAGGCTTTTCCGGTATTCTCACGCGATGGAAGAAAAATCTTTTTCCATTCCTATCGGGATAAAAAATATCGTCTATATGCGATTGATCTGGACGAAGCTGCAAGTCGCGATGAGCTGTTGTTGCTGCTCAACGAACTGAACAAACAACCGCTCCAGTCATGAGCTATTGTTCAGTGCTGTCCGGAAAGAGATTGGGCAGCATTTTATCCAGCGTGCTGTTCATCGCTTCAGAGTCCTGCATCAAATGTTCCAGAACCCGATCAAAATCGGCTTTTTTCATGTTGTGGCTCTGCAGTGCCTGTTTCATATAACCATCCCAGCGGTCGAGTTTGCTGGTATCTGCCGTAATCACCGAGAGATAATCTGTATACACCGCGATAAAATGATTGATCTCAGCCTCACTGGGAGGGCGTTTCTCTCGACAGGAGTTCAAACAGAACACGATTGACAAGATGATCATCACAATGCGCAAGTGTTTCATGGCCTCACTTTCTCCCTTCAAGTTTTAACCGGCCTCTGTGGTGTCTCTTCTGACGATGGAACATGAATGCCCAGGTCTGAATAGTAAACAAATTGAACCGCTCTGCTCGATCGGGCAATGTCGGCAGACCGCTTTGAAAAAAAGAGTTGTCGGCTGCCGCCGAATGACAAATTTAGTAAATGAAATGATTCTGGTCAAGTTATTGTTTCACTGTTCAGTAAAACCAATTGCGGGCAGCTAGCCTGATTAATTCATAAACAAAGGAAAAAAACAAAAAACAGAATTAATTTACTAAATATTTTTCGATTTTGGCATCTTATTCAATACCTCTCTCTGCTATAAAGACAAAATATACTTTTTGAACAGTTTCTCACTTTAAACCGGTCGTACGTTTCCCATGGTTTTGAGAAATTTATCAAATTGTTTACAGCACGGACAGAGCATGATCCCAACCTTATGGTGATGCACAAGAGAGATAAACTTTATAGAACAATGATTTTTCCGGATAGCCGCTCGCCAGATGTATTTTGATTCTTGTTTTCAAATCGATAATCCGTGCACCGACTTTTAACAATTTGATTCTGATTGTATCGAATTGTGCTTTTTCCAGATCCGTATGCTTGAGGCATTTTTCTCGGAAATCATGCAACAGGATATAAGCCATGCTGTGCAAAAAGAGTCTGAATTGATTGGCTTCGAAACGATTACAAGAAGTTCGATCTGAATAGAGATGGTTCTTGATTTCTTTGATCATCAACTCCATTGCACCACGGCCACAGTAGGCTTGTTCATAAACAAAGGTTCTGTGTGCTGATTCCAGATTGGTGACAATAAATCGAATATTGGATCCTTTTTCATTGTACTCGGCTTTAACGATAACCCGGCGAGATTCTTTCCATGACTTGGCTTTGTAGCGGAATTCATTATAAATTTTAACTGGCGTTTTTGATGTCTCAAACAGTTCTTTGGCTTTTTCAGCAAGAGATTGGGCCTTTTTCAGCAGAGTTTTGTTTCCATTTAAGCCCAGTACAAACTTGATATTATGCTCGTCACAGAAATCATGCACTTCCGGTGCGCTATAGTGTGAATCACCTCGAAACAGGATTTGTGTCTGAGGCCAGGCCGTTTTGATTCGTTTGCAGACTCTGGAAAGGATCATTGCTATTTCATCACCTTTCGGTCTTTTGCCGGGTCTGAGGATGGATGTGATCA
>Ga0209097_10000034_pt1 | contig 163387 bp, 136 predicted proteins | sample AD_UKC052_MetaG_FD_184419 | JGI IMG/M metagenome (GOLD analysis project Ga0209097, IMG submission 184419) | Active sludge microbial communities of municipal wastewater-treating anaerobic digesters from USA - AD_UKC052_MetaG (SPAdes) (version 2) | ecosystem: Engineered > Bioreactor > Anaerobic...
ACGTTTTTCGCCGTCACCACCGAGAGAGACCTCGCGAGCAGAGAGATGTTCCCTGATCTCGGTATAAGGCCCTTTCCGGGCCAGGGCCAATTCAGCTGCCGGCTCGCCGTTTTTCAGCTTGCGACCAACGATGTAGTGCCCACCGGCACGCTGCAGATACTGCAGATTATCCTCGGAGGTCATGCCGGCATCGTGGACAAAGATGCAGCGGCCTAACTGCCAGCCCACCAGATCTTTTTTGACCTTTTCGATGGTATTCATGTCGGCCGTATTGCCCGGGAAGACCCAGTGTTTGACCGGAATACCATCACGATTGACCGCCAGCCCGATGACTACCTGCGGCAGATCGGCACGCTTGTCTTTGGAATAACCGCGCTTTTTCAGCTCGGTCGGGCTCTCGGTCTCAAAGTAGGTAGAGGTCGTATCAAAGAACAAGAGATCCACTTCCAGATTCAGAAGGGTCGATATCGACCAGAAGATCTCTTTTTCCAGCTGCTCCTGCCGTTCGAGCAGATAATCCATGGCCCGGTAGAGCACCTGTATATCGACTTTCTCCAAATCCGGAATATGGACATCATGCTTGATCCATTCGGTGATGGCCAGCTTGCTGGAGGGCGCCAAACAGCGATTGGCTACCATCGCAAAGACCGCTTTGCTGATCGGCACCTGAATTTTACTTTGCTGGAGATCTTTCTCCAGGATTTTATCCAGATGCAGCTGCTGCCAAAGGGCGGCCAGAAGGTAGATGCCGCCAAAACTGCGGCAAGAGGTGAATTTGACTTCTGGAACCCCAAGATTGATGGCGGCTTTGGCGGCCAGCGCATCTTCTGGTGAAAGAAATCGTGAAATACTGGCTACCAGTCGCTTGAGCTGCTCGATGTCCAATTCTTCGACGCGGCCGAAGTTGTAGAGGACCTTGGCAACAGCGAAGCCCTTCTTCGGATCACGCTCGTTATGGGCCAGTTGGACGTAAGTGACCTTGGAGCCATCTTTGTTTTTGCGAGAGATTTGTCGTATATACATGCCTATAATATAGGCATTTCAGCGATTCCTATCAAGTACTTATTTGCAATATGTGTGCCTACGCTTTTTCGCTGATTTTCGATGTAGATTTGCTATAAATATTTACCTTATCCAGCCTGATCAGGCAAAAAGTAGCCTACAACTGTCGAAGTCCGGCTTTCAGATATTTTAAAATCAGAATAGCGATTAATGCTGTCCAAATTTGAATCATGACCGCATTGAATGACGTTCCGACAAAGGTCTTGATGCGTAGATTTTGTTTTAAGGCTTTGAAAAAAAGTTCTATTTGCCACCGGTCTTTATAAATGGCGGCAATCGTTGCGGCGGCGAGTTTAAAATTGTTGGTGACAAAAGAAAATTGTTCCTCGGTCTCTGGATCTTGATAAATGACCAGTCGCAATGAACAGGGACATTTTTTCCTGGAATAAAAGCCCTTCAGATGAATGATCAGATCTTTTACTACATGGCTTCGGGTTGGAATTGGATTTTGTTGCGTCACTGTATAAGCTGCATTGGACTTTAGACGTGTGACAAAATAGATGCCGTCTTTGATCCAGGTGGCCCATGTAGTATAATCGATGAGGCCACGGTCAAAGACAATAATTGTACCGGGGTCCAGGGCTAATTTCTGTAATATCTTCACCTCATGGACCTTGGCAGTGGTCACATTGACAAATTGCGGTAAATAACCAGCATGATCCAGAAGTAAATGCAGTTTGATGGCGCCTTTGGTTCTCCGATATTTGGCCCAGTCAAACAGGCTGAGGCACAGTGCGATCAGAGTCGCATCAAAACTGAGAAGTTTGTTCTTGAAGCGAAATTTGTGCTTTCCACCAAACTGGCTTTGACAAAGAGAAAGCATATGAAAGAACAATTTTTCATAGAGCTGCCATGGGCGATGTTCATTAGCATAGGCCAAGGTGGATCGGCTGGGCGCTTTCTTCATCCCCAGATGGACCATTTTGCCCAATGAAGTGGCCAAGCCTCCGCAAATCTCCCGCAAAGAATGGGCTTGTCCCAGTTGGCAGAAAATCATGGCAACGAACTGATCCCAGCAACTAAATCCTTTTATCCTTTTGGCTGAATGCGTCTCCTGTACAAAAGCCTCAAATTTTAACCTTGGAAAAAGAGATAGAATTTGACCAAAAATGCTATTATATTTATTCATGAGACAAGTCCTCCGTTGATTGCTTTTCTTTCCTGATAAAAAGAAAATACGGAGACTTGTCTCTTTTTGCTATATGATTTTATTTCCTATTTTGGACAAGAGTGATTCCCGCTATTTTTGAAAATATGGTATTCTAAAATGCAATTTTTTCAGACATATTACCCAATTGTTTCAGATTCGCGCAGGTCCTCGATCATCAGGTACAAGTTTTGTCAACTAGTACTGCTCTTCGGCAGTCAAGCGAATGATGTACTTTTCCTATCTCCCTCAATTAATAGTTTAATACACCCCCCATTTGAGGGAATATATGGGATTATTGCTCAATAAAAAAACTACCCAACATTATTATCTTGACATGACACTAGCGGGGATACCAACAAAAGTAGTATGTGGTGTTTCAATATTCTTTGTTACAACAGCACCTGCACCAATAGTTACATTTTCACATATTTTTATGCCAGGCAAAATGGTAGCATTAGCGCCGATATAACAACCTGGCCCAATCGAGGCATAACCAAGAATAACTGCATTAGGCGCAATTGTTGCGAAATCCCCAATTATGCAGTTGTGCATGATATTTGCATTCGTATTAATCTTTACAAATTTCCCAATTTTAACTTCTGCAGAGACGTTGACGCCTGATTGAACTACAGAACCTGTTTCAATGGATGCACTTTTTGAAATAATTGCTCTATGTGACACTAAGCTACAAAATGAGTACCCGTTCGCCATATAGTATTCATAAAGTTTTTTTCTCGTTATAGGAAGATCTGGCGTTATAACAATTGGTATTTTTTTAAAAAGTACGGCTAATCTAGGCGCATCATCATCAGATCCTAGATACTTAATACCACCTAATAGATTAATTGTTTTGTTATCTAGAACCCCTACTATTTGAATGTTGTTATTATAACATAATTCAACAATTTCATTAAAGCCGCCAATTAATATTATTTTACTTTTCAAGGAATTAATCTCCGAATAGCTTGTTCAATAGTAATTATATCAGACAGCTCTGATATATTTTATTATTACTCAATTTTAAGGCGGACTGCTTATGCACTAAAGCTGCATAAGTTATCGTAATCTGCTAATTTTTCCAAAATAAGAAGTGGTTTATCAGTTGTGATTGTTATCATACCATCAGCCTTTATTTCTTAGACAGTTGGAACATTTTATTATAGTCATATAATATAACTAACTCACAAATGATCTGTTAACCTCTGAAATACTGGCCTTTCATCGGGATCTATAACCATTTACTGTATGATCATCTTATTTTATTTTACGTACTACAGAAATCTTTAAATCTCCGCCACTAATGATCATTATGTTTTTACTTTTCATTCTATCGCTTTAGCAATAATTGATGTAACAAAATCAACCTGCGACTTGGTCAACTGGCTATACATGGGCAGCGTTATAAGATTGTCAGAAACATAATTCGTCAAAGGAAGTTCACAAGTAAATTCATTGTAAATAGTAAATTTATGAACAGCAGGATAATGAACACTTGTTTGAATACCAGCCTCAGCCATTTTTTGTCTTAATTCATTTCTCCTTTTCAATGTAGAGTTTCCAAGAATAATCGGAAAAATATAATTAGAGCAAACTTCATTGTATTCTTTAAAAGGTATTATTATATCATCCAAATCAGACAACGAACTTATATACCATTTTCTCACTTGAGATCGTTTTAAAATATCATGTTTCAATTTCTCTAACTGCGCAATACCGATGGAGGCCCTTATATCATCCATTCTGTAATTATAGCCTAAAGTTACTACATCATACTCAGTAGAGTGCCCTTTTGCTCTTTCATAAGATAAAGATGTCATACCATGAGACCGAAGCAATTTTGCCTGATCATAAATTTTCTTGTTATTGGTAATCAGCATCCCTCCTTCCCCCGTACTTAAATTTTTATTGGAAAAGAAGCTGAAGCATCCGATATCACCTAAAGTGCCTAATTTTCTACCTTTATATTCTGAGAGTGGCGCATGACATGCGTCTTCAACAATTTTTAGCCCATATTTTTTTGCAATGGACGCAATAGCATCCATATCACAGGCAAAACCACCATAATGCATCACCAAAATAGCTTTGGTTTTGGAAGTGATCTTGCTCTCGATGTCTACCGGATCAATCGTCAAATTTTCCAGACTTTTTATGTCAGCAAAAACGGGTACTGCATTTATATATCTTATTGCATTTGCTGTAGCTACAAAGGTTAGCGACGGACAAATAACTTCATCCTGTTCATGAATATCACAGAGCACCATTGCAAGATGCAAAGCAACTGTACAATTTGATAATGCCAGTGCATGTTCAATTTGCAACATTGATGCAAACTCTTTCTCAAACGTTTCCGTTCTGGGGCCAGTGGAAATCCAACCAGACCTCAAGGTATCCAAAACAGCCTTCTCTTCTGCTTTATCAAAATTCAAGTTGAAAAGTGGTATTTTATATTCCATGGCCATTTCTATATATTATATATGTTAGTTTTATAGCCAACGGTATTAGTCCTGTTTACAAACCATTTAACAGTTTCTACCAGCCCATCATGCAGACAATACTGCGGCACCCAATTGGTCATTTTCTGAAGTTTTTCATTTGATCCAATTAGCCTGCGTACTTCACTTTTTTCAGGGCGCAATCTTTCAGGCGCCGAAATGACAGGAATATTTTTATCCATGATTTTCAAAATTGCACCCACTAAATCGCCAATCGATATCTCTGATTGCGTGGAAATATTAATCTCTTCTCCTATCGTGGACGCATTCTTGAATATCTGAATAAAACCCTCTACGGTATCCTTCACAAAAACCAAATCTCGTGTAGGCGTCAAATCACCTAATTCAATAACAGGAAAATCAGAAGCTACTTGCATGATAATGGTAGGTATTATAGCTCGTGCTGATTGCCTGGGACCATAGGTATTAAAAGGTCTTACAATAGTAACTGGAAGATTGAAAGACCGAAAAAAAGATTCAGCAAGCCTGTCGGCGCCTATTTTCGTCGCGCTGTATGGTGATTGACCTTGCAGTGGATGATTCTCAGTAATTGGAATAAATTGGGCAGTGCCATAGACCTCTGACGTAGAAGTAGTCAATACTCTTTCGGTCCCAAGCTTTTTAGCTGCCTGCAATACATTTAATGTCCCCTTTATGTTTGTATCTACATAACTGTCAGGCGAATGGTAACTAAAAGGGATGCCAATCAGGGCGGCCAAATGGAAAACGGCATCTACATCCTTCATTGCTTCATAAACACCATTAGGATCACGAATATCGCCGGCAAAAATCTCAATGTTATCCTTGATATCGGCATCAAATGTATCTATCCAACCCCATGAATTGAAGGAGTTATAAAATACAAACGCCTTTACATTATAGCCCAACGACACCAATCTTTCCACTAAATGGCTGCCAATGAATCCATCAGCTCCTGTAACCAGAATTTTTTTCATTTATCTGTCTCAGAATTAAAGTGCTTACTGTAGATATCCTGGGCTTGTTGAAAATCCTCAACCTGGCCGATATCGAGCCAATATTCAGCAATTTCATATTTTGCAATAGGATAATTTTCAGCAAGCATTTTTTGTATCAGATTATCCATTCCGAAATACTGGTCATCGGGGATCAAATCAAAAATACCGGGCTTCATTACATAAATACCAGCGAGAATCTTGTATTTTATATCTGGTTTTTCTTCAATTCCAGTTACGTAGTCACCCTCAATAAATACATTTCCAAAAGCAAAAGGCATGATGTATTCTTTTATGCCAATTGTAAGCAAGCAATCATTTTTTGAAGCAAATGAATACATATTACTAAAATTAAGTAATGTGAGGATATCCCCATTCATCATTAGAAATGTATCATCCAATTCATGCTTAAGCAGGGTCAATGGTCCTGCAGTACCCAGAGGTTTTTCTTCTTTGCTTATTGTAAGCTTGACACCATAACGCGAGCCATCACCAAAAAAATTGCCAATATAATCTGATTTATAATTCGTAGCGAGAAAAATCTCATCAAAACCACAATCTTTCAGGTGTTCAATTTGAATTTCCAGAACTGATTTCTCGCCGATAGGCAAGAGAGGCTTGGGAATAATTTGTGTAAATGGCCTAAGCCGACTACCCAGTCCTCCTGCCAAAATGACTGCTTTCATACTATTCCTCTTTATCGAAATCGTATAAGCAAGCAAGAATATAATCAACTTCTTTATCAGATAGTTCAGCATGCAAGGGCAAGGTTATCATTTTAAAATATTCTCTTTCGATAACAGGGCAGGGACTTGCATAGGGCTTAAACAGCGGCTGCATTGTCAGAGGCGTATAATGACAGCCTGTGGCAACACCTTTAGACTTTAAATAAATTATCAAATCATCTTTTCTATCTGTCCGGACCCCAAACATTTGATAGACATATTTTTCTGGCTCAAATGGCAGAAGTGGCGCGATTATAACAAGATTTACAATATTGTCCATGTATCGTCTGATAATTTCGGATCTTCTTTTATTCATCATCGGCAGACGCTGCAACTGCGCCAAGCCAATTGAAGCAGCTAAATCGTTCATGTTATACTTCCAACCTAAAACACTTAGCTCATAAAACCAGTGATAAGCATCCTTATTCATATCAGTATAAGATTGAGCTGTCTTCCAGTTATCTTTATCAATTCCCACCCAACGCATAGCCTTAACATCTTTTAGCAGTTCGGGGTCATTCGAACAAATCATACCACCGTCACCTGTCGTTAAGAGCTTCTTCTCTTCAAAACTGAAACAACTGACATCACCCCAGGTGCCTAGTTTTCGGCCTTTATATTCACTTCCTGTTGTATGTGCACAATCTTCAATTACTTTTAAATTCCGCTCCTTGGCCCATGGCAAAAGTTTATCCATGGCAACAGGATGTCCTGCATAATGGACCGGAATTACTGCAACACAATCCTTGTCATATTTTTTGTCAAGATCATCTATGCTCATACCCAATGTAACGGGGTCTGAATCAATAAAAACTGGAATCAAACGGTTATATAGAACCGCTGAAGCTGTAGCAGAAAAAGTGAGTGAAGGTACAAGAACTTTTTTACCTTCTTGAAATCCAAACACCCGTAATGCCAAATCAAGAGCCGCAGTACAAGAGTTCAAACCAATAGCTATTTTACAGCCTAAAAAGTCAGCCCATGCGCCCTCAAATTCATTCACGGATGGTCCCAATCCAATCCAGGAACGCTCAAAAGCCTCCTGAATTCTTTTCAACTCCTCTGTTCCCACCGAAGGTTTAAACAGCCTTATGTTCATCAACTCACCTCAATTGATCCATATCTGTCAATAAAATCAGCTAACTTCATATTAATATTATCTTTTGCAGACAAGATCGGCTGCTTCACAGGCCATTCGATATTCAGATCAGAATCGCACCATAAAAGACCACCTTCATTTTTTGCAGAATACCAATTATCAACTTTATAGACAACCTCCGATACATCACTTATAGTGCAAAAACCATGTGCAAATCCGCGAGGTATAAAAACCATTTTCTTATTATCTTCTGAAATTTCCAGTGCATCCCATTGGCCGAAAGTAGGCGAGCCTTTTCTCAAATCAACAAATATATCCCATATCGTTCCCTTGATACATCGTATCAATTTTGTTTCTGCAAAAGGGGGAAATTGAAAATGTAAACCACGAATAATGCCGGATCTCTCTGATCTGGAATGGTTTTCTTGAACCCAGTGCCTGTCCAAACCATATTGTTTAAAGAGTTCCTCATCGTATGTCCGCATAAAAAATCCACGCTGGTCGAATTTCGGCAACGGTGTGATTTCATAAACACCCGTTAATTTTCTTGCCTGGATTTCCATATTTCCATAAAACTTTCAATTTGTCGTGTGCAGATTTCATAAACACTTTCGTTTTTGTAAGATTTGTACCAGTCCACAACGAAATCAATCATCTTATCACAAGTTAAAATGGGTCTCCATTGCAGGTATTTTTCGGCTTTAGCAATATCTAAAGAAAGAAAAGAAGCTTCATGGGGCCGAGAAGAGCTTGTTGACTCATGCCATGTCCCGTTACCATATTTTTGAACTAATTTATCAACCAATGTAATCACAGGTATAGCATTAATGTACCTGGGCCCAAAATTCCATGCGGACGCAAATATTTCCGGATCGCTATGCATCTTTGATGCAAGTATCAAATATCCCCATAACGGTTCAAGAACGAATTGCCAGGGTCTTGTTGAATAAGGATTGCGTAACTGAATACTTTTATTATTCTCAAGTGCCCTGATACAATCAGGAATTATTCGGTTTTCGGACCAATCTCCACCACCAACAACATTTCCAGCTCGTACTGTCGCCAAACTTTTTCCATGAATAGAAAAATCGCGTGGATTTAGAAATGAATTTCGTAATGAAGCAACAACCAATTCAGCCGCTGCTTTGCTGCTGCTATAGGGATCATAACCACCAAGTCGATCGATCTCTCTATATCCATAATCCCAACTTTTATTCTCATACACCTTGTCAGTAGTAATCACTATGATATCTTTGACGTGACTACTATCGCTGCATGCCTGTACCAAATAGGCAGTTCCCATAATATTGGTTTCAAATGTCTCAATGGGATTTGCATAGCTTTCGAGCACCAATGGTTGTGCCGCAAGATGAAAGACAATTTCCGGCTTTTCATCGTTGATAATTTTTCTAAGAAGTTCAGCATTACGGATATCACCGATGACTGAAAGCATTTTTTTATCAAGAGCTGCCAGCACAAAATTATCATTTAATGTTTTTGGGGCTCGGGCAAATCCGATGACATCGGCTCCCATTTGTAAAAGCCATATGGAAAGCCAGGATCCTTTAAATCCTGTATGTCCGGTTACAAGAACTCTCTTGCCGGCAAAGTATTTATAAACTTCGTCAATCAATTAGGCTATTGGACTCCTTCAGGACCACATTTTCCAGGGAGGATTTTTACTCCACATTTCATTTAGCTGGATACTATCCCTGTATGTATCCATGCACTGCCAAAACCCATAATGCCGAAATACAGAGAGCTGTTTCTTTTCAGTCAATCGTTCCATTGGCAATCTTTCCAGGTCGCAGCTTGGATCGTCCGGAATTAAATCTAGAAAAGTTCGATTGAAAACAAAATAACCACCATTAATTGGTTCCTGTCTCTCCACATCCTTTACTTTTTCACTAAACTTTAAAACCTGATTTTTATCAGTTACCAAATCGCCAAAACGTGAAGGAGGAAACACCCCGGTCACAATCCCAAGTTTATTTTCCTTTTTACTAAACTCAACCAATTCATGAATATTCACATCACTTACTGCATCGCCGTAGGTTAGCATAAAGTGATCACCGTCAATATATTTTCCACACAATTTCGTGCGATAGCCAGTCATTGAGGCTTTTCCAGTTTCAACAAGTGTAACCTTCCAATCCTCCTCAAGATTGCAGCTGTGTATGTGTACATCTCCACCATTTGCAAGATCAACAGTAAAATCGCAGTTGTATTTATAGAAATTCAAGAAATAATCTCTTATAGTGTCCCCTTTGTAGCCCAGGGCAAGTATAAACTCCTTAAATCCATGAAAAGCATAATGCTTCATGATATGCCATAAAATCGGTTTGCCCCCTATTTCAATCATAGGTTTGGGTTTATACTCAGTTTCTTCACGCAGTCGCGTACCCATTCCACCACATAATATGATTACTTTCATCTTTAAATCCTGCTCGTCCTAATACTTTTACTAAAAAACATAGATTTTGACTTGCATATACCACTCTTCAAGGATTAGACAAATTCACTCATCATAAGTGCTTATGTAGATCAAAAAATCACTTCATCTTTTGTGAAATACACGAAAATAGTAGTTGTTTAGCACCAGTTCTCTCAAAATGATAGTCTGTTTCTGATATCATCGGCATCGCCATAGCACGCAAGTTTTTCCTGAATTGCTTGCCGTGCAACCAAAGCATTCCGCCCAATCTCTGAGAGACAATACTCCGACCGTGATGTTGAAGGACTTCTACCACAGTCAACTTGTCCTCTATCTGCATTCGCTCTATGACATCCAGGTCTTCCTGATGGGTAGAGGATTTTTTGGAAAACCTCTGATCTCTATAAAACGGTCAATGAACAATTGGAACGGATAAGTACAGCATCATTGCGGGCTTACAACTTGTGTGCAATACCACTGATAAGTTTGCTCGATGCCGTCGCGCAGCGGGATTCGGTGTTGCCAACCCAATTCGTGCATGCGTGTCACATCCAAAAGCTTTTGCGGCGTGCCGTCGGGCTTGCTCCTGTCATAGATCAACTCGCCGTCATAGCCGACCACCTCGGCGATCACCTGTGCCAACTCTTTGACCGCCAGATCCTCACCGGTGCCGACATTGAGGTGGGAAATCCCTTGTGAATAGAGATCCCGGGCTTGCACATTCTGCAAAACAAACATTATGGCATCGGCCAGATCGTCGACAAACAGGAATTCCCGCCGCGAGCGGCCGCTGCCCCAGATCTGCACGCTCGGGAGACGGCCGATTTTGGCCTCATGGAATTTGCGAATCAAGGCCGGCAACACATGCGAAGTCTCGAGATCGAAATTGTCCGCCGGACCGTACAGATTGGTCGGCATGAGAGAGAGAAAATTGCAGCCGTACTGGCGATAATAATTTTCACACAGCTTCAAGCCGGCGATCTTGGCGACCGCATACGGCTCGTTGGTCGGTTCCAATGGACCGGTCAGCAGATATTCTTCCTTCAACGGCTGCGGCGCCAGTTTGGGATAGATGCACGAGCTGCCGAGAAAAAGCAGTTTCTCGACCCCATACTGGTACGCCGAATGGATGAGATTGGCGGCGATCAGCAGGTTGTCATAGATAAACTCGGCGCGATAAGTGTCGTTGGCCAGTATGCCGCCCACTTTGGCGGCGGCGATGACCACCACCTCAGGCCGCTCCTGGTCAAAAAAGGCTTCGACGTCCTGCTGCCGGCGCAAGTCCAATTCAGCAAACGCACGGGTGATGATCCGGCTGCAGCCGCGAGCAGTTAGCAGCCGCAACAGTGCCGAACCGACCAGGCCTGTATGGCCTGCAATATAGATTTTTTTATCGCTCAAATTCATCAGATCTCAAGACAAGCCGAGGTTTTAAATTTGCTGTAAAAGCACACAAAGTAAATTCACCACAGAGGTAACGGAGAAAAGAAGAGAAAACGGAGAAAAACGACGAAAATTGGAAAAAAATAGATAAAAATTATTGGTTTTTTCTCTGTGTCCTCTGTTTTTCTCTGTGTCCTCTGTGGTTCATTTCCTTTTATGCTAAAAACTTACCACAGAGGTAACGGAGAAAAGCAGAGAAAACGGAGAAAAACGATGACAACTGGAAAAAAACAGATAAAAATTATTGATTTTTTCTCTGTGTTCTCTGTTTTTCCTCTGTGATCTCTGTGGTTTGCTTTGTTTGAGACAAAATAATGACCACAGAGGTAACGGAGAAAAGAAGAGAAAACGGAGAAGAACGATGAAAATTGGAAAAAAATAGATAAAAATTATTGGTTTTCCCTCCGTGCCCTCTGTTTTTCCTCTGTGTCCTCTGTGGTTTGCTTTATCTGTGAGAAAATAATCACCACAGAGTTAACGGAGAAAAGAAGAGAAAACGGAGAAGAAACATGACAACTGGAAAAAAATAGATAAAAATTATTGGTTTTTTCTCTGTGTCCTCTGTTTTTCCTCTGTGTCCTCTGTGGTTCATTTCCTTTTATGCTAAAAACTTACCACAGAGGTAGCGGAGAAAAGAAGAGAAAACGGAGAAGAACCATGACAACTGGGAAAAACAGATAAAAATTAGTGGTTTTTCTCTGTGTCCTCTGTTTTTCTCTGTGTCCTCTGTGGTTCATTTCCTTTTATGCTAAAAACTTACCACAGAGGTAACGGAGAAAAGAAGAAAAAACGGAGAAGAACGATGAAAATTGGAAAAAACAGATAAAAATTATTGGTTTTTTCTCTGTGCCCTCTGTTTTCCTCTGTGTCCTCTGTGGTTCATTTCCTTTTATGCTAAAAACTTACCACAGAGGTAACGGAGAAAAGCAGAGAAAACGGAGAAAAACGATGACAACTGGAAAAAAACAGATAAAAATTAGTGGTTTTTCTCTGTGTCCTCTGTTTTTCTCTGTGTCCTCTGTGGTTTGCTTTGTCTGTGAGAAAATAATCACCAGAGTTAACGGAGAAAAGAAGAGAAAACGGAGAAGGACCATGACAACTGGAAAAAACAGATAAAAATTAGTGGTTTTTCTCTGTGTCCTCTGTTTTTCTCTGTGTCCTCTGTGGTTCATTTCCTTTTATGCTAAAAACTTACCACAGAGTCAACGGAGAAAAGCAGAGAAAACGGAGAAGAACCATGACAACTGGAAAAAAACAGATAAAAATTAGTGGTTTTTCTCTGTGTCCTCTGTTTTTCTCTGTGTCCTCTGTGGTTTGCTTTGTCTGTGAGAAAATAATCACCACAGAGGTAACGGAGAAAAGCAGAGTAAACGGAGAAGAACGATGAAAATTGGAAAAAACAGATAAAAATTATTGGTTTTTTCTCTGTGTCCTCTGTTTTCCTCTGTGTCCTCTGTGGTTTGCTTTGTCTGTGAGAAAATAATCACCACAGAGTCAACGGGAAGTTTAAATTTCCTTATTCAATTCGATAAATTCGTCCACCGTAATCCCGCCTCTACGAATTAGACCACGAACCAGTCCTGGGGCAAACTCTCGATGATTTGGAATAGATAAAATGGATCGATTCTCATGCCAAAGTATCATATGGCTGCCGGTTTGGTGATCCAGTTTATATCCCAAACGGCAAAATATTTTTACAGCGTTTTGCCCGGATATATTGGATAAAACTCCCATTGCTAGATTGCTACTTCACCAATAAAGGAGATGGCACTCTGAGGTTCAAATGAATGCCCGTGTTTCTCTAACACAAGCAAATACCCCTTGATGGCATCTTTGATATTTGCCAGCGCCTCATCGAGCGTCTTTCCCTGACTCAAGCAACCAGGTAAATCAGGGACTTCAGCGACATATCCCTGATAATCCGGATCAAATGTAAAGAGGACTTGAAATTTCATATCAGCTCCTATATAGGGAACGTGGGCACGTGTGCACGTGCTAACGTGTGAACGTGGAAACGTTTTAACGTGCGAACGTGTCAACGTGTCAACTCTTCATTGACGCGGTCCCACTGTCTGTTCAGGTATAGATTATCGACCCATGTTTTGATAATGGTGTAATCAAGCAGATCCCCGGAAATGGCGATCATCCCGCCTATATCATTTAAATGCTTTTCCGATCCACCCTCGCGAAAATAGATCAACTTTTCGATGATGACATATTCCGGAGGCGCGATATAAATGCTTCCTTTTATACCCAGGGAGATTTGCTTTTTATGCTGCATCGCCCATCTGTGCAATTCATCCCTGGCGCAAACATACATATCCGCCTTGTAGCCTGTCTGGTGATGAATGACGTTAAAATGGCCGCGCTGCGGTCTGCGCGCTTCCACCACCAGCACCTCAATCGGTGGACAGTAGAATTCTGTCAATGGAAAAAGGCTGACAAATTCGTTTATACGTGCAGTTGGAATCACCAGCACCACATCGAGATCATTGGTGAAGCGGGGTGTGCCGTAAACCATGGCGGCAACCGAACCGGTGGCCATGTATTCAAAACCAGCCCGGTCCAGTGGTGCAGTAAAAAGCAGAAATATCTCATTCTGTTGCATTTAAAAATATTTCATCAAGTTTTTGTTCAATTTCCTCTTCGGTCCATTGCGGGCGAAGGGTTCTCAAAGCCGCTCGTTTGAGGGCGCGGGCGTCTCGGTAAAAGCGATCCACAAGGGCCAATTTTTGCATCGGCGACATAGCCCGGTAGATGGCGATTTCTTCTCTTGTAAGGATGTTTTCTGTCATGGTTAACGTGTTAACGTACAGACGTGGAAACGTGTGAACGTGCTAACGTTTGAACGTGTGAACGTGCTAACGTGTCAACGTGCTAACGTGGAAACGTGCTAACGTGTCAACGTGTGAACGTGTGAACGTGTAAACGTGCTAACGTGGAAACGTGCTAACGTGGAAACGTGTGAACGTGTCAACGTGTCAACGTGCGAACGTTCAAATGTCTTTTCTGTATTCCGCATCGTCGTCGCGAATGCGTTGGCCGAAGACGCGTTCTTCCAAATTGCCGAGACGCTCTTCGTGAAAGCTAAGCGTGGCAGAGATGGCGCGTTGTTCAAGTAGCATAATATCGAATTTTTTTGCCATCCCATCCAGGATATCGATCACCTGATCGAGGCGCTGCTCCACACGCTCCAACCGCTGTTCCACCTGATCGAGCCGCTGCTCCACACGGTCTAGCCGCTGTTCCACACGATCGAGCCGCAACTCCACTCGACTCAGTCTTTGCTCGACTGCATCGATTCTTCTATCCAGACGCTCAATATCGGCCTTGTCGGCTTTTTGATCGAGCTGTTTACCGATTGAGTCGAGTCTGTTTTCGATTGATGAATTGAGCATTTCTTGTGTTTTTCCCCCTCTGTGTCCTCTGTGGTTCATTTCCTTTTATGCTAAAAACTTACCACAGAGGTAACGGAGAAAAGAAGAGAAAACGGAGAAGAAACATGACAACTGGAAAAAACAGATAAAAATTATTGGTTTTTTCTCTGTGTCCTCTGTTTTCCTCTGTGTCCTCTGTGGTTCATTTCCTTTTATGCTAAAAACTTACCACAGAGGTAACGGAGAAAAGCAGAGTAAACGGAGAAGAACGATGACAACTGGAAAAAACAGATAAAAATTATTGGTTTTTTCTCTGTGTTCTCTGTTTTTCCTCTGTGTCCTCTGTGGTTCCTTTTCTTTTATGGTAAAAAACTTATCACAGAGTCAACGGAGAAAAGAAGAGAAAACGGAGAAGAACCATGACAACTGGAAAAAACAGATAAAAATTATTGGTTTTTTCTCTGTGTTCTCTGTTTTTCCTCTGTGTCCTCTGTGGTTCATTTCCTTTTATGCTAAAAACTTACCACAGAGTCAACGTAGAAAAGAAGAGAAAACGGAGAAAATCAATTAGACAGAAGCCGCTTAATGCCATCTTTGAGCAAGACAACATTAAAATTGATTAACAAACCAGCCTGTTTTTTTGCTAATTTTAAATAGCTTAAAAGCTGTGCTTGGTCTCTAACAGAAATTTCATTCACCGATTTGCATTCCACTATGACCCGATCATCTATTAAAAAATCACATCGAAAACCGATGTCCATTTTTACATCATCATAAATGACCGGTATTGCTTTTTCCTTCTCAAATTGAATTTCTGCTTTGGTTAGTTCATGGGCAAGTGCCATCTGATATACACTCTCGAGTAAACCGGGTCCTAATACCCGATGAACTTTTATTGCCAAACCAATAATGCGTTCTGTTAATTCATTTATTTCTTCCGGATCCATTAAAATATCTCAATTTAACTCTGTTTTCCTCTGTGTCCTCTGTGGTTGGTTTTGTTTGTGAGAATATAATCACCACAGAGTCAACAGAGAAAAGCAGAGAAAACGGAGAAGAACCATGACAACTGGGAAAAAACAGATAAAAATTAATGGTTTTTCTCTGTGTCCTCTGTTTTTCCTCTGTGTCCTCTGTGGTTCATTTCCTTTTATGCTAAAAACTTACCACAGAGGTAACGGAGAAAAGAAGAGAAAACGGAGAAAAACGATGAAAATTGGAAAAAAATAGATAAAAATTATTGGTTTTTTCTCTGTGTTCTCTGTTTTTCCTCTGTGTCCTCTGTGGTTTGCTTTGTCTGTGAGAAATTAATCACCACAGAGTTAACGGAGAAAAGAAGAGAAAACGGAGAAGAACGATGACAACTGGAAAAAAATAGATAAAAATTATTGGTTTTTTCTCTGTGTTCTCTGTTTTTCCTCTGTGTCCTCTGTGGTTTGCTTTGTCTGTGAGAAATTAATCACCACAGAGGTAACGGAGAAAAGAAGAGTAAACGGAGAAAAACCATGACAACTGGAAAAAACAGATGAAAATTATTGGTTTTTTCTCTGTGCCCTCTGTTTTTCCTCTGTGTCCTCTGTGGTTGGTTTTGTCTTTGAGAATATAATCACCACAGAGGTAACGGAGAGATTGGTGACTGGTGATTGGTGACTGGTTATTTCAACTCTTCAACTATTTTACGCGTGAACGTGTGAACGTGTCAACGTGCGCACGTGTCAACGTTGGAACGTGGAAACGTGTCAATGGTTTATTCAAACTCTTTTTTGTTCAACCCGGATTGCCGAATGATCGATCTCAATGTCCCTTGTTTGATTTCATCATGATCGGGTACCGGTACGGTTACGGTATCGTCCGAAAGCTTTTTCTGCATCACAATATGACTGCCTCGTTGTCGAACCACAGTGTATCCGTGTTTGGCAAGAATTGAGCGGACTTGTTTCCCCGACAAAACGCGCAGTTTACCCAACTGCGACCTCTACCTGTGTCACGAATATTTCACTGCGAAAGCGTCGCTTTATTTCTTTGGGTGAAGCGGTTGCAAAAAAGAGTTCGAGCGCTTCCCGCAGATTTGCAAGTGCCTGTTCAATCGAATCACCCTGACTCGCAATATCCAGCTCAGGACAGAGTGAAACATATCCTGCTTCTGCGGTTTCGATGATGGCTGTTAATTTCATCTCATCATTCCATTTGTTTAAGAAACTGGTGACTGGTAATTGGTGATTGGTAACTGGTTATTTCAACTCTTCAACTTTTCAACTCTTTTACTTTTTTACTTTTTCAAAAATTTTACTCTAGTTGATGACGTATGCGAATGCTGTTTGCGGTGATGACCGTAAAGCTATTCATCAATTGGTTTTGATGTTGTTGAAGCGCATTCGAAACAATATCACATTTTTGCCATGAGGGCAATCCACATAAGCGAATTAAAACAATTCCCCGGCTCACAAGATTTTGCCTGAATACCAATTCACCAAAGTCTTTATCAGCAGTGAGCAGCAAGCTTTTTTCAGCATTGGATCGATCAAGGACTTTTTGATCTGTAATACCTGGTTTTTGTTCTGCGATATAAATCACCGAATGCCCTTCAGCCCTCAATCGCAGAACAATCGCTTTATCCACGCTTTCATCCACAACAATCTTCATCAAGTGCGTTCTTTTACGGGATAAATGACATCAGCTTTTAATGCTTGAGCGGCGAAGCTTAAAGCATCTTGTATGGATTTTCTTGTCAAGCGAGGATGCGCCGCAAGAATCTCTTCAATGGTTTCACCGCAAGAGAGTTTTTCAAGAATCAACTCAACTGTTATGCGGGTGCCGGCAACAACAGGCTTTCCCATCATTATCTTGGGATCAGAAATGATTCCTTGTTTGTTCATGGTACACCTTTTGCAAAAATTTAAAAACTGCAGAAAGTAGTAATATGCGAAAACGTGCGAACGTGTCAAAGTGTCAACGTGTGAACGTGTCAACGTGCGAACGTGTCAACGTGTTAACGTGCGAACGTGGGAACGTGGGAACGTGCGAATGTGGGAACGTCGCCAATTATTAATTCAAACGGCTCAAAAATTACCGACATGTCAAGAATTCATCGGGATCAACACCTGCTTGATTGAGAATAGCCCTCAACGTCCCTTCCGGTATTTCTCCAGGATGATTGGGTATGGTTGTATACAATTTGGTTTGTGAATTATACCATATTTCATGACTTCCGGCTGCTTGTCGATCGAATACAAATCCAAAACGCTTCAACCTTTTAATAATTTCGCGATAGCGGAATCCGGCAAGTCGGCCCATATCCTCAAACTCCGACCACGAGAGGGATGCTCAGCTTTTCTTGGACATCCAGCAAATCGATCTCTTCTGAGCGCTCGGAGCGCGCCTCCATGAGCCTTCGCACCACATCTCTGGCAATTTCCAAAGTCTCAGACACCGTTCTGCCTTGTGCCACCAATCCCTGCACATCGGAAGATGTTGCCAAATAAACGCCTTCCGGCAATTTTTCTATAGTGATGTTGATAATTTTTTCCATGACCTCATGATCCTCTCTCAACAAACTAAAAACTGGTTACTGGTGATTGGTGACTGGTAACTGGTGACTTGTCACTTCAACTTTTCAACTTGTTTACGTGTCAACGTGGGAACGTGTCAACGTGCTAACGTGAGAACATGTCAACGTGTGAACGTGCAAACGTGTCAACGTGCAAACGTGGAAACGTGGGAACGTGTGAACGTGTGAACGTGTAAACGTGCGAACGTGTCAACGTGGAAACGTGCGAACGTGTCAACGTGCGAACGTGTCAACGTGTCAACATGTCAACGTGTCAACGTTAGTAGAGCATTTTATATGCATCCGGATCGAGTTGGATAAAGGTTTTGATCAGCTTATCCAGAGATGCCGGGCGCGAAGCGAGATAAGCAGCGGCGAGGAGTTCGCGGCCGCGCCGCAATTCGCGCAATGCCGGCCGCCAACGCCGGTCCATGGCGCATAGATCGAAAAGTTCCAATGCCCGCTCCAAAGCATTCCGGTATTCCTGCGGATTGCTCCGCAAGTTGTTGGCGCGATTGAGCTCATTTACCGCCATAAGAAGCTGCTGACTCTTGGGGAATCCGGCAAAGCGTCCGGCCAGGCTCGTATGCCAGCGGCTCATTGCGGCGCTCCCGGAATGTTTTCCTCTGGCGACAACAACAATTCCTCCACCAGGCGGATAACTCTTCGGCGCGCGCCTTCATCCAGGATCTCCATCGACGCATTGTCGTCAGCCGGACGAATATTGATAAAACTGGTAAACTCGATCCTCTCTTCAGGCATATTCCAGGGATGGTTGCTTCAACTCTTCAACTCTTGAACTTTTCAACTTGTTTACGTGCGAACGTGCGAACGTGTTAACGTGTTAACGTGTCACGTGTCAACGTGTCAACGTGTTAACGTGGGAACGTGTTTAATATACTTCATCGTGTGTTCCCAGGGTAATAAGAAAAATAGCGCATTCATTTGATTCTTTTTTATCAATCAGTTCAAAAATGAGGCGATGCTGGTATCCAACTGAGCATGAGTATACTCCACTCAGTTTTCCTTTCAATTTATGGGTTTTAAGACGTGGATCAAAGGGATCAGTCACAAGAATATTGAGCGTATCCTGAAGGTCTGTCAAAAGTTGCGAATTACGGCGTTTTAAGCTCTTGATCGTTCTGATAAACGTTTTACTCCATATCAGCGTTCTCATTCCATAATCTCTCGCATCAGGTCGTCAACAGTTCCCTTTTTAATTTTTCCTTTTCTGTATTCTTGTTTTGCTTCCCGGATATTTTTTACCAATTCTTCCCTTTTTTCATCAATCAACCGTTTTTGCAGAATTTCCAGTAACTGTTCACGCTCTTCGATAGTCATCGAATCGACCATCTCAAGAGCTTCGTCAAAGGTATTCACTTTCATTTATGTATCTCCCTAAAAACGTGTTAACGTGCGAACGCGTAAACGTGGGAACGTGTTAACGTGCGAACGTGTCAACGTGTAAACGTGGGAACGTTCAAACGTCTTTTCTGTATTCCGCATCGTCGTCGCGAATGCGTTGGCCGAAGACGCGTTCTTCCAAATTGCCGAGACGCTCTTCGTGAAAGTTAAGCGTGGCAGAGATGGCGCGTTGTTCAAGTAGCATGATATCGAATTTTTTTGCCATCCCATCCAGTATATCGATCACCTGATCCAGCCGCTGCTCCACACGCTCCAACCGCTGTTCCACCTGATCCAGTCGCTGCTCCACACGATCCAGCCGCTGTTCCACACGGTCCAGCCGCTGCTCCACACGGTCCAGTCGCTGTTCCACACGATCGAGCCGCTGTTCCACATGATCGAGCCGCAACTCCACTCGAGTCAGTCTTTGCTCGACTGCATCGATTCTTCTATCCAGACGCTCGATATCGGCCTTGTCGGCTTTTTGATCGAGCTGTTTACCGATGGAGTCGAGTCTGTTTTCGATTGATATATTGAGCATTTCTAGTGTTTTTTTCCCTTCTATGTCCTCTGTGGTTCATTTCCTTTTATGCTAAAAACTTACCACAGAGGTAACGGAGAAAAGAAGAGTAAACGGAGAAGAACCATGACAACTGGAAAAAAACAGATAAAAATTATTGGTTTTTTCTCTGTGCCCTCTGTCTTCCTCTGTGTCCTCTGTGGTTCATTTCCTTTTATGCTAAAAACTTACCACAGAGGTAACGGAGAAAAGAAGAGTAAACGGAGAAGAACCATGACAACTGGAAAAAAACAGATAATAATTATTGGTTTTTTCTCTGTGCCCTCTGTCTTCCTCTGTGTCCTCTGTGGTTCATTTCATTTTATGCTAAAAACTTACCACAGAGGTAACGGAGAAAAGAAGAGAAAACGGAGAAAAATTTAATTGTTTTTTCTCTGTGTTCTCTGTTTTTCCTCTGTGTCCTCTGTGGTTCATTTCCTTTTATGCTAAAAACTTACCACAGAGGTAACGGAGAAAAGAAGAGAAAACTGAGAAAATCAATTTGACAGAAGCCGCTTAATGCCATCTTTGAGCAAGACAACATTAAAATTGATTAACAAACCAGCCTGTTTTTTTGCTAATTTTAAATAGCTTAAAAGCTGTGCTTGGTCTCTAACAGAAATTTCATTCACCGATTTGCATTCCACTATGACCCGATCATCTATTAAAAAATCACATCGAAAACCGATGTCCATTTTTACATCATCATAAATGACCGGTATTGCTTTTTCCTTCTCAAATTGAATTTCTGCTTTGGTTAGTTCATGGGCAAGTGCCATCTGATATACACTCTCGAGTAAACCGGGTCCTAATACCCGATGAACTTTTATTGCCAAACCAATAATGCGTTCTGTTAATTCATTTATTTCTTCCGGATCCATCAAAATATCTCAATTTATCTCTGTTTTCCTCTGTGTCCTCTGTGGTTGGTTTTGTTTGTGAGAATATAATCACCACAGAGTCAACGGAGAAAAGAAGAGAAAACGGAGAAAAACCATGACAACTGGAAAAAAAAGATCAAAATTATTGGTTTTCTCTCTGTGCCCTCTGTTTTTCCTCTGTGTCCTCTGTGGTTCCTTTTCTTTTATGGTAAAAAACTTACCACAGAGTCAACGGAGAAAAGAAGAGAAAACGGAGAAAAATTTAATTGTTTTTCCTCTGTGCCCTCTGTTTTTCCTCTGTGTCCTCTGTGGTTTGCTTTGTCTATGACAAAATAATCACCACAGAGGTAACGGAGAGATTGGTGACTGGTGAACGTGCTAACGTATGAACGTGTCAACGTGGAAACGTGCCAACGTGTTGACGTGCGAACGTGTCAACGTTTCAACGGAAAAAAATCATCATTCCGAATAAGTGTGGATCCAGTCGATATCATCGAGGTCTTTTTTGCGGCCGGCTTGTTTTTTCAATTCGATCAAATGCTCACGAGAGACAAAATTGGCTTTCACACCAAAATAACGGCCTTCGATTCTTTGCTGAAAGGCCGAGTCAAAGTCGATCCCCAAACCCGTGATCAAGTCGATGCGGATGGGCGCGACACCGAGTTGAATCACTTTATCCGGATCGGTAAAATCATCCGCCGAAAGATCCAGGCCCGCGAATCCGAATGACTGCAGCACAGCGATCATTTTTTGTGCATTTTCAGAGCTGTGGTCGATCCAGATATCCATATCATTGGTGAATTTCGGCCGGCTGTGAAAGCCGACCGCGTATCCGCCGACGATGAGATAGCGGACCTGCTCAGCGTTCAATAACTCGATAAATTCTTTGAAGTCGTTCGGGATGTTCATCTTTTATCGCCCAGACTTGCGCGCGAATGGCTTCGAGAATGATCAACTTTTCGTCGCCGGACAATTCTTTCCAATAGCGGATGTCGTCGATTTCCTGTTCCTGCAGCGAAGAGTATTTTTTAATGATTTTTTCCATTTTATGTGGGAACGTCTCAACGTGTTAACGTGGAAACGTGTGAACGTGTCAATGTGGGAACGTGTCAACGTGTTAACATGTCAACGTGCGCACGCAAGAACGTTACTTCTTCTCCGAGCCATAATAATGCGAATATTTGTATCCATAGTTGTAGCCGTAGCCGCGCTGCAGGCGGACGCCGTTGAGGATGACGCCCAGCACATGTGCCTTGCTTCTATTGAGTGCGGCAAGCGCTTCGCGGCCGTTCTTGTGGTTGGTTTCGGCAAAGCGAAAGACAAGCAGCACGTTTTTGACATGCGTCGACCACAGCAGCGGATCGGTTACCACGCCCACCGGCGGCGAATCGATGATCAGCAGGTCAAAGATGCGCTGCAGCTGCTGCAGCAGATCGGTCATGCGCTGGCTGGCGATCAGTTCCACCGGATTGGGCGGCAGGGTGCCGGCCGGCATGAGCTTGAGCTTGGGCGTCTGTGTGGGCCGGATCGCCTGTTCCAGGGCCAGGCTGCGCACCGCGCAGTCGGACAATCCCGGATCGCGCGTCACTCCGAACACCTGGTGCTGCATGGGTTTGCGCAGATCGCCGTCGATCAACAGCACGTTCTTGCCCAGCTCGGCAAAGGCGATCGCCAGGTTGGCCGAGGTCAGCGTCTTGCCCTCGCCCGGCATCGAACTGGTCACCAACAGGCTGGTGATCTCTTCGTCCACGTTGGCGAACTGCAGATTGGTGCGCAGGGTGCGGTAATTTTCGCCCACCGGGTCGCGCGGCTTGAGGGTCGAGATGAGCTGCGACCGATACATGGCGGTCATCGCTTTGTCGCTCAGTTCGCCATTGCTGCGGCTTTTGGCGGCGATGATCGGCACGCTGCCCAACAGGGGCGCGCCCAGCATTTTTTCCACCTCATCGGCCGACTTGATGGTGTTGTCGGTGTACTCGCGCAACAAAGCCAGGCCGAAACCCATTCCGAGGCCCAAAAACAGGGCCATGGCCAGTTTGCGCGGTATTTTGGGGTCGATCGGCTGCCTGGGCAGTGTCGGTTGATCGATGATGCGGATACCGCCGGTGCCGGTGGCCGACTTGATGCGCGCTTCTTCGCCTTTTTCCAGTAAAATATTGAACAGATTCTCATAGACGGTGCGCGAGCGGCGCAACCGCGCCTCTTCGATGGCGCGCTCCACCAGGCGCGGATTGTCCTGGCGGTATTTCTGCACCAGGCGCTGGTAGTAGCGCTCGCGGTTTTTCAGCATGTAGAGGTTGAGCTCTTCCTTGACCCGGTTCTGGCGGATCTCGTCCCACAGCGACTGATCCAGGCTGCTGCTGCTTTTGCCGTCGGCGCTGCGGCTGACCATTTCCTGAAACAGATCGCCGCGCACCTGTTCGATCTGGCGGTCGAGTTCAGCGGTGGCGCGACCGGCGGTGGCGCGTGCGGTGCGCTGCTCGATCAGCCGGTCGAGCTCGGCGCGCAACTCCCTGACGCGCGGGGAATCGATTTCGTTCAAACCCGGCTCGCTCGGCGCCTTGAGGTTGCGCAGGCGCTGGTCATAGGCGCTGATGTTGGCTTCGGCCAGCTCGCGCTGCGCCTGCACCTCGATCAGCTGCTCCTCCAGATCGAGAAAGCGCTTCAACAAACCGCCTTCGTCGTCGCCGGAAACCATGCCGATGCTGCCGCGGCTGAACTCCTGCAGCTCGCGTTCCGCCTCTTCGAGTTTGTCGCGCGAGATCTCTTTTTGCTTTTCCACATAGTCGACGATGTTGCGCGTCTCTTCCAGCTCGATCTGGCGGCAACGGGTCTTGAACGCTGTCACCGCAATTCTGGCGATGGCATAGGAGAGGTGCGGCTCCCCGGTGGTCACCGAAAAGCGCACCAGTTCGAATTCGGTCGGCGTGATGCTGATCCCTTCCTGCAGCAGTTCCTGAATCTCTTCTGCAGGCAAGCCGGAGGCCTGGATGACCGAATCGCTCTCGATCTCATGCCAAACCATTTCCTGGTAGGTCTGGCTGGTGAGGAGGGCCTGATAGAAATCGATCGAGCGCGTCGACGAGCTGGAATCGTACCACCAATCGACGTTGCCCAGCAGTTTGTCCAGGCCTTTGTCCGGGCTCTCGATGGTAAAGGTGGCCACCGACCGATAGAGCGGCGGCCGCGTCAAGTAATAGGCTGTGCCGCCGCCGAACACCAGCAGCGTGGCGGCCAGGATGATCCACTTGCGGCGCAAGAGGATGTTCAGATAATCCTGCAGCGTCCATTCGCGGGAAGCGGCAGGATCGTTGTCGCTAAAAGCACTCATGGAAGCCATGTTCTGGGAAGAGATGCGGTTAAAAGAGTCATGTTGCGCCTGCTGCCTTTAGAGCGAAATCGGCAATGTTCTTCCCCTTCGCACTTGCCATTTCGCTCCGGGCACTCAGTCATTAATCCTGACCACGTACCACACCGCGATGGCGATGGTGGAGACGTCGCGGGCGATGGTGAGCAGATTGCGCCACAACCCGGGCCCTTTTTCCGGCACGATGATGACGTCGCCGGGCTTGACCACCGGCAACTGCGCCGCTTCGCCGGCGGTGAAATAGCGGTCGAGATCGATCTTGAAATCCACCGCCTTTTTGCGCGACGGCGAGATGTAGCGCACCTTGCCGAGATCAGCCTTGACCGTCGGTCCGCCGGCCTGCAAAAGCATGTCGAGAACCGTGGCGCCGCGGTACTCAGCAAACGCGCCCGGTTTGTTCACCGCGCCGATCACCTTGACCGTGGACAACAGCGGATTGCCGGTGACCAACACCAGATCGCCCTCCTGCAGAGCCGGATTTTGCTTGAGATCGCCTTCGAGCAGAAAGAGCTCCAGATCATAGACCGATTCCGTCGTGCGGCCGGCCTCGGTGCGGCGCAGCTGCACCGCTTCGGCGCGCGCGCCGGGCAACAAGCCGCCTGCCGCTGCCAGAGCGCCCTGCAGGCTGGAATTGACCGGCACCTGCAAAATGCCGGGATTTTTCACCATGCCGGCCACATGGACGCTGACCGTCGATTTGGTGGAAAAATTGACCGTCACCACCGGATAGGTGTCGAGATAGCGGCTGAGCTGGGCGACGATGATCTCGCGCAGCCGTTCCAGAGTCAGGCCGTCCACCGGCAGATTCTGCATAAAGGGGAAATCGATGGCGCCGTTCGCCCCGACCTGCACCGTGCGGCTGAGTTCCTGATGGCCGTAGACGACGATCTCGATCGCGTCGCCGGCCGCGATCTTGCGGTCCTGAGAAAAGAGCAGAGAGCAAGTTGCGAGCAGCAGAATGAGCAAAAGCGATGTTCTATGCATGTTAACCCCACAGGTAAGTCAAGTACCCGGATTCGGTGCTGCGCACCGCATCCGGGAAGGAGCGAAGTGAATTGCAGAGCGCGGGAAAATTTGCAGACCAGCAGTTCTCTTTCAGGCCGCGCCGGCGCCTGAAAAGGTGGACTGCGGCAGCGCAGTTTTTATGAGGCGGCCAGGTTAACGATGGTTTTTGGCCACAGCTACGCCATGTCACTCCCATATTGAGCCAATGGGAAGCGGCTGAAAATCAAAATGGAATTCCTGCAGTCCTTCGCTGGTGAGGCGGATCGCGTCGCCCTCACCTATCATAGAATAAAAAAGTGCCGTTGCGTATGGATAATAAATGGATAGAGTCCGGCAACCCTCGAATAGCCGAGCGTTAGAGGCAGGAATGGTCGTGCAAGTACACTACACCCCGTTGCCCAATGTTCCGCCTCTCGATGCGCTGGCTCCTTTGTCAAGTCGATTTGTCTCCCCCCAGTCGCTATCCGATCGCACGATTGATCACCAGAAGCATTGCCACATCAGGCAATCGTTGTAATATAGCAATCTGAAACACAAATTCAAGAAAAAAAACATAGGCCTGGCAAAAACATGTGCCGGCGCCGACCGCCGCAGCTGAAGTCAATCTTTCCTTAACCACGAAGGGGAAGCATTTCGTATTTCGGATTTCGGATTTCGAATTTCGAATTTCGAATTTTTGAAATCGGATTGATCGCCTGGGGCTAAATCGGGATTCGTTTTCTACGTGTGTGTTGAAATACTTCCAAATCCGGCTCCGGCGCTTCGCACCTTGTGATTTTTTCCCTTCGTGTTTTTTTCCTTCGTTTTTTTCCTTCGTGCTTTTTTTCCTTCGTGCCCTTCGTGTTAAAATCAGTTCCAAACACTGCTCTGATGCTTCGTGTTAAAATCAGTTCCAAACTCAGCCCTGGTGCCGCCGAATCCGCTTACCTTTTTCCTTGTTCCTTTTAACTTCGTGTTAAAATAAATTACGACTCCGGATCGGTACTGCCCATCGAATCAGTGAACCCCGAAGCCCTTAAAAAAAACGAAGGAATCGATTTTTTAAGCAGTTATTATTTTATGTTTTAAAGCTTTTTCCCTTCGTTTTTTTTCCTTCGTGCTTTTTTTCCTTCGTGCCCTTCGTGTTAAAATCAGTTCCAAACACTGCTCTGATGCTTCGTGCTAAAATCAGTTCCAAACTCAGCTCCAGTGCTTAGCCTCGAATCCGTTTTCCTTTTTCCTTTTACCTTTTGCCTTTCTCCTCACAAATACTGCTTGACAATTTAATTTTTTCCTTATATATTTCTATTCATTTTTAACGAAAATCGCCGTCATTTTCCGGTGTAGCTCAATCGGCAGAGCGGGTGGCTGTTAACCACTAGGTTGTAGGTTCGAGTCCTACCACCGGAGCCCCCAAAAAGGTCCAAAGAAGGACCTTTTTTATTTCGAATTTCGGATTTCGAAATTCGTATTTTTAAAAACATTTCGAAATTCAAAATTCTCTTCGCAATTCGACGTCCGAAATCCGAAATGCTCTTCCGAAATCCGCAATAACAAATGCTTTTCGAAATCCGAAATGCTCTTCGCCCTTCGACTTGCTCTTTTCCGAAATTCGAAATGCTCCTCACGAAATGCTCTTCGCCATTCTACTTGCTCTTTTCCGAAATCCGAAATCCGAAATCCGAAATTCGAAATAGTCTCTCCCCCGCTCTCTCGACCACCAGCACCCCTTCCTCTTCCCTGCCCCGCCACTTGTCTTTGTCGATGGTGCGCGGATCGCAATAGCCAAGATCGATTTTCCTGCACAGTTTTTCCGCAATGCCGGTGGCCAGGGTCACCCGGATGCGCGGTTTTTCCACCCCGTCGATGTACTCGCCGCTGCCCTTGACGTGGGTCGAGTGGGCCAGGATGCCGCCGGGAATGTGTTGAAAGCGCGGCCATTGTTTGAGATAATAATCGCGCACATGATAGCCGATCTGTTCGATCGCTTCGCCGTGGCTGATCGACAAGCGGGTGATGTGCGGCGCATGGATGACCACCTCGCCGCCGTCCGCCACCGCGGGTTCGATCTTGTACATGCACTTGCCGCCGGTCCACAAGTCCTCGTACATGGCCGGCGCACAGGCGAGCACGCGCTTGTATGGCCGTTCGCACCGGATCACATGGCGTTGCGCCGACAGATCTGCGGCAGCTGACCAGGCCGCTTCCGGCGCAGCGAACCACAAGCCCGCCGGACCGTCGTTTTCTTCCACCGTTGCGAAACAAAAGCGCTCGACCGGAATCAGCGCCGCGGCGCGGTCGACCACCGCCCGCACCGGCGTGTGCTTGACGCCGATGATCGCCCGGCTGGTGATGAGCGCGCCCAGCCAGTGAAACAGATCGATGATCTCCTGGCCGGCGATGCCGGGAAAGAAATACTTGTTGCCGCCGCTGAACCCCACCACCTCGTGCGGGAAAACCGGACCGATCACCAGCAGCCGGTCATAGTCGAGGATGCGGCGGTTGATCGTCACCTCGACGGACTGGTTCAGCAGACCACCGGACAATTCCGCCACCTCGTCGGCGCCGATGCGGCCGATGTTCACCAACTGGGCCGGATTGTGCCATTCGTGGTTGTAGAAATGGACCCAGGAGTAGTTCTGCCGATAGTCCGTTCGGGTCAACCCGACCCGGCGCAGAATCGCCTGTTCATCGAGGGGCGGATGGGTGCCGAGGGCGATCATGAAATCGAGCGCCCTGACCCGGCCGGCCAGCTCTCGAGTGACGCTGCGAAAGAGCCGGTCGATGCAGGCGGTGCGGGTCAGATCCGGAATGATCGCCAGCACCCGCTGATTGTTCCAATGCTCCGGCGCCAACGCCGCTGCGCAAATCCCGCCGATCTGCGATTCCGTCAACAGCCGATCCGGAAAGCCGAAACCGAGCAAATCTTGAGTCATAGCAAATCCTTTTTTAAAAGCAAAAAGGCAAAAGGAAAAAGGAAAAAAAGTGAACATCAATTCGAATGGTTACAGGTACTCAGCATAAGAGAAGCTACGCTGCGCATGTTGAGAATAGAGATGGGTTGAAGCGCCTTCCGATTTCCGGGGCTGAAGCCACGGGCCAAGATATGGCTCCCTCCGGGGCTCAGGATCATCATGGAGAGGCTGGAAGACCAGGAGCTCAACCTGGGCTGGCCTCCGGCATGCCAGATTAGCACCTACCCAGCCAGATGCTCACGCCTGATCAGGCAAACGACCTAAATCGCAAGAACGATCCCCTTAAATTGACCGGAGCGAGACCCCGCAGGCCGCTGCTTTTGCGGCCGAGGAGGCTCGCGCAGGCGCCGTAGGCTCCTGCCTTGCGCCTGCAGAAAAAGCCAAGTTCAACAAAAGTGCTGCTAATCCCAATCCCACAGGACAGGATGCAAACCGAGCGCAAGGCAGAGCCGGAGGCGAACAAGATAAAAGTTAACAATAAAACCTTTCAACTCTTCAACTCTTTCACCATTCCGTATGAAAAAACTCCCCTCTCGGCTTATCAACGCGCTCGTAGGTGTGGGCGCCAAAATAGTCGCGCTGCGCCTGCAGCAGATTGGCGGGCAGCCGCTCGCTGCGATAGCCGTCATAGTAGGCCAGGGCGCTGGAGAACGCCGGCACCGGGATGCCCAGCTCGGCGGCCCGGGCGACCACCGCACGCCAGCCGGCCTGGTTGGTTTCGATGGCGCGGCGAAACGCGTCGTCGAGCAGCAGGTCAGGCAGATCGGGCCTGGCGCGATAGGCGGACTGGATGTCGTCGAGAAAGCGGGCGCGGATGATGCAGCCGGCGCGCCACAGCCGGGCGATGGACGCCAGATCGAGTCCCCAGCCGTAATCGCGGTCGGCGGCGCGCAGCAGGCGAAATCCCTGGCTGTAGGAACAGATCTTGCTGGCATAGAGGGCCCGGCGGATATTGTCGATGAATTCGTCCCGGTCGCCGGCGAACTTTTTATCGGGTCCGGTCAGCACGCGGGCGGCGGCCTGCCGTTCCTCCTTGATGGCGCTGAGGGTGCGGCTAAAGACCGCTTCGGCGATGGTCGGTGCCGGCACGCCGAGATCCAGTGCGGTCTGGCTGGTCCACTTGCCGGTGCCTTTCTGTCCGGCGGTATCGAGGATCACGTCGACCATGGGCCGGCCGGTCTCAGCGTCGGTTTTGGCGAGGATGGCGGCGGTGATTTCGATGAGATAGCTGTGCAGTTCGCCGCGGTTCCAGTCGCTGAAAATCTCGTGCATCCGGAGCGGCGGCAATTCCAGCGCCTGCTGCATGAGGAAATAGGCTTCGCAGATCATCTGCATGTCGCCGTATTCGATGCCGTTGTGCACCATCTTGACGAAATGGCCGGCGCCGCCGGGTCCGATCCACTCGCAGCACGGCGTGCCGTCCGGCGCTTTGGCGGCGATCTTTTGCAGCATGGGCTTGATCGCCGGCCAGGCTTTGGCATTGCCGCCGGGCATGATCGACGGCCCGTGCAGCGCCCCTTCCTCGCCACCGCTGATGCCGCAGCCGACATAGAGAATACCGCTGGCCGCCAGCTCGGCCTCCCGCCTGGCGGTATCCATAAAATAGGTGTTGCCGCCGTCGATGATGATGTCGCCGGCCTGCAGATGCGGCTTGAGATCGGCAATCGCCGCGTCCACCGCCTTGCCCGCCGGCACCAAGAGCAAAATGCGGCGCGGCTTTTCCAGACCGGCCGCCAGCTCGACCGCAGTTTCGGCGACCGCTGCGTTCTTGCCGGCGAACAGTGCCGCCGCCTCTTGCCGGCGTTGGCTGTCGAGATCAGCAGCGATGACGCCAAAGCCGTTGCGCTCAAGATTGAGCGCCAGGTTGCGGCCCATCACACCCAGGCCGACGATGGCGATTGATTTTGGGGACATGGGGACCTCTCCTGAAAACATTTCGAATTGCGGATTTCGGATTTCGGAATACATTTCGAATGTCGGATTTCGAATTTCGGAATGCGAAGAGCGGAAGAGCATTTCGTAAGAGCATTTCGGATTTCGGAATTAGAAATTCGAAATGTCCTTCACTTCGAAATGCGAAATCAGAAATTCGAAATTAGAAATGTTTTTCATTTCGAAATTCGACATCCGAAATTCGAATTGTTCTCAGTTTCGCTTTTTTTTGGCAGTACGGCCGATGGCGGAAAAGATGCGGATCAATTCCGAGCACTCTTTTTCCAGGATGGAGAATTCCACCTCTCGATAAAGACCGCTTTGATCCAGCAATTCAAGCCAATACAGGGTTTCGCCCGCTTCCTTTTCGCTGATGGCAATTTTGTGGATGAAATCGGCTTTTGATTCGGCGCGGACCGCCTCCCGATAATTGGCGCCGATCGAGGTCGCGGATCTCAGCACTTGCGTTCCCAAGACCCAGGCCAGCTTGCTGCCCGGCATCTGCCTGACCAGCGCAATGATCGCCAAAGAAAACGCCCGCGTCCGATTTTCCAGATCCTGACGATTCATATCACCAACCGCCCGGAAAGTGCAACCAATCGCAATTATTTGCGATTATCTTACCGATATTATCGATAAAAAGCAAGCTAATTTTAAGAGCATTTCGAAATTCGGATTTCGGATTTCGAAGAGCGAAAGAGCATTTCGAAATTCGAATTTGGTATTTCGAAAAAAGAGCGTTTCGGAAGAGCATTTCGAATGTCGAAAAAATATTTCGAAATACGAAATTAGAAATTTAAAATGTCCTTCATTTCGACATTCGCAATCCGAAATCCGAAATGCTCTTCGAAATGTTCTTCATTTCGAAATTCGAAATTCGCAATCCGAAATGCTCTTCAGACTCCGCTGTACGCCGAAAACCCGCCGTCCACCGGCACCACGATGCCGGTCACAAAGGCCGAGGCCGGCGACAGCAGCCACAACAGGGTGCCGACGAGGTCCGCGGGATCGCCGAAGCGCGCCATCGGCGTGTGGCTGAGGATGGTTTTGCCCCGCTCGGTCAGCTCGCCGCTCGCCTGGTCGGTCAGCAAGAACCGGTTCTGCTCGGTGAGAAAAAATCCGGGCGCCAGGGCGTTGACGCGGATTTGCGGCGAATACTCTTGCGCCATGTGCACCGCCAGCCACTGGGTGAAATTGCTCACTGCCGCCTTGGCCGCCGAATAGGCGGGGATGCGGGTCAAAGGCCGAAACGCATTCATCGACGAAATATTGACGATGACGCCCTGTTTTTGTTCGGCCAGGTGGCGGCCAAAAACCTGACAGGCGAGCACGGTGCCGAGCCAATTGAGATCCTGGGTAAAGCGCAGCGCTTCCGCCGGCAGATCGAAAAACGGATTTTCCGCCGAAGTGGTGGCCTGCGGATGGTTGCCGCCGGCGGCGTTGATCAAGGCGTCGATCCGGCCGCAGCGGTCGATCACTGTCTGCGCCGCCGTCGTCAACTGTTCGCGGTCCAGCACATCGGCGGCGACGGAAAAAACTTGACCGCCGCCTGACTTGCCCAACTCGGCGATCTCTGCCGGCAAGTCGGGATTGCGGTCGATGACCGCCACAGCGGCGCCGCAGCGCAACAACCCGGCGACCATGGCCCGTCCGAGCACGCCGTTGCCGCCGGTGATCGCGATGATCTGGCCGCTGAAATCGTAGGCTTTTTTTATATCGATATTGTGCAATTTTTTCCTTTCGATGGAACTTTAACACGTTGACACGTTGACACGTTCCCACGTTAGCACGTTCCCACGTTCCCACGTTCCCACGTTAGCACGTTGACACGTTAGCACGTTCGCACGTTGACACGTTCCCACGTTCCCACGTTAGCACGTTGACACGTTAGCACGTTCCCACGTTACCACGTTCACACGTTCCCACGTTCACACGTTAGCACGTTGACACGTTAGCACGTTGACACGTTCCCACGTTAGCACGTTCCCACGTTCACACGTTAGCACGTTGACACGTTAGCACGTTGACACGTTCCCACGTTAGCACGTTGACACGTTCACACGTTCGCACGTAAAAAAAGAGGTCGTACATGGTTCTCGAAAAGATTTTTGCGTACGCCCGCAGCGATGGTCGCCCGGTGGTCGTCCAGCGCCCGGTAAAAGGTTTCGCCCATCTCCGCCGCCACTCCGTAGGCGACGTGCAACAGCTGGCGAAACATGGGATTGTAGCGCGGCTCTTGCTGCCGATGGCGGGTGTGGGCGACGAACGCTTCGCTGTCCCATTGCCTGACCTCCCTGGCGGTGGGCAATTGGCGCGGATCGATCTCGATGACCTCGCTGTAGGGAGCGCACAGCTCGGTCTGCCGCAGCAGCGCCCGGCAGGCGATCTCTTTGGCCAGATCCAGCCCTTCGCCGCCGGCCTGCGCCAGGCCAATGATCTCTTCCAGCCAGGTGGTGCCCGCGGTCTTGACATGCAGACCGGCGCCCGATTCCTGCAGCGCCGTGCGGATGCATCCGTAGATGGCGAACTTGTCGCTGCCCGAATGCAGGCTCAATTTGAGATCGGCCTTGAGATCGAAGGTTTTTATGGCCGCCTGCACAGCTGCCAGGTGTTGGGCGAATTCGCGGCCGAACAGGTCGACATCGCCGATATAGTCGACGCCTTTGTGAAAAGCGCCGCTGAAGCGCGGGGCGATCGTCTGCACCGGCACGCGTTCCCGGTCGAGCATGGCGAGGATAAAAAACAGCTCGGCCGGCGACTGCGGCCGCGCGGTTTCGTCCATGGAGACCTCGATGACGGTCGGCCGGTCGGCGCGCTGTTGGGCGATGCGGCGATAGATGCGTCCCGCTTCCTGCACGGCGGCCAGATAACCGGCGATCGCTGAATGCAGATCCGCCTCGGTCACCGGCAGCGGCGACAGCAGCCCCGGCACCGCCAGCGAACCGCAAAAGCGGCGGAATTCCTGCCAGGCCCGCTGTTGGTCGGCGGCCGCTGCCGCCTGGCCGATCATGGCGGCGACGTCGAGAGTGAAATAATCGCAGGCGTCGAGAAAGCCGTCCACGGTCTGCAGACCGATGTGGTCGGCGTCGACAAAATAGGCCTCCTGCCAGCCGGCAGCGGCAACCGCCGCATCAGCCGCCCGACGGCTGTCCGTTGGCGTGCTGCCGATGATGCGGTGTTCGCGAAACGATTTGTTCCACACCGGCGTGATCTCGACGCCCAGTGCCCGCGCCTCCTGCAGGGCAGCCAGCTGCGCCTCACCCTGCCTGCCAAACCGGTCCCCGATGCCGAGACTGTATTTGGATAAGTTAAACATGAATTCGTCCTCGTTCAAACTTGACACAATATTGAAAACATTTCGAATTTCTGATTTCGAATGTCGGAGTACATTTCTGATTTCGAATTTCGAAATACGAAATCCGCAATTCGAAATGCTCTTCCGAAATGCTCTATCGTTCTTTTAAATTCGAAATCCAAAATTCGATATTCGAAATGCTCTTCAGTATCCCAATACTTTTGGCAGCCACATGCTGATCTGCGGCACATAGGTGATCAGCAGCAGGGCGATGAACATCGCCACATAGAACGGCAGCAGCGGTTTGATCAGCCGGCCGATCGTGGTCTGCGCGATGCTGCAGCCGACGAACAGCACACTGCCCACCGGCGGGGTGCACAAACCAATGCACAGGTTGGCCACCATCATAATGCCGAAATGGAGCGGATCCATGCCCAGGTTGACCACCACCGGCAAAAAAATCGGCGTAAAGATCAAGACCGCCGGAGTCATGTCCATGACCGTGCCCACCGCCAGCAGCAACAAATTGATGATCAACAGCAACACGATCTTGTTGTCGGTAAGCGAGACCAGCGCCACACTCAGCGACTGCGGGATGTTTTCATACGAGAGGATCCATGACATCGCTTTGGAGGTGCCGATCAACAGCATGACGATCGCGGTGGTCTCGACGGTTTTGAGCAGAATGGCGGGCAATTCGCGCACCTTGACCTGGCGGTAGACCGCGACCGAGAGGATCAGCGAATAGACCACCGCGACGGCGCTCGCTTCGGTGGCGGTGAAATAGCCGGCGATGATGCCGCCGATGACGATGACGATCAGCAGCAGGCTGGGGACGGCGTCGACAGTGGTTTTTATAGCCTGGCGCAGGCTGGAGCGTTCGCCCACCGGATATTTGCGCCGCAGGCTGATGATGCCGGCCACCAGCATCAGGGCCAGGCCGACGAGAATGCCTGGCAGATAGCCGGCGATGAACAACGCGGCGACCGACACCCCGCCGCTGGCCAGCGAATAGATGATCAGGATATTGCTCGGCGGGATGAGCAAACCGGTGGTGGCGGCGGTCACCGTGATGGCGGCGTTAAAATTCTTGTCATAGCCTTCCTGGTTCATGATCGGAATCATGAATCCGCCCACGCCGGAAACGGCCGCCATCGACGAACCGGAAATGGCGCCGAAGAGCATGCAGGCGAGAATATTGACAAAGGCCAGGCCGCCGGGCAGCATGCCCACCAGCACCTTGGCGAAATCGATCAACCGCCGCGCAATGCCCCCCTGCCCCATCAGGATGCCGGACAGCACAAAGAACGGGATCGCCAGCAGGGCAAAACTGTCGATGCCCGAGGCCATCTGCTGAGCCACGGTGGTAACGGCCGGCCCCGGGGCGATGGTGAACAACATGGTCAGCACCGTGGCCAGACCGATGCCGATGGCGATCGGCACATTGAGCGCCAACAGCAGGACAAAACTGGCGACCAGGACCAGAATCGAGAGTTCCATAGCTCATCCTTCCTCGCAGGTCGAATCGGCATGAGCCGGCGCCGCGGATTTGCCGCGCAGCGCCAGCGCGATAAAATAGCCGGAATAGATCATCATCAGCACCCCGCTCAACGGCAGCACCGCATAAACCCAGGCCATGGGCATGCCGATCGCCGGCGAGATCTGTTTCAGAGTGTAGGTCAGCCTGACCAGGCGGATGCCGCCGATCAGCAGGATAAAGAGGGCGAACAGAAAGACCAGTGCCCAGGTACCCAACTCTGCCGCTTTCTTTTGCCGGCCGCGCAGGCGGCCGGTGAGCAGATCGATGCCCGGGTGAGCGCGCGTATAGAGCGCATAGCTGGCCCCCAGCAATCCGATCCAGATGAGCAGAAAGCCGGCCAGCTCTTCGGTGTAGGAACTGGGATTCTTGAGCACAAAGCGCGTAACCACCTGCCAGACCACATCGATGACGATGACGGCCATCAGCACCGTCAGAAAAGCGCCGAGCACAGCGGTCAGGCTCTTGATAAATTTGGTCATGGCAACTCCTCGTTTTCCAGCAAACAGCGATGTTACAGAGCAGCGATCTCCTGAATCAGGTCATAGATCGGCGTGCCGCGATACGATTCGTGCATCGGCTGCACCGCCTGGCGGAACGGCTCTTTGTCCGGTCGGGTGACCACCACGCCGGCTTCCTGCACGGTTCGCAGCGCTTCCTCACAGGCTTCTGTCCAGAGCCGGCGCTGATGGACGACCGATTCATCCACCGCCTGTTGCAGCCAGCGCTGTTCCTGTGGGGTCAGGCTGTTCCACACCGTGGTGGAGATCAACAGAATATCCGGTATCGAAGTGTGTTCGTCGAGACTGTAGTAGCGGCAGACCTCATAGTGGCGGGAGAGGTGAAAGCTGGGCGGATTGTTTTCGGCGCCGTCCACCACGCCCTGCTGCAGAGCGGTATAGAGTTCGGCCCACGGGATCGGGGTGGAAGAACCGCCCAGGGCCTGTATCATTTTGACCGAGGTGATGCTTTTCATCACCCGGATCTTTAAACCGCCTAGATCGGCCGGCGTTTCGATGGGTTTATCCTTGACGTAGAAACTGCGGCTGCCGGCATCGTAGAAACAGAGGCCGCGGAGAAAGACGGTTTCGCCGGCGAGCAGCAAGCGCTGGCCCACGGCGCTGTTGAGCACGCGCCAGCGGTGGTCGTCGTCGCGAAAGACATAGGGGATGCCGAAAATCACCATCTCAGGTACAAACGACTCCATCGGCGCGGTCGAGACTTTGGTCATGGCCAGGCTGCCGATCTGCAGCAATTCGATCAGCTCGCGCTCGCCGCCCAGCTGGCCGCCGGGGTAGATATCGACGCGCATGCGGCCCTGGGAAATGGCGGCCAACTTCTCGGCCATAAAGACCATGCCTTTGTGCACCGGGTGCGAGGTGTCGAGTTCATGCGCCAGCTTGAGCACCCGGGTTCGATCGCCTTCGGCGCAGTTGCCGAGGAGAAGCAGAGCCGGCAGAACCAGTACAAACAGTCGTTTTCTTATGGGCTTTGTCCGCCTACAGTTTATAAGCTTTCCGGACCAGATCGACGGTCAACGCGTGGATGATGGTCTGCGCCTCTGTGAAATCGATGATGTTGCGGCTGACTTTGGCGGCGAGAAAATCCGCATCGATCCGCCGGGCCAGGTCATGGCGCGCCGGAATCGACGGAAAGGCGCGCGTATCGTCATTGAACCCGACGGTGTTGTAAAAGCCGGCGGTTTCGCAGACCTGTTGGCGAAACCGGCGCATGCCCTCGATGCTGTCGTGAAACCACCAGGCCGGACCGAGTTTCATGGCCGGATAGTGGCCGGCCAAGGGCGCGAGTTCGCGGCTGTAGGTGCTCTCGTCTAGGGTAAAGACGATCAGCGTCAGGCGCGGATCGTTGCCACAGGCGTTGAGCAGTTCCTGCAGATTGCGGGTATACTCGGTGCGCAACGGGATATCGCAGCCTTTGTCCGGACCGAAGCGGTCGAAGATCTCGCGGTTGTGGTTGCGCAGCGAACCGGGATGGATCTGCATCACCAGACCATCGTCGATGCTCATGCGCGCCATCTCCATGAGCATGTGGGCGATAAAGGCATCGGCATCGCGTTGATCGGCCTTTGCGTGCAGGGCGCGCTGAAAGATCGCCTCGCATTCCGGCCGGCTCAGCCGATGCGTACAGGGCGACACGACACCCTGGTCGGTGGAAGTGGCACCGAAAGAGCGGAAAAAGTCGCGCCGGTTTTGCAGCGCCGCGATGAACGCATCATAAGAGGTGATATCGATGTTTGCGGCACCGGCCAGAGCCTCGATTTCAGCTCGCCAGCCGGGTGCATCGAGTTGAAAGGCAGCGTCCGGCCGCAGACAGGGAATGACCCGGCCTTTCCAGCCCGAGGCGCGCAGCTTTTGGTGTTGTTCAAGAGGATCGGAGGCGGCGTGGGTGGTGCACAACACTTCGATGCGGAAACGCTCAAAGAGCGCCCGCGGCCGGAATTCGGGCAGGGCGAGTTTGGCCTGCAAGGCATCGTACAAGGCGTCGGCGTTGTCTCTGTGCGGTTTTTCCGGCAGGCCGAACACCTCGACAAATTCGTAGGCCAGCCAGGCGGCGGACGGCGTGCCGCTGAACAGGTGAAAATTCTCGCAAAAAATCCGCCAGATGCGGCGGTGGTCGCGTTCAACAGCCGTGCCGTCGCGCGTCGGAATTCCCAGCGCCTCGAGAGGAATGCCCTGGGAATAGAGCATGCGAAAGAGGTAATGATCGGGAATGAGGATCAATTCGGTCGGATCGGGAAAAGCGGAATCGTCTGCCAGCAGAGCCGGATCCACATGGCCGTGCGGGCTGACGATCGGCAGATCGCGCACCTGGCGATAGAGTTCATAGGCAAGCCGTCGTACACCCGGATCGGGATCGAAAAAGCGCATTTCATCGAGTTGCCATTGAGCCATCTTTTATCCCTGTTTAGAGTGTTCTTTTGCCGGTATCGCGCACGACCAGAGAGGTCGGGACGACGACACAGCGGTCGCGCGGGATTTCCGGATCGAGAATTTCCTGCAACAACAGTTCGGCGGCGCGGCTGCCGATTTCGCGCGCCGGCTGATCGATAGTGGTCAACGAAGGCGACACAAAGCGGTTGTAGGAACTGCCGCCAAAGGCGATCAGGTCCAGATCTTGCGGCACCCGCAAACCGTGCTCAACAGCGGCCTGCAAGACCCCCAGCGCCACCGGGTAAGTCACGGCGAAAATCGCCTGCGGCGGTTGGTCGTGCTGCAACAAGCTGCGCAATCCGGCGGCGCCGTCTGCTTCGCCAAAGCCGCCGCGAATGACCAGGCGCTCGTCGCAGGTTTTGCCGGCATCGAGCAATGCCTGGCAATAGCCGGCGAAGCGGTCGCGGCCGATGGAGGTCCAGCTGTAGCCGCCGATATGGGCGATGCGGTCGTACCCCTGTTGCAGGAGATGGCGGGTGGCGGTTTGCGCGCCGGTGATATCGTCCGAAATGACCCGGCTGAAACCGAGGCCGTCCAACACGCGGTCAAAAAAAACCAGCGGCACACCGCGCTTGCGCACCGTTTCAAAGATTGCAGTCGAACGGGTCTCCTGGCTGACCGAAACCAGCAGGCCGTCGACATGCATCGACAGCAGGGTCTGCAGATGGACGGTTTCGTTGGCCGCGTTTTCCTGCGACACCATCATGACGATTTCGTAGCGGTTGGCAAAGGCGCGTTCATAGATCGCTTCGATGGCGTCGGCAAAAAAAGAGTGGGCGATTTTGGGCACCAGCAAACCGATGGTCTGCGACCGCCGCGATGAGAGATTGCGGGCGATAAAGTTGGGGGTATAGCCGAGTTCAGCGGCGACCTGGCGGATGCGGGCTTTGGTGGCGGCGCTGATATCCGGGTGATCGCGCAAGGCTTTGGAGACGGCCACTTTGGAGAGGCCGAGTTGCCGGGCGATATCTTCGAGGGTGATGTGTCGAGGTCGATCCATAACCTTAACCGATAAAGTCACCGTTTAAGGTAACCTAACCAACTTTTGCCTCTTTGTCAAGCGGATTTTTTCGCCTGACTAGCGCGCCAACCACCCCCCATCCACCGCCAGCGTCGCGCCCTGCACATAATCCGCCGCCGCAGAGGCCAGAAAGACCGCCGCGCCCTGCAAATCAGCCGGCTCACCCCAGCGGCCCGCCGGAATGCGGCCCAGGATCTCCTTGCTGCGCACCGCATCCCGGCGCAGCGGCGCCGTGTTGTCGGTCGCCATGTATCCCGGCGCAATGGCATTGACCTGGATCCCCAACGGCGCCAGCTCATTGGCCATCAACTTCGTCAACCCCATCACCGCGCTCTTGGAAGCCGTGTACGACGGCACCCGCACGCCGCCCTGAAAAGAGAGCATGGAGGCGATGTTGATGATCTTGCCGCCGTGCCCCGCCCCGGCCATCACCCGCGCGGCCGCCTGACTGAGCAGAAACACGGCGCGGATGTTGATATCCATCACCTCATCCCAATCCCGCAGGGAAAACTCCAGAAACGGCGCGCGCCGGATAATGCCGGCATTGTTGACCAGAATATCGATACGGCCGAACGCCGCCAGAGCCGCATCGATGATCTGCTGCACGCTGGATTCTTTTCCCAGATCGGCGACGACCGCTGTGCAGCGCCTGCCCTGACTTTCAATCTGCCGTCTGGTTTCCTGCAACTCGATGATATCCACCGCCACCAGGTCGGCGCCCGCTTCGGCAAGCCCCACAGCGATCCCCTGCCCCAGACCCCGCCCCGCTCCGGTGACCACTGCCACCCTGTCGTCCAGCCTGAATCGATCGAGAATCATCTCATTCTCCCTGCCCTTGATCAGTCGGCATCGTTTGTTGTTTCTGACTAACGGATCTCTGCCAGTTCCAGAGCATCCATGTCGTCGAAAACCTGATTCTCCCCTCCCATGCCCCAGCAGAAGGTATAGGCACCGGTGCCGGCGCCGGCATGGATCGACCAGCTCGGAGAGATCACCGCCTGACGATCGGCCACGACGATATGCCGGGTTTCCTGAGCCTGGCCCATCAGATGAAACACGCGCGCCTCTTTCGCCATATCGAAATAGAGGTAAACCTCCATGCGCCGGTCATGCGTATGCGGGGGCATGGTGTTCCAGACCGATCCCGAATCGACCACGGTGAATCCCATGACCAGCTGACAACTCTGGACCCCGCCGGGGCGGATCAATTTATAGATGGTGCGTTTGTTGGCGGCTTCTGTGCTGCCCAGTTTGACCGCCTCGGCATCGGCGCGCCGAATGTGCCGGGTCGGGTAACTGTGGTGCGCCGGAAAACTCAGCAGATAAAAGGCAGCCGGGTTGTCTGAAGAAGCGCTGAAAAAATCGATCGTTTTAGCCCCTTGTCCGACATACAAGCCATCCAGGTGTTCCATCGTACAGGTCGACTCGTCGACGCAAATGCTCCCCGCTGCCCCGACATTGAGCACGCCGAGTTCACGGCGGTCGCAAAAAGCCTGCGACACGATCTCCGGCGGCGCGGTCAAGGAGAGCGGATCAGCCAGGGGAACAGCCGAACCGATGATACAGCGGTCGACTTCCGAATAGAGCAGGCCCAATTGTCCTGCCTGAAACAGATCGTCGACCAGGAAAGAAGCGCGGATTTCCGCGCTGGTCATGCGCGCAAAACGCACCGGGTCCGCAGCGATTCTGGTTTGCATTGTCAAACTTTTCCTTTCCGGATTCGAGTTCGCAAGTGCGGTATCCCGTCCCCCGGCGGGACACCCAAGAAATCGACGAACTCGACCGTTGTTGTCCACTGCTCCTTTTCGCAGTCAACGAAGAGCTGCAGCGAATCAGTAATCGACGCGCACCGGTTTGCTCAGCCGTTCGGTTGTCTCGTGCAGACTTGCCAAAAACGCTTCTTTGTTGGTGATGCCGTCCGCTTCCTGTACCCAGGCGGCCAGAAAATAAGTGGTCAAAGTGCCCTGTTGCGGTTGCAGGATCGCCACGTGGCTGTGCGCATCGGCATCCAGACGGATCAGATCGCTGCGGCGAAAGATCACGGCCAGCCCGAGATCGTCTTCGGCAAGGCTTTGCTTGCCATAGGTGGCGATGGTCGACCAGACTTCCTGCACATCATCGGCCATCCATTCCCCATCGGCAAGCTTGACGATGCCTGTGCACAGATTTGGCGGATCTCCCTGAACCTGCAGATCGTGTCGGGTCAGCCGGCTGCCGGCGCGGATCGACAATTCGGAGGTGAGCCGGTAGGAACCGTCGCCGACTTTCCAGCCGAAATAGGTCGTGCGGATCAACGACTCGATATCGCCGCTGTAAACGATTTCGCAGGTCACGCTGTCGGTATCTGCCACCCGCTCCGCCCGGCCGTCGTGCCACATGGCGATCGACCCCAGTCCGAGCGATTCGCCGACTTTGAGCACATCCATGCCCCAATCGGACAGGTGGTGATACGATTCATAGCCATCCAGTCCGACCTTGTGCAGGACGAGTTCCGGTTTCTTTTTGCCAAAAACATCGATCGCATTGCGCCAGTCCAGGTAAAACCGGTAGCCGACACGATCCGATTCCCAGCCCGGCCCTTCGAAGCGGATATATTCCGAATGGTCGGTCACGTGATCCGGCACCCGCAGAAAGCGGATGTCGGAAAAGGTGCCGCCCTGATAGACCTCGCCGCTGAACTGCCCCCCGGTCTTGATCGCCAGGGTAGCCTGGGTGCGTTTGGGATAGGACCGGGGAATCGCCTGATCACCGGGTGCAGTCAGGATCTCCAGGGTACGGCTCTGATGAGGCAACAGGTCGAGCACCACAAGGATCTGTTCGGCCTGGCCGTCATTGTCGCGGTCGATTGCCTGGCTGGCCAGTTCGCGGTCGTTGTCGAGGACCAGAAACGCCCGGGAGTTGAACCCGGGCAATCGGCTGACCAGGCGGTGCACCGGCAGCTCGACCACCTCATCCCGGCGAATGAGGTCAGTGGGATTGACCACCTGGATGGTCATTTTATCGCTAAACTGCGAGGAGATATCTGTTTTTGGGCGGCAACCGCCCAGTACCAGGATGATCAGAAACAGAGCAATCAGCAGTGATTTCTTCATCACTGACCTCCAACTTGTTTTTGCCTCGCTGACCGGTTTGCAGTCACGTCCGCTTGAAACCATCGACCCGACAAGCGGTTCGCTGCTGCCGCTCGGTGCGGTCAGCGAACCAGCATCATTTTGCGTACTTGCACAACTCCGTCCATCTCCAGGCGAACACAATATTGACCCGAGCTCAGTCCCGCTGCATCGAAGCGCACCGCATGTTTGCCTTCCGGCAGCCGGCCGTCGACCAGCGTGCAGATGTGCTGACCCAGCGCATTGTGCACCGTCAACCGCACTTTGCCCGGACGCGACAGTGCAAACGGCACCAGGGTCACGGGATTGAATGGATTGGGATAATTCTGCGCCAGGTCATAGATGGCTGGCGAATGATGGCTGTGCGCGGCGATGACAGAGGTTCCCGGCGAATCGACGAACAGGTCTTCGGGCAGGTCGGCATCGGTCGGCGCATGCGCGCCCGTGATATCGAATACCAGCCAATCCAAAAGAAATCCGTGCGTGTTGCCGTCGCTGCCGTCGCCAAATCGCAGGTCGTTGGTGGAATTGCTCGATGTCGATATGCCGGTCAGCAGCGGGGTCGTCGCTTCATCCACATAGACCGCAGAAGCGCCGTTCTGGTAGGTGATACGATAGGTGTGCCAGCCCGTCGGATTGTCCGGGAGTACAGCGGTCGTGTCGGCCCGATCGAGTTCCACCGCACCATCGTTCAGAACAAAAAAGCGTTCGCGCAGCAGCGCGTCGCGAAACTCGATCTCAAAGACGCGATCATAAAGCTCCGGATCCAGGGGTTTGACGCGAAAAGCGATGGTGGCGCCGATGGCAGGATCCATTTGCCAGTTGATGCCCCACATAAACTTGCTCGCTTCGGTCAGCGGATTGCTGAACAACAGCAGCTTGTTGCCGGGCAGATCGGGATCATCGATCACCCGGCTGGTGGTGTCCGGCGGATTTAAAGCATTGCTCTCCTTGAATGCCGGCGTATTCTGATTCGGCAACACAGAGCCGTCGTATACCTGCCATTCGATCACCGGTTTCAGGCGGTCAACTTTCAAACTGTCGGGCAAGACCTGCTCTCCCGGCGCAAAAGCGCCGGAGGTGTCGAAGATCAGCCAATCGAGCAGAAAGCCGGTGGTGTTGCCGTCGCTGCCGTCGCCGAAACGCAGGTCGTTGGTGGAATTGCTCGATGCCGAGTTCCCGGTCAGCAGCGGCGTCAGCGCTTCATCCACATACACCGCTGAAGCGCCGTTCTGATAGGTGATGCGATAGGTGTGCCAGCCTTCGGGATTGTCGGAGAGCACCGAGCTGGTGTCAGCCCGATCGAGTTCCACCTCACCGTCGTTCAGGACAAAAAAGCGTTCGCGCAAAGAGCCGTCGCGGAATTCCACTTCAAAGACGCGGTCATAAAGAGCGGGATCCAACGGCTTGACCCGAAAAGCGATGGTGGCGCCGCGGGCGGCATCCATCTCCCAATTCAATCCCCACATGAACTTGCTCGCTTCGGTCAGCGGATTGCTGAACAACAGCAGCTTGTTGCCGGGCAGATCGGGATCATCGATCACCCGGCTGGTGGTATCCGGCGGATTGGTGACGTTGCTCTCCTTGAAAGCCGGCAGATTTTGTGCCGGCAGCACAGAGCCGTCGTACACCTGCCAGGCAGGCGCCGTGACCGGCACAAAGGTAAAACCGGCGCGGCCGGCATCGGCCTGCACCAGTGCGGGCACGTCGGTCGCGGCATCCAGCGCATAGGGATAGGGCGGCAAAGGCACTTCCCCCTGTTCCTGCGGCGGATTGCCGCATTGTTCAAAGCTGTTGCCGGTTTGCACCAGATCGCCGGGGCCGGAATCGAGCAGGCCGACCCGGGTCGGACTGCCGACGCGCAGAAAAGCGTTGTTCTCGACCAAAACCTCGGCATTCATGGTCGATGCCACGCCATAGCTGTTATCGACATACCAGTTGTTCATCACATGGCAAAGGCCGGAAAAACGCACGCGCGGATGACGGCTGTCGGTCGCATTGAACCAGTTGTGGTGATAAGTGACGCGCAGACGGCCGGAATCCTGCGCGGCATTGTTGTCGTCGTGTCCCAGGAGACAGGTCTTGTCGTGGTCAGAAAACGTGTTCCACGACACCGTGATGCAATCAGAACCCTGCTTGATATCGATCAGGCCGTCGTAGGCGTTGCGAAAGTCGCAGTGATCGATCCAGATATGGTGAGAATCATCCTGGATGTTGATGGCATCGTCGCTGCTGTTTTCGAACAACAGATTGCGGATGATGATATTGGAAGCGTTCGACATTTCGAGTCCGCCGCCGCTGATGACCCCGGTGGAATCGACGCCGACAATGGTTTTGTTCGATTTGACCGCATGCATGGAAGAGAGGGCCATGACCCCGTTGACCTGAATGATGGCCGGACCGTTTTTGTTGATCTCCTGGATGAATTGTGCGGCGTCGGTGACGGTGACGACCGTTCCTCCCAGGCCTCCGGTGGTCGTCTTCAGACCGTAGGCTTCGAAAGCGGCAAAACCCTGCGGCGAGTCATCCTGTACAGCGCCAAGTCCTGCAGCTGACGACAGGGCGAGCATAACCAGAACGACTCCCACCTTTGACCTCTTCATGTCCATTCGCATGACAGCCTCCTTGTTTAGAAAGCATCGATACAAAGAGTGTTGAGATAGACCTCCAGATGGGTCCAGCCGCCGGACAAAAGATTGCCGTCGATCGGATCGTCGGGATTCAATCCGCGGCTCGCTTCCCATCCATCCGGCATGCCGTCGCCATCGCGGTCGGCCGGGGCCGGCAAAGAGTGCAGTTCTGGCCAGCCGCCCACCTCGGATTGCGAATCGATGATGCCTGAACCCGCACCCCATTGCCCCCCGTAGAGGGCGGTGCCTGTCCGCACTTCCTCGACGATTCGGCGATCCAGCGCATCTCTTTTCGGCAGAACCGCGCCGGCGTTTTCCAGCACCAGGAGAAAGGCTTGCCCGGCCGGTTGCGTCTGCACAGGCGCAACCGGAAAGGCCTGCTCGGCCCGGCACGCCTCTTTGGTAAGCGGTTGCACGCCGCCGGCCCAATTGTCCAGGCTGACGTTCGGGTAGCCAAACACAAAGTTATCGGCCACGAACCAGCACCCCCGGTCGTACCATGGATTGACGATGCAAAAGCGCAGGGAATCGCCGCGGGTTGCAGGCCCGGCCCGATAAAAGTTGGCGATGATGTTGTGCCGGCCGCCTTCACCGCCATAGGCGCTGTTGAAACCCCAATTGTAGATGACGTTGTTGCGAAAATCGACGATCTCCTGTTCAGGCCGGCCGTGGTTGCGGCTGCCGTTAAAGCGCGGGGTGCGGCTGGCGTGATGGGCCAGCAGATTGTGATGGAACGAGGCTCCCCTGCCGCCCCAGATGCCGCCATACCCGTGCGGCCCCTTGGGATGGTGCGAAAAGTGCAGGCTTTCGCTGATCAAACACCATTGCAGGGTAAAATTCGCATTGTCATAGAATGAAGCGACCTCATCGTTGCCCCAGCTCATCGAACAATGGTCGATGATGATATCGCGTTGATGGGTGGCGGAGATTGCATCGTCCGCGATTTTGTTCTCATCGCCCAGGCGCAGGCGCAAAAAGCGCAGGATCAGATTGTCGGCATCCAGGATAATGGGATAGCCCTTGACACAGATGCCGTCACCGGGCGCTGTTTGACCGGCCACGGTCAGATCGCCGTTTTCGACCATAATCGGCGATTGCAGGGCAATGGTTCCAGACACGTTAAAGACCACAGTTCGCGGCCCCCCGGCTTCGAGGGCAGCGCGCAGACTGCCTGCTCCGCTGTCCTGCAAATGGGTGACCGCGATCACCCGACCGCCGCGGCCGCCCGCAGTGAATCGCCCGTATCCTTCGGCGCCCGGAAACGCCAGCGGTCGGGCACAGGAGGACGAAAGGACGAGCAGAAGCAATCCTGCCAAAAGGGCAATCGGATTCGACCTCCCCGGCAGCTGGTTGTATTGTAATAGGATCAATCTGACTCTACCGTTGAAATTTCGTCCTCAACATCGATAGCTTGTTGTGGTTCTCCGTTGATGGTCACGTTGTTGAACACCAGATCTTGCACATGGCTCATGATATTGCCGTTGTTGACACCGTTGAATTGGCATTCTTCAAGATAGATCCCGGAAATCGGCGAACGGGCATATCCTTGCAGAACCAGGGCGAATTCACTCTTTTTGCTTTCAAGATTGCTGACCCTCACATTGCGGACGATGGGCGTATGATCGCCTGAATCGCCCTCTTCGTAATGGAAATTGATGCGGATTACCGCATCGCTGACCTCGCCGACGGTGATGTTGCGCAAATGGATATTTTCGATCACGCCGCCGCGTTGCGAGTTGGTCTTGATGCGCAGAGCGCGTTCCAATTCAGGGCTGTCCATCTGGCAGTTTTCAGCATAGACATGCCGACAGCTGCCCGAAATTTCGCTGCCGATCACCACGCCGCCATGGCCGCTGTGCATGGTACAGTTCTGGATCACGATATTTTCACTCGGCACATTGACGCGCCGGCCGTCGCCATTGCGTCCGGATTTGATGGCGATGCAATCGTCGCCGGCATCAAAATAGCAGTCGCGAATCAGCACATTGCGGCTGCTCTCCGGGTTGCAGCCGTCGTTGTTGGGCCCGTGGCTGCGGTAATGGATTGCGCGGATGGTCACATTTTCGCTCAGCACCGGATGGATGGCCCACATCGGTGAGCGCTGAACCGTCACGCCCTCGATCAGCACATTTTTGCAGCGATAGAACTGGATGAAATTGACCCGCAGGAAATGCCCCGTCCCGAAGATGCGTTGTGCCGGCGGCACACCGCTGTCGGCCATCAGAAAGAGAGCGTTGCGATCGGCTCGTTGATGCGGCATCCCCGTTTTCCAGCCATCCCTGGCTTTGCCGGCCCAGGGCCACCAGTTGGTGCTGTCTGCCTGTCCATCCAGGACGCCCTCACCGGTAATCGCCACATCCTGCTGTTCAAAAGCATAGATCATGGGCGAATAATTCAGGCACTCCACGCCTTCGAAACGGGTAAAAACAGGCGGCAGATAATCCTGCAAATCCCGGCTGAACCGAATGGTGGCACCTTTTTCGACATGCAGGTTGACGCGGCTCAACAGGTGCAGGGGGCCGGTCAGATAGACTCCCGGCGCCACCACCACGCGGCCGCCGCCGGCGGCGTGGCAGGCCTGGATCGCGAGGCGAAAGGCGTCGGAGCAATCCGTGCGGCCATCACCGACGGCGCCAAAATCGGCTATAAAAATTTTCTGCTCGGGAAAACTCGGCGGTTTGATCTGCGCGAGGATTTCCGGCAGTCGATCCCAGCCGGTTCGATCCGGCGATGAGCAAGAGCAACCGTGCAGGATTCCGAACACCAGCAGACTCCGGAAGAACCGACCGAAAAAAAATTGGCAGCGTTTGACTTCCATTGAAAAATCGCCTTCCAGTAGGTGCGAATTGACCATCGAATCATTCTGTGAGCGACTCGAATTGCAAGCTGGCCAAAATAAACGGTCCCACTGCTTTGGGATCATTGTCCCGTCGAGGCTCGCCGACATAGTATGCAAAAGAGCCATCTCGATACGGATCGCCTCCCAGGCCGGCCACAGAGCAGGCTTCGGTTATCGAGATCGTGTTCAATGAATCGGTTCGGATAAACCGGGCGAGAATTCCCTCATAAGCGCGTTGTGCGACAACCAGATAATCCTGTGGCAGGTAGCCTTTTTGCACGCCTTTGCACAGGGAATAGGCAAACATGCACGAAGCCGAGGACTCGAGGTAATTTCCCGGTTGGTCACCCTGGTCCAGGATCTGATACCACAAACCGGTTTGCGGATCCTGCACCCGGCTGATCGCTGCCGCCAGGCGGTTCAGCATGGCCACCAGCTCTGGCGTTTGCGGATGATCGTTCGGCATCCAGTCGAGCACGTCGACCAGGGCCATGGAAAACCATCCCATTCCTCTTCCCCAAAAATGCGGCGACAATCCGGTCTGCGGATCGGCCCAGCGCTGCTGCCGGCTCTCGTCCCAGCCGTGGTAGAGCAGACCCGTGCTGTCGTCGCGGGCGTGTTTTTCCATCAACAGAAACTGTCTGGCCACATCGTCGAACAGGGCCGGCTCGGCAAAGGTGTGGGCGAATTCGGCCAGAAACGGCGAGGCCATGTACAGGCCATCCACCCACATCTGGTGCGGATAGACTTTTTTATGCCAAAATCCCCCTTCAGAAGTACGGGGATGGGTTTGCATCTGTGAACGCAACAAAAAAAGGGCTTTTTTGTATTTTTCCTTACCGGTGCGGCGATGAAGCGCGAAGAGCACCTTGCCCGGGTTGATGCGATCGATATTGTATTCCTCGAGTTTGTAGCGACCGATCTGGCCGGACTCGTCGATAAAAGCATCATAATAGTTTTCGACATAGCGCAGATATTTTTCGTCGCCGGTCCGCTCGCCGACTTGCCAAATCGCTTTGAGCACCAGCCCTTGTGTATACTCCCATCTGGGGATGGAGCGAAAATCGATTTGCCAGGGCATCCGATTGCGCGCCATCACCGAATCGGCCATGCGCACGGACCAGAAAAGTGATTCCACATCGGTTTTTGATCTGCAGGATAGAACGAGGGCAGCAAGAAGCAGGGAAATTTGGGTGAACCGTTTTGCGTTCATTGGCGCTATACTCCCGGATGAAGGATGGGGGGGCGGATGGTCACCCAATCCGCCCCCTTTGTCGGTTAAGTTATTTGAGCAACAGCATTTTCGTGACGACCGATTGATTTGCCGACTCCAATTTGTACAGATAAACACCATTGGCGAGATGAGGCGCATCATCAGCGAATCGCACGACCTCGCCTGAAGGCGGTTCTACATGCGCCGATCCGTTTGCAGTACCGGCTTTAGCCGGGCTTTTGCGCTTTCCAAATGACAAAAAGAGCCCGCCTGAAGGCGGGACGACGTACGGTGTGTGCACTTTTTTTTTAAAAACTCCAGTGGAGTCCGAAAGAGGGGACGAGGGGCATCATATAGATCACGCTGCGGGCGGCGTAGCCGCGGCCGCTGCTGCGCGCATGGATATCCCATTCGTAGAGATAGATATTGGCGTGGTTAAAGAGGTTGATCACTTCGATATAGGCGGCGAGCCGATGCCGGCCGATCAGCGTTTCATAGCTGAGCCGGGCGTCGAATCGCCAATAGTCGGGGTAGCGGCCGGAATTCTTTTTGTCGCGCACCATGGTCCAGCCGGTGAAAAATCCGTTGTTGGCGGAGATATCGCGCTGCATGGCGCGAATCGGTGTATAAGGAAAGCCGGTGCCATAGTGATTGGTCAGGGTCAGGATCCATCGTCTGGTCAGGCGCAGGTCGATGCCGGCATTGATCTGCTGACGCTGGTCATAATCAAAAAAAGTCCAGTCGCGCTCACCGCTGCGGCGATAGCGGGCGCTGGCCAGGGTGTAATAGAGCCAAAAACCCAACCGTTCGTTGCCGGGGCGCGTTCGTTCGAGCGAGATCTCGATGCCCTCGGCAGAGCCCTCGCCGATGTTGTCCGGCACATAGCTCTCCTCGTCGATACTCAAAAGCAGGTTGGCGAAGGTCTTGCGATAGACTTCGACTTTGACCTCGCTGCGCAGGGAAGGGTTCCACTGCACGCCGACGATATTGTGAATGCTGTTTTCGGCTTCGAGGCTGGCCGGTTCGTGGGTGATATCGAGGGGTTCTCCTCTGCCGATCAGGGTCAACACATCAGGAAACTGGCTGAACAGACCGCTGCTGACCCAGAAAGAGAGCTTGGCGGACGGGCTGAGGATGAGTTTGGCGCGCGGGTTCCAGACCGCCTGATTGTAGAGAGTGGCATAATCGTAGCGCAGTCCGGCGGACAATTCCATCCATTCCTGCGCTTTGATGCGGCCCTGCCAATAGGCTCCCACCTTGGCCGAGCGGCTGACGAAATCGACGCTGTCCGGCACATTGACAAACGTGCGCCAGTTGACCTGGGCGAGGACGTTATCGCGGTGGTTGGTCACCTCGGCGCCGGTTTTGATGCGCAGCCAGGTTCGCGGATAATAGTGCAGGTCGGCCCGCAAGCCGACCCGGCGCAGCTGGTATTTCATGCGCGCATTAAAGGCGTGATTAAAGGTATCGTAAAGCTGCAGATCGTTGTCGTCGGCATAATAGCCGAGAATGGTGTTGGCCGCGAGTTTTGGCGTCAGGATGGCGCTGTGGCGCAAACCCAGCACATGGCCGCGTCCCTGGTTGAGCAAGTCGAGCTGTTCGCTCTCCAGATTCTTCATCTGCGCGCCTTCGCGGAGATGGGAGTAAAAGAGCACCAGCCGGTTGTCGCGGTTCAGATCAAAGGTCAGTTTGCCGTGCAGATCGTAATAGTAGGGGAAAATATAATTTTTATCATAGAATGAATTGGCGATAAAATCATAAAAACTTCGTCGGCCCGCCAACAGCCAGGAGCCGCGGCCGCCGGCCAGGGGACCTTCGGCGCAAGCCCGGGCGGTGAGCAGAGAGGCGCTGGTCCGCACCGCCAGCCTGTCGCGCCGGCCTTCGCGGATGTTGATGCGCATCAGTGCGGACATCTTGTTGCCGTAATCGGTCTCGAATCCGGCTGGTGTCAGATCGATCGATTCGACCAGATCGGGATTGATCAGGCTGATACCGCCGCCGAGGGCGATAAAGAGGCGGGACGGCATGACAATCTCGATGCCGTCGTAGAGCACCAGGTTCTGGTCCGGGCTGCCGCCGCGCACATAGAGCTGGGTGTTGATATCGTTGCGGGTCGCCACGCTGGGCAGTTTGCTGATCACCCGATAGGCATCGTCAAAGGAACCGGGTTCATATTGAATGCTCCGCGGGGTCAGGATGGCATGGCCGGCGTTGGAGCGTTCGACCGGCAACAAGGCGGTGGCGCGCTCGGCTTCGACCTTGACGCCCGGCAATTCGATGATCTGCGGCGTCAATTTGATCTTGTAGGCGACGATGCGGCCGGCCAGCACCTGCACCTTTGGCACCTGCAGGGTCTGGTATCCCATCATGCTGACCACCAGATCATAGGTGCCGGGAGGAATGCGATTGATTTCGAAATAGCCGTTGTTCTTGGTGGCTGCCCCCAGCGTGGTGTTGGCGAAATAGACATTGGCGTTGACCAGCGGCTGGTCGTTCCGTTTGTCGAGGATGACGCCTGCCACTTTGCCGACCGTACGGGTCGCCGCAGCCGCCGGAGCGATCCACAGGCAGCTCAGCAACAGAAGAAGAGCCGGCCGGCGCAGCGGGTTCATTTGCATCCGGCGCCGTCCATCCCGTTGCCCTGGCAGTTGGTTAGGATTATTCATCGAGCACCACAAAAACCGTATTGGCCACCAATTCGCCGTCGCGGCTGTAGACGATTCGGCTGCCGTCTGCAGACCAGGCCGGCGTGCGGCCTTTTATGGCGATCCACGTCATTTCTTCCTGTTCGAGCGGGGTCAGGACCAGAGCCGTGCCAAAATGAAAAAGCATCTGGATGCCGATCACCGCGCGCACCGCCGGCGGCGGCGCTCCGGCAACCGGCCAATCGCCGATCAAATTATCGGAAGGCACCCGTCTGACGCCGTTGCCCTCCCCGGGCAAACAAAACAGAGCCAACGTGCCGTTGTGTCTGGCTGAATAGAGCCAACCCGAGCCATCGGGCAGCCAACAAAAAGCGCGAAGGCTGTCGGGTGCGGAAATGGCCGTGGCCGGTCCACCCATGGCCGGCCGAAGGTGCAATCTTCCGTCGCTCAGATAGGCCAGCGTCCTGCCGTCCGGCGACCAGCGCGGTAATTCTTCCCGCCCTTGCTCGTCGGTCATCTGCATGGACACACCGCTGGTCAAATCGAGGCAACAGATTTCCTGGTCCCGGCAAAAAGCCAACACCCGGCCATCAGGAGAAACAGTCGGATAGGCGACGCCGCTGCTGTCGACGACCAGATCGCTGATCGTGCGGCTGTTCAGGTCATATTTGCGGATCAGAAAACCGCGGTCGCGCGGCAGGTGATCCGCCACCTCGGCGCGCGGCCGGGCGGTATAGACGATCGCCTCATCAGACGGCAACCAGGAGGGTTGCAGATTCTCCCAGCTGTCCTTGACCAGTGTCGATTCCGCCGGCAATGTGCGCTCAACGTCGATCAAGCTGGACTCTGTGCAGGCCGATTGCAGAACCAGCCAGACCAGGCAGGACAGGCGCAGGACAATGCGGCAGGATTGTTTAAGATTCAAAAATCGCATCATTTCTTCCATGCAAGCCTCATGCCGGAAAAATCGCCGCCTGGTTCCGATTCGAACCGGCAAACCGTTGAAATCAAAGTGATACAAGTCATTGAAAAGTATCCAATTAAAAAAACGGCTTCAGCGCCATATATTCGCAAATCCTGCATTAAGATGCAAGTCCTTTCCCCAGCAGGGCAACCGCGAGACAGATGTATCAATCCCGCACAGCCGGAGCGCCGGCGGTAAAAGGAAGCATCTGTTTGTGCCCTGTCGGCCTCTGCCGGCGTTTTTCAGCAGGGCAGCAGACGGCGCCGTTTGCGACACCGCGCGCAAAACTTTTCGTGGGCAACCCGGTTGCGCACACAGACTGCCGTGCCGGTGCGATAGATCAATCGCTGATATTCGATCGGGCACTCGTTGATCACCACGACCGCTATGCGGTCGGTGGCGAGCACCTTGCGCAAAGCATTGTAAACATCGATTTGCGCTTCGAACAGCTGCGGCAGGGTTAAAAAAGGCTGGTAGGCGATGGCGACATCAAAATCGGTCAACTCTTTCTCGCCGGTACCGGCAAGGGGCGAAAAGAGATAGACAAAATCGACATTCTCAACATCGGCAAAATAGCGGGACAGCCGCTCCTTGGCCAGTGCTTCTGCAAAAACGCCATTCATCGTACATCCCTCCTCAAATTGTCGAACGGACAAAAGATCGCCTGCGGGGGAAAACCGGATTTTCGGCGCAGGCGCATGACTCTGGAGAGAAAGGTGCTGTGCTGGATTTCGGGTGACGTTCGCCGATCATGCTCATTGTCTGCAGCGAGACATGCATGGTGCAAACCGTTGTCGTTTGAGTCAATTACCTCAATGCGACACCCCGAAACACATGAGGAGTGATGGCAGCCTGGCGGCAATCCGTTGCTTTGCCCCACAAAACAGATTGTCCATCAGGCTTGCAAAAACGCTGAGGAAGAGAAAGAGCAGCCGCTTGCTTGCTGTGCAACCTTGAGGCTGAACTCGCTTGACGGGCGGATGCGGCGGCAGGTTCGATGAACGGCAGTGGTCAAGACTGGCAGTGCGGCAAAAAAAGAATAGTGAGCGGCAAATCCGATCTGCGGATTTGCCGCTGAACCTCTATTGCACCACAGGTTGTTCCGGTTGTTCTGGCGCAACCGGTTCAGTGATCTCTTTGATCTTGTCGAGCAACTGCACGGCTTCAGTCGAATCCAACTCGTTGTCGCTGAATACCTGCTGGATGGTGTTGGCGAGATATTGCAGCTCGCTTTGGCTCACTTCGCCGGCCTTGATCTTGGCGGTCATTTCATCCATAATCATCGCGGCGCTGTCTGCCGAAACACCTTGCGGCAGATTTTCGATCACCGCTGTCTTGGCCATTGCCATGCTCTTTTCCACCGCATAGTTGGCGACTTTTTGCGGATTCAGCGCGCAGATCACCACCAGAGCGATGACGACGATCAAGATGAGAAGCAACAGTATCAAAAAAAACTTTTTCATGTGACCTCCCCATAGGGTTCCTGACAACCGCTGCCTATTAGATCCGATGCCTTGCATCACTGTAATATAGAATCTCGAGCGATAGACGTCAAGAAATATTTTATAAATTCTCACTGGGGCCCATCGTCAGATGGGACACGATTGACAAATTCTATTAATTATTTTCCCCCGGCTCAGCCGTGATTGCAGTCGGCCATGCCGGTTGCGCGGCTCGGCGGTTAAAAGCGGATGTGCAGGATTTCGGCACACGCCTGCCGATCGTCTGGTTGCAGTTCGGCAATCCGCGCTGCGCTTCGCTGGCGGCCGCTCATGCGCAGGTGATAGGCCAGCCGCTCGCAGACAGCCGACCAGTCGAACTCTGGATCGCAATATGCAGACCATCCTGCAGGGATCACATCGTCCGCCAGCACCGCGGACTCCCGCACCGATTCCGGATAGAGGTGCGGCACAATGCGGCTGTGCGCCGAGGCAGCGGTCAGATGGGCGGCCAGGCTCGAGCGCCAGGCTGCGATCGCCTGCTCCTGTTTGCCGGCGTCGGCGTAGAGATCCGCCAATTGCAGCAGCGGCAGCGGATCAGCCGGGGCGAGAAATGCGGCGCGGCGCAACAGCCGCTCGGCCGAATCCGGCGCTTCCGACTGCAGCAAACAGCCGAGAAAAGTCCAGGGGCGATCGAGATTTTCCAATTCAGCAGTCACCTGTTTGAGGAGGGGCCGTGCGCATTCGTGCCGGCCAGTGGAAAAATAGAAAGCAGCCAGACGGGCGGCGGCGATCGGCGATCGGTGTTGCGCCGCCTGCAGCGAATCGCGGGCGATCTGCTGCAGCCGCACGACTTGCTGCGGGTGGCGTTGGCAAAAATCGCTGTAAAACCGCGACCGCAGAGCGGCCGGCGCCAGGCGAACAGCGTCGGCATAGACGACCACCGCTGAATCGATTTGCCCCTGCAGTTCCAGAAAATAGCCGCAGGAAAAAGCATAAACAGCCGTATGCGGATCGAGCTGACGGCTGCGATGGACCGCTTGCAGGGCGCCATCGACGTCACCCAAGCGCCAGCACAGCCAGGCCGAGTTGTGCCAAAAGAGCGCATCGGCTGGGTTGAGAGCCAGCGCGTGCTGCAACCGATGCCGGGCTGCAGACGCCTGCCGCCGGGCCGGCGCGTCGACAAGTTGTCGAGGCGAATCAAAGCGCAACAGCGGGAGCTGGCGTTCGCGCGCCAGCGCTGACTCGGCCCAATAGAGCGCATTGGCCGGCCACAGCTCGCACGCCTGGTCGATACCGCGCTGGGCAGCCGGCCAGTCCAGCCGCCAGGCTGCGGCGACAAAAAGGCTGTGTTGCTGGCGCGCCAGGCTGCAGCGATGTTCATGGCACAGCACCAGCCCGCCACCGAGCAGAAAAACCGCCAACGCAACGATCGACCCTTTTCTAGATCCCTCTTGCATCGCCTTCCTCCGCAGCCGCCCAGGCCAGGACAACAAATACGTGCAAAACCAATGCATCGAAAGCAAAAAGATCGGTATAACAGATCTCGCGCGCGAGCAAAGCGGCGGTGGCGCTGAACCACAGCCAAACTGCAGCGCGTTCGAGTTCGTTCTCCCGGTGCTGCAATCGGCACCGGATGGCGCGCAAAAAAGCGGCGACCAGAGCCCCGAACGCCGCGATGGCCACGGCGCCGCCTTCGCAGGCAATCTGCACATACGAGTTGAATGCACGGCTGACAAAGGCAGCCTCGCAAGCAGCGGACCGATAGAGCGGATAACAGAGGGCAAAGTTGCCCGCACCGACGCCGACAAGCGGATTTTCCCTCAGCATGTGCCGCGATTCAGCCCAGATGCGGACACGGCCGGAAGCGCTGCGAACTTGCGAAACCGTGCGAAAGAAAGAGAGCGTGGCAGCCGCCGGTTCGCGGATCGGGATGGCCAGCAGAGCCAACGCCGCCAGCAAAAGGCCGGATCGCCTGATTCGGGACCGGCGCAGTTCAGAATGCGAAATGCAAAGCCCTGTGCAAGTCAACAACAGCAGCAGGGCCAGGGCCAGATAGAGGCCGCGGGAAAAGCTGATCAGAACAACGGCCAGAAATGCAACAGCAGCACAGAAAGCCGCGATTTGCAGCCATCGCTGATGATGAAAATAAAAGCAATAGAGCGGTGCGGGCAGAAGGAACAAAAAGAGTGTCGCCCAGCCGTTGATGTAAAAACCAAAAGGTTGAAACAGGTACTTGAAATGGATCGGCTGACGGAAACCGACCAAATCCAGCATAATCTGCAACAGATTGAATTGCAGCAGCGTCAACAGCGCCAACACTGCATACACCGCGAGCCAGACCAAGGAAATCGTCCAGATAATTTGGCGGTGCGGTCTTGTTGCCAACCGCACAGCGATATAGAGGCCGACGGCAGTCCAGGCCGGCAACAGGGCAGCCTGGCTGTTGGCGGAATAAAAGCCAACACAACCGGAGAGCAGTCGGCTCAGAAGGAAAACAGCTGCAGCGGCATCCAACAGAACAAGCCGCTGCATCCGTGGATTTTCCCGCAAGATGAGCCGGCGCAGCAACGCAATCGCCAGGAGCGCGGCCACCACCAGTGCGACAGCGGCTGTTCGCCACAGGGCGAGGATCGGCGCCAGCGCGGCCGCAACATCCAGCGCGACCGGCCAGGCCGGGCGCCGCGTCAGATTGCCCATTTCACCTCCGCTTGTTCAACGATTCAGCGAGCCGTCGCAAACCGTCGCCCAGGGTGCTTGCAGCAGCGCTCGGATTGCGGCCCTGTCCGACCGACTGTCGCCTCAGGGCGTGTTCCAGGATAAAGGAATCGAATGAGCCGGCGTTTCGACCAGAGAAAGGAAATAGCGTTCAAAACCCAAATCGCTGCTGTGGTCGTCCCGCTGCAGCTGCCTTTCCAGAGTTGCCATCTCGGTGCAAACGATCAGCTTGCCGCGATTGATGATCGCCACCCTATCGCACAGCCGGGCGACGAGATCGAGATGGTTCGAGGTCAGAAAAACCGTCTTTCCCCGCTTGACCAGCCGCTGCAGATTCTCGCGGATTCGCACCGCGGCCACCGCATCCACACCGTCAAACGGTTCGTCCAGGACCAGCAGATCCGGATCGTGGATCAACGCCGCTGCCAGGGAGATCTTTTTCTTCATGCCAGTGGAATGGGTTTCGATCCACTTGTGCTGGTCTTTTTCCAGCTCAAAGAGCCGGAACAATTCATCGCTGCGCTTCTCGATCACTGCGGTTTCCAGCCGGTACATACGGCCGACAAAGCACAGATATTCTCTGGCGGTCAGCCGCTCGACGTAGAACGGTTTCTCGAGGACAAACCCCAGCCGCTGTTTGTAGCCGGTTTGCTCTGGCGTGATTTTGTCGCCAAAGAGCTCGAGTTCACCGCGATCGGGGCGCAACAAACCGGCGATAAAATGAACAACGGTCGATTTGCCGGCTCCGTTGGGGCCGACGAATCCGAAAAAAGAACCGCACGGCACCTGGAGATCGAGATGATCGACAGCGCGATTGGTCTTGTAGGATTTGCTGAATTCGCGAATTTCGATTGCGTTCATACACTCTCCATCAATTCCGGCCGATAATTCTTTAAATAGCGCGAGCTCTGCCGAATGGCCAACCCGTGCAAGGGCAGAAGCAACCCGGCCGCCACATAGAGCGATGTGGTGCCGAACCGATTTTCGAGCAGCGTCAACACGGCGAGCACCGCCGCGATGCAGAGCACGTGCACTGCCTGCGCGATCGGCGTGCAGCACAACAGCGAGCGGCCGCGCCTGATGCTGCGCACCGAACGACAGTTGGCAAGGGCAAAGAGCGCGAGATTCAATGCCAGGCTCTTGCCGATCAGCGACGACAAATCAGCGGCCGCACCAAAAAGGGCAGCGAGCAGCAGCAGATCGGCCAGAGACGGTAAAACCAGCCAGGCAAACAGGGCGATATTCTTGGCGAGCAATAGATCGCGCGCCGAAACCGGGGGCAGATGCCAATAGGCGATCGTATCCGATTCGGCGGCGATGAAATTGTTGAGCAGAGGTTCAAACGTCCAGAGAAAAAACACCATGGCCATCCACAGAGCGATCTCCGCCTGCTCCGGCCGCCAGCAGCCAAAGGCCAGCAGAGCCGCCGTCAGCAGGCCGGCCGTCCAGGCAATGCGGGCTGTGCGCTGCAAAATTCGGCATTCGACCGTCACCAGCGACTGCAATTGTCGATAGTCGATCTGATTCATCCTGTCCCTATCTGCACCTCGTTTTATTGACACGGTACAACCACACGCCCAGCCCCATACCCGTTGCGATTGCCGGAACAAAGCTTGCCAGATAGAGGGTCGCCTGGGCAAAATGGCCCTGCAGGCAAAGCTCCACCGATGTGCCGACCCAGCCCCAAAAAGGGATTCGTTCCAGGCGGTGATACCCGTCGAGTTGAAACAACAAGTTGTAAACCAGGACAAAAAGCGCAAACACCATTGACAGATGCATTTTCAGGCGCTTGAAAAGCTGCATAGCCGCCAAAAAGAGAACCAGGAGCCAGACCTCCAGCAGCACATAGAACAGGAACAAGGCGATAACCGAGGCGGCAAAGGTGCGAAACGATGGGATAAAATGGGCTGACAGCAGTGCGAAGGAAAACAGATGCACCAATCCTTTTTCGCCAAAGAGCAAATCGAGCAGCAGCGCGGCATAGAGGGTTTTGTCCGCCAGCGGGAAAGCGAACAGATGATCCGGTGCGATAAACAACTCTTCGCTCATCCTGCTGGTCAGGATCGCCACCTCATCCATCACCAGGATAAAAACAAACATCGCCATATTGGCGGCAATGCCGGTTGAAAACAGGGCGAAATCGCTGCACACGATCAGCAGGGCGGCCGCGCATTCAAAGAGACCAATCGCCGCCAGGAGAAACCGGCAATAGTGGGCGTTTCGGCGAGAGCGCCTGGTCAACCGGCGGTTCACCGCCGACAACATTCGGTATTCGGCAATCATTTGTTCTCCTGAGGATAACCGGACATACCGTTGCCAACGGCGCCGGTATGTCCGGATGACAGGGTTGCTGTTTTGATCAGCCGGCGCATTCTTCGAGATAACCGGGAACACTGGCGATCCAGGCGGCTGCTCCCAAACCAATGGCGAGCCAGCCGAGCGGATTGGTTACCAGCACACCGCCGATGACCAAGCTGGCGAATCCCAGCATCATGATCGCCTCGGCGCTGTGGCAATCGCCGCCGTTGATCTGGCACATCTCTGCATCAGTCAGTTCTTTCATTGTTCTCACCTCCTTTCAAGAGTTGCTCAATCGCCGGGAAAAATAACGCCGCAAGCGAATGCGGCGGGCACTCACCTCCTGCCATGAGTTGCCCTGTTGCCGAAAAGCAGACGCCGCATGCGAACGCGGCGGGCACTCACCTCCTGCCATGAGTTGCCCTGTTAGCGAAAAAGGTGACGCCGCAAGCGAACGCAGCGGGCACTCACCTCCTGCCATGAGTTGCCCTGTTAGCAAAAAAGGTGACGCCGCAAGAGAAAGCGGCGAGACCTCACCTCCTGCCATGAGTCGCCCAGTTAGCGAAAAAGGTGACGCCGCAAGAGAAAGCGGCTAGACTCCACCTCCTGCCATGAGTTGTTCTGTTGCCGAAAAAGCGGACGCCGCATGCGAACGCGGCGGGCACTCACCTCCTGCCATGAGTTGCCCTGTTAGCGAAAAAGGTGACGCCGCAAGCGAACGCGGCGAGACCTCACCTCCTGCCATAAGTTGCTCGTTCGCCGAAAAAGCGGACGCCGCATGCGAACGCGGCGGGCACTCACCTCTTGCCATGAGTTGCTCGTTCGCCGGAAAAGCGGACGCCGCAAGCGAACGCGGCGGGCACTCACCTACTTTCGTGAGTCGCTCGGCGTAGACCCGGTCTGTTCCAGCATGTCGATCACCCTTTGCCAATCCCCGGCGCCGGCGATGCGCTTTTGCAGGCGCCGGTCAGAATCGAAGAGGTAGAGCGCCGGCAAAAGGGTGCGGCCAAACCGGCGGCGAAGCTCCGGCAGCGGGACACTGCAGCAGACGACATTGGGCGCGCGGCTGAGCATCGGATAGTCTTGCACAAAAGCAAATTCGGACTCGGGATCGCTGGTCAGCAACACGATCTGCAGCCGCTGCAAGCGGCAGTTTTCCTGCTGCAGGTTCGCCAGCAAAACCGCACAGCGGTCGCACTCGTTCTCATAGCGGACGACCAGGGTCGCCGGTGCCTTTGGCAGAGTCGCTGATCGCTTGTCCAGGCTTGCGAGGCAAGACAACCCGGGCATCAGCGCGCCGATTGGCAGCGGCCGATAGCGGCGCGCCTGAACCAGCATCGATGCGCTCGTCAGCACCAGGAGAGCGAGCAACGCAGCGCTGCCGATCTGTTTGCCGCGCACCGCGACTTTTTTTTTAGCTGCCTGCTGCACACCTTTATCCGCTTATCTCGTGGAAATAGAGCAAAAAGACAAACTGCATCACCAGCATCGCGGTCCAGACAATGACCACCACCAGGCCGCAGTCCAACCACGTCAAACGACTTTCAACGCGCAACCCCGCGGTGACGATCAGGCACCAGGCCAGCTCGGACAGGTTGAAATTGCCGAGAAAGCCGAGCGCCTGCGGAGAATAGCGATAGCGGTTGACAAGAGCGGCCAGAGACACCGGCACCAGAGAGAGGGTGGATTCGTCGATGGCACTGTTGGGCAGCGATGCCAGCCACAGGGTTTTCACGAACATCAAGAGCAAAAGGGCAAAAAAGGCCACCGTGACGATGTGGAAGAGCCGGGCAAACGGCACTTCGAGCAAACGAAAGACCAGGGGCATCTGCAGAAAGAGGGCGGATAGCAACAGCCGCAGCGCCAGCAGCAGCGGCGCCAGGACATAGTTCCAGACCGTCAGGCGGCGCATGACAATCAGCAGTTCATCGATCCGATAGGCTTCGATCTGCTCGTCCAACAACCGGTGAAAGACCTGGCGGTCGAGGAGAATCTCATTGGCAAGCCAGGTGTTCAGCAAAACGCCGAGCAAGGCCAGGAGAAAAAGCGTGGATGTCGGCCAGGCAAAAGGTTTGCGGCAATACGCTTTCCAATCCATCAGTTGATCCCCTTTGGCGAAGACGAAAGTGTTTTTCCCGTGGACAGGAAACACGGCGGTTTGGCCGTTTGCCTGTCAAAGGTCGCGCGGCCGTCCTGCAAACGAAAAACCAGCTCACAACCCTGCAAAATCTCGCTGTCGTGCGTTACCAGCAATACCGCGTGATCGTTCGCATAGTTGCGCAGGGTTTGCCAAACCCGCGCTTTCATGGCGTCGTCGAGTTCGGAAAAGAGTTCATCGACGATCAATACCGCCGGTTCGGCGACCAGTGCCCGCGCCAGGCTGAGCAGCCGGATCTCGCCGCCGGACAAACGCCGGCCCGCCTCCCCCAGCAGCGCTGACAGGTCGAACCCCGCTTCGCTGCCGTCGAACAAGCCCATCGATTGCAGAACCTGATCGATCCTTTGCCGATCGACTGCCGCCCGGCCGAGCAGCACGTTTTCCAGCACTGTGGCGTTGAAGAGGTGGGCGCGCTGCGGCACCACCGCGACGAGGCGTCGATAGCAGTGCAAGTCGATCTCTTCGGCAGATCGGCCGTTGCAGAGGATTCTGCCGGTGTCAGGCTGCAACCGGCGCTGCAGCAGGTAAACCAGGGTGCTTTTGCCGGACCCGGTATTACCCCATAAAGCGGTCACAAAGCCGCGTTCGACAGCGAGATCGACACCGCGCAACAAAAGGGCGGATTTGGGATAGGAAAAATGCAGATTTTCGGTCTGCAGATGCGCGATTTCCGACACTGCCACGCGGCCGGGGTTGGGTTCGGGCTCGACAGCCAAAAGATCCAGCAGTCGATCGGCGGCGATCTGCGCTCCTTGCCAGGCGATGACCGCCTGGACAAGATTGGCGATCGACGGGAGCAGATAGGAAAGCAGCGCGACCAGAGCCAACAATTCGCCGAGCTGCAGTCGATGCTCCGCAACCGCGACCGATCCGAGAGTCAGCAGCGCCAGAGTCAGCAACGCTGCCAACGCTTCGGAGATCGATTTGAGCTTCGCCTGGGTGCGGTGCAGCCGGGCGATGGAGAATTGCAGCCGTTCGGCGCCGCACAGCAAGGCCTGCGCGGCTGCAAGGGCAACGCCAAAAGCGATCACCTCGCGGATGCCGCGCAGGCGATCGATGGTTGCCGATTCCATCCGGCTGTGTTCATTCATCACTGCGCTCTGCTGGTCGCGGATGCGACGTGAACTTTGCAGCAAAAGAGCGGTGAACAGGGGCAGGGAGAGCAGGCAGAGCAGCGCAATCGACGGGGAATAATAAGCCATGAGAGCCAGAGAGCCGATCACCACCAGGAGATCGATAAACGCTGACTGGGCGATGAGCGAGATGGCTTGCTGGATTTTGAGGCTGTCGTTCAGGCGGGCCGTGATATCGCCGGTTTTGCGTTGATCGAAAAACGGCTGTGGCAGGCGAAACAAGCGCGTGAAAAAATCGCGCGTCATCGCCAGGTTGATGCGCTGGTTCAGAACGACCAGAAAAATGGAGCGCAGCAACCCCACTGCCGCGCGCAGCAGGAGAAAAAAGAGCAAGATCACACCGGCGTAAAAAATCCGCCGGACATCTCCGCCGGGGATATAGCGATCGATCAGCACCTGCACAAAACCCGCAGTCATCAGTCCCAAAAGAGCGGTCAGGATGCCGAGAAAAATCGATTGTTCCACCCAGGGCAAGTGAGCCGTCAGGTAAGAAGCGATCCATGGCCATCCGCGCATTGCAGGCTGGCGCACGAGGTTGGCGGTGGGGGTGAGCAAGAGAACCGTCTGGCTCTGCCAGAGCCGGGCAAACGGCTGCCGCCTTATCCAATAGACGCCGCGCGCCGGATCGCCGAGCTGCACCCGGCTGTGCGCGACTCGATAAACCACGACATAGTGATGCTGACCATCCTCACGCACCAGATGGGCGATACAGGGCAGCGGGATGGTCGACAGATCGTCATAGGATCCACGGGCACCGCGGGCCTGGAATCCGCAGCGTTCGGCGGCGCGCAACAGGTCGAGCAGGGTGACGCCGCGGCTGTCGGCCTTGCACCAGCAGCGCAGCGCGGCCAAAGCGGCATCGCCGCCGTGGAAGCGCAAGACGGTGAGCAGAGCAGCCGGACCGCAGTCGAACCGTTCCAGCTGGCGCACCAACCGTCGCCTTGCTTTGATTCCGAACATGCCGTGCACTCCTTGACCATGCGCACCGCGGCCAGCGCCGGTTGCCTCATCGGCGATCGCTGACCGCCATACGCAGCCGCAGCACTGCAGTTGCCTGTTGCAGTCAATGTGCCTTCCCCAGATTCCAGTCCCATCCAGGCCGCAATCCCAATGCATCGCCCTCGACAGCGATGTCAGCGAAAATCCGACCCCGCTTTCCCGTGATCTACCGGAAAATTAACCTTTTTGCGAAATTTGTCAAGAGAAATTTGCTAATTTCTACGATATTATCGCAAATATTTGCTTATTGATTAATTTCGGTCAATTGCTTCCCCCCTGACGACGGGAAACGACTGAACTTCGGTTTCTGTTGACTTTAACTGAGCCGTTGCTTACCTTTTTATCGATCGGCTCCACAACCGAAATAAATGGACTTTCCAACAGGAAAAAGATGATCGCTCTGCGCAAAATCGTTCTCCGACGTTTTTCGTTTCTTACCTGGATCGTGATCTGGTTTCTCTTCTGCGATCTCGGCAATTTCTATGCACTCATTCCCAACTCCTGCGCGCTCAGCCTCGATGAGGCGCTCATTTTGGCTGTCATCGACCAGCAGACATCGGTGCCATTGGATCGCTACCCGTGCGACGAGCAAACCAGGGACATCGAAAATCCGTCACAAAAGCACCGCATCAAGATCACCGATGTGGACAGCAGTTTTTTTGCGGATTCTTCCCCGCAACTGTTCTGGCTTTCGAAACTGTTTTTCGATCACAAAGAAACACTCCACCAGTCACCGCTTTTGGTTTCACCGCTGTATCTCATCAACTGCTCTTTTCTGAACTAGACTCTCCTGCCACCTGCTTTACGGGTAAAATCGATTCATTCCGCACCCCTCGGCCCTGCGAAAACCAGGCTTTTCTCCTCCTGACAACCTGATTCACAGGGCAGAGGAGCATGGATTTCCGACCATCCCTGGCAACCAACTTGATGTCATTCCCGATTAGGCGGTGCATTCGGGCCTATTCAGCGACCAGAAGGAGGGTATCATGAATATTCTGTTTATCTATCCAATACCTTCACCCAAGCATACATTTATCGATTACCACCATGGATTGTCACTGCTTTCTGCACTGGCCAAAGCAGAAGGTCATCAGAGCTCTCTCTACATGACCCACCAATTTTCGCAGCAAGCCATCAATCGCGCTGTTCAGCAGGTCAAACCAGACCTGCTCGCCTATTCGGTGACTTCGGATCAGTTGCAGTTGGCGCAAGCGCATATGGATTATCTGTCGCGTCTATCCGTTTTTTCGTTGGTTGGCGGCGTGCACGCGTCTGTGCGACCGGAGGATTTTATCGATCGCTGCGATTGTGTATGTCGGGGGGAGGGGGAAGTCGCCTGGACAGAACTGTTGCGCGGCAAATCTTTTCGTCAAATCAACAACCTCGTCTACAGCGACGGCGGTTCGATACATCACAATCCCATGCACCCGTTCTTGCAGGATCTCGACGCTCTGCCCTTCTCCGACCGGGAGTTGTTCGATTACCAGAGTTCTCTGGATATCGATCACCGCGCGGATTTCATCGCCGGCAGAGGCTGTCCCTATCGGTGCAGCTATTGTGTCAACAACTGGCTCCATTCATTGGCCGACGGCCGTTATGTGCGGTTGCGCAGTGCGGAAAACCTTTTGCTCGAAATACAACAGGTGCTGAATCGCTACCAGAGAATCGACTCGATTTGCTTTCAGGACGACACTTTTACGTTCAACAAACAGTGGATCGAGGCATTTTGTGGCTTGTATCGCCGGCAAATCCACCTGCCGTTTGTCTGCAACTTGCGAGCAGAAACAGCCAGTCGGGAAATGATCGCCATGTTGGCCGATACCGGATGCAAAGAGATCCGTATCGGTGTCGAACAGGGCAACGAACGTCTGCGCAGGGACGTCTTGAAGCGAAAAATGAGCAACCAGCAGCTTGTGGAGGCCTTCACCGAGATCAAAAAAGCCGGTATCCGGGTGTTTGCCTACAATATGGTCGGCATTCCCGGTGAGACAAAATCGACCATTCAGGAGACGATAGATTTGAACAAAAGGCTAAAGCCGGATAAAATTCACGTCAGCCTCTTCCATCCCTATCCCGGGACTGAATTGTACGATCAATGTCTGGCCGCGGACATCGATGTCGCCCGCATCCATGGTTCTTATTTTGCGCCGGTGGCAGCAATCGAGACAGATAAGCTGAAAAAAAAGGAGATCGAATTCCTTTATCGCACCTTTCGCGTGGCGGTGCTTTTTCCTTTTTTGCTGCCGTTCGCCAAATTCCTTGCACGCATCAAGGTCCGCAAACATCAAACCCTGTACGATATCTCTTACACTTCAATGTTCAGGATAGCGCAATTCATACAACGCCATATGCCCAAAAGATTTCGAACTGCGCTGTTCAACATTCTCAAGGTTTGAAAGGCAACAAGCGGGCAGTGTTTGCATCCATGGCACATGCGAAAAGGTTGTTCAAGGCTGAGAGAATTCTTTCAATTCAACACTTGTTTTCGTATATTCAGTACTGTGCCGACAGGAACAGGTAAAGACAGCGAAAACCAACCAGAACAGGTGTTTCGATGGATCGCATTTTGATTACCGGTGCCGTTGGTCAGATCGGCATCGAATTGACCGAAGGGTTGTTGTCGCGCTTCCCCGCGAGTCGCGTGGTGGCAAGCGACATCCGCAGCGCCGCAGGCGCGCCGGCGGACATCCGTTACCTCGACATCACGGACAAGGCGCAAATCGCCCGGCTGGTGATGGAAGAACGCATCGACACGATTTTTCACCTTGCCGCGCTGCTCTCGGCGCGCGGCGAGCAGAACCCGCAGCTCGCTTTTGCGGTCAACCTGGGCGGGTTGCTGAACGTGCTCGAGGTTGCCCGGCAACACGGGGTCAAAAAGGTGATCATGCCCAGCACGATCGGCGCCTTTGGCCCGGACACCCCGAAAATCGACACTCCCGACGATACGCTGATGCGGCCGACGTCGATGTACGGCATCACCAAACTCGCCGGCGAGCTTTTGCTGGACTACTACAGCCGGCGCAGCGGCATCGACGGGCGGTCGTTGCGCTTTCCCGGCATCATCAGCAGCAGAACCGAACCCGGCGGCGGCACGACCGACTGGGCGGATGATTTTTATCGCAAAGCAGTGCGCGGCGAAAAGGCGATCTGTTTTCTGCGCGCCGACACGCGCCTGCCCTTCATGTATATGCCCGATGCCGTCGAGGCGCTGATCGGTTTGGCCCTTGCGGAACGCAGTCGGCTCAGCCGCTCCGTCTATAACGTGCACAGCCTCACGCTGGCACCGACCGAATTGGCCAAATTCCTGCAAAGCATATTTCCCGATTTCGAGCCGCTCTATCAGCCCGATTCCCGTCAGTCGATCGCCGATTCCTGGCCGCAAAGCCTGGACGACCATCATGCCCGGACCGACTGGGACTGGTCACCGCAATACGATCTGCAGCGCATGACCGCTGACATGCTGAAAAACCTAAAACCGAAGAGGGGCTGATGGAGTTCGATCTGGATTGCATTCCCTGCTTTATCAACAGTCTGTTGCGGCTCGGCCGCGAAACAGGTGTTCCGGCTGCACAACAGGAAGCGCTGATGCGCCGACTGCTTGTCGCCATGGCCGCGGCGCCTTATGAACGCTGCCCGGCTGCGCTCGGCCGCGATCTGCACCGACTCATCCGCGATCAGCTGAACGACCCCGATCCCTATCGGCAAATCAAGCTGAAAAGCAATCAACAGATGCTCGACCTCGTGCCCCGCTTGCGGCAGATCATCGCCGAATCCGAACAACCGCTGCAAACCGCTCTGCGCCTGGCCATGGCCGGCAATGTCATCGATTTCGGCGTCGATCACGGCCTTGGAATCATGGACACCATCGAAAGAGTGCTGCACGCGCGACTCGCCTGTGATGACAGCGCCGAGCTGTTGGCGGATCTGCAAAGCGCCGAGTCGATTCTCTACATCGGCGACAACTGCGGCGAGATCGTGCTCGACAAACTCTTTCTCGAAACGCTCAATCACCCGAATGTGACTTTTGTGGTGCGGTCGAGCCCGGTCATCAACGACGCCACCCTGGTCGAGGCGAACGAGGTGGGCATCGACCGCCACGCCCGCCTGCTCACCACCGGCGAAGACGCGCCGGGCGCAATATGGGAATCGTCTTCGAACGAATTCCGCGCCGCGGTCGCGGCGGCCGATGTGGTGGTGTCAAAAGGTCAGGGCAATCTCGAAGGGCTGATGAACGCACCCCGAGAGATCACTTTCGTGCTGGTCGTCAAATGCGATCTGATCGGCGCCAATCTGGGCGTCAAAAAGGGCGATTTCGTCATCAAAAAACGGTCGGGACAAAACCGACCGGTTCCGGAGGCTTGATAATGGCTGATTCCGCTAACGCCTATCATCACCTTTTCGGCCCCGTGCCCTCGCGCCGGCTGGGCCGTTCCCTCGGCATCGATCTGGTGCCGTTCAAAACCTGTTCCTTGAATTGCATCTATTGCGAATGCGGCGCCACCACCCGATTGACGATCAAACGCGCAGCCTGGGTCGATATCGACGCGGTCAAGGCAGAGCTGCGCCACTATGCCGCCGGCGGACCGGTGCCCGACACCCTCACTTTTTCCGGTTCGGGCGAACCCACGCTGCACAGCGGCCTCGGCGAGATGATCGCTTTTAGCCGCCAGACCCTGCCCGATATTCCAGTCGCCTTGCTGACCAACGGCACTCTGTTCGATGATCCGCAGGTCCGTCAGGATGCGGCACAAGCCGATATTGTGTTGCCTTCCCTCGACGCCGCCACCCAATCAGCCTTTCGCGCGATCAACCGCCCGCATCCCAAACTCGATCTGCAGCGGATCATCGACGGGCTGGTCGCCTTCCGCGAGCAATATAACGGCCAGATCTGGCTCGAAATCTTTATCCTCGACGGGATCAACAACCATCCGCAAGATCTGCAAGCCCTGGCCACAGCAGTGCATCGCATCCGGCCCGACCGCGTGCAGCTCAATTCGATGCATCGTCCGGGCACCCTGCCCGGATTGGTCGCCGCTTCGCCGGAGGTCCTTGCCGCCGCAGCCCGGGCGCTCGACTACCCGGCAGTCGAATTGATCGGCCCGTCAGCAACGCCGACCGCAACCGGCGACGCGCCGGCGGATCTGCAAAACGCCGTGCTCGAACTGGTGCGGCGGCGGCCCTGTTCGATCGACGACATCAGCCGCGGCCTGAACGCCCACCCCAATGCGGTGCGCAAAACCGTCTTTCATCTGCTCGACCACAACCTGCTGAAAAGCCTGCAGCAGGACGGCCAGACCCTCTATTGCCTCAGCGAGCGGCGCTGATTCCCGGTCGCCGCCCCGGCCAAAACCCCATAAATCCCTTGACAGTTTGACCGATTTTCCCTAATTTAAGACAAACTTGTCTGAATTAAGTTGCTTTTGACTGCAAATCCAACTGACACAGCAGGAGCCGGTTCATGGTTTTATCGAAATCCTGTGATTATGGCTTGCGGGCGGCGCTCTTTTTGGCTGCCTCTGAGCGGGAAGAGTCGTTTGTCTCGATCAGCGAGATGGCAAAGGCCCTTGGTCTGTCCTTTCATTTTCTGACCAAAATCCTGCAGACTCTGACGCGAAAAGGCTTGATGGTGTCGACGAAAGGACCGCACGGCGGAGTGCGCCTGGCGCGTCCGGCCGACTCGATCAACCTGATGGACATAGTCATCGCCATCGACGGGCCACGGCTGTTGAACGAATGCGTGTTGGGGCTCAACGGCTGCAGCGACCAGCATCCCTGTCCTCTGCACAGGCAATGGGTCTCGATCCGCAGCGGAATCACCGAGCTTTTCAATCAAAGCACCCTCAAATCGGTCGCGCAGCGCATCGCAGAGGGAAGTTATCGGTTGATCGACCTGATCGAGGAACCCGAGAAAAAAGTGTGAGCTCTTGCCGCAGCAATGAATGGTTTTTCAATCTCACCATCCGATTGAATTGACATGGACAAACCGACCATGCAGGAAGTTGATTTTTACAACCAGCTCGCGGAGAGTTATGACGCGATGACGCGTTTCGACGAGCGGCTGGGGCGCGAACGCGATCTGCTCAAATTCTGGGTAGAAGCCGGCTGCTGGCAGACGGTGCTCGATGCCGCCTGCGGCACCGGGTTGCACGCCATCGCTCTTGCCTCGCTCGGCATCAAAACCACAGCCAGCGATGCTTCCGCGGCGATGCTCGAGCAGGCGCGCAGGAACGCGCAGCAGCACGGTGTAGCCATCGACTGGCTGCATTTGCGGCTGCAGGACCACGGGCAGTTGGAGAAAAACGTCGATGCCGTGCTCTGCCTTGGCAACTCGCTGCCCCATGTGCTGAATGCTGAAGAGTTGCAGGTGACTTTGCAGGGTTTCCATGGTTTGCTGCATCCCGGCGGGCAGCTGATCATCCAGCTGCTCAACTATGACCGCATTCTGGCCCGCCGCGAGCGGGTGGTTGGCATCAACAGCGACGGCCGACGCGATTATCTGCGCTATTACACCTTTTTAGATACGCTGCTGCGCTTCACGATTGTCACAATCGACCGCGGGCTGGAAAAGCTGCAGACGACATTGCAGGAAACCTTGCTCTATCCCTACACCCGCACAGAATTGGAAAAAGCGCTGATCGATGCAGGATTCAGCGCACCTGCGATGTATGCGGATCTGAACCAAACGCCGTGGTCGAGCGAGACGAGCCGAGACCTCGTCTGCGCAGCGGCCAAACCCGAGTAACCGTTCACCAGGAGCAAAGCGATGAAACGAAAGATTATAAATATCGATGAAGAATTGTGCGATGGTTGTGGGTTGTGCATACCCAGTTGCCATGAAGGCGCCATCCAGTTGGTCGACACTCCGGCCGGGAAAAAAGCGCGACTGGTCAAAGAGATCTATTGCGATGGATTGGGCGATTGTCTGGGCGCCTGTCCCACCGGCGCATTGACGATCGAAGAGCGGGAGGCAGAGGCTTACAGCGAGGCGGCGGTGCGGGAGCGGCTGGGGCGAAACGAGCGCGTCGAGCCGTTGCCGACCGGTTGCCCGGGCAGCCGGGTCATGCAGTTTGACGGCGTCGGCACGGCAGCCGGGGCCGCCGCAGAGGCGGATATCCCCAGCGAGTTGCGCCAATGGCCGATCCAGCTCCACTTGCTGCCGACTTTGGCGCCGTTTTTTCAAGAGGCGGACCTGGTGTTTTTGGCCGACTGTTGTGCGGCGGCCGTCCCTGCGCTGCATCGCGATCTGCTGCGCGGGCGGGCGATCGCCATGGCTTGCCCGAAACTCGACGATACCAGCACCTACGTGCAAAAAATCAGCGACATCATCCGTCTCAACCAGCCCAAAAGCCTGACCGTTGCCTATATGCAAGTGCCTTGCTGCACCGCGATGGTCTATCTGGTGCAACAGGCGCGCGATCTTGCCGGATCCAGGCTGCCGATCACAGCGATCCAGTACAGCCTGCAGGGACAAAAGTTGTTCGAGCGGGTGGAAGAAATGGCGGGAAAATAGAGGGGCGAGCTCGAAAGGGCTCACCCCAAAAGCCGAAAGGCATGGATCAAGGCTGCACCAGCTGCCGGTGCAGATAGTCGTGCAGGGCGCGGTCGCGCGCAGAATCGGGCGCCGGCGAAAAGTAGCGATAGGGATCGCTTTCGTCCCAGGCAACCAGGCGATGGCACATGAAACAATCATGCGCCAGCGTATCGCCTTTTGTCCCTTGCATCGCAGGTTGGTGACAGCGGAAGCAGCCGCTGTTCTCGGTGCGATGGCCGATCAAGCTGGGATAGGTGTTCCAGTCGAGCTGCATTTGGGGATGGACGTTGCGCGTATAGGTGCTCTGGAGAACTACGACGGCTTTATCCACCAGTTCGGCCTGGACCGGTTCGCCGAGGCGGCGGTAAAAACCGCGGAGATGGGCGTCGATCCGCTGCCGGGCGGCAAGGGTATCGGGATAGAAGGGGCGGATGGCGGCCAGGCCTTCACGCTTGATGAAGGGCAACTCCAGCGGCAATTCGCCGGCGACCAGCCGACGATCCACGGCAGACCCGGGTTCTTCATAGATATGGGTGGCGCGGTTGTGGCAATCGACACAATCCATGGTCCGCACCTCGGTCGCTGTTGCAGCCATCGACGGGTCGAGCGCGGTATTTTGATAGCGGGTGGTTGAGCCGTCGGGATGCACCACTTCGGTCCATGCGATGCTTTCTCGTCTGGCATCTGCCGCGGCATAGCGCACCGCATGGCGGTCGGAGATATGCCAGTGGATCCCCGCCTTGCCATCGGCTGCGTACGACTCGATCCTGAGCAGCAGGCTGGTGTGGCTTGCGGTTGAATGGCGGTCCGGCGCATAATGCGTCTGACGCAACAGCCGTTCGCCGTAAAAATGGTCCGGCCAGTGGCATTTTTCGCACGTTTCGCGCGACGGCCGCAACTGGTGCACCGGGGTGGGTATCGGCCGGTTGTAGGTATTGGTGGCGGCCAGCACCATTTGCCGCAAACCGTTGAGTTTGGAATCGATCAACGCCTTGACTCCTTCGCCGACATGGCATTCGACGCAGGCGACCCGCGCATGCGGCGAGCGCTGATAGGTGGTCCACTCGGGGTTCATCACCCGGTGACAGGCGGTGCCGCAAAAATGGGCGCTGTCCATAAAATGGAGAGTGCGGGCGCTGACGGCCAGCATAAAGATCACGTTGAGCAGGGTCAAGGCGCCGATATTGAGGACCAGTCGCGAGCCGAACATGTGGCTGCGCAGGTCTTCGGTGGAAAAAGTTTCATCGAGAAGCTCCCGTGTCGATTTGCCGCGTTGGCGGCGGTAGCGCATCCAGGCAAAGGGTATCAGCAGCAAACCGAACACAAACAGCGCCGGGAAGAGCATATAGGTGATCAGACCGATATAGTCATTGGTGATCGCCCCAGTCAGGCGCAGCATTTCCATGGTCAGAAAAGCGATAAACGAAGAAGTGACCAGAATCACCCCGATTTTTCCCAGCCAATTGACGGAAATACCGCGCAAAAAATTGAGATAGCGTTGCAGCATCTAAACCGCCTCACGGTTTTTGCGGAAAAAGATCGCGGTAGATAGCCTGGACTTTGCCATCGCGGATTTGCTTGCGCAGCACCTCGGTTTGCTCCTCCATCCAGCGGTGCTCGGGTTCAGCGAGCAGACGATCGATCCAGGCATCGACTTCCGGATCTTGCAGTTCCATCGCCTGGGGGAGAAACTTGAAGTAAAAGTGCTGGGCAACCTCATACAGGCCGTGCCACCAGGTATAATCGGGCCCCATCATGGAGACCCCATGGCGGGCGCGGCGGCCTTCGTGGTGCCAAATCTCCCAGTAGGTCCATTCGATGTCATTGGCAAACGAGGCCGGTTTCTCCAAAAGCTGCCGTTTCCGGATGAGGGTCATCAATTCGGTGGCGGGTTTGGCGAACTTTTCATCATAGAGAGCGACCGTCGCATCGAACTGCGCATAGTGGCCGTCGATAAAGCCGGAGCGGTGGCAAGCCGAACAGACTTGTTTCATAGCCTGGCGTTTTTGCTGCCAATTATCCTGGCGCTTGGAGATCGCCGGCCGCAGCGAATAGGAAAGACGGGTGCCGACGTCGTGGGTCACCGGTTGTTCCGCTGTCGCCGACATGTGGCAAGTCGCACAGGTCGGAGCGGCGTAATAGTCCTGCCCCACCACCCAGCGATCGCTGTGCAGATTCATCGTTTCGATGGCCGTTGCATACGAGTTGCCATGTTTGGATTCTTCATACACTTCTTTTTGCGGATGGTCGGGACCGAGATGGCATTTGGAGCACGATTGCGGCTGGCGGGCCTGGGCGCGGCTGAACAGGTGGCGCGGATGGCAGGCGTTGCAGGCACCCAGTGATCCGTCTGGATTGATCCTGCCGATTCCCGAATTTGGCCAGCTGAGCGGCGACAATTTGTTGGGCGAATTTTTATCGATCCGGACGTTGGCGCCGTGACAAGCTTCACAGCCGGTGATCGCCACCGGATGGCCGGCTGTCACATGGGCCAGGTAGGCGTCTTCAGACTCCAAAATCTGCCCGGCGCGGGCATGGTGAGACCCTCCCACCTGGTCGCGCTCCTTGGCGTGACAAACTCCGCAATCCTTGGGCGTGACCAAAACCGCGATCTGAGCGCCGTTGTGAGAAAAAGCATCGATATCCCTCTTGTCGGCGCCGTGACAATCGATACATGTCACCTGATGCACGGCATGCGATGATTCGTACCACTGCTGATACAAACCAGGCGATACCTGCTTGTGGCAGGTCAAACACTTGCCGGCCAACTCTTTGTTTTTTTGCGCTTCGGCCGGAAACGGCCAGAAACTCAAAACGGCGATGAGCAATGCGACAGCGCTTCGATTCTGCACAAGCCTCCTCCTTCAGATTCACAGCGCTGCACGACCCGGCAGACAATCCATGCTCTGTGGACCGGCAACGCATGTCCTCCCTCTCACTTGCGGCGGGTGGCAAGCAACTGGCGTAAAATAAGGTAAAAACTTCATGCAGGCAACTAAAAAAAACTTGATCCTGACACCAAATTGTGCTATATTTCGGACAAACAAGTCTTTTATTCGCCGTCGATGGACAGGAGAGGCTCTGTCTCTGCACTTTCCAATCCGTCCGCCGTTCGCCATGAAATGATAGACAGGAGGTCTTATTATGTTTTGTTATCAGTGCCAAGAAACCCAGCACAACAACGGCTGTGACGTGCGCGGGGTGTGCGGCAAGGATGCAGAAACCGCTCTTTTGCAGGATCTGCTGGTCTTCGCCGCCAAAGGGATCTCTTTTTGGGCGCAAAAAGGCCGTGCAGTGAATGTTGGCGACCCCGTTGCCGATCTTTTTGTTATCCAGGCGCTGTTCACCACGATCACCAACGTCAATTTCGATCCCCAGGCGATTGCCGACAAAATCGAGAGCGGTTTTGTGCTGCGCGACCGCCTGCGCGAGCGTGTAAAGTCTGCCGATAAGAATGCCCCTCTCAGCCAGGCGATACCCGATGCGGCCTCCTGGGATTGGCATGGCGGACGCGAAAAATGGGTCGCCAAAGCCGCTTCCAGCGGCGTGCTCGCCTGTGAAGACGAGGACATCCGTTCGCTGCGCGAACTGATCATCTATGGTCTCAAAGGCATTTGCGCTTATGCCGATCACGCCTATGTGCTGAAGCATATGGATCGCGATCTGAACCATTTCATTCAGGATGCGCTGGTGGCGACCTTGGACGACCAGTTGACCGCCGACGATCTGGTGGGTTGGGTGTTGAAGACCGGGGAAAATGCGGTGCGGGTCATGGCGTTGTTGGACAAAGCCAACACCACGGCTTTCGGCCATCCGGAACCGACGCAGATTTCCACGGGCACCGAGCCCGGGCCGGCCATTCTGGTCAGTGGTCATGATCTGCAGGATCTCTATGAGCTTTTGCAGCAAACCAGGGGCAAAGGCGTCAACATCTATACGCATGGCGAGATGCTGCCCGCCCTGGCCTATCCCAAGCTGAAACAGTTCTCCCACCTCAAGGGCAACTATGGCACGAGCTGGTACAACCAGCAAAAAGAATTCGAAGCATTTAACGGCGCCATTCTCATGACGACCAATTGTCTGCAAAAGCCGCGCTCATCCTATCGCGATCGGATTTTCACCACCGGACTGGTGGGTTGGCCGGGTTTGCGCCACATCGCCGACCGCCAGGAAAACGGCGAAAAAGATTTCAGCCCGGTGATCGAAAAAGCGCTGAGCCTGGCGCCTGGGCTGGCCAAAACCGAAGGCAAGACCCTGACCATCGGTTTTGCGCATGATGCGCTGCTGTCGCATGCAGACGCCGTGGTGGCAGCGGTCAAGGCCGGCAAGCTCAAACGATTTGTGGTGATGGGCGGCTGCGACGGTCACCAGAACTCGCGCGCCTATTTCACCCAGGTAGCCGAACAATTGCCGTCCGACACGGTTATTCTCACAGCGGGTTGTGCCAAATTCCGCTACAACATGCTCGATCTCGGCACCATCGACGGGATTCCCCGGGTTCTCGATGCCGGCCAATGCAACGACTCCTATTCGCTGGCGGTTACCGCATTGAAACTGAAAGAAATTTTCGGCGCAGACGATATCAACGATTTACCGATTTCGTACGATATCGCCTGGTATGAACAAAAAGCCGTCACCGTGCTTTTGGCTTTGCTCTATCTGGGTGTCAAGGGCATCCGCCTTGGGCCAACTCTGCCGGCTTTTCTCTCACCGAATGTTGCCAAAGTCCTGGTGGAAAAATTCGCCATCCGGACGATCGGCACCCCGGAAAAAGACGTTGCTGCCATGATGGCGGGCAACTGACCGCTCTCCACAAGCCGGGCGGTTGCATGCCGCCCGGCTTTTTGTCCTTGCCGCAGAGAAAAATTTCCCCTTTTGCACTTTTTTTTAGTATCTTATCACACCCAGATTCGGTGTTAACCGAATCAAAAACATTCAATCTCTTGTTCTTTATGCGGTTGTGAAATGGGCACTTGTCACCCTCTGTACATTGCTATCAGATTGATTTTATATGAGATCCGGTGCTGCGCACCGGATCTGGGTCACGGTCTGAATAATCACGAATGGCCACAAAGCCTTTTAAGAGCCGCGGAATCGTTTCCCGTTTGCGAAACGGCAACGCGTTTTTGCATTTCTGCGGTTTGTTGTTGACTCCAAAAGCAAAGGCGGTGAACGGTATGAGTTTGACGCAAGAAATGGCGCGCTTTGCCCTTTCGCTGCGCTATACCGACATCCCGGAAGCGGCGCGACGCGAAGCGCGGCGCTTTATCCTGGACAGTGTTGGTTGCGCTTTGACCGCATTGCACAATGCGGATATGCAGGCGGCACACCGGTTTATCGAAAAGTTGGGCGGCACACCTGAGGCAACGGTCATCGGCAGCGGTTTGCAGACCAACGCGCCGAACGCCGCGCTGATGAATGCGCTGCTGGTGCGGGCGATCGACTACAACGACATCTATTGGAAGCAGGATCCCAGCCATCCGTCGGACATCATTCCGGCGGCCTGGGCGAGCGCCGAGAAAGCGCAGCGCGACAGCCGCGAGTTGATCGTCGCGGTGCTGATCGCCTATGAACTGGAGATGCGCTGGTGTTTGGCCGCCGATCCCGGCATTCGGGAAATCGGTTGGCACCACGCCACGCTCACCCAGTTTGTTTCGCCGTTCGTCGCCGCCCGGCTGTTGGGTCTGGATGAATCGCAGACGGTTGCCGCGGCGGGAATCAGCGGTTCGAGTCACTTTACCCTCGGCGGCGTGGTCGCCGGCCACCTGACCAACATGAAAAACACGGCCGATCCGCTGGCGACCCAGGCGGGTGTGACCGCTGCTCTGTTGGCGGCCGAGGGTTACAGCGGCCCGGTTGAGGTCATCGAAGGCAAGGAAGGTTTGCAGCAGGTTTTGAAGTCGGTGGTCTGGTCGACGGATGTGTTGCTGGACGGGCTCGGGAAAAAGTTTTTGATCACCGAATGCAGCACCAAACCGTTTCCGACCGAAGCGCTGACCCATCAACCGATCACCGCGGCGCTGAATTTGCGCGCCAAACACGATCTGACGCCGGAGAGGATCGCCAAGGTGCAGGTTTTCACCACCACCCGCGGGGCGGATATTCTTTCCGATCCGAGCAAGTATCACCCGACGACCAAAGAGACCGCGGACCACAGTCTGCCCTATTGCATCGCCGCCGCGCTCGCCGACGGTGCAGTCCTGCCTTCCTCGTTCGAAGAAGACAAGATCCACGATCCAATCATTCGGCGCCTGCTCGAGCGAATCGAGGTGACCGCAGATCGGGAAATCGATGCGCTTTTCCCGCGCATCAAACGAGCGCGGGTGATCATCACGCTGAGCGACGGCCGCGAGGTCAGCGCCCAGGTCGACCACGCCAAAGGCAGTCCGGAAAATCCAATGACCGATGAAGAAGTGATTGCAAAATTCCGCGCCAACAGCGCCGGGGTCTTATCGGCCGAACGCCAGCAAGCGGTCATCGAAGCGACGATGCAACTCGGTGAAACGCCGAAACCGGTGCGCGACTATATGAAACTGCTCATCGCCGATCGATAAATGTCAAGACAACTGCGGCACTTTTATACGGCTCAGCCGCAGCTGCAAGCGCCGGCGCCGTTTCGGCCAGACACCCGACAACCACGCAAACGAGGAAACCATCGATTTGAAAAATCAAGCAACAGCAAATGATATGGCAAGTGTTCAGGCGCTCATGCAAGCGCATGCCCGATTGGTCGAAGAGATCGGTCGCACGATCGTCGGCCAGCACCAGGTTGTAGACGAGCTGTTGATCTCGCTGTTGGCCCGCGGCCATTGCCTGCTGGTGGGAGTGCCCGGGCTGGCCAAGACGCTGTTGATCAGCACGGTCGCGCGCACTCTCGATCTCAAATTCAGCCGTATTCAATTTACCCCAGATTTGATGCCCTCGGATATCACCGGCACGGAGATTATTCAGGAAGACCGCAGCAGCGGGCAAAAGCATTTCACCTTTGTGCGCGGGCCGCTGTTCGCCAACATCGTGCTGGCCGACGAGATCAACCGCACGCCGCCCAAGACCCAATCGGCGCTGCTGCAGGCGATGCAGGAACACGAAGTCACCGCAGGCGGCACCACTTACCGACTGGACGAACCTTTTTTTGTCCTGGCGACGCAGAATCCGATCGAACAAGAGGGCACCTATCCGCTGCCTGAAGCCCAGCTCGACCGTTTTATGTTCAATCTGTGGGTCGATTATCCCGACCAGGCAGAGGAAGAAGAGATCGTGCGTTCGACAACCAGCGCCTATCATGCCTCGCCGCAAGCGGTTCTCAACGCCGCGCAGATCATCGAGCTGCAGGATTTGGTACGGCGGGTACCGGTAGCTGACAATGTCATCCGATACGCGGTCAACCTGGTGCGGCGAACGCGGCCGCAGAACGGCGAGGCGCCGGCATTCATCCGCGAGTGGCTGACCTGGGGCGCCGGGCCACGGGCGTCGCAATACCTCATCCTCGGCGCCAAAACGCGCGCCATTTTACAAGGTCGGCCGACACCTGATATCGGCGACGTGCGCGCGGTCGCCAAACCGGTTTTGCGTCACCGCCTGGTGACCAATTTCAATGCCGAAGCCGAAAGCGTCAGCACCGCCGATATCATCGAACGGCTGACCGCCGACGAAACGGGTATGGGTTGATGCATGCGCAGCGATCTGCCACAGTTTCTCACCCCGGAAGTGATGTCGCGATTGGGCAATCTCAATCTGGTCGCGCGTTTGGTGGTTGAAGGCTTTCTCACCGGTCTGCACCGCAGCCCTTATCACGGTTTCAGCGTCGAATTCGCCGAACATCGCCAGTACATGCCCGGGGATGACATCAAATATTTGGACTGGAAGGTGTTCGGCAAGACGGATCGCTACTATGTCAAGGAATTTGAAGAAGAGACCAATCTGAAGAGCACTATTCTGCTCGATTGTTCGGCATCGATGGGATATCGCTCCGGACAGATCAGCAAACTGCGCTACGGTGCACTGTTGAGTGCGGCTTTGGCTTATCTCATGTTGCACCAACGGGATGCGGTGGGATTGGTGACTTTTGATGAACAGATCCGCAAGTTTTTGCCTCCCAGATCGGTTCACTCTTATCTCAATCGGATTTTGCACGAGTTGGATGCGGCGGATAGCGGCAGCGGCACCCGGGTGGGGCAGACGTTTCACCAATTGGCGGACCGCATCAGCCGGCGAGGCTTGATCATCGTGCTTTCCGATCTGTTCGACGATCCGCAGAGCGTCATGACCGGCTTGAAACACTTTCGCCATAAAAAGCACGAAGTCATTGTTTTTCACCTGCTCGATCCCTCTGAACTGGATTTTGGATTCAAACAGGCGGCTCGCTTCGAGGACATGGAAAGCGGAGAAAAGTTGACCACCCAGCCCTGGCACATCCGCGCCGACTATCAGCGGCAAGTGGCCGAGTTTGTCGCTGCCTACAGACGACAGTGCCGCGAACAGCGGATCGACTACATCCAGCTGCGGACCAGCGAGCCTTTTGATCACGCCTTGTTGGGCTATTTGATCAAACGAAAAAAGATCGGCGGCTGAGGAACGCAAGAAACCGAAGCAACCGAAAAGCCTGCCTTTGCTGCGGCACGGAGCGATTGCGCCGCAGCCCTGCTTCTGTTAACCGGATGCGGCTTTGCCGCAGGCCAGATCGGGATGCATGACCGCACAGGGGGTGCCGCCGTTGCGCCTGCAGCAGCAGGTCCAGGCGATGCACCGCGAACTGCAGATCCGCACTTTGGTCCAATCATGCAGCGGCAAATCGTTGTCGACGGCTCGCCTGTCGCTTTTTTGCGCAACCAGTTTGCGTTGCACGATGTTGCGCAACTGGTTGCCAATGGCGGTCGAATGCAGCAAATCGATCGGCTGGTTGCGTCGCAGCGCAGCGATAACCCCGATATCGTGATGCAGAACACCCCAGAGACTCAATTCGAGATTGAGAGCTTCCTTGGCGGCCAGGCGCAGCGCCTGCAATGGGTCGCGCGCATCGGTATCGCGCAGATTGTTGATCAGCAGTTGCGGTCGCAGGCCGGCGATATCGGCAAGGAGATGAAACCGATCCTCCAAGTCAGCATCCATGGTTTCGTCGATAAATTCGGCAACAGTCTTCATGCTGCGGCCATGAGTCAGATCGCCGCACTGCATAAACTCCGCCGCAAAACGGGCCCAGTGCGGATGGCTGCGCTGCAGCTTGCGAAACAGCGAAGCGCGCAGAAACTGATAGGCGCCGAAAAGCGAGGTGTTTTCCGCGGTCGAAACCAGCAGCTGTACATCGGCGTTGAGAAAGAGATCGATATTGTTGAAATGGGCGCTGGGACCGAGGTCAATAACCAGATAATCGGCCTCGATGCGGCTCAGATTGTGGATGAGCTTGGCTTTTTGCCTGGCTGCGGGCTGCAGAGAGCGCCTGGTTTGCGAAACCGCAGGCAAAAGTCTGAGATGCTCGACCGGAGTGGGCACGACCATGTCGTTGATGTCGCAATTTTGCGCAAAATAATCGCTCAGGCTTTGCCGGGAGGCATAGACGCCGAACAGATAATGCAGATTGGGGCCAAAAAAGTCGGCGTCCAGCAACACGGTCTGGTGGTTTTTTTCCGCCAGCGCAAGGCCAATGGTGGCTGTGACCACGGTCTTGCCTACCCCGCCTTTGCCTCCGGCTACCGCGATGATTTGCGGCTGCGACGGTCGTTGCGGTTTTTGAACATCCGCGGCGCTTTTCAGCGTGTCGGTTTTATCGATTCGAATTTCGGTCAGCATACTTGTTATCCTTCGCTGAAAATTCCGGTTTTGTCCAGGCGCAAGGCACTTTGCCGTTGTTTGCTTTTCGCGCCCCGACGGTTAAAAGCAAACAATATGCCAAATCCACCATCAATCAGCGGATCGACCCGGCATTGTTTCGCATCCCGATCGCTGGTGCTCTGGAATGCAAAAATTCCCACAGGTTTATTCAGCAGTTAAGATTTTGTTTCTTAATGAATAGAGCGGGAACAAAACTTTGGCAGGTTCTGCTGGTGCCTGACAGATGTTGGGTTGTCTTTCCAACGACAAGGGTTGGCAGCAAGCGGCGACTTGGGCGATTGTTGAGGACTGACGATTTCCTTTTTGTAATTCAATTGAACCCATGAAACCCGGTTCAGATGGCGGTCGTGAACTGGCCGGCGGACGAGAAACCGCGATCCAGTAAAAAGGAGCTTCTGGAGTCGCGAAATTGAGCGATGTCAACCTGAAGGCAAAATTCACCGTGAGCCTTCTTATGCAAGCCTGGTATTTTGTGGTGCCGGATAAGCGCTGCAGGTTAAAGCAGTGGGGATCAGCGGAACATCGCTTTGATACTGCCCCAGGTATGGCGAGCGGAGGAGATTTGGGGAGCAACGGTCAAGATGCGGTCGTAGAACAACTCTGCATCATCGCTGTTCACGACAGCGAGCTTGTAATAAAAAATGTTGCCGCTGGACTTGAAAACGGTTTCATCGATATAGGTATAGGTTTTTTCGCCGTTTGCACCTTCTTTGCATGGAATAAAATCGAGGGCGTCAAAAGACGCGCCATCCATACCGCGGTAGATGCGATACCCTCTGGTCATGCTCTCATGCGCAACGATCCATTTCAATTCCACCCGATTTGTTCCAGGTTCGGCGCGAAATTCAGAGATAATGGCGCCGGCAAACAAACCGCCAGCCAGAACAAGCACAAGCGCGACAGCCGAATAAGGGATAACCGATCTCATTGTTCACCTGATTTAAACAATTGGGGTGTGTCGATTCGATGCTGACCGCCATTGCGATCTTTCCGGACAACCACAGAGAAAACTGCAGGTGACAGGCTGAGCTGCTATCGCTTTGCCGCAGCGACAATGGAGGGTCAGACCGGAATTCAACGGTACTGATTCAATATAACGATTTTTACACGAAATACAAGAATTATTTCATTTTTTCAGGTTTGGCATGTTTTGCCAGGTAAGAAAGGCAATCCGCTGCACCCCGGATTTGGCGAGGAGAGGGCTGCATCGCCGACAGGGCGGGGCCGGGGCAAACAATAATATTGACTTTATTGATAAGAATCTTTACTTTGCTGCGACATCGTCTGACTGTTCAGGCCCGGGCACTGGCTTGCAGATGCAGGGATCGATTGCGAAAGTGAGTTTATCCCTACCCGAAAATGAGTATTCACTCGCCCGACCATTTGATGCATTCTGATCTATTTTTTTATTTTGCGCCCTCCGATAGATCGAGATTTTCGATTGTCCGCGTTGCGGTATTCGCGTGCGGAATCTGTTTTTATAACCGGATTGAGCTGACAAGCGAATTGGCGCATGGTTGACGAGCAAAACACAACCAGCAAACGAGCTTTTTACGGCCAGGGAATCGGTTCTGAAGATTCGCTGGACCGGTATTTGTACGAGATCAGCAAGGTGCCGCTGTTATCGCCCGAGCAAGAGATCACGCTGGCCAAAGAGATTCGCGGCGGCGATGCAGAAGCGCTGGAAAAACTGACCAAGTCGAATCTCCGTTTTGTGGTCAGTGTTGCCAAGCAGTATCAAAATCAGGGACTCTCGCTCGGCGATCTGATCAATGAAGGCAACCTGGGATTGATCAAAGCCGCCAATCGCTTTGATGAAACCCGGGGATTCAAATTCATTTCGTACGCAGTCTGGTGGATCCGCCAATCCATTCTGCAAGCCCTTGCCGAACAGAGCCGCATCGTGAGAATTCCGCTCAATCGCATCGGCGCTTTGAATAAAATCGAGCGAATTTTCAATTGTCTGGAGCAGGAATACGAGCGCGAGCCATCGGCCAACGAGATCGCCGAGCAGCTCAGCATGGCCACCGATGATGTTTCGGAAGCGCTGTCCATAACCGGGAAATACATGTCGTTGGATGCGCCGTTCAACGATGAAGAAGACAACAAATTGATCGATGTTTTGGAAAGCGACGACTTGCCGGCGCCGGATCGGGATTTGATCGAAGAGTCGTTGCGCATCGAAGTTGAACGCGCCCTCAATACATTGAGCGAACGCGAAGCGCGCGTCTTGCGTCTCTATTTCGGCGTTGGTGAGGACAATCCCTTGACTCTGGAAGAGATCGGCATCCGCTTCAATTTGACCCGCGAGCGGGTCCGGCAGATCAAGGAGAAAGCGTTGCGCCGCTTGCGACACAAATCGCGCAGCAAAATTCTGCGGAAATACCTCGGCTGATGCCCGCCGCATTTTTTAGCGACCGGATCGACACGCTTGTTGCCTTGGTGAGCAACCGAGTTCGGCCGATCGAGACCCACAAATAAAGGCTGTAATCCAGATCACGTTTTTTACAATTTGTGATTTTTTCTTGACAAATCTGAGTTGGTTTACTATATTGGAAGGAACCCTTTTTTTGGGATTGTCTTACGGGATTTGAGAAAAGCACTTGGCACCCTGCAGCCACTGCCAAACAACTTCATTAGTGTCTCGTCAGCCGAGAAGGAAAGGGAAATGCGAAACAAACAGATCAAGGTTATCTATTTTTCATTTGGGGGATCAGACGTAAGAGAGATTAGCCTAAATTGGAAAAAAATTATTTTAATTTCTTCCACCGTGTTCACGATCCTCATCTTCCTTGTTTCTGTTGTGGTTGGCTTGACGACTGACTTTTTCCACAATTGGCAAATCAGTCATTTATCCAAGGCCAACACCCAATTGACAAACCTGCTGGATGATATGACCAGGCGGGTTTCGATATTGGAATCGCAAGTTCAAAATCTGGAAAAAGAAGACAATGATCTGCGCATTTTTGTCGATTTGCCGCAAATCGACAGCGATGTGCGCAAACTGGGAATAGGTGGTCAGTCTTTGGCCGCTTATGGCAACATCGCCGCCATCCCCGAAGATTCCCGCACCGAGGCTCTGCATATCAAAAATTTGCTCGACAATCTGGAACAGCGCATCCAGATCGCTTCTGAAAGCCGCAACGAAATTATCGATAAATACTCACAAGATCTGAAACAAATCAAACACACACCGTCCATTTGCCCGGTCGTCAACGGCCGTTACACGGATCGATTTGGCTATCGCCTGGATCCGTTGCTGGACAAAGTGCGCCCGCACCACGGCCTGGATATCGCTGCGGCCCGCGGCACACCGATCCATTCATCTGCCGACGGTGTCGTCACCCTGGTGGTTGAGAAATATCGGCCGAACTATGGCTATGGCAAATTGGTTGAAATCGACCACGGCTATGGCGTCAAGACCCGTTATGCCCATTTGAACGCCATTCTGGTCAAAGAGAACCAAAAAATTACCCGGCATACCATCATCGGGCATGTCGGCGACACCGGACGCTCCACCGGACCGCATGTCCATTATGAAGTGCTGGTCGAGGGAAAACCGGTCAATCCGGAACACTATATACTCGACTGAACAGCGATTGTCGCGCCTTTGCGATCGACCCTTGTTGAAGGTTCACCAAGAGGCGAGACAATGCACTTGAGATCGGGTCAACGACAAACCACAAAATTGCCGGAACCGGCGTTCGTTCGCCGGATCCTTTGCTGATGCAGAGCCTGTCCTGCGAGACAGGCTTTTTTTGTTGGTCATCCTGGATAGGCTGCATGAAAAACCTCTGTCGCGATTGTGCACTCGGCCTCTTGTTCATCTTGTTCGCCGCAGGCCCACAGCTCACCGCTCAACCAACCCTTGACGAAATGCGCACCGGCATAGAATGCAGTCTGCAGCAGGAGTATCAGGCGGCGCTGGACCTCTTTGCCGATTTGCATGAGCGCTACCCCGATCATCCGGCGCCGCCGTTTTTCCTGGCCGCGGTCTATCAATCGATGATGCTCGATTTCGAAACCAAGAGGTGGGAAGAACAATTTTACCATTGGATCGACCGCGCCATCGACCTGGCGGAAAATTCACCGCCTGATCCCGACGATGAAATCCCGGCCGATTTTTTTCTCGGCGCCGCGCTCTCCTATAAAAGCTACCAGCTCGCTCGCGACAAAAAACCTCTCGCCGCGATCAAACTCGGCCTTACCTCGATCCGCCATTTGAAAAACACCACCAGCCGTGATTCGACTTTTTGCGATCCACTGGTCGGCATCGGCAGTTATCTCTATTGGCGTAGCCGTCTGACCCGCATGTTCAACTGGTTGCCTTTTTTTGCGGATGAACGCGAAAAAGGCATCGAGATGCTCAAAGAGAAGGGCCGGTGTTCGCTTCTGACCCGGCATTTTGCGCTTTCGAACCTTGCCTGGATCTATATCGAAGAAGAGCGGTATGCCGAGGCCGTCGAAGCCGCCGAACAGGGTCTGGCCCTATTTCCGCAGAGCCGCTTTTTCCTCTGGCCATTGGCTGAAGCGCATTTTCGCGCCGGCGACCATCGCTCCAGCCTCCTCTACTTTGTCAGACTGCTGAACTCCATTCGTCAGGAACCGATCAACAACCGCTACAACGAAATCGTCGTGCAATGGAAAATAGCCAACAGCTGTGCGGAATTGGAAATGATCCCGCAAGCGATCAGCGCTTGTGAGCAGCTGTTGGCGCTCGAGCCCGATCCCGAAGTGGCGGACCGCGCCGAACAGATGTTCAGGAAAGCGGATAAATTGCTGCAGCAATTGCGGCAAGAAATGGCGGTTTCGCCCGGCCCTGCTCCTTAACCGCGATCGGCCGGCGAAGAGTCCCCCTGTTGCGGCGCCGGCTCGCGCCGAACTCGACCCTGTCGGCGGCGCAGCGCGATTATCACCTCGATCATTGCCATTCCCAACAGCCACAACCAGATCAAACGAAGCGGTGTTTCCGGCCAGAACCAGCCGAGTTCGCCGGATTTCCAGGTCAAGGGAAATCCCCAGAAATAGCCGTTATCCAGATGCCTTTGCATCAAATCGAGAAAATAATGCAAGGCCGCACCGCCACAGAGCAACCAGCGGATTTTGCCGCGTTCGGCGGCGAAAAATTCGGCCAGCAACAGACAGGCGATCAGGGCGGTAATGGGAGTATGCAGGGCAACGGTGTAGAGGTTCAATTGCGGGAAGAGGATATAGATCGGCCTGGACAGCAGATCCGGCAAGAACGTGCCCAGATAGAAAACAGCGCGATGAGCGGGATTTTGCCACCAGCGGATGATAAGATAGGCGGCAAAGGCATGGGTGACCAGATCAGGCATGGCGTCTTCTTTGCACGAATTGCCCCCGGCGCAGCGCAAAACGGCTGAAAAAGAGAACCAGCACCGCAACAGCTGAAAAAAGCGACACCGCGATCTTGAGCCGGCGATATTTGGCGACATACGCCTTCTGCAGTTCCAGCACTCCCGGCTGGCGAAAGATCGCGGTCAGGTGGATAAATTCACCCACTTGTATTCCGGTGGTGTCGCCGATCACCGGCACGATGCGGCCCATCTGCTGAATGGTGAATCCGCCGTCGATGAATCCATGCACCACGGTTTCGGTGGCAACGGCAACTTTTGTGCTGTCGAAGCGCTGCGGATCGCGCAGGCAATCCTGTAAAGTCACATAAGGGAAAGTCATCTTTCCATACACGGACAAGCCGACCAGGGCCAGGAGCAGGACGGCGATGCGCAGCAATCGCTGGGTGCTCATTCGTCTATCCGCCCGGCAAAGACCTCTTGCACGACCTGCAGGATGGGCGGGAAGATGTGCGGATTGCCGGCGACCACATTGCCGGTCCATACCGGACGATCGCCGCCGGCAAAATCGCTGATCATTCCCCCGGCCTCGCGGATCAGCAGATATCCGGCAGCGACATCCCATGGCGCCAGACCGATCTCCCAAAAGCCGTCGAAACGACCACAAGCGACGTTGCAAAAATCGAGCGCCACTGCACCGAGCCGCCGGATGCCCGACATCTGCACAAACAGGCGGTTGAACGATTGCTGATAGAGATCGAGGTGCTGTTTGGCGCGGAACGGGAATCCGGTGCCCAACAACGCGCGTGCAGGACCGGCCACCTCGGAAACATGGATCGGTTTGCCGTTCAACAAGCTGCCCATTCCCTTTTCCGCGATAAACAGCTCATTGCGGTTGGGATCGAGGATCACGCCGAGGACGATATCACCGTCGATTTCCAGAGCGATCGACACGGCAAAGACCGGCACCGAGTGGATATAGTTGGTGGTGCCGTCGAGGGGATCGATGATCCAGCGATGGCCGCCGCTCTCCTGTTTGGCCCCTTCTTCGGCGTAAAATTTGTGATCCGGAAAACGACTGCTGATGACACGGATGATCTCCGCTTCGGCGGTCTGATCGACAAAAGTGACAAAATCGAAGGGCTTTTTGTTGTCGATTTGCGATTGCTGCAATCGGCCATAGTTTTCCATCAACACCCGACCGGCTGCCTGCGCGGCATCGATCGCCAAATTTCGCATGCTCATCTAGTTTTGCCTTTGTTCTTGATCCTTAACCAAAGTCACGACCGTCACGCCGGAATCGCCTTCATTCCAGTTGCCCAGACGCGATTCGATCACCTGCGGATTGCCCCGCAGGTAGAGGCCGATCTCTTTGCGCAATTTTCCGCCGCCTTTTCCGTGAATAATGCGGATCTCGTGAAAACCGGCCAGGATGGCGGAATCGATAAACCGCTCGACCTGCTCAATGGCTTCTTCGGCGGTCAAGCCCCTCAAGTCCACTTCATTGCGCGGCGACTGATCGGGATCGTGCAGGTTGATTTTGACCATGCCACCGCGAGCCGCCTTTTTACCGGATACGCGCACCAGTTCGTTAAAGGGCACCATGAGGCTGGCTGTTCCGGCCTGTATCCGCACGCGGCCGCGTTTGTCCGGTTGGGTCAAAACCACTGCCACGGTGTCGAGCTTTTCCCAGCGCACCGAATCGCCGATCGCGATCTCGGCGGATACAGGCGGCGTTTTCTTTTCCGCATCGCGGATCTTGTGTCTCTGTTCGTCGATGCGGTCGCGTTGTTCCTTGATGCGGGTATGAGCCGAGTGGATCGCTTCCCGGCTTGCTGATTGTTCGCGAATCTCCTGCACAGCCCGCTCGACCGCTGCATTGGCATCCTGGATGATCGACTCGGCTTCCTGCACAGCCTGTTTTTTTAACCGTTTTTCTTCCTTGCGAATTTCCTGCAGCTTGTCGTGGTAGAGTTGGCTCAGTCCACGGTATTCGACCTCTTTGATCGATGCTTCCTGTTTGAGCTCCTTGGCGCGCTGCAGTTCAGCTTCGAGCTGCAAGATCAAGCCTTCAAATTTGTCTTTTTGACTGCCAACCCGCAGACGGGCCTGGTTGACCAGTTCATCGGCCAAACCAAGGCGCTGGGCGATTTCAAAAGCATAGCTCGATCCGGGCACGCCCATGCGGAATCGATAGCTGGGTTGCAGAGTTTTGACATCGAATTCCATCGAGCCGTTGATCACGCCGGGCGTTTCGTAGCCATAGGCTTTCAGAGCGCTCTGATGGGTGGTCACCACACAAAGACAGGAAAGACGGATCAAATGGTCCAGAATCGCCATCGCCAGGGCAGACCCTTCATCCGGATCGGTTCCGGAACCGATTTCATCGACCAAAACCAGGCTCTTTTCGTTCGCCTGCTCGACGATCTCCTGCAAACGCCGGAGATGGGACGAGAAAGTGGACAGATCGTTGTCCAGCGATTGTTCATCGCCGATTGCGGCGAAGACTCGTTCGATAGAGCCGATTTTCGAGTGCGGCAGAGCGGGGACATGCAGACCGGCGCGTGCCATGAGCACCAGCAGGCCTGCTGTTTTGAGCGCCACTGTTTTGCCGCCGGCGTTGGGCCCACTGATAATACAGATGCGATCTTTGCCCTGCAAAGTCAAATCCAGCGGCACCACACGCGCCTCGCCCATGCGGATCATGAGCAAAGGATGGCGCGCTTGCACCAGCACCAATTCGACTTCATCGGTGAATTCCGGGGCTTGTGCGTTCATGGCCAGCGACAACCCCGCCCGGGCAAAGACCAGATCGAATGCCTGCAAAGCGTCGAGGTTGGTCACAATGTCGGCAAGGAATGTGCGACAGGTGTCGGTGAGCCTGGCCAGGATGCGTTCGATTTCTTTGTGTTCTTCAGCCTCGAGTTCGCGCAGCTGGTTGTTGTCTTGTACCGTTTCGAGCGGTTCGATAAAAGCGCTTGAACCGGTTGACGAGCGATCGTGCACCAGGCCAGCGATCCGCCGTTTGTATTCGTCCTTGACCACCAAAACCAGGCGGCCGTTGCGCACTGCCACAACCTGTTCCTGCAGCATGCCTTGCGCGGCATAAGAGCGAAGCAGTTTTTCGATGCTTGAACGCGCCTGGCGCTGAACGCGCAACAATTGGCGGCGGATGCGGCTCAGCTCAGGACTGGCATCGTCGCGAATTTCGCCGTTTTGGATATCGATGCAGCGATCGATCTCTTTTTGCATTTGCGCAAGACCGCGAAGAGGGTCGATAATTTCCGCCAGGGCGGATATTTTTTGCCGGCGAGGGCGAAAATAATTCTCCAGCTGTCCTGCGACGTTCATGGTCGAGCGCAGGCGAACCAACTCATCGATCAGGAGCACACTGCCAGGCAGTTTCAACCGTTGCACTTCCGAGCGAACATCCAGCAGACCATCGAGGGGAAGCGGCTGATCGAACTCCAGGATGGCGCGCATCTCGGTGGTTTCTGCCTGCCAGCGGCAGACAACCTGCCGATCGCGTGAGGGTTGGATCTTGAGAGCCGCTTCGGCACCCAGAGGAGAGGCTGCCTGTTCGGCTAGCTTTTGGCAAATTTTGTTGAATTCGAGGATTTCAAAGGAATGTTCCACTGGGCGCTCACAGGAAATTTACAGATCGGGTTGGGAATCGTTCGGCACCTCTTTAAGTTCATTGATGCGCTTGGCGCCTTGTTGCAGGGGCTCTTCGATCTGCGGCGCAAAACGGATCGCCACATCGACCAACAGGCGAGCGAATTTGCTCATATGGCCAGATAGTGCAGAGCTCTTTCTGAGGGATTCAATTCGTGTGCTGACAGGAAGGGTTTGCAGCACCAAGACCAACACACTGATAAAAAATGCGCCTTTGATAAATCCCAATAGCGCACCGACCAAACGGTTGACTTTGGTGTGCATTTCTTTGCTGAACAGATGTTGAAAAAATTGGATAAAAATCTGGAAAAAGATGCGTGAAGCAAAGAGCAGGAGCAGAAAGCTGATCATCATGGCGATCTGTCCGGGCAGCTCCGGAACGCGGTGCACAATCCAGCCGGCCACGCGAGCGGCCATGCGCATCGCGATCAACAGGGCCAGAACCCAACCGGTTATCCCCAACAATTCCTGGGCCATACCGTGCCTGGCACCGCGATAGACAAAAATCGTTATACCGAGGAGAATTGCTATATCGATTTCATTCATGGGTAGCGCCGCCTCTTTGTGTACGAAACACGCTTTGTATTTTCGGGTAGCCGCTCCAAGGTCTGGAAACGAAAAAAGTGAATAAAGGAAATTTGCCCTCTATTCACTTTTATGCGTCTCATCAGGCGCTGAATCTCAACTCAGTTTTAACCGAACCATTTCGTTGACTTTTTTGCCGTCAGCCCGGCCTTGCACACGCGCCATCACCAGCGGCATCACTTTGCCGATCTCTTTTGGCGATAGAGCTCCGACTTGTGCAATCACTTCATCGACAATCGCTTCCACCTCGCGATCAGAAAGAGGCTGGGGCAGATAAGAAAGGATGACCGCGAGTTCAGCGGTTTCCTTGTCGACAAGGTCTTGCCGACCGGCATGGCCGAAGGCTTCGATCGACTCGCGCCGTTTTTTGGCGGCGCTGTTGAGAACAGCGATTTCCTCGGCTTCGGTTAAATCGGCTTGTTTATCGATAGCACTGTTTTTCAGCTGACCGCGCAACAATCGTATGGTTGAAAGCCGTTCTTTTTCTCCGGCTTTGAGAGCGCGCTTCATGTCTTCTGTGAGCTGATCAAAGATGGTCATACGAAATCTAACCGTTTAAGGGATTGCCCGGTTAACGATTTTCCATCATTTGCAGCTTGCGCATTTTGCGCCGTGCTGCTGCCAATTTTCTCTTTTTGCGCTCGCTTGGCTTTTCAAAGTGCTGGTGCTTCTTGATGTCAGACATCAAGCCAGCCTTTTCGCAAGCCTTCATGAACCGCTTGAGCGCTTTTTCGAACGCTTCATTGTCACGGACACGAACACCCGGCATGAAAGATCAACCCTCCTCTCTCAACGTTTTTTTGTACTTAGCTATAAAAAGTAAAGCTAATTTTCATCAAAATCAAGTGATTTTTTAGCAATGATAAACTGTTTTTATGAGAGTTAACTCATCAAACTGAGCGGTTATCCCGGCGGCCAGCCGAACCGTCTGCCGCCCAGCAAATGCAAATGCAGGTGAAAGACCGTTTGGCCGCCGTCGGCATTGCAATTCATCACCAGGCGATAGCCGTTTTCAGAAAGTTTTCGTTCGTGGGCCAATTTTTTGGCTGCCAGGATCATGCGGCCGGCGAGTTCGGCATCCTGTTCCTGCAGCTGATTGATGGTGGAGATGTGTTTGCGGGGCACGATCAGGAGATGGGTCGCAGCCTGAGGATGAATATCGGCAAAAGCGATCACCCAATCGTCTTCATACACGATGTCAGCCTGGATTTCCTTGTTTACGATCCGGCAAAAGATACAGGTCATGGTATTTCCTCAAGGCATGTCAATCAGATCTCGCCGATGGCGGCAAATATTTTGACCGCCGCCACCAGAGCCGCGGTTTCGCTGCGCAGCCGGCGGTCGCCCAGGCGCAGCGGATTCCATCCTGCCTGCAGAGCCCTGTGCAATTCGTCATCGCTGAATCCGCCTTCGGGGCCGACCAGCACGGTGGCGCGCCTGTTCTGTCGCATCTCTTCCAAGACCGAAGTCGAGATCATCGGCTGATCGACATCGTGGGCGATCCAGGGTGTGCCATCGGGACGATCGATACACTCGGCAAAATCAATCGGCGAATCGATCAGCGGCAACCGGCACCGGCCGCATTGTTTCATAGCGGCGATTGCCTTTTTCTGCAACCGCTGCAACCGGGCGGCCGGATCGATGATCGAGCGCTCGCTCATGACCGGCAAAAAACGTCGAATGCCGATTTCAGTGCCTTTTTCGATCACCCAGTCGATCTGCTGTCCTTTCGGCCAGACGTGTGCCAGAGTCAAATACAGATCGGGCTCATTGATTTCTCTGGCGATGGTTTCGATCTCGATCTGCAGCTGGTGTTTTTGCAGCACGACAATCGGGCCGCTGTAACGGCATCCCTGACCATCGACCACCACCAGGCGATCGCCGATCGTTTTGCGGCGCACCCGTACGGCATGGATGAATTCCTCGTCCAGCAGGGCAATTCGATCGCCGTTGATCGATTCGGGTGCGGCGTAATATTGTTCCAGATGCGGCATAGTCAAAACCAGACACTCAAGTCCAGCAAATATTCCGGTTTCCCCTGGCGGCTGTTCCAGGCGGCTTCAAAGCGCAAAAGGTGGATATAGGGCAAGTGAAAATGAAGCCCGATGCCCCATCCATCGAGCCATTCGGCCTTTTGCAAAGGAGATTGATTTTGCCACAGAGCGGCGCCGTCGTAAAAAATGCCGGCGCTGAGGCCGATCGGCATCTCCTGGGCAAACAGAGCCAGGAGATCATCCGGCGGCAGGGAGATGTAGCGAATCGGCAGAATCGGCAACCGCAATTCAACGCTGCCGAGCAAACGCGAATCGGCGGCGGCGCACTGTTCGAAACGTCCGCGCACGCGCTCGTCAAAACCGATGGACTGCCACAGGAACTGCGGTTGATCGCCGAGCAGAAAATCGGCTGCGCCCCGCATCGCCACTGAAACGCCGGCGCCGAGCGGCAAATAGATCCGGCCATCGGTACCGCATTGAATCGACTTGACGTCCATATTGCCGATGATTTTCTGCCCATAGCCCTCGAGATAGAACCCGGACTTGGGGTAGGTGAGGCGATCGCGGCCATCATAGCGAAGGCTGACACCGACGGAGGGCAGCTTTTCGACTGTATCACCACCGGTGATCGAGCGGTCGTATTCGGCGGGAAACTCGATGGTGCGATAGCCCGCCTGCACAGAACTGTAGAAATGGTGTCCCCAGCGTTTTCCCATGGCCATCACCACACCGCGATGAGTTTCATCAAAGCGGTCGGTGATCAGAATATGCGTCTCGCGTTTTTTCCAAAACACTTCGATCTGGGCAAAAAGATTGTTGCTGCCCCCTATCCAGGGATGGCGCAACTGCAGTTGTCCCCCCGGATTGTATCCTCCCCAACCTGCGGCATTGAGTGAGATCGCGCGGCCGAAAAGATTCTGATGGATCAGCGCGAGACCGTAGGAGAGTTTTTCCACATCATGTTCATTGGCAAAAAGCACCGGGGCCGGAAAAAAGTAGAGGCGTTCGACCACCAGAACCAGCAGGCTCATCCCTTCGTCTGTCGGGATCGGCATGATCTCCACCCGATTGAAAAGCAACAGATTTTCTATGCGTTTTTGATCGGCGAGCACCAGGCGCGAGTCGTAGATTTGACCGACCTGCGAGCGCATTTCGCGCAGGATGACTGCTTCCTGCGTTTTTTCATTGCCGGCCACCACAACAGTGCAGATGCGCAACGAATCACCATCGGCTCGGACGGCGGAGTTGGGCGGGGCGCCGATGCCATCGCTAACCCCCATCATCAGGCCAAAGAACAGGGCGATGAGCAGAGCCATCGAGACTTTCAGCATGGATCGGTCAGCAGGCAGGGTTTTCTTCATCTGTCCTCTTGAAATGGGGAAAAGACCGGCAGGGTCTTGTACGTCAGTCGATAAAAAGCAGCACATGCACCCGGCGCAATGCTGGTGCGCGCGGCGGCGGGTGTTTGCCGCACCAAAGGAGACGTGCTGCCGGCGTTCAGGCAGTCTTTCGAGCAATGACTGGTTCTGCTCGGGCTGCCGATGGATCAGCCTTCATTTGCCAAGGTTTTGGGTTTGCCTTCACGGCGGCGATATTTGATGAGAATGACTTCTGTGCCGCTTGGATGAAATTTAAAAGTGACTCGATCGATCAGCGCTTGCACGATAAAAATACCCCGACCGCTGCCTTTCAGGAGATTTTCCGGCGCCACGGGATTGCCCAATTCATCCGGACAAAAACCGCGCCCCTGATCCATCACGGAAACCACAAAAGCGGCCGTGGTAATCGTAAACCGAATTTTCACTTTTTTTTGTGGATCGCACTTGTTGCCATGATAGATGGCATTGGCCACCACTTCGGTTACCGCGATCGCCAGACTGTCCAAATCATCGGCGGAAAATCCGAGTTTTCGCGCCAATTTTTCGGTTTGCTTTTCGACACGCTGGATTTGCGCAGGATCGCTAGGGATATCCATTTCCACGATTTTTTCTTTCATGCCATCCAGACCGGTCAGGATTCAATGTATGTGTTGATGAGGCAATTTGTTCATGCGCAGCCGTCCGTATTGTTGGAAGCTAATGAATTCTGCAGCAATAAATCAATAGCGAATTTGCCAATGTTTTGCGTAAACCTGCATCGGCCACAGTGGCCGATCATCAAAAAAAATAGCTCAGTTGCATATCGATTTGGTTGACCGCATAGCGCCGTTTTTCCGGCATGTCGACCACCTGCCGCAACCCTTCAAATGAGCAGCGCAATCGGTTGGGCAACCGGATATAGAGGCGCAGTATGGGGCCGCGACTGCGAAAGGAAGCCGATTGGGTCTTGCGCTCGACGCCAAAAGCATCATTTTGGTGCCGCCACTCATCGCGCAGATAAAAGACAAAGCCAGGAATCAAAGAGATGTGGTCAGAAAGGTCAGTGCTCCACAGGCAGCGCAGCCAATGACTCCTGCGGGTCAGCAGCAACCGTTCGCTCCAGCGATCCCAATAGAGCTGACCGTTGTCCTCGAGCTGCAAGCGGTAGCTCAGATGCAGTTTTGAACGCTGAAACAGGCGAATCTGCAGTGAATCGTCCAGCGCAAATTGGCGAAAGACAAAACTGCGGGTTGCGCCCTCCGCGATTTCAAAATCATAGTCGATATAGTTGGCGAGCACTTCGGCGGACTGTTTGAAGACAAAGAGATCCGCACGCTCGTAGAAGAGGCGGGGCTGCAGCCGGAAGATGCGGTTCCAAGTGTTGTCGGCGCTGCGCTCACCAAAAATATAGACCATGTGATAGAGATTGACTCCTGCCTGCACCTCAGCGCGCAGCTGTGGGCTGAAAATATGGGAAAAGATCAGCCGGCCGTTGAGTCGCAATTCATCGCGGTCATCGAAATTGTTGCTGTCCGGAGTATCGTAACGGAAGCGGCTGATCGTGAAATAGGCGGAGAGGGAGTCAGCCCGGCTCATGTTGATGGCTGCCAGGCCGGAAAGATAGAGGCGGTTGCTCGTGTTGTCCGGCGTGATGAGCGCGGTGCGGCGGGAAAAGGGAGAGTTTTCCTGCGGCAAAGCGAGATCGTAGCGCTGGGATTGGCTCCAATAGGCCAGATGACAATAACCGGTCAGATGAGAATAATTCCAGCGCAAGCGCAAGCTGTTGTCGAAGATCTGGTCATTGCGTTTGCGCTCGCGATTTTCTGCACCTGTTGATGTGGAGATCACCTGGACGTCGCGGCTCAGAATCTTGGATTGCACGCTCAAGTGCAGTGCGGTTGAGACAGGATAGAGCAGAATATTTTCAAAGCCCATGACGCGATCGCGATAGCTTTCGACATCGCCGAGCGCTGAGGTATAGTTGTCGACCCGCCGGTTCTGGGTAACCAAATGCAACGAGTCACGGGCGCCGGCAGCAAAATCTTTGGTCAGTCGATATTGGAAATTGAGATCCTTGTTTCGGCGCACCGGAAATTCGTCCCCTCCCCACTTGAGATCCGCCCGGTGGGAATAATCCCCCCATTCTAGATTGCGGACGTCGGCATCGACCTGATAGCTTAGACCCTGATCGAACTGCTCGAAGCGCTGGTCCCATTTCGGGCCAACCGCGGCTTGCAGGCGAAGCCCATGCCTGGGGATCATTCGCAGGCCGATTTGCCCGGTATGGGTTTGCAGATCGGTCTGCAATCCGGATTGTTTGTCGGTAAAAACCTGGGATTGCAGCGATGTAAACAGCGTCCAGCGCGGTTGCAGGAAGAACGAGAGCTGCAGGCTGAGGCTCTGGTCATCTTTCCATTTGTCTTCAGTGCTGAGACGGAGCATGGAAGAACGGAACATTTCCTGCAGATCGATGCGCCAGCGCGGTGACAGCGGTTCCTGGATCGCCACCCCGGCGGTCCAGATATAGCTGTTGAACTCCTGGGAAAAACCGGTTTGATAACGGCTGGGAGAGTGAGCCAGTCCCGGTACCGAGGCGATCAGCCGACCGGCAGCAGCAATCCAAAGGAGCAGCAGAGTTTTTCGACAATAGGATTTCACCGATCGTTTCCATCACAACAACAGGCCAGACAACGTTTCAAGAAAAAGATCCGGCAGGCGGATTTGGAAAGTCAAACGAATCATCCTGAGCCAAGGGAAAACCGGGCGATGGGACGATGGCGCCTCCGGAGATGACCAGCTTCAGAGCTTCTTCGACCGAGAGATTGAGCAGCTTGACTTGATTTTTGGGCACAAAGAGCAAAAATCCGGAGGTCGGGTTGGGCGTGGTGGGCAAGAAAATGCTCAACACATCCTCGTCGAGATTCTGTTGCACCACACCTTTGGTGTCCTGAGTGATGAAACCAATCGAATAAATGCCTGGGCGCGGATATTCGATTAAAACCGCCCGTTTGAAGACTTCGCTGTGGTCAGCCAGAAAAGCCTGACTGATTTGCTGCAGGGTGCCGTAGATCTGGCGGATGACCGGGATGCGATTGAGGAGTTTTTCACTGACGCGAATTGCTCTTTTGCCGATGAAATTGCGGGCAAGAATTCCGACCAGCAGAACAAGGAGTAGAAGGGTCACAATGCCGATACCCGGAATCGGTTTTTCAGGCACTCCGAGCCCCAACACACAGTAGATCGCCCGGCTGGTCAGCTCGCTCAGCAAGCTATCGGTGAGGATAAAGACCTTCCAGCTGATCGCGATGGTCAAAGCCAGAGGGATGATCACCAAAAGGCCGGCAACAAAATATTGTCGCAGGCGTCGGCGGGCTGTGGGTTTTTCGCCCATCATTGGCGGCTCATCTCATTTTAAGGACGATTTCGTCTGGCCGGGCCATGCCATAGGTTTCGCGGGCTTCCCTTTCGATGCGCGCCGGATCGTTCAACAGGCGATCCCGCTCCTTCACCAGCCAATCGCGGCGTGTCTGCCGTTGGTGAATTTCTGCCTTCAGCTGGTTGTTGAGGCGCTGCAATTTATAGATACGAACAAAACCGGATTGACCGGCGACAAAGAGATAGATGGTTGCCGCCAATGCCAACCAGAGCATAAGAGATTTGAAACGGTGCCAGAATTCGACGATCGAGTCGATTGGATTGAAGCGAATCATCAACTTCCTCCCCCCAACCGGACAACGGCAAAGGTTGAACTCCAGGGATGGCCATCAGGCCATCCCTGGAATGCGGACTAGCGGTTTTTGATCACACTCAGACCAGCATATTGGGCGGCATCGTCGAGCAATTCCTCGATACGCAGCAGCTGATTGTATTTGCAGATTCGATCGGTTCGGCAAGCGGAACCGGTCTTGATCTGGCCGACATTGGTGGCCACCACCACATCGGCGATAGAGGTATCCTCAGTCTCACCGGAGCGATGCGAAACCACCGCGGTATAACCGGCGCGCTTGGCCATCTCGATGGCATCCAGGGTTTCGGTCAAAGTACCGATTTGGTTCAGCTTGATCAGAATGGAGTTGGTTACGCCCATTTCGATGCCCTTTTTAAGGCGCTCGGTATTGGTTACGAACAGATCATCGCCTACCAACTGGATCTTGGCGCCGAGGGCATCGGTCATCAACTTCCACCCATCCCAATCATCCTCGGCCATGCCGTCTTCAATCGAAACGATCGGATAGGTTTCGACCAATTTGGCATAGTAGGCCACCATCTCTTTGGAACTCAGCTTGCGTTTTTCCGAGGCGAGGATGTATTTCTTTTTTTCCGCATCGTAGAATTCGCTGGCGGCCGGATCGAGCGCGATAAACAGATCCTTACCCGGTTTGAATCCGGCTTTTTCGATCGCCTCAACGATAACCTGCAGGGCTTCTTCGTTGGAGCTGAGATTCGGAGCAAAGCCACCCTCATCACCGACGGAGGTGCTGTAACCTTTTTTCTTGAGCACCGATTTCAGAGTATGAAAAACCTCGGCGCCCATGCGCAGCGCCTCGGCAAAGTTGTCGGCGCCGGCGGGCATGATCATGAATTCCTGGAGGTCGACATTGTTGTCGGCATGCGATCCGCCGTTGAGGATATTCATCATCGGCACCGGCAATATTTTGGCATTGGGGCCGCCGATGTACTGATATAGCGGCATTTCCAGCGAGTTGGCAGCGGCTTTGCAGACAGCCATCGATACGCCGAGGATGGCGTTGGCGCCCAGCTTGCTTTTGTTCGGCGTGCCGTCCAGTTCGCATAACAGCTTATCGATATAAACCTGTTCGGTGGCATCAAGCTCGATGATTTCATCGGCAATGATTTCATTGACATTGTTGACCGCCTTTTGCACACCTTTTCCGAGATAACGGCCCTTATCGCCATCGCGCAATTCGACAGCTTCATGTTCACCGGTTGAGGCGCCGGACGGCACCGCCGCGCGGCCCATACTGCCGTCTTCCAGGATCACGTCAACTTCAACAGTCGGATTGCCGCGAGAATCGAGAATTTCACGAGCAAAAACATCGATAATTGTGGTCATACAACCTCCAGGAAATGATGTGTAGGGGAAACAGTGGTGTTTTGGAGCCGGACACCACGCTGTTTAAATTCAACGAAACCGATGGCATCAGATCAACTGCAAACCGAGCAGAACAAAGATCATGCCGGCCACTGCCGAAAGAGCATTGACCCTGTCGTTGTCAACCCAGGTCAAGCCCGAGATCATTTTGGTCGGATGGCCGCAATGCACCTTTTTTTCTGTCTGTTTTTGACAGATCGCGCAGCGATATTGCGCCTGCACGAGGGCGCCGAGCAGACTGTCGACAAAACTCGCCAACCCACCGGCGGTCAGAATCAACAAAAATTCTTTACAGCCCAGGACACGCGGTGAAGCGTGCGGGCTGAAAGCGTAGCCAACCGCCGCCAAAATCAGAGCACCGGCCAAGGCGGACAGAGAACCCAACAGCGTCACCCCGCCGGAGGCGCCGACCGGCACAGGCTGCAGAGTCACGATCGAACGCGGCGCCTGGCGCGATAAAACCCCGATCTCCGTCGCCCAGGTGTCGGCAGTGACGGCAGCCAGGGACGCCACATAGAGCAGGTAAAAGCCGTTCCAGCCTAGAAAGTACCAGGCAAGCAGCAACACAACCGCCAGGCCGCCGTTGGCGATCACCTGCCAGATATCGCGGACACCGCTTTTTTCGAACGTGCCGGCCAAACGCTTTTTGCGTCGGCCCCCCATCTTGGACAACACGCTCGAAAGAATAAAAAACGTGAGGATGGGTATCGAAAACGCCCAGCGGCCAATGCCGAAAACAATCGTCCCCATCACATAGACGCCGATCGCTCCGCTGGCGTCGACAAAACGAACGCGATACGAGAATAAAGCCGTGGCCGCCGCCAACAACATGCCCAGGATAAAAAACAACTGATCGCCGGCGCCGTGGCTCAACATATAGTGCATCACCAGGGCTGAACCGAGCGGGACCGTCAGATTATCTGATCCCTTGGCGGAGACGGCTTCACAAACCGTGGCCATGATCGCAACGACTACCGCCAATCCAAATCGCGACAGCCAGGTCAACGGGCCAGATGGATTGAGTTCGGAAAACACCGAAACAGAAAAGAGAACGATCGCCAGGGTGGTGAAAAACATGGCCAGCGATCCCTGCAGCGACTTTTTTTCCAGATGCGGGTGCAGCTGTATGGGTTTTGCCGCATTGCCGCCCACCATGGCGGCAACGGCATCGGAAATCGCCATGATGAGCATGGCAGTGATCAGGATCAATTGGTTGTGGTTCCACAACAAAAGCGCCAGCACGACAAAAGAGATGGGATAAAAAACCGTCCCGTAAGTCAGGCGGCTGGTATTGTGCAAACCGGAAAGCAGATGGTGGCGAACGGCAAAAAAGTCGATCGCTGCAAACGCGCTGCCCAGGATGACGATCGGCCAAAAGGAGTGCAGCACAAACGGCGTGGCAGCGACCAAAACGCCGGTTAAAATATGAACGGCTTTGCGTGTACCTTCAGGACCGATCCCGACTTTTTTGCGCAGCCATTCCGCTGCAGCAATCAGCCCGATCAATCCTGCGGCGAATAAAGCGAGATAATTCCAATCCGAAGCTGGCATCAGGTAGGCTCACGGATTTATTTTACTGTCTTGAATCCAAAACACGGGGTTTATCATTCGAATTCCCGGGTGCACGACCAGAAGGATCGAATGCCGCAGGAAAAAGTTCTTTGATTTCAGCACCCTGGCGATCTATTTTGTTTTTATTGCGCTTATGATGAGTAACAAACCAAAGAAAGAGGCCATTCATTCTTGGTATTTAAGAAAAATTAGGGTGAAAATCAATCTTTAATTTACTGGAATAATGGGTGGGGGGGGCCGGCCGGCTGACGCCGCCGGCTAAAGATTGGGGTGAAAATCAATCTTTAATTTACTGGAATAATGGGGGGGCCGGCCGGCTGACGCCGCCGGCTAAAGATTAGGGTGAAAATCAATCTTTAATTTACTGGAATAATGTGTGGGGCCGGCCGGCTGACGCCGCCGGCTAAAGATTAGGGTGAAAATCAATCTTTAATTTACTGGAATAATGGGTGGGGGGGGCCGGCCGGCTGACGCCGCCGGCTGAAGATTGGGGTGAAAATCAATCTTGAATTTGCCGGAGTGATGGGGCCGGCCGGCTGCAGAATAGAATATTCTCTAGTTATCCCCAAGTTATCCACATTTTGCTCCTGCAATAAACCGTTCTGCGGAAGGACCATAAAAACATAATTGTAATAGCCAAGCACAATTTCAATAGTTTACAGCAACAAGAGCGGGAAACGCCCCTCAACCTCATAAATAAAATCAGTTATAAATCTTTGATATTTATTATCTTATAATTTATCTCGATAACTCGCAATTTTTCATCAAATCGAATTTCAAGAGTTGTCGCTTTTTTATGACAATTTTCGCAAAATTCTGCTGAATCGCAAGAGCTGGACATTTCGGCACAGCCGGATTTATCCACAATTCATCAACGACCCTCTTCTTCTTGTTGACGAAAATATTCGATTACCCGCTTGAGGATCTCATCCAATTTGACTTTGGGCTCGTAGCCGATCACCCGATTGGCCTTGCTGAGATCGGGCACCCGGATGCGCATGTCTTCGAATCCTTCCTCATAAGCTTTGTCGTACGGGATAAGGACGATTTCCGATTTCGAGCCGGTCAATGCTTTTATTTTTTCCGCCAACTCGCCGATAGCAATCCCTTCCGTGTTGCCGATATTGAACACCTGGCCGATCGCTTTTGGAGTTTCCATCAAGCGGGCTGCCGCGGCGACCACATCTTGGACATAGGTAAAGCAGCGCACTTGTTTGCCGTCGCCGTACACGGTGAGTGGCTGATTTTTGAGGGCCTGCTGGACCAGGCGCGGAATGACCATACCGTAACGGCCGGTTTGCCGCGGGCCGACGGTATTGAAAAGACGCATGATGATGGTCTGGAGGTTTTTTTCTTTGTGGTAAGCGAGAGCGAGAAACTCGTCGATGGCCTTGGAGCAAGAGTAGCTCCACCGGCTTTTGGTGGTCGGACCGAGGACGCGGTCATCATCTTCGCGGAAGGGAGTGGCCTCGCTTTTGCCATAGATTTCCGAGGTCGAGGTGATCAGCACCCGGCGCAGATAGCGGTTGGCGAGGCGCAAGACCACATCGGTGCCAAGGATATTTCGCTGGATGGTTTCCACCGGACTTTTGACGATCAGTTCAACGCCGACGGCGGCGGCCAGATGATAGATGACATCGCAATCGCTGACCAGCCGATCCATGACCGATTCATTGAGAATGGTTTCCACAGCCAGATGGAACCTGGGATTTTGGCGCAGGTGGTGGACATTTTGCAATCGGCCGGTAGACAGATCATCGATGCAATAGACCTCCTGGCCCTTGTTGAGCAGCAACTCGGCCAGATGTGAGCCGATGAAACCTGCACCACCGGTGATGAGAACTTTCATAAAGACCTCCTATCACTGGTGTCCGGTAACCGGACACCAACCAATTCAACCTTAAAATAAAAAACCATGATTTCGTAACATTTGATTCAGGTCGATTCTGTTTTTCGACCCACATATTGAATTTACTCTAATAGAATTGTAGTGGGGTGTCCGGTCGTTCGACCGAACACCAGTGGCCTCCTATGATGCTTTTGTTCGGCGTTTGCCGACGCGGATCAAAATGGTGATCAAGGCGTAAACGATCAACGCTTGAATGACGAGGACAAGGCTGCCGGCCAGAGTCACATAGGGCAACAGGGTAGCGGCCAGGCCGACGCCAAAGCAGATCAGATAGATAAAGACAACGGTTTCGCGATGGTTCATACCCAGATCGAGCAGGCGATGGGAAAAATGGCGTTTATCGCCGATAAACAGCGGGCGTTTTTCCCGCAGCCGGATGAGCATCACCGACAGAGTGTCGTAGAGCGGGATGCTGAGAATGAGAATGGGCATCACCACCGGCAACAGCGAGGCGCTCGATTCCACGACATAGGATTCGAGCACGGTCAAGACGCCGAACATATAGCCGATGAAGAGGCTGCCGCTGTCGCCCATGAACAGACGAGAAGGGTGAAAATTATGCGGCCAAAATCCCGCTGCCGCTCCGGCGAGGGCGGCAAGGATCAAAGCGATAAAGATCTGGCCTTGCAGGATGGCAACCGCGATAAAAATCAGGGCAGCGATGACGGTCACTCCGGCCGTCAGGCCGTCGAGGTTGTCGAGCAGATTAAAGCTGTTGGTGATGCCGATGATCCAAAAGACCGAGACCGCGACGTCGAGAGCGGTTCCGGGCATCAGGTTGGTGCGAATGCCGGCCAGCGTCACAAAAAGAGCGATGGCGAATTGGATCAGAAATTTCGGTTTATAGGTGAGTTTTTCTTTATAAATATCATCGACGAGGCCGAGCAAATGCATCATCACACCGCCGAGCAGGATGATCAGCAGTTGCGGCAGGACGCGGATGAGGTGCTCGAAAAGCCGGGGTGCCGATGGCAAAAATTGCAGAACCTTTTCTTGTTGGTGGAAGGAGGCAAAAGCAAAAATGTTGATCACCAGAACGAAGAAAAAGCCGCTAAAGATCGCCACTCCGCCCAGCAAGGGTTTGGACGTTCGATGGACTTTGCGTGCACCGGGTTTATCGACGACATTGAATCGCTCGGCGATACGGATGACCAGCGGTACCAGGAGATAGGCCAGGACAAAGGATTCGACAAAAACCGTAAAAGCCAGCAGGCAATACTTCATAAGTCAGTCCTTGTAGAGGAGACGGGATCGGGAACATCGATCCACAGCAAAACCCGACACACGGTACAAACTCGGGTTGATTGATTACCGGATCGGTTGGCAGGCCGGATAAGCGGCCGACCGCTGTTGGTCAAAGAGACCTTAGCGCGCGGCAAGTTCAGCCGTTCTGCCGCATCGCCAGCAAATCCAGCAGCACCGCTTCGAGTTCGCGGGCTTGTTGCTGGCGGGAGAAGCGGTTTTCGACAAAAGCGCGTCCGGAGTGCCCCATCGCCTGCCGCTGTGCGAGGGACATCGATTTCAGCGTGTAAACTGCCCTGTAGAGAGCCTCGACGTTGTCCGGTTCGGCGTAAAGCCCGGCGCCGGCCTTTTCCAATACCGTCCGCGCTTCTCCGTCGACGCTCAAGATCACCGGCCGTTCGCAGGCCATGCAATCGAACATTTTGGATGGCAGAGCCCCGAGGAAAAGCGGATTCTTCTTCAGCGGCACCAGACAGGCGTCGGCTGCAGAAAGGTAAGCGGGCATTTCCCGGTGCGGCAGTTGTCCGAGCAGGCTGAGGTTGTGCAATTCCCATTGTTGTCGCCAGGTTTGCACCTCTTCCTGCAGCGGTCCGGCTCCGATAAAGATGAAATGAAGATCCGGATCGGCTTTACAGCGTTGCACCAGACGGCAGAGCGTTTCCATGCCCTGCGCGATACCGAGAATTCCGGCATAGAGGACGACGAACTTGTCCTGCAAACCGAGGGCGGTTTTCTTTTCCGCGCCGGCATGGCGGAAGAGCCGGGTATTGGTGCCGTTGCGGATCAGCGCGACCTTGTCAGGATCGACCGACGTGGTCAGCAGGATATCGCGGATTCCTTGCGTGACAGCGATCAAGCGATCGGCTTTGCGATAGTAAAAAAGTTCGAGCTTTTCGGCCAGCCGGATGGCGCGCGGATTGCGCAATTCGCCCAGTTCCACGGCAGAGCGAGGCCACAAATCGCGGATTTCAAAAACAAACCTGGCGTTGAAAAAACGGCTGAGCAGCAGACCGGTCAGTCCGACGAAAAAAGGCGGCGAGGTGGCAAAGACCACATCAAAACCGCCGCGGATGAAAACGCCATTGATCGCTGCCGAGGCCATAAAAGTGAGATAGAAACCCATACGGGTAAAAAAAGTCTTTTTCGGACGGGCAAAAACCCAGGAGCGCACCACCGGCAAGCCCCGGTAGCGCTCGACAACCCGCCATTTGCGGCGATATGGCGCGGGCACAATGCCCACCGGATGGTTGGGCATTTCGGTCAGGATGACGATCTGATGTCCCCAGGACTTCAGATTGTGTGCCATCTCGAACGCACGGGTTTGCGTCGCCCCCACTTCCGGAGGGAAATACTGGGTGATGTAAAGAATGCGCATACCAGACACTCTGACTGTTCATGCGACTTGCAGAGCGCACGAGAGCCGTTAATTTTTTTATTGGATTCTGTTGAAACAGAATCAGGGTGTTAATATACTAAATATCAAAAATAGATTCAAGGGTAGTTTCAGCACCTGAAGAGACAGGTTTTGCTGATAACCAAATAGAAGAAGGGCAAGCGACACCTCTTTCAGTTGAGAGCACGAGCGGGCGGTGGAGAAGATATCACCGTTGTGAATTTGGCATCATCGCATCACCACTGCCTTGCCCAGAGATTCAACCTGATCGGTATCGGTTTTGGCAATGATTTTGTAGAGGTAGACGCCGTTGGCCAGCCAATCCCCATCGTCGTCTCTGCCGTTCCAATCCAGCTGGTTGTATCCGGCTGCACACCTTCGGGGAGTAAATTCTTTGATCAATCTTCCAGAGATGGTAAAAACCTTGACCTGAACAACAGCAGGTTGGGTAAGGATAAAAGCAAAATCGGTAAAATCAATAAAGGGATTGGGATAATTCAGCACTTGTGACAATTTGAGTTCACTTTCAACGACAAAGTGAATTCGACTGTAGGTCTGATTCTTGCTCAGGTCGCTAAAAAAAATTTCCAGCAAGTGATCGCCGTCGGACAATTGTGGTGTAATCAGCAATGAAGCGCGCAGATCGGTGGCGGAATTGCCCGGGTTCAATCGCAATTGTTCGCTTTCGGAGAAAGCAAGCCGGTTTCCGTCGAGCATGACATTAAACGCTGACGTATCATCGATCGCAACGGGACTGTTGTCGAAAATATGGGCGACAATGGAAGGAAAGCTCGAAACGAAATCGCCTGTCTGGATTTCCCGGCCATCGAACAACAGCTCGATCGTCGGTGCTTGTTTATCTGCGAGCACGTTGAACCGGGCGGATGAGCTGTTGTTGGTTTCATACAATTCAACAATCTGATCATCGGGATCGAGGTAAAAGTACAAGTCATATTCTCCTGACTTGCCCATGGTAGGCCATTCGAGCATGATCTCTGCACAGCTGTCCGGTTCCACTATCTGAGTTTGATGCAAGAGAGTCGATATTTTTTTGCCGTTTGCCAAATCGATCTCCTCGAGAGCCAGGGAAAATCCAGAAACCGCCTTGTATCCCAGGTTATGGACACGTGCATAAAAATGAATTGGATTGCCGACGAGGATGGAATCGCGGTCATGGGCAATGGTGTCGGAGCTCAGGGCGAGATCCGCTGCCGGTGCAAAAGTGACCGACCAGTTCTTCAGGATGGGCGTTCGAAAACGGTCTTCTGTTGAAAAATCAGCAGACAAAACGAGAAAAGAGTAATCCTGAGGGGAGATGCCGCTGAGGTTAACCGGGCTGTTCTCTGTCTGCAACAGCGCCACTTCGGCGCCGCTTTTTTCATCGTATCCCCAAACACGTATATTGAGCCGACACATTTCCGGGACAATACAGTCAAAGGCCAGATTTTTCCAGTTCTCTGTCGGCCCAATCCGTGTGCTTTTGATGGACCCCTGCGGATAAAACAGAGACAGCGTATCCACCGCCACCGCGGTTCCCGATCCGGCTTTTGCCAGTTTTTCCGGCACCGAACCGATTTTTGCGCCTTTCCTGCCGATGATGCACCAGGAATCCCGTGGTCCGATCTGGCGGCAATATTGACTGCCGATAGTCTCCATGGCGGCAAGCGCGTTTGTGTTGAGGCGAGTAGAGGCTTCATCCTTCACCGCAATCAGGATCACATCGGTTTCTGCGGCAGTGGCGATAAAATCAGCAAACCGGTTCGCAGCTGTCGAGTCGGCATAGGTATCAAACGCTCCAATCGACCGGACCACACCTTGCGCGGCATTATAGATCACCGCATTCAAACCGCGTTTGGGCTCGATGGTTGGGCGATCGCCGACGATGATCCGAGCATAATTGCCATCTTGATAGGCAGCGGACTCGACATAGAGCGGTATGGATTCACTTGCCAAGGTCACTCGATCGTCAGCGGCGAGAGCGGTGAGTTGGTTATTGCTGAACTGACCGGCGCTTTGCCGCCAGCCGAAAGTGCCATCGTTTGAGACAGAAAAAGTGGAAGAATTCCAGGCGTCGTCTGTCAACTCGCTCGCATTGCGCGCCCGCCAAAAGTAGCGGCCTGCCGGCAGAGGAGGATCTGGAGACCAGCGGGTCAGCAATTCGCCGGCAGGGGTCGGGCCAAACATGCGCTTGAAGGAGCTGGTAAAGGTGGAGACCGTATCGATTTCAAAGACAAAGGACAGATTTTCGTCCGCTATCAATCCAGGATTGCTGATTTTTAGAACGGCCTGTTCGGCCGGCAACAAGGCATTGGTTTGTGGTGCAAAAAGAGCGATATGGGTGGAGAGAATGATCAGCCGCATTTCGCTTTGGTTGTTGGACTCATCGGATTCGATGATATTGCCAAACGGATCAACGTCGGCGATCAGCTGGATTTGACCTGCCAGATCTCGCAACGGCAAGATGAAATCAGCTTCAGCCTCTAACCCGACTGGCGGCACCTGAGCAATCGGTTCAATGATGCGGGTGCCTGCGGTTGGATGTTTGGCAGACAAACGCACCTGGACACTGTCGCGGGTTTGCAGACCAAAGTTGGAGATGCGCACAGCGACTCGAGCAATCGAGTCGGCTTCGCTGGGACGGTTGGGATCGGCAGAGATCGATTGCGCCTGCAAGGCCAGGTCGGGTTGGGTTGGCAGGGCAAATACCAGAGCCGGATCGCCGAGGAGGTTGTACTGTCTGACCATGTTTTTAATGGTCACGCTGCCGCCCATTGAAACAAAAAGCCGCTCTTTGGCCAGGTCGATTGCCTTTCCAAGGGTGCGAACTGAATCCCGCAGAACAACAGGATAAAGTTCCTGCAGGAACAAAAAATCCTCATAGGAATAGCCCCATCCAGAGGAGCCAAGAAAAGCGATGGCGCCTTTCTGAGGAGCACGGATAAAGGATTCGCCAAAACAGTTCTGCGCTGGTTCCGCAAACCTGCCGGTATGGCAGGTCATGCTGGTGATCAAGGGAAAGGCCGGTGCATTGCGCAATTCGTCGATATCCGGATTGTGGAAAATCAGGTCCCATGTCCAGCTGCCGCCATGGCCGATAAAGTTGCACCAGACAGCGCCCTGGTCCAGAGCGTCGAGTATTTCTTGTCGATTTTCGCCTTCACTGACACCGGATGTCGTTTTGTGTATTTTGACACTTTTGCCGCGGACCGGGAAGGCCTGTACATATTGTTGATCGACCTTTTCCGATTGTTGAATATAAACCGATTGTTCAAATGCATCGAATCCGCCGGAGATGAAAACAAATGTTTTTTTCCAAATATCTGATTCGGCATCCTCATAAGTAAATATTTTATGCAGAACCTCATCAGCTTGTTCTGCGGTTTCGACGGCGAGGCGGCCGACGTGCATATCCGGGATCAGGTCTCCCGGACCATCCAGACAGGCGAACCAGACATCGCTTGCCGGATTGCCGAAAGTTGGAACAAAATCGATTTTGCTGCCGATATGGCGCTTTGGATCCCATGATGCATCGCCGAACAACAGGACATAGGTCGGTGAAGGTTTTTGCCAATGGTCGTGGCAATAGCGCAGAAAGTCCTTGATCGCAATGGGATCTGCCAGGCCGGCGTTGAACTCATCATAAATATCGTCAATCAGAACCACTGCAGCACGAAGGCCATGTTGGGTTCGCCGATAATCGGCCAGTTGTTGTGCTGCCTGCAAAAAGCGCGGATGCGCGATAACCAGATAATCGGCGCCGTTGTTCGACATGCGCCAATGTGAGGGCTTTTCTTGCTCAATTCGCAGAGGGGCGAGCCATGCAGTCGAATCGAAGGCGATATAGCGGCCGACGGCCAGGGAATCAAAGAGCGCGCTGTAGGAGTCGCCGCCTGCGGGAAAATAGAGCTGTGTTTGGCAATCGGCGCCGCCGGTCAAACGAGGTTGGTGAACTTCAGCAATCGCTTTGGAATCGCCTTTTCTGCCGATAAAGGCCCACGAATCGCGGGATCCGACATCGCGAATCAAACCACTGCCGCACTGTTCATAGGCCTTATAGACCGCCTCGTTAAGGTTGTGCGAACCTTCATCTCGAACAGCCGCCAACACAATCATCCCCTCTGGCAAGCGGTTGAGAAAAACAGCCAGGCTGTCTGCATTTGCCGGAGAAGACCAGGTGTCGAAGCGCTGCTGCGCGGTGACAACCGCTGTCTGCGGGTCGACAATCACCAAATTGTGGCCGCGACTGCCGGTAAAAATCAATTGATCGCCCTGATAGAATTGGGCGCGGTTGCCATCATCCAGACCGGCGGAACGGACAACATAGTTGAGAAATTGCGCCTGTCCGAGGTGCGATGGAACGAGGTCCCGAGCCTGGATGGGATCCCAAACCGTGATATTTTGTGCCACAAAGCCGGACAACAAAATCGATCCAGGTGTCGACAGATGAAAATCGATTGTCCCCTGCAAAGCGCGAGGAACCTTATGATAGATCAGATCGATCCAATCGACATAAAACTGTGAGCGTTCCGCGCCCAGGTCATCGAGCGAAAAAAGTTCGATGGTATTCTGCCCTCGTCGGATCTCTTGTGCAGGAACGGCGGTCAGAATCACCAATTCTTCCCGGTCATTGAAATAGGCTTCGTTAATCATTCGGCTGTTCAGATTGAGTTGGACATGGTGATCTGGCTTTTGAGGGGCCAGCGTGGTACCTCGCAAGCGAATTCTGATGTGGACGCTATCGCCGGGTAACAGTTGATGTTCAAACTCAAAACGGTGCCGAAACTGGCCGCCCAGGTTGATGATCTGCCATCCCCACCCCTCACCGGATACCAGGTCGGTATTTTGTATATCGAGGTCGGAATCGCCGGCGTAATAAAAGAGCTCCTTTTCCAAATGGAGAGTGTCAGAAACAGCCGATATCCTGTTTGCGCTGCTGCCGTCATGATGGGCAATCTGGTAGTAACGTTTGCCGTTTTCCTTACCCCACGTCAGCCAGGATATCAGGGTATCGGAATAAGGGTGATACCAGGTCTCGTGTCCAGCTCGTCGCGGCAAATAGACCAGCACCTGGTCGGTTGCGCTCATTCTGTCCGGCTGCAGCGACGATACTCTACAGGCTTGCTGTTGCCCATCGCTCCAAATTTGAAGGGTTGCAGGTCGAATGTTATCGATATCGATGCCGGCCGTTCGCAAATCCTGACCGCTGACTTGATAGACGCCTTGTTCGACGGTAACCAGTTTGACTGCAGGATCAGGCGGCAGCCACTCTGGTACCATCGCAACGTGCTCACCAGGCAGGGCGGCAATAGCTTCCGGCTTGCGCCTGGCGGCTGTTGCTGCTTCGGTGAAAGTCACTTGCACTTTTAAATGGTGCAAAAGGGAGATGCTCTGTACCGCCGGCATTGCTTTTATCGGCATGAGCTGCAGACGGAGAACTCTTTCGTCATTTTTTTGATAGATCTCACTGAGAAGGAAAGAGGAAGGATAGACAGGCATCGATTCATAGAGTGGATCGGTTTTGAATTCGATATGCGAGAGCGTATCTGCGTCGATGATTCGCATTGGCGATGGCATGAGCGGTTTGCACGGATAAACCGCTGTGACTGAATCAAGGACCGTGATCGCCACGTCGCTGTCGCCGGGGATGGCGATACTGGCAGAGATGACCGGCAATTGGGGAAATCCAGGGTTCTGCAGTTTTAGCAGATCTCCCAGAACCGGGATTGCGTAGACCTCCCCCTGACATTCGAACAAGTCCCAGGCCAGTTCAGGTGCGTTCCATGCAAAAATTGCCTGGCGGTTGGTCTCTTCGACAAGCGCGAAACTGCCGTTGGGAAGTTGTCCATGGACCGGTGGATACTGCAGGAGAAGAGCAGACAGCAGGCCAATGATGAGAAGATTCTTTTTCATTCGCTGCTTTAAATCTCATTCTGATGATAAAAAGAAAGCGACGCTGGTCGTTTAAAACGATTGTACGGCCCGAATCTTTCAGGGTTCCCATGCAGAGCATTGATGAGTTGATGCCAAGATCCATCAGCAGCTGTCGATCGAAGACACATCAATAGAACAATTGCAAGCAGGATAAAAGTTCGAGATCCGTATGAATGCCATGCGCGAGCAAAAAGGCCAGGATTCCCAGGATAAGGCTCATTCCCACCATGAACAGAGCCGCGCCCGGTTGACTGAGTCCAAGACGAACCAACCGATGATGAATATGTTCCTGGTCAGCATGGAAGGGGTGGATGCCGCGGCGCAATCGGCGTACGATGGCCAGAACGGTATCCAGGAGGGGGATGCCGAACAAAACAACAGGCACAAACAGTGCGACTTGTCCAGGTGAGATGGCAGCTGCATCGATTGTCAGGCACGCCAAAATCATTCCCAAAGTCAGGCTGCCCGAATCGCCCATAAAAATCGATGCAGGGTTGATGTTATAGGCCAAAAATCCAGCCACAGCACCTGCCACCAACAAACCTGCATAGATCGACAGCGCATTGCCAAACAACAATCCGATTGCGGCATTGATCAATGCGGCACAGATCACGATGCCTGAGGCCAAACCGTCCAGGCCATCGATGAGATTGACGGCGTTGGACAGACCGACGATCCACAAGACGGTCAAAGGATAGGAAAAAAAGCCGAGATCAATTGCAGCCATCCCGGGCAAAATCAAGGATGCGACGCGCCAACCGCCAATGGTGGACAAAAAGACAGCGACAACGATCTCGACAAAGAACTTGATGTTACAATCGAGAACAAATTTGTCATCCAAAAATCCCAAAATAAAAACGACCAGAGCGGCCAACGCCAGCGAATAGACTTTGGCGTTGGCGAACAGACTCCATTCGGGCATATAAAGCCCCAGCAGCCACAAACCGGCCAAAAATGCACAGATGATGGCGGCGCCGCCAAGCTTTGGTACCGAACCGCTGTGTACCGTGCGATCGTTGGTATGGGCATAGACACGGTAGCGCAGGGCAAGCCGGCGAAACAACGGTGTCGTCAACAGCGCGAGCAAAAATGGAACAAACAGAGTGGCGATCATTTTCATGTGGCCAAGCCTTCAGCTGGTCAGGTCTTGAATTTGCGACTTGATCTTCCTGAGCATTGCATCAAATTTTGTACCATTCCCAAATTGGCGGTAACAGAGATTATAAAGCGATAGCGAAATGTATCAAAAACGATCATAAATTTTTAAATGAGACGAATTCAACAGGAAAATTCGGTCGGCAGCTTTAGCAAAGCCAATTTTTGATACAAAGAATCGATATCCCCGATGAGGCGTGAATAGTCATAGTTTTTCAGCACGAATTCCTTGGCGTTGGCGGTCACGGTTCCAACGATCCGTGGATTTTGCAGAACAAAATCGATTTGACGCGCCATGTCGTGGGGATTGTCCGTCTCGCACAAAAATCCGGAAATGCCTTCCTGGATCAAATCCGGAACCCCACCGACCGGAGTGGAGATCACCGGCACTTTTGCCGCCATCGCCTCCAGGATCGAAATCGGAGTACCTTCATTCAGCGAACTCTGTAAAAGCATATCTATTCCACAATATACCCTATTTATCTCTGTTATCCAACCCATAAAATGCACACGATCCTGCAATTCGGATTCCTGCACCAGCCGATTCAGACGTTCGTGTTCATCGCCGTCGCCAACGATGCAGAGATGAACATCTCTTCCCCGGTCGACCAAAAGCTTGATAGCCCCAATGGCCATCGGTAAATTTTTGATTGGCACGAGCCGGCCGATTACCGCGGCGAGCGCGCTGTCAGTCCCGATCCCCAGCTGCTTCTTCAGCCATGGCGAGCGGTCAGATTGATAGCGTTGCAGATGAAAACCCAGACGAATCACGCTGACCTTTTTCGAGGAGACCACTTTATATTTCTGGACAAGATCCGCGGCCTGGGATTCGCTGATGGCGATGATCTGATCGCTCATCAGAGACAGCACTCTTTCTACGAGAATGAACAGCCGGGTTTTTAGAGGAGAGAAATAGCCATAAAAAACATGACCATGGAAGGTGTGGACCACAACAGGCACACCGCAAATCAGCGCGGCAATACGTCCCAGGGTCCCCGCCTTGGCTGTGTGGGTATGAACGATCTGAGGTTTTTCTTTTTTGATCAGGCAAATCAGTTTCCAGATGGCTTGTAGATCATCTGATAGCGAAAGATCGCGTTTCATTTCCGGCAACAAACGAACATCGAGCTTTTTTTCGCGCAGCGAGCGAAAAAGGTCCTGTTCGTGTTCCTGCAGCTGACCGCCGACCAATATCGTTTGGTAACGCTCGCCAGGCAAATAGGTAGTGAGGATCTCGGTGTGCAATGCCGGACCGCCGATACAGATTCGGGATTGGATGCGCACTATTTTAATCATTGCTGCTTTTCATTCCAACAGAGTCAAAGGATGATCAAAAGCTGCCAAATAAAATCAAGCACCGATCTCCGCGGTTTCCAAAGCATTGTGATAGAGGTTTACGGTTTCCCGCACACAGCGTTCCCAGGAAAATCTCTTGATGTTTTCGTTTCCCTTAACGACTTGCAGTTTATAGAGTTGTGGATCGTCGATCAATTGATAAATGCGTTCCGCCATCTCTTCTTCGTCATGGGGATCGAAATAGAGGGCTGCGTCTCCGCACACTTCAGGTATGCTGGTGGTATTGGAAGCAACCACCGGTACCCCGGCAGCCATGCTTTCGAGGGGCGGAAAGCCGAATCCCTCGAATAGCGAAGGAAATATAAAAATAAATGCGGATTGATACAAGCCGATTAAATCCGCTTCATCCACAGCGCCGAACAACCGCACCTGGTCGGCAAGGTGCAGTCGGTCGATCTCCTTTTGAATTTCATCCACCTGCCAATTTTTGCGGCCGCACACGACCAGCGGCAAATCGATGCGAAAACGATCGCGCAATAGGGCAAGGGCGCGGAAGAGGCGGACATAATTTTTACGCGGTTCCAAATGGCCGACAGCCAGCAGGTAGCGCCCTGGAAGTTGAAATTTATGCAGAATCGCATCGCGGTTCATCGTCGGAGTTTGGTACTTTTTGGAGTCGATGCCTTCATGGATGGTGACGATCTTTTCCGCCGGCACGGAAAACAGGCGGATCAAATCGTTGCGGGTATAATCGGAGACGGCGATGATGCGCTGCGCCTGCGAGATTGAGTGCGGAATTTGTCGCTGTAAAAACAAAACCCGCAGTTTTTGATAGGTTTGGGGAAAATGAAATGCGCGCAAATCGTGAACCGTGAATACAGCCGGCACCTTCACTCCCGGAGGGATATAGGATACCGGTGAATGAAAGAGATCGATATGGTGCCTTTTTATCAATCGCGGCCATGTCAACCGCTCCTGAATAATCCTGGAAATCGGGTTGGAGCGCCACAGGGGAAAAGGCACGGTATTGGGCCAATCGGGGATGGGGCCGCCTGAACGCGGGTTGGTGAATAGGATGAAATCGAATCGATCGGTCCAGCTGGACAAACCCGAACACAGATTGCGGATATAGGCGTTTACGCCGCCCGGGATGTCGGCCAAAAGTGCGCTGACCGCGATGATCTGTTTTTTACCAGTTGAAACGCGCATGCAGATGTTTCCAATTCGCAAAGGTGGTCCTGAAACCGCACCAATAGTCCCTGGCCAGGCCGTTTCGACGCACTACAGAGAGAAAAACGCGGATCAGCATACCGCCGAGATAGAATGCATAGGCAAGATGAGCCGCTCCCCTGCCCTGGGTCAGGCGGATAAACCGGCAGTTGTTTACCGCATTGTGCAGCAACATACGGCAATAGTCTTTTTTCGCGCTTTGCGCATGGTGATGTACAACCGCAAGTGTCGGCAAGACGTGTATCGCCCAACCACGGGCCTTAACGCGGGCGCACCACTCCATATCTTCGGCATACATGAAAAAGCTTTCATCCAGCAGACCAACCTGCTGAAAGAGTTCTTTTCTCGCACACAGAAACGCGCCGTCAACATAATCAGTCTCGTAGGCCTCGCTTGAAGAAGGCGGTTTTTTGTTGCGCAGCGCATCGAGAAAACAGATTTGCGTCAGAAAAACCCGGGCTGCGGTATTGAACACGCGCTTGTCGGTCTGCAGGTCGCCGTTTGGCAAGAACAGCAAAGCACCCGCCACTCCGCATTCCGGATGAACGGAGAAATAGCGGGTGAGCTCCTGGTCCGACCCGGCGGTCGTGATTTGGCAATCCGAATTCAGGAGCAACACCAGATCACCCCGGACGCGGTGAATGGCCTGATTGTTGGCTTGCGCATAGCCGCGATTCCGATCATTGGCGATGATTTCGACCAGCGGAAACTGTTCTTTGACTGCTGCCAGGGTATCATCGCTCGAGGCGTTGTCGACCAAAATGATCTCGAACTCGCCTTGAAAATGGCGGCAGACCGACTGCAGACAGCGCAGAGTCAATTCCCGCGTGTTCCAGCTGACAATGATCACCGAAATCATAAGCTATGCCTGCAGAGGATCAATGGTTCTTGACTTTGTATTTCAGCACCAGAGCGTCCAGGCCGATGCCGGCAAAAAGGCAGATGATCGGCATGACCGGGGCGCGGAAACGGGGCACGGATGCCGGGCCTGAAGAGATGAGCAACAACAATGACGGAACGATCAACAAAAACAGCAACGCGAATTTTTGCCTGGAAAGAGAGCGAAAAAATCCGAAAATCATGCATAAATAGGTCGTAAACAAAACGAGAACAAAGGGTACGGCAAAAAACAAAAGCTCAATTCGACCGGCAAAATAGTGCCTGACTGCAGCAAACAAACCATCGCGATTGAGAATAGCCAGAGTCCCTTTACCACCGGCAGTTGCGCCGGCTATTTCAAAGAGATCGGTGATATTGGGCAAGAAAGTATGCGGCAATCCAGCCAGGTGAATTTTCGCATAGCGAAAAGGATGTTTTTTAATGATTTCCCACGCCCATTCCTTTTGCAGCCGGGCTGCACGTGCTGCATCGGATTCTTTAGTCGGCGGGGACATGGTCTGCATGAATTTTTGTCTGATTTTCTCTCTTATCGTCTCTTCATTTTGATCTGTCAAGTCTGCTTCCAAAGCGACGGCATAAGTAAACAATAAATTATAGCTCGAAATGGTGGAAATGGTAAAGGTTCCGCATGCCTTTTGATTGCGAACCATCCATGGTAAAACCAGAAGCAGGATCGGTAACAGGTAGAGTACCAGTGTTTTGATTTTATTGCGAAAATTTCCTCCGATCAGAAGGATCCATCCGGTTATCACCACAGGAAGAAACTGGCCAAGAGGGCGGCACAAGATCGCCAGTCCGGTAAAAATGCCAGCAATAAAAATCCACTGCAAGTTCTGCCTGTGAGCGAAAACAACCAGAACGAACACCATAGAAAGAAATAATAAAGTGAAGAGAGTTTCGCTGAGAATATAGATCGAATAAACGATGCTGTTCAGACTGAGAGCGAACAACAGAGCGGCAAACAGGGCTGCGCGTTCGGGGGCGAACAACCTGGCGAGAAAAAAGAGCAGAGCAACAGAGAGCACGCTGAGCATAATTTGTACCGCAGCCACGGCCAAAAGTGAATGGCCAAGAACCTTGAACACGGCGGCTAAAAACAGCGGGTAAACCGGTGTTCGGCGAGCGCATTCGATGCCGGGCTCGCTGAACGGCAAGCCGTTCAGGATATTTTCAGCCGGCCGCACATAGGTTGGTGTGTCGCGTCTGACCGTTCGTTCAGGGTGAGGGATGATCACTGCTAAAAAGATAAGGCGCAAAAGTGCAGCCAAAACCAGGATAACCAGGAATTGTCGCCAGAATGAGTTATGCATCGTCCTTTGTTTCCCGATTCGCAATTATCTTCTGGTCGCTGAATCGCAACAGCGCCAGAGCAATCCCCCAGATCACAGACAGATTAATCCTGTTTTGAAAAGAGATAAAACCGACAAACAGAGTAAAAAAAAGAATCAGATAGAAATTTTGCAGACCGCACATATAATCAGTCGAAATAATTCGCCGTTTGGAATGCTTGTTCAACAAATAGAATCCCAATAAAACCAATGCAGAAAAAACCAACAAGGCAAAAACACCCTCTTCAGCAGCGATTTGCAGAAACGTGTTGTGCGGATTTGGAAGTTGGAATAAATTTTCAACAGAGTAGCCAAAAGGAATTCCTGCTTTTTCATAAAAATCTTGGAAATTTAATGAACCTATTCCAATGAATGGATGCTGTGAAAATGCTAAAAGACTAAGCCAAAAAAGTGTCATCCTTTCCTGATTTGATCCGGACTTTGGAGAAAAAAAGGTAAATAAACGGCTAAAGACTTCTGGGTACCTGATAGTGATAAATAATAAAAGTGTAATGAATGGAAAAAATAGTATTGCGACTTGGCGTCTTTTATGTGAAAAATGCCAAAGAGAAACGATTGTTACAATAAATGCAGATAAATAAAGAAGTCGAGAAAGAGATAACATAATCGCGGTTGTGATTATCAATAATAAAATTAAAAGAGCTTTCTTAAAAGTTTTAAGATAGATTGGAAAAATCATACCATAAACTAGAACAAATTGAAATGAAGAAAACAGACGATATTCCAAGATATTTTTGTTGCCCATTATGATTTGTATATATATATATGCAAGACCGCTAAAATTGAACCAGAAAAGAAACCAATAAATATTTTTGAATTTTTGCTGATCAGAAACATAGAAAAACACCAACAGGGTGACCAGCAACACCTCCAACCATTTGAACACCGATTTGAAAACCATGATCGGGGCAATCGCGTTGACGATGGACAACTGCACCAAAAAAATGTAAACGATGAGCAAAACAAAAAACAGCCGGACAGGTTTGGCGTCCGACAACTGCACCGCAGTACCCTCCTGCAGCAGCCGCCATATAGCGGCGCCGAGTAAAAAAACAATGAACGGCAATTCAAAAAGATGAAAATTGATCGAAAAAATCTCTATGGTCATGGCTGTTTTTAATCTCGGTTACGAGTTTTCGACTCGGCGGTAAACTCGGCATCAATTCTTTTGGTCAGCTCTGGAAAGGATGCGCAGGCAACCAGGTATTCGCTGTGCTGCAAAAATGTTGCTGCAGCATCAAAAATCCGATAAGCGGCATATTTCGCTTTTTTGAACAGAGATCCATAAATCCGCGTCGGCGGCGCCGGTGAATTTTTGATTTTGAGAATTCCAAAATAAGCTTTCAGCAAATAGCGCAGCGAGCCTGGATTGAAATAAAATAGATGTTCCGGTGGTTTGTAAATCTTCCATGCTTTGCCGCGCAGGCGAGCGGCCAAAGCGCCCGCGTTTGGCGTCCCGAGCACCAAAATCCCGTCGTGCTTGAGCAATCGAGCGGCGGCTTGCGCAAATTTCTGCGGATCGGTCACGTGCTCGATCACATCCCAGGCGGTTATCACATCAAAAGATGCCGATCCCATTTCTGTGGTTTCCAATGTTCCGACAACCACATCCAGACCAAATTGATCGCGAGCAAAAGCAGCAGCGGTCTGCGACAATTCAATCCCAACTGTTTGCCAACCGCGCTGTTTTGCGGCATGCAGAAAAAATCCGGCAGCACATCCGACATCCAGCATCCGTCCCATCTGAGGTTTGATCCTGTCGATCTGTTTCAACATGCGCGCGGCAAAACGGTATTTTTCTTCTTTCTTCTGGGAAAAATAATCGGTCTGATAGCCCAGATTCCCATGTTGCGGTTCTTTTTGTAGCGAAAAATACGGCTCTGAGTAGAGCGAACCTAACAATTCCTCCAGTTGGCTTTGCGAGAGTTCATTATAAGCAAAAACTACCCGGCATTGCGCACAGGAATAGAGATCAAAGCCATTCTTTTCAAACAGAAATTCAGTCTGATCGGAACGACATATTTTGCAAAAAACCGCGGCCATTCCTGTTTTCTCATGCTCCTTTTGCTGTAGCGAAATATTTATGCCACTCAATTCCGGGCGCCAGACACTCTTTTTCGAGATGAGTTGCAATTGTCGGTATAGGCGACCAGAGGAGCATTTTTTTCGCAAAAAGCAGGTGCCGCCAACCAAAGTAGATCGTCGAGATGAATTTTTTCAAAAATCCACAATCCTGCAAGAGCACCTGCAACAAAGCGATGGCGTTCAACCCGTCGAATTTGGTCACTGCCATCCAGATCCCATAATCATGATTGCCGTCGTTGTAGCTTTTCATGATTTTTTCACACTTTTTCAGCTCCTTTTTGGTCGTAAGGAAGGTCAGACAGGTGGAGCGAGCGCGTTTCCAATACCTGGCGCCAGCAACTTCGATTCCTGCAGACGGCTGATGGTAAACCTCCCGGTAATAGGCTGGATGATCATAAGGTGTTACGAAATGCACATCGCTGCGGCTCTGGATGAACGACACCATTTCATGAAATTGACCCTCGAGATAAAAATAATCATCCTCGGCAAAATAGACCAGTTCGGAAAACTCCTGACGGAGCAATTCGTCGATCTGGCGGAGGAAGGTTCCGCGGTTGCCGATACCCGGCAATTCAATGAAGACCAGTGAGTCATCGCTGAAATGCTTTCTGAACATCGCGCGATACTCTGCAGGGCAATTGTCCAGCAACACGATGATCTTGACCCGCAAATCGCCAAGGGATTTTTTCAGCGAACGAACACAGAACTCGGCGAGCTTGTATTTATCCTCGGGATAGATCGCCGGCGTCTTTGAAACATGCGGATAGACTCGATACGCAATTGTCAGATCAACCTCGCTCACGCTTGCCTTTCTGCAGATAACATCAGCGCCGCGACTGCCCATCAATCCTGCTTTTCAGCTTGTTCTGCACCCCTTCTCCCCTCTTTTCGGCGATGATGACCATCCCGGTGGCGAAAGAGGGCAAGTACCTGGAGATGAGTTTGCCGGCTCTGCTCTGGCCAATGCTGGTCGATAGAATGCGGCACCCCCTGCGCCTGAGGTATTTGCTGATGTCCAACGGATTGGCCATAAAGACGCTGTCAAAATCGCCGCCCTGGTCAGCCCGCGGTGACAGATCCGGTGTGCGATAGCGAAAGCGGGGGTTCGGATCCGCTTTGCGCACCACAATCATTGACAGATTATAAAAAAATCGGCTGAAAATCGAGAAAAATGTGGACGTCCACGGAGAAGATCTTTTCTGGCCATGCAAATAGGACAGCAGAGCCTTCACCGGTATCAAGGGAGAGTACAGGTTGGGGCTCATGATGAGAATCGTGCCGTCTGATTTGACGCTCCGCACCATCTCGTCGAGCACTTTTTCAGCATCACAAATGTGTTCGATGAATTCAAAGGAAGCGACGAGATCGAGAGAGTTGTCGCTGACGGGAAGATCGTGGGCATCGCAGACGATTTTATCGCCGTCGCCATCGCTCTGCACGAACAAGAAAGAGAGGTCTGCACCAAAAGTGTTGCCGAACCTGCTTTTCAGCAACCGCGTCGAAATGCCCGGGCCGCAGCCCAGATCGAGAATCATGGATTCTTCTTTGGCCAGATTGCTGACCATTTCCATGTAATGGCGGAAATAGGTCGGCCCCTTTTCCTGCAGACCAGCCAAATATCCGGTCGACGTGGAGTAATAGTCGGATAATTGATTTCGCAATTCTTTTTTATCCATCGATGCTCATCTGGAAAAAAGGTTTACCAACTTGCCGACAACAGAATTCATCCGGGCGAGATGGTCGACTTCGCTCTTTGCGAACGGTTTCATCCACACCAGCAGAACGATTGCTGCGATAGAGAAAACCACTCCGTGGAAAATCAACTGCACGCCATTTTCTGCAGGAACCGCTTTCCAACTGACCGCTGCCGCACCGCCAACCGCGATGAGAATCTGAGAAAGAAATTTGGCCGGAAATCGAACCCCGACCACCCGAATCAACACCACAAGTTCAACGAGGATCGTCAAGACCAGGGAGATGCCGGTGGCGATCACGGCGCCCAGAGCCTGGTAGGGCGGAATCAGAATCAGGTTCAATCCGACATTCAACAATCCCAGAATGACCCGGCTTATCAGAATCAGATTTTCTTTTCTGACAGCATACAAAACCGTTGAATTCAATCCGCCGCCCATGACAACAGAAATTAAATAGATCGATGAAAAAGCCTGAAACAAAACAATGCTTTCTTGATAATCAGAAGAATAGAGCAGCGGAATTATCGTCCGCGCATTGATCTGGGCAAAAACAAAAACCGGCGTACAAACAAAAATCATGAACTTGCATATCGTCGACCAGCTCTTCTTTAACAGGTCTGAAGAATGGCTCTGGTGCATTTCTGCAAAAGCGGTCAACATCACCCCGGTCAAACCGGCGGTAAACATATACGAAAGCGCCATCGAAAGCGTAAAAGCGATATGGTAGCAACCGATGCTCGCCTTGCTGACACCCAGAATTCCCATCAACAGAATATCGGAATAGCGGCCGAGGAAATAATTGACAAAATTGATCAACCAGGCTTTCCAGCCAAATCGGGAAAAAGCAGCCAAATCAACTTTTATCGACTTGCCGGAAACCTTGCGCTTGATTTTCAGCATATAGAACAGAACTACAATAAAATAGATCAGTGCAAAGGAGAGCATCAATCGATAGAGATCCACCCGGTTGTTCAACACAACCACAGCAACAACGATCATCATCGATTTAAACAGCGTATTGACAAAAAACAGAAATCTTGTCGCATAAAAACTCGTCAACACCGCCTGCCAAAAGACCTGAAGATTGTAGAACAGCAGAAAAACAGCCGCAACGCCGAGCAGCGATGGCAGTTGTTCCGACTGAACCAGTCGACCCAAATAGGTTCTGGCGATGATGACGGCCAGGCAAGTCAACAAAGAACTCGACAGCAGGCGAACGAGTGTTTGTTTTAAAAACCCGGACACCTGCAAAGAGTCATTTTTAAAAATCGGCAAAAAGACATTGACCGATGTGTCCATGCCCATGATGGAAAAGAGAGAGAAGAGAAAGATGAAATTATAGAGTTCCGAATAGACCCCGAACAGGTGGTTGCCCAATCCCCGAGCCAGCACGACGGACAATACAAAGTCCAGTCCATAGCCGGATATTTTGGTCAGATGATTCCACAGAACAGCACGCGACAGGCTGCGGATCGGGATCATTGGCTGTTTCTCAATAGTTGAATTCCATCCCCACCGCCCATTCGGTGCGGTCGATCGAACGCTTGCCGGTTGTTTTCTCCACTGCCGAGCCGTCGGTTCTGCTCCACTGCCCGGCTGCGCGGACTGTCAGTTTGCGCAGCAGTTCCCAGCGCACATCGACATTCCAGCTCTGCTGTTCGAGCCGATCGCCGGCGAGGAATGGCGCGTTTTCGCCATCGTCCGCCCCACTTGGCCGGTCGATATCCGAGCCGACATTGGTCGCTTCCGAATTCAGGCCTTGTCGGCGATATCGAAACCCGAACAACATCTCCAGCGGCCGGCTGGGCTGCAAACTCAGCGATGCGTTCCACTCATCGGCGTTAGGACCCAGGCGATGGCCGAGAACTGTGGAAAAGTGGCGATAGGCGGTCAGCGGGAATTTATGGCTGTAGACAAAAGGCCGGATACGGGTGTATTCCACCCGGCCGTCCAGGTTGTCGATTCCCAGCAAATCGACGCGATAGCAGCCGACGGACCAGGCGGTTTTGTTGCCGTAGAAATCGCTGCCCCAGCGGGAGGTCTTGAGGTCGTCGATAAAATACTCACCATAGATCTGCAGTTTGGCCGGAGCGCTCCACAGCGCGTCGATTCCCATGGTGGCGTTGTCGCGGTCGCCCAGATAGTGTTCGGCCGAGCGGAAGAACATCAGGGGATTGAGATAAGCCGGTTCAAAACGGCGATCGGCATAGACCACGGTTTCATGGATACCGATCTGCAGCCGGCCAAAGGGCGCGAATTCCAGCCGGTGAGCAGCGAAAGATTTGTCCTGATGATTGCCGTAAAAAAAACCCTCATCAGTGTGTTGCAGCAACGCCCACAAAGAAGTGAACTTGATGCGCCGGGTGCGCACCTGCAGTTTGACCTGGTCAGTGCCGGTGGCCCAATCGGAGAGGGCCAATTGACCGTTCTGAACCGGACCCCAGCGGTTGCTGTCCTTGCCAAATTGCACGGTTAACCAGCGATGGTCCAGGACCACCGAGGCAGCTGTTTCATCGTGGTAGAGATGATCGCCGCCGCCCTGAGCAAATCCCAGGCGCTCGCGGGTCACGTTCACTGTACCGGGATAGATCTGGGTGCCCCACTCCTTGCTGTCGCGGACGTCAGTGATGAATCCCACATGACCGCCGATTGTCCCCCAGAGGACAAATCCGTTGGTGTCGCTGAATTGCCGCTCGCGATCGTGCAGCGTATCGGCAACGGCAAACAGCCGCGATCGCCGGAAAACCGGATCCCAATAGAGCGCCAATGGGCCGTCCTGAACAGAGAAAAAGTTGCGGCCATTGCGATAGAGCAAATCCGGCATCCACGGATCGACCCAGCGATGGCGCATCAATCGGCTAAAATCCGTGGAATCCGGCGGTAGTGGCGCACAGGCGTCCACCTCTTCGCGAAACTCGACGGCGAAATAAGCCAGCGCCTGCCGGTCGACGCGGGATAAAAGACGGCCGCCGTCGCTTTTGCGATGGATTTCTTCTAGATAGGCACCGATCTCCTTGCGCGTCCAGGGACGGGTGGTGAGCAGTGCCGTTTCGATTGTTCCTGTGGCTGTCAGCCGCTCGATATATCGATAGATCCGATGCGAACTGGGAACATACACCGTCTGCGCTTCACCTGTAGTGAACCTCAGGAACAGCAGAAAGCAGAGAACAAACCGAAAGCAACAGTGTTCCCTGCAAAAGTCAGCAGCGCGGTTCATGGTGATCGATGCCCGTCATTCAGAATGAGATCGACAATTTTTTCACTGGCATGGCCGTCGCCATAATGCCGGGCCTGCTCGCCGGCAGGTTGAAAATGGTTCAACGCATCGAGAATCCGTTCGCGCTGATGGCCGACCAGCAGGTTCCAGCCGTCTTGCACGGTTTCCACCCATTCGGTCTCGGACCGCAGAGTAATGCACGGGACGCCGAAGAAATAAGCTTCCTTTTGCACCCCTCCGGAATCGGTGATGATCATTTCCGCCTGTTTTTCGAGCTGGATCATCTCGAGATAGCCGACCGGCTCGATCAGGCGGATATGAGGAGCCTTTTGTAACAGTTGCCAGAAGTCGAATTGGCTGAGCATTTTGCGCGTTCGCGGGTGAACCGGGAAAATCAGTGTCTTTTCAGCCTGCAGAAATGCATCGACCAGCTCGCCGAGCACCTGCGGATCATCGGTGTTTTGCGGCCGATGACAGGTGAGCAGGCAATAGCCTTTGCGGTCGATGCCGAGATCGGCAAACGGATCGGTTTTGCTCTCCGCCAGCGCCGAAAAATGGAGCGCGGCATCCATCATCACATCGCCGGTCAGGTACACCCCGCGGACGATTCCCTCGCGCTGCAGATGGTGAATTGCAACGGTGGTGGGGCAGAACAGCAGATCAGCCATTCGGTCGGTGAGAATGCGATTGATCTCTTCCGGCATCGTCCGGTTAAAGCTGCGCAAGCCGGCTTCGACATGCGCAACGGGGATATGCAATTTGCTCGCTGCCAAAGCACCGGCGAGAGTTGAATTGGTGTCGCCATAGACCAGCATCCAATCGGGTTTATGCTCTTGTAAAAGTTTTTCCAAAGCGACGAGCATGCGGCCGGTCTGCTCGCCGTGCAGCCCTGAGCCGATACCGAGATTAAAGTCCGGTTCCGGGATTTCGAGTTCGGCAAAAAAGAGTTCCGACATATTGGCGTCATAGTGCTGGCCGGTATGGACGAGAATTTCCCTGGCCTGTCGGCGAAGCAATTTTGAAACCGGAGCAGCCTTGATGAATTGCGGCCGGGCGCCGACCACGGTCATCACGGTTTTCATTCTTCCCATCCCTGGTTTTCGAGCAGTTGCTCGTCGGGCACGGCGCGCAGCGGATGTGCCGGCGATCCCACCACCACGGTGCGCGGCGGTACATCGCGGGTCACCACCGATCCGGCTGCAACCATGGCATCGGCGCCGATTTCCTTGCCGGGCAAAATAACGCTGTGACCGCCGATCCGCCCGCCGCGGCGCACGGTCACACCCTTGAAATGTTTGAAGCGCTCCTGGGTGCGACCCATATAGTTGTCGTTGGTGGTGTGCACACCCGGAGCGATAAAACAAAAATCCTCGATTGTTGAATAGGCGGTGATGTAACAATTGGTTTCCAGCTTGCATTTGCGGCCGATGGTGGTCAGGTTTTCCACCGTGGCATTGCGACCGACGATGGTATAGGCGCCGATGGTGACCTGCTCGCGCACGGCAGCGCCGTCGGCGATCAGAACATGCTCGTCGAGGGTGCAACCGCGATAGATCACAGCCTGAGCGCCGATCATCACATGCGAGCCGATGCGCGCCGGCTCGAGCTCCTGGTCTTTGAAAATCGATCTTTTTGCCCGCATGGGCCGTTTGCCGATGACCGAGAAAGCATCGATGCGCACCTCGTCGCCGATAACGGTGCCGGCGTGGATCACCACATGATGGCTGATACGGCAATTTCTGCCGATCTGAACGCCTTCTTCGATGACGCAAAATTCGCCAATCTCTGTATCTGGTTCTATTTTCACTGACACATGAATCGATTTTGTCATGTATGCTCCTCTTCATTGAAAGGTTGAACAATCAAAATGGGGACGAACAGAGGGAAAAGCAACAACTGCCGCTTCGGATCAGTGACCAGCCTGAGTGGCAGTCGAGCGCTTCTTCTGCCATAATCTGGCGACGCTCGACTTTTGGCGAATTCGGTCTAGTTCCGGTGGTGTTGCGACTGGTGCAAAAACCGGGATTTCACGGCATGAACGTCATCGCGAAGATTGCCTATCATCTGCAGCCAGCGAGCCTTTTCTTGCGGGCGAGATTCCAGCTGTTTTGCATAGGCTTGAAAAAAGACTGCGACAATACCAAGAAAAAAGCCGAGCAAGGCAAATACAAAAACCCACATTTTGCGTTTGGGAGAGCTGGGAAAGGGTGGCGGAACCGCAACATCCAGGACCTGAACAGTCGGCGTGTTGCGAGCTTCTTCAATTTTTGCTTGATAGTACTGCTGATTGAGCAACTGCCAAACCGTCTCCTGAGCTTTGGCTTCGCGCAAAAGCAACGCCAGCTGTACTCCCACATGCGGGACGTCGGTGATGGGTAAAAAGACATCATCGTTTTTGCTTGTCGGCGAACCGCCGTGTTGAAGTTCCTGGTAGCGACGGTTTAGCGCCTCCAACTGACGGCGTGTTTGAACCACGAGAGGATTTTCCGACTTCATGCTCTTGAGCATGACCCCGAGTTGGATTTCCTGAGCAAGAATTTGCCCCTTTAGCTCGCCGGCCTGCTCGATCGATGCCTTTGTCTGTTCTTCCAATGCGATTGTCTTATTCTGTTGCTGAAACAGCGCCAGGCGCTCGGTGGCTTCTGTCAATTTTTTTTCGGTTTCAACCAGTTGCTCTGCAATATAAATCCGCGAACTTTTTGCCCGTGAAACACTTTTTTCCTGGTTGACATTGTCCAGCTCAGCAACAAACGCATTGGCCACATCAGCGGCAATTTGCGGGTTATGCATTTTGGCGGCAATTGCGATAAAACCTTGTTCAGAAACCGTAAATGCCACAATATTGGGCAGCCCCCAACAGGCGATGTCGCTTGACGGCGCCTTTAGAATGCGGTAGAGCGGCAGAGTATCGTTTTCAACATGAAAAAATCGATTCAGAACACGCTCCCCGACGGCACGGCTTTTTAATATCTGTACCAAAATTTCCGCTGAAGTGGTGTTGCTCGGCAACGATAAACCGGGTACGGAAACCTGCGAAAAAACCCCTAACATCGAATTCTTTTCGCCTTCTGCAGGCGGCATGAGGATCGCAGTGGCGGTATATTTTTTGGGGATCAAAAACGTCAGCAGCAAAGCCAGCACCGCCGCCAGGAAAGTCGTCTTGACGATCATCCACCGCCGGTTGACCAGCGCCAAAAGAAAATCGAGCAGATCAATCTGCTCGGCCTTGACATCGTTGTTGTGCTGCATCATTCGATTACCGAATCAATCACCAGGTAAATGGTTGCCAGTTGATAAAGTGTGGTCATGACCTCGCCGAAGGTCCGCCAAAAGGTTCTGTCGCGTTTTCTCGGCACCCAGACCCGGTCGCCGGGATCAAAAGAGACAACATCTTCGTCGTTGATCGCCTCGCCGGAGGCTTTGATCACCTTGATGCGCCTGGAGTCGGCGTCCCAGGTATAGCCGCCTGCCCTGGCGATATAGTACTTTAAATCGGCTCCCGGTTTGTAGAGAATGCCGCCGGCTCTTCCCACCCGGCCAGTGACCATAACCGTATTGGGCTTTTGCGGAATGACGATTTGATCGCCGTTCAGCAGCACCACATCCTCTGATCGATCGCCGGTGATCATCAATTTATAAAAATCGACCACGATCTCGCGGATCTCCGAGGTGTTTTGTTTCATCACAAAATATTCATATTCGGCATTGCTCATCTGATCGCGGGTCATCTCCTTGAGCCGCTCATATTCTTTGTCTTCAACCGCGGGCACGTGTCGGCGGATTAGTTTGGCTTCAGGGAGGAGGGCGTCTGCGGTAAAGCCACCGGTTTGGCGCAATATATCGCTCAAGGTGGTGGAATCCCTGACAATGGTATAGGCACCGGGGAAAAGCACCTCGCCGGTCACTTCCACTGTCGGTCCTACTTGCCATTGCGGTATGCGGCGGATAAAGATCTGATCGTCCGCGTCGAGCAGAATATCCTCTTCAGGCTTTTCTCCTGCCATGACGGCGGCCAAATCGATGGTCAGAATGGTCGGTGAGCTCTGTGGGTCTACTTTGGCCACTTCTGCTTGCAGCATATAAGCGCTGCGCAACAAATTGCCGGCTTTCAGGATCAGATCGCTGACCCGCATGTTTTGCTCGAGCGGATAGACTCCTGGTTTCTGCACTTCGCCGTACAAGGTGACCTGCTGCACCGGCAGTTGTTGCGACCGATTGTAGAGAGTGATGCTGTCGAGGTTTTTCAACGGCCGTTGGGATATGGAATCCGCGCTGTTGGTCAGAGAAAAATAATAGACCGAACGGCTGCCATCCGCATTCTGGCGGCTGAGCTCGATCTTGTCGAGATAGGCCAGATCCGTCGGTCCGCCTGCCCACTGGATCAGGTCGCCCGCATTTTCATCGAGCACATCGCGCAACTCATAGATCGCTGATCTTTTAACCTCTCCCTGAACCACCACTCGATGCTCGACGTCCGGAATAAAAATCCGATCCCCGTTTTGCAACAGCACCTGCTCATTTTGCTGTGGATTGAGCAACAATTGGTACAGATCCACAACTGCAACCGCCGAATCGGCTCGATAGATGCGGATATTGCGCAGTGAACCACCGGGTGTTGGGCCTTGCGCCGAAACCAGAGCGTCGAGCACGGTGCCAAATCCGCCCAGGGTTACATAACCCGGTGCGACCACCTGTCCCAGCACAGCTACCCGAATCGATTTTGGCTGCAGCAGCATCAATTCGAGCTGATAGTTGCTGTAATAGCGGCGCAGAGCCTGATCGAGAACCTGATGAAAGCGATCAAACTCCATCCCCTGCACGTTTAAAACGCCCACAGTCGGCACATAGATTTTGCCGTCCACGGTGACGGTCACCTCGAACCGCTCGTGCGTTTTACCGCCGAGGAAAATGGCGACGCGGTCGCCGGGACCAAGGCGATAACCGGGCGGCAGAACACTGCCTTGCGGTGTTTCATCGGACATTTTTTGCTGGGTAAAGAGCTGATAGCCAAACATCTGCAAATCCGCCTGATTGGCGACGGATGAGGAGGCAGCAGGAGAAGATGGAGCGGGTTGCCCGGTTGAGGAGGCCAGAGGATTTTCCACCGACAAATTTTGCGCAACCAGAACGCCGCTCACCAGCAAGAGGATGGAAAATGCCAGTTGTTTTTTCACAATGTTCGATGCCTTAGTCAATTTTCACCCATGCGGATCTCTTCTGAACAGCTTCCGCTCTTCGGTCGAAAATCGGTCAACTTTACTGGAGTCCAGCAACCAGACACCAGTCAATAAATATAATGAAACTATTTCTTTCTGTCAACTGGTGGTTTGCAAAAAAATTGGTGGCCGCGAGACGCCGCCCATGACATCTCACGACCACCGGTTGGAGGAGAGAGCAAAAGCTCATCCGGTCGCTTTTGGCAACCGCTCATTTGATCAAAAGCATTTTTCGGGTAAACGTCATATCGTTTTCTTTGACCTTCATGCCATTGCGGACGGTATTTTCCCATACCTGCAGGCGATAGAAATAGAGACCGGCTGAAACCGGAATGCCTTCCTCATTGCGGCTGTCCCAAACGATCCGATGTTGCCCGCCGGGCAGAATTTGATCGACCAACGAACGAACGCGTTGGCCCAGGACATTAAAGATTTCCACTTTGACCGACATATCATAGGGCAACGCAAACGGTATGGTGGTCGTCGGATTGAAGGGATTGGGATAGTTGCACTGCAGTTCCGGCGTTTCCGGCAAAGCAGCCCCATTGCCCCAATAGCCTTCCAGGTTGCTGCCTTCGGGGAGTTGCGAAAAATCGGGCTCTTCAAAAAAGACGATGTACATGCTGTAAGCACCGCGGGCACCAGGAGCATTGTTGCCGCCCAGCGTGACCACACCGTTCTCGAAATAGCCTTGCCAAAGATCCAACTCTTTTGCATTGTCGGAGACACTCACCTGAAAGCCGGTCTTGTTGAAACGGGCATCCAGCCAATTGGGCACAGATTCAGCGCGCGAATCATAGGCCACATAGACAAATGCCGCCTGGCTCAATTTGATGGTCATGTAGCGCGACTGGGTATTGCTGCGATCGTTGTTTAAGGTCATCAGCATTTTGACCTTGCGAAAACGATCCGGCACTTTGGTCACCACATAGTTGCGATCGAGATAGTATTGCCGACCGACATCCAGATAACTCAGGCTGGTTTCGACTTCGCTTTCGACCGCGACTTGCAGATTGGGCAGGTAGGTATAGGCAATCGATGACGAAGCATAGGCGAATTCCAGCGAAGAAGAAGCGCTGCGGATGCCATTGGCGGTCAGCGTATAGACGGTTCCGGCTTTGTGGCGCGAAGTTTCGAGGTAGACGATTTTACCGGTCAGGTCGAGTTCAGCGCTCAACAGCGTGATTTCATTGTTGATCCAATAGTTCTTGCGGTTGAGCGCCGACAGGCGATCCACAGGCTTGTCAAAAGCAACCTGGAGCAATCGCTCACCCAGAACATCGACCCGTTTGACGATGGGAGCCAGGTCGTTGTTTTGCCACACCAGATAGGTGAACGGAGAGTTGGCGGCTACTTGCAGCGATGGTTGGCCGGCCACGGCAATGCCGTTGACGATCAAGACATAGATTTTTTGCATCTCATGTTCGCTGGTGGTTAGAGAAACCACCTTGCGGCTGGAATCGAGCTGCGCAGAGAGCACCCGCACGCCGCTCTGAATCTGAAAGTTGGTCGTTTTCTCCGCCGAAGATTTGTCGAGCGGTTGGTCCCAACTGACCAGAAGTTTGGTTACCGACTGGGCGTTGATGCCGGTTATTCGCGGGCCGGAATTTAGCTGAAAGGTGCCAAAAGTGAAGACATAAGAGCTGTTGGCCGGAATTTCATTCTGCGCTGCGTCGCAGACGCCGCTGACCAGCAAAATATAGACCCGATCGGTGTAAAGCGGCGTGGTTTCCAGCTCCACAACATGATCCTGCAGCAGACGAGCCGAGCGCACCGTGGTTTCGTTGTTCAAAAGAAAGGCGGATGGTTTGGTGGCGCTTATGGCATCAACGGCTTCGCTGAAGGTCACCCGCACATGGGTGGCATCGATCGCCTGCACCATGGCAACAGCCGGCGGGACTTCGTCCTGCGGCTCGTAGAGATAGGCGTAGGATGTATTGGCGGCAACCGGATTCTGGGCGGCGGATTCGTCGATGATGCCGTTGAGGCGCAGCAGGTAGAGCCGATTCGGTTTGTGCGCTGAAGTGGTCAAATGCACGACCAGTTTGGAACCGGCCAGATGCGCTTCGCGGACCTGAATATCGCCGCTGATCTGGTAATTGCTGATCTTCTCGGCTTGTTCGCGATTGATTCTTTCGTTGAACAAGACATCGATATGTTCCGCATCCAGAACCTGCACCATGGTGATCAACGGCCCGACGTGGTCAGGGTTATGGACCTGGTAAGCATACAGGGTATTGGGAGGGATCGGGTTATGCGCTGCGGTTTGATCGGTTACATCGACCACAGAGAGCAGATAGATGTTGTTGGGTTCATGTGGACTGGTCTGCAGCCGCACCCGGGTGGCCGACTCGTCCAGTTGCGCGCTGTAGACCGTGATGCCGCGGTTGATCTGATAGTGGTCGATGGTCTCGGCACTTGTGCGATCCAGAGCAACGCTGAATTCCAGAACCAGGGTCGACACCGTCTCGACAGTGACCTGCACCAGGTTTGGACCATTTTGCCCGGACTGTGGTTGATAGGTGTAGGAATAAGTGGTGTTGGGCAGAATTTCATTGCCGACCGGCGACAGATCAAAGATCTGATTGACGGTCAGGGTATAGGTGGTGCCCGCGGTTTGTGCACTGGTGGTCAGGGTCACACTCGATCCGCCCAGGTCGAGGCTGGCGCTGAGGATCTGTAAATCATGGCTCAACCGGTAATGGTTGGTCATCTCGGCGCTGCTTTTGTCCACCGCTTCGCTGAACAAAACGCGAATGTGGGTCTGGTCGAGGACATCGACCCGGGTGATGGTGGGACCGATTCGGTCGAGTTCTGTATAGACGTACGAATAAGTGGTTTGCGGCGAAATGGGATTGCGGTTGATGCTGTTGTCGCACACTTGTGATATTGTCAACATGTAGGCTTTATCGGCCACATGCGCATCGGTTTCGAGAGTGACAATACGGCCAGAGGCGTCGAGAGATGCGCTGTGGACGGCGATGCTGTTGTCGATGATGTAATGGGTTGCCTGTTCAGCGCTGGTTTCATCCAAAGTCTCGTTGAAAAGAATCTCCACATGCCTGGCGTCAGGCAGGCTCACCAGACTGATCATCGGCCCGACGATGTCGCCCGGGGCATAGGAATAGGTGTAACGGCTGTTGATGGCTATCGCATTCGCCGGGGCAGCGCGATCTTTTATGTTGTTGACCGTCAGGATATAGGATTGTCCGCTTTGGTGTTCGGTGGTTTGCAACGTCGCGACGGTGCCGCCAGCGTCGAGCGAAGCGCTCAGCACCTGAATACCAGGCTGAATCGAATAATTTGCTTTTTCTTCGGCAGAGCCGGCCGTCACCGGCTCGCTGAAAAAGACATGCAGTTCGGTTGCTTTGGCCAGGGTTGCCAACACCAGAGTCGGCGGGGTTGTATCCGATGAACCAGAAGCAAAGGAATAAATCGCTGTGGTTTGAGCGGCAATCGTATTGGGCGGCAAGGCCCGGTCTTTGATGTTTTGCACGCTCAGAGTGTATTGTTTCCCGTTTTGATGCGCTTCGGTTTTCAGATGAACGGTTTGTTGGTCGCTCTGCAGAGCCGCCTGCAAAACCTTTGGTCCATCGGCAATCTGGTAGTTGCTGGCCAGGTTGGCGCTGGCGGCTTCAACCGTTTCGCTGAAGCGCACCTGGATTTCAGTCAGGCTCAAGGGAGCGACGGAAGCAATCAGCGGCGGCGTGGTATCGCCCAATTTAAAAGAGACCTGATTGGAATAGGGACTCTCGTTGCCTGTCTGGTCATAGGCGGTCAGAGAAAAATAATAGACAACCGATTCCTGTAAATTATCCAGTCGATGTTCGGTCTGCTTGCCGACATCGATCTTGTGTTCATATTCATCGCTTTTGGTACCATAATGAACGCGATATCCGGCCAAATCCGATTCTGGATTGGGTTGCCAGCGCAACTTGACTCCTGCAGCATCGCTTTGGCTGACCAGGGCAAAGATCAAAAACGCATAGAGTCCTCTTCTCAACAGGTGTATCCACATGTTGCACATTGCTCCTATCCAACGGGGTTTATCAGCTGCAAATTCCCTATTCTCATCGTCGACAAACAAATGCCGTGCCAAACTGCAGCTCGCCCATTTCCCGGATTCGGTGCGCAGCACCGGATCTCACAGAAAATCAATCTGATAGCAAGTAAAAAAAGGTGAAAGCTATTTTTATATAAACACCTAAATAATAGGCGATTGAATGCTTTTTGATTCGGTTAACACCGAATCTGGGTATTTTCGATGAAAAAGGAGTGTTGTGCAGGCAATTGGTTTACAGGTTTGCGCTAGCGATTACGATTTGGGAATCGAGGCGGGGAGAAAAAAAGAAGCCCTCTGCAACAGGCGAACAGGTTCAGAGGGCAAGGATGTTGTTTAAAAGCTGAATCAGCGAATCAAGACCAAGCGGCGGACAATTTGTCTGCCGTCCGATTCCAGGTGGAGAAAGTAGGTCCCGGCCGGCACCGGTGCGCCGGATTCGTCATTCCCCTGCCACTGATAGCGGTACTGACCAGCGGGCAGCAGAGCGTCTTCGATTTGACGAACCCGTTCACCGAGCAAATTGAAGACCGCCAAGCGCACCCGTTTTTCTGCAGGCAGCTGCAGGTCGAATTGGGTGACGGGTTTGCAGGGGTTGGGGAAATTGGGCGACAGAGCGAATTCCGCCGGCAAGGCGTTCCCATTCTCTGAAGCCACCACCACCTTTTTGGAGAGAGCGCTTTCATTTCCCCAAAAATCGACGGCGGTTATGGCGATATAATAGCTCACCTGATCATCAAGGCCATTGATCCAATGACTGGTTTTGTAGCCGACATCGCAGCTGTTGCTCAACCGATTGGGAGCCGTGCCCCAATAGATCCGATAGCCTGCCAGATCGCTTTCTTGATTTGCATCCCACAGCACCTGAACGCGAATTTCTTTTGCTCGAGCAGCCAAAACCATGGTAAACAACAAAGCGAAGAAAAATGCTTTCACGAAAGACCTTTCCACACTTCCTCCCATCCACACCTGACTAGGAAACATTTTTCATCGAGTGTTTCCGCCAACCGATATGCGTGATCCGATGTTGCGAAATCTTGTAATTCAAAGCCCGGGGTGAGATACCCAGCAGATCAGCCGCGTCCTTCTGCACCCAACCGGTCTGTTCCAGGGCACTGACGATCGCCTGTTTTTCCAGAACTTCCAGATTGAGAGTCGGCAGGATGACCTCGCCGCGTTCTGCGCGCCGCCGGTTGCGGCCGCCAGCTGCGAAATAATCCTGCCCTCGCATGGCCAGATCTTTCGGGGTAATCGCTTCACCCTCACCCACCATCAACACTGCCCCTTCAACGATATTGCGCAGCTCGCGAATGTTGCCCGGCCAGGAGTGGTTGCACAACACGCGCAGCGTTTCATCGGTAAACGAGCCGAGATTCTTTTTGATCTCGCGGGCAAACTTGCGGCGAAAATACTCGGCCAACAGGGCGATGTCTTCCCGCCGATCGCGCAAAGGCGGCAAATGGATGGTGACCACATTCAGGCGATAATAGAGATCGGCGCGGAAAGTGCCGTTTTCGATCTCCAACCACAGGTCTTTGTTGGTTGCCGCGATCATACGGACATCCACCTGAATTGTTTTGCTGCCGCCAACACGGCTAAAACTCTGTTCCTGCAGAACGCGCAAAATCTTGGCCTGAGTCGACGGGTGCATATCGCCGATCTCATCCAGAAAAAGCGTCCCGCCATCGGCTTGTTCGAATTTGCCGATGTGGGTGCTGATCGCGCCGGTGAAAGCTCCTTTTTCATGCCCGAACAACTCGCTCTCCAAAAGATGTTCGTGCAAAGCCGCGCAATTCACCAACACATAGGGTTTGCCGGCGCGCAGACTCTGTGCCTGAATGGCTCCGGCAATCAGCTCCTTGCCTGTGCCTGTCTCACCCTGGATCAATACAGAAGCATTGCTGGCGGCAACTTTCTTGATCAGCGAATAAACCTTGCGTATCTCTGAATTTCGGCTCACCTTGGGGTAATACAGCTCAAAACTGGAAAGTCGTCCCCCTGATGTATGCGGAAGCTGATCAAATATCTCATAATCGATCTGTTCGAGATCAACCTCGCTAAAAACATCCGTTTCGGTCATGGCTTACTCTCTTTCTTTGAGATCAAAACATTTCGACTCTCACAATAACTATGCAAACAGCTTGCCAAAATGCGGAAATTAATGCCATTTGCCGCGTAATTTTATCCTGAGTCGTTATTGCAGTATTATCAGTTAATTACAAAAATGTAAGAAAGTTATTTTTTAATAGCAGACTTTCATTTTTGAAACAAAACGAGCCGATTGACTTGCAGTGATTACAATTTGGTAATTCAATATTGTATTTGAGAACTGTCCGGGAAGTGGCCGGCCAGCGGCGGTTCATGTGGCAAACCGAGTTCGGCCGTTGCCGGTCGAACCGTTTTTGCTCTCTATCCTTTTGAAACAGCCTTCCTCATGAAGAAAGCCGTTATTTGCACCTGGCTTTATCAGTCGAGTTCTGCCAACCGGCTGAGGAACTCGCGCAGATTCAGCGAATGGTTGAGCGGTATCGGCAGGACCGGAGCCAGCTGTGCCAGGGCTGCGTGAAAAGGCGGCACATGCAAATCTGCGCGCTCGAGCAAATCCGGACGCGCGAACAATTGTCGCGGTGGTCCATCGAACAGCAACTGGCCGGATGCCAACACCAAAACTCGATCGGCCACATTGGCGACAAAATCCATGTGATGGGTGATCACCACCACAATTCTTCTCTCCTCTGTGAGGGTTCGGCAGATCGCCTCGATACGCCTGACACTGGCAGGATCGAGTCCGGCCGTCGGCTCGTCAAAAACAATCATTTCCGGTTGCATGGCCAGGACCCCGGCAATCGCCGCCCGCCGTTTTTCGCCTTCGCTCAGGTGGAAGGGAGATCGTCGGGCAAAGCGATCGTATGGCAGGGCTACTGATTGCAGTGCCTGGCGCACCTGTGTGTCGATTTCCGTTTCAGCCAGACCCATATTGCGCGGACCAAACGCCACATCCGCAGCCACCGTCTCTTCAAACAGCTGAATTTCCGGAAATTGGAAGACCAAGCCAATGCGTTGTCGCAAACGCGTCAGGGGAAAAGCCTTGTCGTGGATATTGTGACCATCGACAAACACACTTCCGCTGTCGGGTTTGAGCAGACCGGTAAAGTGCTGAATCAGGGTCGTCTTGCCGGATCCGCTTGGTCCGACAACGGCGATGCATTCGGGGCGATGCAATATAAAGCTGACTCTGTCGAGGACATTGTTGCTGGAGGCGCCGATGCCTTGATAGCGAAACGTCAACTCGCGGCATTCCAATGCAAGACTCATTATGTATCCCAAATAGTGTTCAGCGATCGCTATCGAGTCTTGCCAAAGCCGCGCCGGCTGCAAGAGATTCAGAGCCTTTGGCAGCGGCACAGCGACGGCATCCGCACCTCTCCTGCCGACGACTCGATCGATCTGGAAAAATTGGTCAGGTACAGCTGATGGCTGGATTCTGTCAATAGTTGTTGATCTTGGACATCAATTTTTGAACGCGGACCTGAGCAAAAAGTTCTTCGATGTTGCGCAATCGGTCGGCATTTTCCGGATTTTGCTGCTGTGCTATTTCGATAATGCGTTCGCCAAGGGCAAGATAAACGGGGAGCAATTCCGGCAGATTTTTTTCGATCGCTCGCAGATGGTTGACGACTGTCGTGATATCGCCGCGGCTGACAGGGCCGGTAAGAGCTTTAACAGAGCCCATCTCTTTGATATTCTCAAGTGAAGACACGATGAGGGGTTCCAGGGTGGTGATCGTCGTTTCTTCATCGAGACCGATTCTTTTAAAAACCTCAATCGCCAGAGACTCGATTCCGACGAGATAGTTGCTGGCCAATACACAACCCAGATGGTAGAGGTGTTTGTTTTCCGGCGCGATAGTGATAGCCCGGCTGTGCAAGCGTTTGACGATATCCTTGAGCACGATCAAGGCCTGCGGATCCCCATCGAGGCCATAGGTGATACCGAACAACCGCCGCCAATCTTCTTCGGCGCCGGAAAAGGTTTGCACGGGGTGGATGGCTGCCAAGCGAGAGGTTATCGGCAACAGCGGTGCCAAAACCTCTGACGACAGAGAACCCGAGACGTGCGCGATAACGCATTCAGGGTTGGCAGGATAGATGGCGGCAAACTGCTTGACCAGCGGTGAAACCTCATCATCGGGAATGGCAAACAAAAGCAAGCTCAAATCGATCGGCATTTCGTGCAGTGTGTAAGGCCTGGTTTTCTCATGGCAATTGGCCGCGCAGCTGGCGGCTTTTTCCGGTTGAATATCGCACAATGCAACAACCGTGCATCCGGCTTCGCAGAGAGCGATGGCCAGGCTTTTCCCCAACCGACCGATGCCGATAATGCCAATGGCTTCTTTCATGGTTTCCTATTGGCTAAAGCTGAACAAAACAGATGCATAACCTACTTTGCGGCCGCTGCGGATGCCGGTCACATCCGACGAGTTGGTGCGCGCGAGGATGGAGATGCGATCAGCGCCAAGCTGCCGGCAAGCCGCCATCAACACAGCGATCGGACCGGCGCCACACGCCATCGTGCTGCCCGATTGGATGCCTTCGATAAAAGCTGCCGGATCCCCCTTTTCGATACTGGCCAGCGTGCGTTCGTCGCTCTGAACCGCTTCATCATACGAATAGCCGTGATAAAGATCTGAGCTGGCGATGATCAGCGATTTTTCGGGCAACGCTGCGACGATGGCAGCAGCCACATTTTCACAGATATGTTCATCAAAATCGTGGATAACCATCGGCACGATCTTGAACTCCGACTTCAACACCACCTGCAAAAAGGGCAATTGCACTTCGAGAGAATGTTCGGCGCGTTCCAGGATGGTCCGATGTCCCAGCTCGGACAGGTAGATGAGAGACGACCGAGACGAAATTTCTTTGGCGACTTGCTGATCGACCGGCACAGAGCCTAACGGAGTCAAGTAGGCATCGCCGTTATAAATCGACACTCCCGGAAATATTTCTGCGTGGCTGGGTGCCAACAGCACAACGGTCGAAAAATCCCCGCCCTGGATCTGGCGATACCCTGATGCCGCTACTCTTCCGGAATATTCATAGCCCGCATGCGGCGATATCATACCGACAATACGGCCAAGCTGTGGCAGGAGATGAGCTGTGGCCAGATACGATCCGATAGCAGTCGTCAAACGCTCTGGATGCAGGGGATAGAATTGTCCTGCCCACACGGGCGCGCGTTTTTTGCTTTTGACGTTAGCCATAAGTGACCTCATTGTTGTCTTGCAGTCACCCCTTCATCTGGTAATGCGACCACCCGGGGGCTCGCCGTCGTGCGACCTGGTGCTTGCGATTTGTACCCAATCAACCGGCTGTTGTCGGTGCTCCCCAAGTGGCTGAAGCTGCTGTATCGATTGATGCCCTGGGCTCAAAACGCAAGGTTGAACCGATTGGCTTTTATTAATTATATCGATTATTTCGATCAAGCACAACGGCTTTTTTCTTGCATTTATCGGCGATTTTGCTCATTTTGCATCTCCGACAGAAGTGAGTGGATTTCAACAGCATGATGCACACGACCACAGAAAAACCGGTTAATCCGCGCTCTCGCAAACGCTGCTACCTCTGCCGCACGTTTATCGACAAGGGAAAGGAAATTGTCTTTCTTGGTCGACCCTTTTGCAGCACTCGTTGTTTTTTTCGCTCGATTGGATCGCAGCTGGTACCGATCCTGCACCGGCCGGTCAAAGCCAAAGCACGCCGCAAATGGTCAGTGTCGTTGCTGCTGCAGATTCTCTCACTTGTGTTGATTGCCTTATTGGGAGGGTCGATTTTTCACCTTAACCGCAAGATCGATTCTCTCTCTGTGCAACCGCCTGCCGTGCCTGTTGCCGCCGCGCCAACAGAAGCCGTCCTGTTGCTGAGCGAATTCCCGGCTGCGACGGTTTTCGTCAATCATGTCGACATCGCCGGACAGGCGGCTGACAGTTTGATCATCAGTCTGGCAGTAAACGGCAAGCTGCAGCAGGTCACCTTGCCGGACAAGGGAGAATTTCGTTTTGAAGACATCAAGCTCAATCCGGGTGAAAACAGTCTGTTGGTGCGGGCCGTATCGCCCGACGGCCGCACCGTGGTTTTAGAAACCCTGCAGGCTCGTCTGGGATCGCCGCGGTTCGATTATCTGGCGCGGGACTTTACCCGCGGAGCGCGCGACCGCAAGGCGATCGCCTTGACCTTTGACGGCGGATCAGGAAATGGTGCCGCTGAAAAAATTCTTGCCACACTCAGGGAAAAAGGAGTGCGCTGCACGCTCTTTTTAACCGGCAAATTCATGCAACACTATCCGGATCTGGTCAAACAGATGGTCAAAGACGGCCACGAGATCGGCAACCACACCTGGAGTCATCCGCATCTGACTACCTTTGCCCTCAACCGCCGCCAGGACACTCTGCCGGAAATCAGCCGCGAATTTTTGCAAACCGAGCTGAACAAAACCAGCGACCATTTTACCGCCTTGACGAAAAAAAAGATGGCGCCGTTTTGGCGTGCACCCTATGGTGAGCACAATCTCGAAATTCGCCGTTGGGCTGCTGAACTCGGACTGCAGCAGATCGGCTGGACGCTTGGGAAGGGCGAATCGCTCGACACCCTGGATTGGGTTGCCGATACTTCAGCGACCTATTACCGCAGCGCTGACCAAATTCTCGCCACTCTGCTCGCCTTTGGCCAGAAGCAGCCAGACGGGGCCAACGGTGGCATTATCCTCATGCATTTGGACAGCCAGCGCAACGACGATCACGCCTATGCCATTTTGCCCGCATTGATCGACAGCCTGCGGGCACGAAGTTATGAATTGCTGACGATTTCCGCACTGCTCAACAAACCGTGAACTGATTTGATCACAAGCAATCGATTGGACGATGGACAACAACTTTTCCCTCTCAGCTCTGATCCGTTCTCGCCGCAGCACCCGCCGCTTTCAGGAACAATCCGTTTCCCGCGCGCTGTTGCTGCAATGTGTCGAGGCGGCGCGTTTGGCTCCGTCGGCGGAAAACAGCCAGCCATGGCGTTTCTTCATCGTTGATGATCCCGCTTGCAAGGACACTCTGGCCCAAAAAGCTTTTGGTGGTGTATTCCTCCCCACCCGCTGGGCGGCAGCTGCACCCGTTTTGGTGGTGCTCTGTCTGCAAACCGACTCGATTGCCAAACGCATGGCCAGCAAAGTGGCAGGAACCACCTTTTCCATGATCGATATCGGTATTGCCGGCGAACATTTCTGCCTGCAAGCAGAAGAGCTGGGATTGGGCACTTGCTGGATCGGCTGGTTTGATAAAAAGGGCGCGCAGCAAGCGCTCAAACTCGACAAACGTTTCCAACCGGTCATCATGTTGGCGGTGGGATATCCACTCGATTCCAATCGCCGTCCCGGCAAACGAAAAGACCTCGATGAAATCTGCTTTTTCAATCAAGGTGAAAAGCCTCCTCACCTTCCACCGAGTTGAACACCATGAACCTTCCCCCGCTGATTCCGGGCATTCTGCGCAAACGCTATAAAAGGTTTTTGGCCGACATCGAGTTGGAAAACGGCGAAATGATCACTGCGCATTGCCCCAACCCGGGCAGAATGCAGAGCTGCAGCGAACCGGGACGCCGGGTGATGATCTCGAAAAACGATCTCCCGCATCGCAAATTGGCCTATACCTGGGAGCTTTACCGCGCGCCCGACAGTTGGGTCAATGTCAACACCCTGCGGGCCAACGCAATTGTTGCAGAAGCGCTGCGCGCCGAATCGATTCCGGAACTCGCGGGCTATTCATCCGTCCAAGCTGAGATAAAAAGCGGCGACAGCCGCATCGACTTTCTGCTGCATGGGCAAGGCGGCAAATGCTTTGTCGAGGTCAAAAGCGTCACCCTGGTCGAGCATCGGGTTGCCATGTTTCCCGACGCGGTGACACTGCGGGGGTACAAGCACCTGCTGCAGCTGCAACAACTGGCAATTTCAGGCAGCTGCGCTGTGATTTTCTTTCTCGTACAGCGGCAAGATGCAGAGCGATTTTGCCCCGCCCGGCAACTCGATCCGCGCTATGCCGACGCCCTGCAAAGTGCGGTACAACAAAAAGTAAAAGTCGTTGTCTATCAAACTCGCATCGACGAACAACAGATAACGGTTGCGAACTCGCTTCCGTTTTCAATTGTCTGTTGATGCGGTGGCGCGGCGACATGGCCACCAGCATAAGGCTTGCAGTCAATGAAGTCCTCACCCACCATTCTCGGGATCAGCGATATCACCGGCAACCACAACCTGAGCACCATTGCGCTCTGGCATCAAGATCACCTCGCCTACGCGCTGTCAGAGGAGCGCATCAGCCGGGTTAAAAATGACCATCGGTTTCCGCAACAAGCGATACAACAAGCCTTGCACGAGTGTGGGATCGAGTTGCAGGACGTGGACATCTTTGCCTGCGGCTATCCCCAGCCGCACTATTACCGGGCGCTTTTTTCCAACAGTTGTCGGGATTTGCCGCGATCGCTTTGGGGAACGGTGAAAACAGATCCCTGGCAACTGGCGCGCACGCTGGCCCCCAACTTGCGCAAAGCACTTGTCGATGTGCGCAAGGTGGGCGGACTGCAGCAACTCGGGATAGACGCCAGCCGACTCCGCATGATCGATCACCATCGCGCGCATGTTGCCGCCGCCTGGAGCGCTTCACCTTTTGATCGCTGTCTTGGTGTGAGCTACGGCGGTTTCGCGCCGCATGCGAACGGAAAAAACTGCGCCGGCGCGGTCTATATCTGTGAAGGGGATCGCCTGACCGAACTGCAGGACATCCCCATGCCCGCCACAGGTTGTTTTTTATCGGCCTTGACCGTGGCGCTCGGATATCGCTACATGCAGGACGAAGGCAAAGTCGCATCCCTGGCGGCCTGTGGCAACAGCCAAATCTGCTTTGACGAGATGGATGCTCTGATGACCCATTTTCGCGACCAGTGGCAGGCTGCACCCTTCTGGATCGATTTCCTGTATGCGCCCCGCCCGCAAGTCGTGCAAGCCTCCACCACCGGGCAGGCGTTTAAAAAACTGTTATCGCTCTATACGCCACAGGACGTCGCTGCAGCGGCGCTTCGGCACTGGCAGGAAAATCTGCTCGCCTTTTTTCGCCATTTGATGAAAAGCACCGGTATATACACAGTGGTTTGCGCCGGCGGGATTTTTGCCCAATGTCGAATCAACAGCGCGTTGCGCGCGCTGCCGGAAACAGAGGGGCTATATATCCATCCCATTCCCGGAGATGCATCGACCACTTTGGGAGCGATTTTCGAAACACTGGCCGAACTGGAAGGCCGCCGTCTGCAGATCCCGCTGTCGGACCTCGGACTGGGTCATAGTCCTTCCAGAGAAGAGATCGACATGGCGATACAGGCGGAAAGAAAAACTGTTGATGTCATCCAGGCAGATGACATGGTTTCCTTTGCGGCCACGCAATTGGCGCAAGGGCGGATTATCGGCTGGTTTCACGGGCGTGATGATTTTGGGCCGCAAGCGTCGGCACACCGCTGTATTTTGGCTGATCCGCGTCATGTGGAACATGCTGTTCGAATCAACAGCGAAATTAAAAAACGCGAGACTTTTCTTCCGCTGGCCGTCAGCTGCTTGCCGGAAAAGGCGAACAAATACTTGATCGATTTTCACGCCTGCCCGACGATGAGCTACACGTACAAACTCAAGCCTGATGTCGGCAAACAAATCCCGGCAGTGGTGTCGTTCGACGGCCAAGTCTGCGCCGCAGCGGTGACAGAGAACTGTTATTCACCTTTTCGGCAGTTGTTGCAGCGTTTTTACAAGCAAACCGGTATCCCGATGGTCATCAACAGCAGTCTGAATCGCCACCGAGAACCGATCGTCCATACTCCGGCCCAGGCGATCGACCTGCTGAAATCCACCTCATTGGATCTGTTGATCCTCAATGATATCGCGGTGCGAAAAAAGAAATAAAACCCACTGGATGGAACAAAGGAACGAGCATGATTCAAACGCGAGCCTATGCCCGCGCCGGTTTGGCGGGCAATCCTTCTGACGGTTACTTTGGCAAGACGCTTTCCGTCACCCTGAAAAACTTTTATGCGACTGTTGACCTGCAGGAATCGAGAAAATTGAAAATCGTGCCCAACATCAGCGATCTTTGTGTTTTCGCCAACATCGAGGAATTGGCGCACAATGTGACAGAACGCGGCTATTATGGCGGTCTGCGCTTGATTCAGGCAGCGATAAAAATCTTTTACCGCCATTGTCAGGATCAAGGCATCGAGTTGGACAACAAGAATTTTGCCATTCGCTACAATTCGAACATACCTCTGCAGGTGGGGCTGGCCGGTTCGAGTGCAATTGTTACCGCAGTCATGCGGGCGTTGATGGCTTTTTACCAGATCGACATCGCCAAACCCCTGCTCGCCAATCTGATCCTGCGGGCCGAAACCGAAGAATTGGGTATTGCCGCCGGATTGCAGGACCGCGTGGTTCAGGTTTATGAAGGTCTGGTCTTTATGGATTTTAACCGCGAACTCATGCAAAGCCGCGGTTTTGGCAAATATGAGCCATTGGATCCGGTCTCCATGCCCCCGCTCTATCTGGCCTATGCCACAGAATTGGCGGAGATTTCCGGTGTGCCGCACAGCAATTTGCGGCAACGCTATCAGGCCGGAGAGCCGCAAGTGCATGAAGCGATGAAGGTCTTTGCCGACTGTGCGCAGCAAGCGCGGGACGCCCTGGTCGAAGGCAAACCTGAGCTGCTGGGTGCGATCATGGACAGGAATTTCGACCAGCGCAGGCAGATCATGCCGATAACCGCCCATAATCTTGCATTGGTTGACGGAGCTCGCGCAGCAGGGGCAAGCGCAAAATTTACCGGCAGCGGAGGGGCGATCATCGGCACCTATAAAGACAACAAGATGCTGCACAAGCTTCGAGCGAGCCTGGAGCCTCTGAACGCCGTTGTCGTCAAAGCCGAGCCGTATTTCCCCGGCATCCACAAATGACCCTCGCAACAGACAAAACAATCGAACCGCGCTGGCGACAGCGCACTATCCGTTCTTTGCTCAAATGGTATAAGCAGGAAAACCGCGATCTTCCATGGCGCAAAACCCGCGACCCTTACGCGGTCTGGTTGTCGGAGATCATGCTGCAACAAACCCAGGTGCGCAGCGCCATCCCCTATTATGAGCGATTTCTCCGCGCCTTGCCGACGATCGACGAGTTGGCCAGAGCCGATCTGGCCGTCGTTTTGAAACTGTGGGAAGGTTTGGGTTACTATGCGCGGGCGCGCAATCTGCACAGCGCGGCGCGGCAGATCGTCAGGGAAAACCGCGGGAAATTCCCGAACGACCTGCAGACCGTCTCTGATTTGCCCGGGATCGGTCCCTATACCGCTGCGGCAATTCTCAGCATCGCGTTTGACCAGGATCAGGCAGTCGTGGACGGCAACGTGGAGCGAGTGCTGTCGCGCCTTTTGTGCATCGATGTGCCACCGCGGTCCAGAGAGGGCAGAAAGGTGTTTCGCCAACTGGCGGAGAATCTGCTTGCCCGCGGCAAGGCGGGGATTTATAACCAGGCTCTCATGGAACTCGGAGCTCTGGTCTGCCGGCCGCGCAATCCCATTTGCAGCAGCTGTCCACTGCAGTCGTTATGCCGGGCGGCTCTTGCCGGCCAGCAGCAGGAATACCCGAAAAAGCTGCCACGCCGGCCGCGGCCCCATCGCCTGGTGGCTGTCGGGGTGGTCTGGCAAGGGGACCGGCTGCTGATCGCCCGCCGACCGAATCACGCCATGCTCGGCGGGCTGTGGGAGTTCCCGGGCGGCAAAGTCGAACCCGGAGAAGAGATCGAGCAAGCCGTGGTTCGCGAAGTTCGCGAAGAAGTCGGCATTGACTGTGCGGTAGAAGAAAAAATCGGCACGATTGAACACGGTTATACTCACTTTTCAATCACCCTGCATGCTTTTCATTGCCGGTATCTGAACGGCGAGGCCCGCGCGCTGGGATGCAGCGAATGGCGTTGGATCCAGCTCGAGCAGTTGTCCGAGTTTGCTTTCCCCGGCGCCAATAAAAAACTCTTCGCCCTGCTATCCGCTCCGCCGAACTGGACGCAAACCGCTCCGCCAGGCTTCTGACCAAAACTCTGCCTGCCCTGCCATTCCTCCTTCTGCAATTGTTGACTCCCGGATTCAGTGCTTCGCACCGAATTTGGGTGACTATCGTTGACTTTTTATTGACCATTTAGTATAATGAGTTATCGAGGTCAGAATTTTCGTCAGTCCCGTGACTCAATCCGCCGTTAAAACAAGCGACCGCCAATTCAGCAGCCGTTGAACGCGATCGGTTGTTTTGCGGCAAAACCGCGGCCGCCTCTGCGCAAAAATCGGCAAATCCGACCGCAAAAAAAGGAAAGATAGACCAGACTTTGCAAACCATTCAGCGAATTTTGATCTCGCGCTTGCGGTTTATGGGCGATATCATTTTGACCACGCCATTGTTGCATCAGGTGCGCCATTTTTATCCCCAGGCACAGATCACCTATCTGGCAGAAAAACCCTATCACACCCTGCTCGAGAACAATCCAAATGTGGATCAAATTCTTTCATTTCACCGGGCCGACAACCGCGATCTGGCGAAAGTCATGTTTATCCTCCTGAAAGAGACCTTTGACCTGGCGATCGATCTGTTCGGCAATCCGCGTTCCGGATGGCTGACGTTTCTCAGCGGTGCATCCATCCGCATTGGCGGCGACTTTCGCCTGCGCAAGAGGTTTTACACCTATCGCATTGCAGACGACGGCAAGGCAAAAACCGCAATCGATTTTCATCTGCAATATTTGCGGCCGCTCGGGCAACCGTTGCTGCCGATTGAACCTCCGGTTGTTATTGTTTCTGAGGATGAGCGGCGATGGGCGGTCGACTATCTGCAACAAAACGGCTGGGACAGGCGAAAAAAATTGATCGGCATCCATCCGGGCGCAACCTGGCCGGCGAAGATGTGGTTGGCAGAACGATTCGCCGAGCTGGCCAAACGGCTCGCGGCTGATCCACAGTTGCAGATCCTCTATACCGCCGGCCCCGGAGAATCAACGCGGCTGCAAGGTATTCGCGACCTGGCCGGGGTTGCTGGATTGACCGCCGAAGGGCTCACGTTGCGGCAGTTGGCTGCGGTTTTGCAGCAAGCGCAGGTCTATATCGCCAATGACTGCGGCCCCCTGCATCTGGCGCCGGCGGTCGGCACGAGAGTGGTGGGCATATTTGGACCCGGAGAACCGGAGATTTGGTTTCCGTATGCCCGTGAGAAGGGGCATCGCCTGGTCTATCATCACCTGGATTGCAGCCGCTGCCACCGCGATCGATGTGAAGATTTGGCTTGTATGCGGGCCATTACCGTGGATCAGGTCTGCGAAGCCGTCTATTCCGCCCTCAATCATGAGGTCAGAGATGCGTGAATCCGGACCGCTGTTGATCATCGACGGCTACAATGCGATTATGCGGCGCAAACTCTTGCCGAAAAACAGCGGCGAAAAAGGTTTGGAACAGGCCCGCGACCGGCTGTTGCTGGAATTGTCGGCGTTTCGCAGCGCCAAAAACATCCGCATTCTGGTCATTTTCGACGGTCGAGACGAGGCTCAGCCGCATAACACGGGCAAGCGTTATGCAGGAGTTGTTTGTCGATTTTCGCGATTTCCGCAGACCGCCGATGACCTCATCAAGGAGGTAATCGATCACCACGACAATCGACGGCAACTCACCCTGATCACCTCTGACCTCAGGCTGGCAGGGGTTGCTCGCGCTCAAGGGGTGAACCATCTGACGGTAGAGGAATTTTATCATCGGTTGGGAGACAGGGAACGAGAACCAATGATTTCTGAAAAACATGATGTTAAAATGAGCCGGGCGGAAGTGCAAGAATGGCTGGCAATTTTTGCCAAATCGGAAAAGAAAAAGGAAGAATAATCGTTGCGATCAAGAACGCTTCTCAAGCTCGTCCTGTTCGTTTGCGGCAGCGAGCAGAATGGGCAGGATCCTGTCGATTTCCCCGCGAATTCGATTGCGCACCTCAACAAACGCAGCCTGATCCAGTCCTGCCGGATCGATGATGTCGTCGCCGCCAGCGGGCTCGCTGTTCGGCCTGCCGTATCCCGTTAAAAGATAGACCCGCGAAGCATGCTCGGGAAAAATATCCTGCATCCATTGGCGGTGTTCCGCCTCCATCACCAAAAAAAGATCTGTTTGCGAGACCAGAGTATCGCGCAGCCCCTGGCTGTGGTGCTCTGACAGCGATATCCCCCATTCGCGCAACGCTTCGATGGCCAGAGGATCGGCAGGAACGCCGAAAATCCCCAGAGTACCGGCAGATCGAATCGCTACTCGTGGCAGCTGTTCAGGGGGCCATAGATGTCGAAGCAAGGCTTCAGCCATGGGACTGCGACAGATATTGCCGGAGCAGATAAAAACGATCTGGAACACCCCTGTCTCCTCCGAGTTGGTGTCTGCGGACGAAATGCCGAAAGTTTGGAGTCAGCGCAGTGGTTCGGCACAGCAAGCTCTGGCGAACGGCATCAGCCTTGTTGCTGATTTCCAGACAATTGCGCAGAGATTGGTTTTTCACCTTGACACTCAGAGCAACTCTCTTTATATTACGCAACTTTTTCCCATTTGCCAATGGTTTTCTGCTGCTTCGGTTTGCCGCGTGCCAGGACTGGGAAAGACGGGCAAATCAAAGACAAACCACAAATTCCCATCAGGAGTTGAAGATGAATCTGGCCCTTTCTCTGCAATCCATCCTGCCTGCTGAACGGATCAAGGCGCGTCTGATCGATCGCTACAGCATGGCCCGCGATGCCGGTTTTTATCGGCTCATTCCCCAGGTGGTTGTGCAACCCAAAGACGAGAGAGAGGTCCAGTCGCTGTTTGCCTTTTGTCGGCAGCACGGCACAGCGATGACTTTTCGAGCAGCCGGCACTTCCTTGTCCGGCCAATCGATCTCCGATTCCATTCTTGTGGAAATCAACAAATATTGGAAAAATTATTCGATTGCCGAGGATGCGTCGACGATCACCTGTCAGGCGGGGGTGGTCGGCGCGCAAGCGAATGTCTATCTCAATCCGTTTGGCCGCAAAATCGGTCCTGATCCGGCATCGCTTAATTCCTGTTTTATCGGCGGCATCGTCGCCAACAACGCCAGCGGTATGAGCGCCGGCGTACGCGGCAATTCACTGCAAACTCTGCAATCGATGCGCATCATCCTGCCCAACGGCACCTTGCTTGATTCAGCTGACCGCGATGCCGATGAGCAGTTGCAGCGCAAAGCCCCTGAGATCCATGCAGGTTTGTTGGCCTTGCAGCAGCGGGTCCACGGTTCGCCCGAGTTGGTCAATCGTATCCTCGATAAATATTCGCGCAAAAACACCACCGGCTACTCGCTCAATGCGTTCACAGACTTTGAAAAGCCCATCGATATGCTCAGCCATTTAATGGTGGGCTCGGAAGGGACCCTGGGTTTTATCTCGACTGTCACGCTGAAAACGTTTGTCGACAAGCCGTTGAAATCGGCCGCCTTGTTGCTTTTTCGCGATATCGAGCAAGCTGCAAACGCGGTCTTTGTGCTCAAAGAAACCGGAGCGGAAGCGCTGGAAATCATGGATCGCGCGTCCTTGCGCTCAGTGGAAAATGAACCCGGTTTATCTGCCGTCCTGAAAAACCTTCCGGAAGGCGCAACTGCGCTCCTGTGCGAGTATCAGGAGACGAGCGAAGCAGGGCTTGAGCATCTGGTCAATCAAGGCCGTGCCGTCCTGGCAAAGCTCGATTTATTGCGGCCGGCAGAATTTACCCATGATGAAGAAAAGCGGTTGCTCTACTGGAAGGTGCGCAAAGGCTTGCTGCCGTCTGCCGGCGCCATGCGCAAGAGCGGCACAACGGTATTGATCGAGGATATCGGCTTCCGGCTTAAAGATCTGGCTCCGGCGATCATGGATTTGCAGAAATTGTTCAAAAAACATCAGTATCCGGAAGCGATCATTTTCGGCCATACCGAAGCGGGAAATATTCATTTCATCATTGCGCAGGAATTTGCGGATCAAAAAGGAGTCGACCAATACCGCAAATTTATGGATGACGTCATCGACCTCACGGTCAACAAGTACGACGGCGCGCTCAAGACTGAGCATGGTACAGGCCGCAACATGGCGCCCTTTGTGCGGACTGAATGGGGCGAGGAAGCTTATGCGATCATGCGGGAAATCAAGAAACTGGTCGATCCGACCAACATTCTGAATCCGGGTGTGATTATCAACGACGATCCGGAATGCCATCTCAAGCTGATCAAGCCGATCCCGCCGACTGAGGCTGTTGTGGACAAATGCATCGAATGCGGTTTTTGTGAAATCTGGTGTCCATCGCGCGATTTGACCATGACTCCAAGACGCCGAATCGCCACGCTGCGCGAGATCGTGCTCCTTGAACGCGGCGACGCCGGTGAACAAAAAATCGCGCAAGAGCTGCGTCAGCAATTCCGCTATGACGGCATCGACACCTGTGCGGTGGACGGCCTGTGCGCAAAGGGGTGCCCGGTCGATATCGATACCGGTGAATTGACGCGTTTTTTCCGCCAGCTCGGCCACAAGCAGTATGCGCATCGGATTGCCCTCTGGACGGTCGACCACTTTGGTCTGGTGGTGCAAGGACTGCGCTGGGGGTTGAAACTCGGACGGGCGGCGGCGACGATTGTTGGCAACCGCAACCTCTACCTGGTGACCCGCAAGCTGCACGATTGGTCCGGCCATCGTTTGCCGGCCTGGAACAGCTACATGCCTACGGGTGCGCATAAATTGCCGCAACCGCCGGAAATCTCCAATCCCCGCCAGACGATCATCTATTTTCCTGCCTGCCTGAGCCGCGCGATGGGCACAACGCCGGGTGAACAGGTTGAACTCTCGGTTCCGGATACTTTTATCCGTATCTGTAGCCAGGCAGCGATTCAGGTCCGCTATCCGCGGCAGCTGTCCGAGCTCTGTTGTGGTACGCCTTATTCATCCAAGGGCTATCTCAACGCCTTTATGAAAATGGCGGAACGGGTGACCGAGGCCCTGTATGAATCCTCTGAACAAGGCATCTTGCCGATTGTAATGGATACTTCGCCCTGTACTTATAAAGTAAAAAATTTCGCTCCGTTTCTCCAGGGTGAAGCTGCTGAGCGGTGGCATAAGCTGAAAATCCTGGATGTCGTTGAATTCCTGCACGACTCGGTTCTGCCGGAGGTCGCGCTCGAGCCGGTTGCCGGCCGTGCGGTATTGCACCCGACCTGTTCAACGGTCAAGATGGAACAAACAGAGAAAATGATCGAAATTGCCAGGGCCTGTTGTCAGGAGGGCGGGATCGTTCCCGAACACCATGGATGTTGTGCTTTTGCCGGTGATCGCGGTTTCCTCCATCCACCTCTGACTGAAAGTGCCACCCGCCTGGAAGCCCAGGATGTGGCCAAAATGGAAAATGCGGCCGGCCATTTCTCCATCAGCCGCACCTGTGAAATCGGTATGTCGTCGGCTACCGGCAAACCGTACTCATCGATTGTCCATTTGCTCTACCGCGCACTGCAGACAGAAGACAAAAAATAGGCGCGCCCCGCTTTTCTCGTCCGCAACCCACAAAAGTTGCCTTATTGTATAGCATCACTGCTGTCCGGGCTAAGGCCCGGACAGCGAACAGCCTAGCATGACCATCAGTAAATTCATACGATCGAACCAAGGAGTTTAAACAGATGCCGGAAAGAAAATTCAGCAAACAAATTCTTTGCATTGGCGCCGGATATGTCGGTGGGCCAACCATGGCAGTGATTGCGGCCAAATGTCCGCAGTATAAAGTGACCATTGTCGACATCAATGCTGATAAAATCGGGCAGTGGCAGTCCGAGAAATTACCCATTTATGAACCCGGGTTGCTGGAGGTGGTCAAACAGGCGCGGGGCAGAAATCTCTTTTTTTCGACAGAGATCGAAAAAAACATCGAAGAGGCGGATATCATCTTTGTTTCGGTCAACACCCCGACCAAGACGTTTGGTGAAGGGGCTGGTAAAAGTGCCGACCTGCAATACTGGGAAAAAACGGCGCGCACGATTCTCAGAGCGGCCAAATCCGACAAGATCATTGTCGAAAAAAGCACATTGCCGGTGCGTACCGCCAGCGCCATGGAGCGGATCGTCAATTCCAAAGAAAACGGCATCCACTTCGAAGTGGTATCCAATCCTGAATTTTTAGCCGAAGGCACGGCGGTTGCTGATCTGGAAAAACCGGATCGAGTGCTCATCGGATCGCGCGAAACCGAAAGCGGCAGACGGGCAAGGCAGGAGATTGTCGATATCTATGCCAACTGGGTGCCGCGCGAGAGAATCATCACGAGCAACATCTGGAGTTCCGAACTGTCAAAACTGGTTGCCAATGCCTTTCTGGCCCAGCGCATCTCTTCAATCAACAGCATCTCAGCCCTGTGCGAAAAGACCGAAGCCGATGTTTCTGAAGTTGCCTATGCGATCGGCATGGATTCGCGTATCGGCAGCAAATTCTTGCAGGCCAGCGTCGGCTTTGGCGGATCGTGCTTTAAAAAGGACATCCTCAATCTGGTCTATATCGCCGAATCGTATGGTCTGCAGGAAGTGGCGGACTATTGGCAAAACGTCATCAAGATCAACGATTATCAGGAAAACCGCTTTGTGCGCAAAATGATCTCGGTCATGTTCAACACCATCGCCGGCAAACGCATCGCCTTGTTCGGTTTTGCTTTCAAAGCCGATACCGGCGACACACGTGAAGCGCCGGCCATCACCGTAACGCGCAAACTGGTGGATGAAAGAGCGAGGGTGATCATCACCGACCCACAAGCCATCCCTAACGCCAAAAAGGATCTGCAGGACATTCTCGACCAGGTGGAATTTGAACCGGATCCGTATCAAGCAGCGCAAGGAACGCACGCCATCGCGGTGATGACCGAATGGAAGTTGTACAAAACCCTGGATTATCGAAAGATCTATGCCGGCATGGAAAAACCGGCGTTTGTCTTTGACGGCCGCAACATTCTGCCCCACGACGAACTGTATCAAATCGGCTTCAACGTCTATCCCATCGGCAAACCGAGCCAATCTCACATATAAGAATATTATTTTAAAAACAGCGTTATCGCCAAAGGCAAAAGAGGCGTCACTCGCAGATCAAGCGAGTTGACGCCTTATTTTGCTGAATTTTTTTGTGTATAGCTGCTGATCAATTGCCAGACATGCTGTGCAATTGCGCCGGCCGTCGAGAGAATCGAGAAATAGAGCATACTGACCCGGGTTTTGGATTGTTTGCTCTGGATTCGTTTGATCTGCGCTTTATCGAAAGTGAGCAGAAGTTTTTCCAGGCTGGTGTTGCATTTTTTGATCTGCGCAACGTCAGTTGCTCGCTTTTTACGATTAATTTTTTCAGCCGACACAAGTAGACGCACAAGTTTTTCTTCGACCTGCCGCAATTCCTCGATTTGGTCCGACTGAAAGCCATGGTGGTGGTTATTGAGATGATTGTAGCATTTCTGCGTCATATCTTGCAGGAAATGGTTGATTTGCTGCAAAGAGTAGACAGTCAGCGCCAAATCGGGAGAGAGTTCGTTTTTATCTTTGCGTTTTGGTAATGCCAGGGATTGCAAAATCATCGAGTTGATTTTGCGCACCCGACGATCCAATTTTTGGGTGTCTTTGACAGCGGAACGCGCTTTGTTGCGCTTTTCGGCAAAAATGCCGTCAAAACCTTCGGTAACCACCTCTCTGCAAGCAGCAAAATAGTCGGCCAAAAGGGGATAGACTGCATCGATCATATCTTCAGCATAGGCGCTTTTTGCAGGCACGCTGATCTCTTTTTCTTCCTGCTCGTGGCGGTGATGCAAGATATGGGTGCGATAGACAAAAAAGACAGCCAAAGCGATGAGCACCACAATTGCCGGCAGATGGAAACGGAAGAGAAAAGCAGCAAAAACAGCCGAGATTGAAAAGGCCAACACCGCAGTAAAAAACCAGCCGCCGACCACCGTCAACACACCGGTGATCCGATAGACGGCGCTTTCACGGCCCCAGGCCCGGTCGGAAAGGGAGGAGCCCATCGCGACCATAAAAGTCACATAAGTTGTAGATAGGGGCAGTTTTAAAGATGTGCCGAAGGAGATCAGAGCGCTGGCGACCATCAGATTGACCGAAGCGCGCAACAGATCAAATGAAGGGGGAGCTTCTGTTCTCGCCGATGTTTCCGGTTGATAAGCTTCGGCATTGAAGCGCCGGCTGACCTTTTCTTTAAACGGACCCGGCACGATGACGTCGAGTACCCCCGCCAGGGAAATCGCCATGCGGACGAGAACCCGCGAGAGAGCCGAAGAGTCGAATCGCTCGGCGCCTTCGTCCTGGCGGCCCAAATTGATCTCGGTTTTGGTTACGGTTTGCGCTTTGCGCGACAGCCACAGAGTGGCAACCATGATGGTGCCGGCGATCAGAAGAAAAACGCTGTGGGTGTGAACCGGCCGGGCAAGGGCTTCCATGGTGGCTTGCAGAGGTTCAGCAAAATTGAGGCGGGCGATGTTGTAACTGGCAAAACCGGCCAGCGGGACACCGATAAAATTGACCAGATCGTTCGCGGCAAAGGCCATGGCCAGAGCGCCGGTACCGACCAGAACGATCAACTTGAGCACATTGAGCTTCACCGTCCACATCAGCGCCTGAATCACAATCGACCAGAACAAAAGGCTGCCGAGCAGAATAAGCCCCACATGCGCCTGAAGCCAGGCCACCTTGTCCGCGGAAATGAAAGTCGCACCGCTGGCACCTTTGACAAAAATAAAGTAAGTGATGACGGTCAAAGCGATGCCGCCCCATACTCCGCCGTAACGTTCGAGCCGGCGCTTGTAATTAAAAGTGAACAACAACCTGGAGAAAAATTGGACAATAGCGCCGGAGAAAAACGCGATGATGATCGAAACCAGGATACCGCTGATGATGGCCAGGGCCTTGGCGGTGTTGATATAATTGACGATTTCAGCAGCGCTCAGGCCCGCTTGATGGATCTTGAGAAAGGAAACGGCAACCGCGGAACCGAGCAGTTCAAAAACAACTGATACGGTGGTGGAGGTCGGCATTCCAAAAGTATTGTACAAGTCGAGAAGAATCACATCGGTGAGCATAACTGCAAGAAAAATCACCATCAACTCCGGCATGATAAACTTGTCGGGGTGAAAGATGCCCTTGCGAGCCACTTCCATCATGCCGCTGGAAAAAAACACGCCCAGGAGCATGCCAGTGCTGGCGATGATCATGATTACCCAACGCGGTGCCACATGAGAGCCGATTGCAGAATTGAGAAAATTGACCGCGTCGTTGCTCACGCCGACGATCAAATCTGATATCGCCAGGCCAAAAAGAACAACGACAATAAAAGTGTATAATTCCATAGATCTCCTGAACCAGTTTTTTCAACTTTTACGTTTGGCCATTCGAGCAAAGGATAATTTTGATTCACAAGACGACAAGGATGAGAAACACGAAGAAATTTCCCTCATAAACCCGGATTCGGTGCGCAGCACCGGATCTCACAGAAAATCAATCTGATAGCAAGTGAAAAAAGGTGAAAGCCATCCTTTTTATAAACACGTAAATAATAGGCGATTGAATGCTTTTTGATTCGGTTAGCACCGAATCTGGGATAAAATAACCGGCTCTTTAAATACATCATTTTTACAAAAATCCCAAGTTAAGTTTGTGTTAAGTTTTTTGTTCTCCAGACAGGTGTCGAAAAAGCCGACTTCATACACCCTTGGCGACAAAGGGTCTGGACGGAGGACGCTCGAGGCCGTTGTCAGGCAACAACACGCCGTACAGCAGATCGCGCAGGCTGATGCGCACAGCAGACAAATGATAATAATCGAGGATGGAAGCGAGAATGATGGCGCCGGCCAGGATGACATCGGCTCGATCCGGGTGCAATCCGATAATTTTTTTTCTCGCGGGAATGGGGAGAGCAGCGAGGAGATCGATCCACTCGTGCAAATCATTTCGCTGCAGCTGGAATCCATGCGCCTGCTCTGCCCGGGCAAGAGAGAGTTTTTGCGCCATCAAGGCCAAAGTGGTTGCCGTGCCGCCGACGCTGACTGCGCTTTGTGCGGAAAATTTGGGCAGGGATTCGTACAGGCGAAGGGCATGCATTTGCATTCTTTGCAGCGTTTCTGTTGTTGCAGGAGCATTGGCCGGATAGAGCTCAGTCAACCGCCGACTGCCGAGCAACAGGCTGGCGCGGTGGCTGATCGAATTGCCTTCGGTGAAGATGAATTCTGTGCTGCCGCCGCCGATATCGCACACCAAGCCCTTGCCCTGAAAGGTGTGGTCGCTGACCACGCCGCGAAAAGAGAGCAACGCTTCTTGCTCGCCGCTGATCACCCGGCATTTCCAGCCGGTCCGGGCGGCGATGCGCTCGATCAATTCCCGGCCGTTGCGCGCTTCACGAGTGGCGCTGGTGGCGAAAACGATCGGTTGATCAATCCCATAGGTGGTACAGATCTCTTGATATTCGGCCAACGCAGCCAGAACCCGTTCCATGGCTGCGAGCTGCAGTCCGCATTCGGCTGTGCTTTTCTCTCCCAGCCGCGTGATGCGTTCCTCGGCGCGCACAGCCTCAATCACCCCGGCGGCAGAAACGGTCGCGATGAGAAGACGTGTCGAATTGGTGCCAATATCAACAGCTGCACGCTGCATCATTTCTTTTCCAGAATCGCAAAGATCTGATCAACTCCCCTGTCGATCCGCTTGAGTTCTTTGAAACTGTCCTGGAGAGGATCGATCTTGAGTTTTGCAAAAAGATCGACAAGGCGGTTGAGTTTCTTGCTGTTCTTCATGACCCGATTTTTTTCGGCATAATTCGCATCGGAAAGGATATTGATGCATCTGACCAGTCGGGTTTCAGTTTCCGATTGATATCGATTGATCAAGTCGCGAAATTCTCCGCGCAAATTGCCCAGATCAGCCAGCAGTTGCTTGTGCAACTCTGCTGTTTTGTCCGGTGCTGTTTTCTTGTCGCTGGCCATTTATCCCTCTTTGGCTTTATTTGCCACCCAATCACCTTTTTTTTTACGATGAATTATCCGCCGATTTTCGCGGTCAGGCGAGGCAGCAAAAAAAAATATCGATAAAAACAATGCAACGCAAGCAGAAATCCCCTGCCCTTTTGTCGCAGCACTTTTTTATCCGACAGAAACCCATTCGCACTTGCTCTTTTTTTTAGTAATGATTATCTTGAACGATTCAATAGCGGCTCTTTCCATCATCCATGCGGCCAGAGATGCCGCACAATGCGAGTTTGCCTTGCGTGTCGCCCTGGCCGGTGCCGAGGCCTACCGACAGCGTTGTTCGTAAAGGTTCATTTTTTCTTTAAACCCATCAGAGACAGCCATGAAAAAATCGGTTAACTGGAAAGTCTGGATCGGCATTCTGCTCAGCGCCCTGTTCCTCTATCTCTCGTTTCGGAAAGTAAACTTTGCAGAGATGCTTTCTGCTTTTGCAAAGGCAAATTATTGGTATGTGTTGCCGATGCTGGTTGTGATTGCCCTCAGCCATTTTTTGCGCAGCTGGCGTTGGCAGTTTCTGTTGCTGCCGATCCGTTACGTCCGCCTCCCCACTCTTTTTTCTGCACTGTTGATCGGTTATACTGCCAACTCTTTTCTGCCTGCACACCTCGGCGAGCTTGTGCGCGCCTATCTGGTGCAAAGAAATGCAAAAATGAGCGGCAGCGCGGTATTCGGCACAATCGTGGTTGAGCGCATAATCGACGTTTTGACTCTCCTGTTGCTGATGGCCCTGACTTTGCTCGTCTACCCGGAGCTGCCCGAGGTGGCCAGACAAGGCGGCTATTTCACCATCGCTGGAATGGTTGTAATCATGCTCGTCTTGCTGGTGATGAAAGTTCATCGCGCAAAAAGCCTGCATGTGCTGCGATCGCTCACCGGCTTTCTTGCCGCCGACCGGCAGAAAAAAATAACAGATCTGGTCTCGGCCTTTCTCGAGGGTGTCGTGCCGCTCAAATCCGCCAGCCACTATGCCATCGTGGTTCTTCTTTCCCTGATCATTTGGGCCTGTTATGGAGCGGTTTTTCAATTGGGATTTTATGCATTCGGTTTTACAGAAACCTATTCTCTGCCATGGATGGCTGCTCTTGTTCTTCTCGTCACCACCACGATTGCAGTGGTGGTTCCCTCTTCGCCGGGGTACGTCGGCGCCTATCATTATCTCTGCTTGATGGCTTTGCTGCAATTTCATGTGCCCGAAAGCGAAGCGCTGACGTTTGCATTTGTCGTGCACGGGATCAACTTTTTGCCGTTGATCCCTGTGGGTTTGATCCTCATTTCGCTGGAAGGGTTATCGCTCAAGCAAGTCCAAAACAGAGCGGCCTATGACAGTGAGGGGACACCGCAATAGAAAAAGTGCGACCAGGGAACCGCCGGGCAGGTGCAAAAAGCATAGCCTGTCAACAAGGCGAGGCAGATTGCTGTTCTGGCCGCGGCATCGCGACCGGTGCCGCCAGTCGTTGAGCTGCGATATCGATCAAATCATGCGGGCAAAGCTGCTCTGTTCGTCGGCGGTGCCGACTTCGATGATCACCGGCAGGACATCCTTGATACCTTCGACATGGGTAATGAGGATGATCTGGCGAAAATGGTGTTTGAGCTGATGGAACGCATTGAGGATGAGCGATCGCCTTTCATCATCCTGTGAGCCAAAGACTTCATCCAGAACAATCATGCTGATCGGGGAACTGCTGCCGCGTTCGGCAATGACCTGGCTGATGGCGATGCGCAAACACAGGTTGGCCAAATCCTGCTCACCGCCGGAAAAGTGGTTGAGCGGGAAAGGCTGATTGCCGTCATAGACGGTCAAGGTATAATCTTCATCCAGATCGATCAGGGAATAACGGCCATCGGTGGTCAGGTTCAACAGTTCCGAGGTGTGGTGTGAAATCAACGGCCGAATCCGGCCGGCCAACTCGAGACGGAAACGGCCGAAATGATGGTCCAGTGCCTGCAAATAGGTAATCTCTTCCTGCCTGGCTTTTTTCTGCTTCTCTCTCTCCGCCTGTTCATGCAAATCCCGTTCGATGCGCTGTTTGTCCTTGCGCAGTCCTGCCAGCCGTTCCCGTTGGGCGCTGTCCGTCTCGCGCAAACCGTCGCGCTCCTGCTGAGCCGTTTCCACTGACTGTTTGCCGGCGAGATAGGAATCGGGATTGAAATCTATTTTCAGCAGCGCTTGCTCGGCGGCAGCGATCTCTTTTCCCACCTCGTCGATGACACCGGCCAGGCGCGCTTCCTCCTCTTGCAAGTTCGTTTTGCGCAACACGCGTTCCTGCAATCCGGCCGCGCGCTGCTGCATGCTCACAAGTTCGGCATAGCGCTGTTTCAAAGATTCATGTTCTTTGCGATTGTAAACCCCGTCGCCCAACGACTGGATTTCGCCTTGCAGATCGATTGCGCTTTTCTGCCATTGTTGCAGAGTCTCCTGCAACTGATCCAGCGATTTTTTCGCTTCCTGGGCGCGGCTGCAGGATAGAATTTGTTGCTCTTTGGTGCGGCGCGCCTCAGCAAGCGATTGCCGCACCTGCTCGATTTGTTGCTGCAAGTCTGCAACAGCAGAGCGTTCATCCACAAACCGGCGGCGCAGCTCTTGCAGCTGTTTTTCGAGATCGGCAACGACTTTTTCGTAATGCGAACCCAGCATCTGCGTGCAGACCGGGCATTCACCCTCCGGGCCCAACTCCTGCACCCTGGCCACTTTTTCTTTCAAATCTGCTCCGGTATGTTCAAGCGCCCCCAAAATGCCCTGGTGTTCGTTCAGACGCTCCATGAGCGCGGTTTCTGTCTTTTCGGCCTCGGCAATCCGGCTGTCGGTTGCGGCGATTTGCTCCTGCACGCTCGCTTCTTCAGCCGCGAGCTTTTCGAGCGCCGCTTGTTTTAGCATTTCGCGAGCGAGGCTCTGTTGCAATCGGGCAAATTCCTCTTGCTTGGCGGCCCGCTGCACATGCCTTTCGGCAGCGCTTTGTTGTTCTTCGAGCTGCGCCTGCACGGTCGCCACCTGCTGCAACTCCGGCTGCAGGTTGGCGAGCTCCTGTTCGGCCAGGCCGATCTCTTGCAATTCCTGCTGTACGCGCGGCAACCGCTCTCTATTCTCTGCCAACCGGGTCTGCAAAGTGCGAAACTGGTTTTGCTGCGCCATATAGCGGTCGCGTTTATCTTCGAGCGCTTTCAAGTTCTCTTTTGCGGCGGCAAGGGATTTATCAGCCCCGGCGATCTGTTTCTTCAGCGCAGCGGCAGTGCCTTGTTCCTGCTCCAGCAGGCCTTGCGTTTCCTGCAGTTCGCGGTTCAGCGCTTCCACATCGCGGTCATATTTGGCGGCTTCTTCGAGTTTGTTGGACAAGTCGCTGCGATCGCGGCGGACCTGTTCGCGCGCCCGGTCGATGAGGTCGAGGTTCAACAGGCGGTGCAAATAGCGGCGCCTCTCCTCGGCTTGCATGTTCATCAATGCGTCCACCTCTTTTTGCCGCGCAAAGACAGAGGTAAAAAACGAGCGGTAATCCATCATCAGCAGCGATTCGATGGCCTCGGTCACACCGCGTTCCTGAACGGCAATCGCTTCTTCCCCGCCATCGCGATACAAGGCGGCCTCGATGGCAAATGATTTTCCCTTGAGGCGGCGCATGACGCGGTAGGTATGACCGCCAAATGCAAAATCCAGCTGCACTTCACAGGCGGCACTGGAGTCGACATGGAGATTGCGGATGTCCTGCTTCTCTGTACGGGCGGCGCGGTTGCCGAATAACGCCCAACCGATCGCTTCGATCAGGGTGGATTTGCCGGCACCGTTGCGCCCGATAATGCCGATAATCGATTCAGGGAATTCAATTTGCAGATCGAGGAAACGCCGGTAATTTTTTAGCTGCAGTTGGGTGATGACCATTTGGTCTCCTTCAGGTCAAAGAGCCGAATTGTCGCCATCCTGGGTCAGATAGCGCGTTCCCAGCTGTTTCAGGCGTTCGATATCCAATTCCACAGATTCACGTGTATCGAGGTAGCGATGGAATTCCACCGGAAGCGAATCGATGCGATATTCACCGCTTTGCGAAGAGCGGCTTCCGGTTACACGAGGCAACAGATGTTTTTCCAAATGAAAAACGCCGGCAAAGATCTCCTCGACAGCTTCCATCGCGAGCGCGACGAACGAGTTTTCTTCCAGGTTTTGCAGGGTCAACTGCACGATGGCGCCGTCGAGGTCAGCGGCGGCCTGCTCGGCCAGAGCATCATAGATCTGCTGGGTAGCCAAACCGCTGCAGTCGATTGGCGCCAACCGCCGCATCGGCCGAGTGGACAGTTCGATTTTTTCCACGGCTTTGCTTTGCAAATCGATCTGCAAAAAACCGCAGCGATTTCCCGCCTCGTTGAAACTGGTCCTTTCTGTGGAACCCGAGTACCAGCCATTTTCAGCCACTTTCACCTGGCGATGATAATGGCCCAAAGCGATATAGTCAAAATGGTGGTCGAGGATGGCTTCGATATCCGGCAGGCGCTGTTCGTTGAATTCGCCCATTTCATAACGATCCTTGCCGCCCCACGCGCCGTGCGCGACCAGGATGTTGGCCTCCGCTTGCGGCCGGAACTCGATCGATTCAACCGCTGCCTGCAACTCTTCGGCCAGCGAACAATGGGGCAGACAATGAATATCGACAGTCCCGATGGTAAACCGCTCACTCCGGTAATTAAAGGCCGCGTGCACCTGCGGATAAAGCGCAATCGATTCGAAAATCGATCCGGTGCTGCGAATGCGGGGAGTTTCGTGATTTCCGGCGACCACAACGACCGGCACTCCCATTTCATCGATCTGCTTAAAACCCTGCAAAGCCATATGAATGGCGCGATTGCTGGGACGCGGGGTGTGAAAAAGGTCTCCGGCGTGGATCACGATATCCGGCCGCAATCTTTGCACGGCAGCGATGACCTGATTCCACGATGAATAAAAATCCTGTTCCCGTTGATTGATGCCGCTGACCGGATCGAGACGATGGTATTCGGAAAATCCGAGATGCGTGTCGGAAAAATGCAAAATCTTCACTTTATCTCCTGGTTTGGCTGGCCAGCGGAATTCCTAAATCAGTTTTGGCTGAACTTGCCGGCAGACCCGGCAGCTTGATTGTGGTTGGTTGGCCATGGGAATTCACAGACTTTTGTTGGAGCACCACTGTGGAAATATAGCAAGTAATTGGCAAGAATGAAACCAAAAGAGAAACAACCTTCACCCCCGGAGTCGCATGGCCAAGCCCGGGCAGGGCAGGCGTGGCGCACACTTGCCGGATGTGGCATAAACACCACAACTGCAGATGCGGATGTGCAAAAATGGCTGAAGCAGCCTGCGCTTATTTTTTTGTTATTATATCAGTTATGAGTTTTTCTGTTTTGGCAGGATTCAGGCACATTGTTTGCTTAAAGGCCGGTACAGGTTACAGGTATCGATGACAACCAGATTCTTTGAAGCAAAAAAGGATGAGCCCTCATGAAATCATCTGTCCTTATCGTTGAGCAAGATGAGACCATTCGCAAAATCGTGCAAAAGAGTCTCAACGGTTATGACTGTGAAGTGATTTCGGTCGATGATTTAGCCCGCGGCGTTCATTTGCTGAACGATTTGAAATCGATTCGCGGGATCATCTTGGACTATAATTTTCTCAAATCGACCATCGACGAGATTCTGGCCGAGATCCGCGATGTCGACCAGGAGCGGTTTATCATCCTGGTGGGCCATGCGACCGTCGATCAGGTCATCGAGTGCATCAAACACGGCGCTGACGACTTTATCGAAAAGCCTTTTGATTCTCTGGAGAATTTCAAACGCACGTTACATGAGTATCTGAGCAGGCCCACGTCTGCCCAGGCAAAGAGCGATTGGGAAGAGAGAGAACAGCCTTTTCTGCAACACCAATTGATCGGCAAGAGCAAATCGATCATCGAGCTCAAGAAAGCCATCTACAAAGTCGCTCCCCTGAACTCCACGGTGTTGATTCTCGGCGAGACCGGAACCGGCAAGGAAGTGGTCGCCCGCATGATTCACGAGCTCAGCCCACAGAAAAACGAAAATTTTGTGGCGGTGCATTGCGGCGGCATACCCGACACCTTGCTGGAGAGCAACCTTTTCGGTCATGAAAAAGGCTCGTTTACCGGTGCCTATCGCACGCAAAAAGGCTATTTTGAAAGCGCTGATCGCGGTACGATTTTTCTCGATGAGATCGGCGATACAACGCCTTCGTTTCAGGTCAAACTTTTGCGCATCTTGCAGGAAAAGGAATTCCGGCGCATTGGCGGCGCTGAGGTTTTGACCTCGCACGCCAGAGTAATCGCCGCGACCAACCGCAATCTCAAGGAATTGGTCAAAAAGGGCGAGTTCCGCGAAGATCTTTACTATCGGCTCAATGTCATCACCCTGGTGGTCGGGTCATTGCGCGTACGCGTCGAAGATATCGAATTGCTCATCCACCACTTTGTCAATTATTATTCAAAAAAGCACAACCATCTCGGTGTCTACCTGAAACCCGAAACCATCGAAATCCTCAAACGCCAGCCGTGGAAAGGCAATGTGCGAGAGTTGGAAAACGTGATCGAGCGTTTGGTGGCGTTATCGGATTCGGACTGGATTGGGCCCGCCGAGTTGCCGGATGAGTATTTGCAGCCTTTTCAGGGCGATCCACTCTCCGCTTCCAATCCACAATTGCTTCCCTATGCAGAGGCAAAGAATTCTTTTGAACGCGAATACGTGCGCCAGCTGCTCTTGTCGGTGGACGGCAATGTCTCGCAAGCCGCGAAAATCGCGCAAATGCCGCGGCAAAATCTGCATCTCAAAATCAAAAAGCATGGTTTGCGCGGCAAAATGCATGTCAGCCATGCGGAATCGATCTGCTGACCTCGATTTAAACCCGCCGCTTAAATCCGCCAGGCTTTGGTTGCGGATGGCATTGTTAAAAAAAGCCCCCTGAAAGAAGTCCTCAATCTTGCCTGTTTGCGAAACCGAATCGTCTTGCCCGGTTGGTCGACGCTTGCTGATGCGACCCCGGTTTTTCGGCAAAGTGCCGGTCCTGGGCGAAAAAATTGCAATATTTTACCGAATAGTAGAAAATTAGCTTGATTTATTTCAACAGACTAGCCTGATTAATTCATAAACAAAAGAAAAAAACATAAAACAGAATTAATTTACTAAATATTTATCGATTTTGACATCTTATTCAATACCTCTCTCTGCTATAAAGACAAAATCTACTTTTTGAACAGTT